>Ga0272447_1000170_pt1 | contig 49583 bp, 54 predicted proteins | sample YNPCB0133_FD_194589 | JGI IMG/M metagenome (GOLD analysis project Ga0272447, IMG submission 194589) | Hot spring microbial mat communities from Yellowstone National Park, WY, United States - YNP-CB-013-3 | ecosystem: Environmental > Aquatic > Thermal springs > Hot (42-90C) > Sediment | place...
TATCTTGTTCCAGGAGCTTGCGGATGGCCGCGATCCCCACTTCGGGGGTCTCTGCTTCGTCCTCGGGGATCACGGTGAGCCTTCGGCCGAGGATGCCGCCGCGGGCGTTGATCTCCCCCGCGGCGAGCTGGAGTCCGTACAGGATACCCTGCCCGACGCCCAGCTGGAGAGGACCGGGCGCACCCACCTTAAGGAGCGCTTAAGGAGCGGCGCCTGGGTTGCCCCGGGGCCGGGAAGTCCCAGGGTGGCCACCAGGCAGAGGAACACCAGGACGGGCCTAGCCGTACCGAATCTCACGTACCTCACCCCCCTCCGAGTTTCGCACGGCTGCCTATCGGGCGTTCGATCGTACATAGAGCATGGCGGCAGCCGGCCTCCGTGTCAAGCGGGGCGGGGGTAGGCTGGCCCGGTCAGCGGGGGAGGGCCCCCTGGGTGGGGGGCGCGGAGGTGGCGGCGGGCCAGGAAGCCTGCTAAGCCGATGAGCAAAGACGCCAGGAGGAACACCGGCCGGGGTCCCACGGCGCTGGCCAGCGCACCCGCCAAGAAGGGGGCGGTGATACCCCGGAATCCCATGAGCACCGTGTACGCGGCGGCGTATGCCGCCACGCGCCCCGGGGGAGCCAGCTCCATACAAGCGGCCATCCACGCCAAGTCCAGCCCCGCCAGGAAGAATCCGTCCGAGGTAAAGGGCAGGAGGGCGAACCACGGGTGAAAGGACACGAGGAACAGAAGGGGGGTGGCGATGGCGGCGGTGAGGAGGGTGCGCAACGCGGCGACCCCGGAACGGCGGTCCACGTAGCGGCCCCACACGAAGAAGCCGACCATGGAGGCCAGGGAGGAGGCGGCGGACAGAACTCCCACCTGGGGGCTGGTGGTGCGCAGCTCGTCCACCAGGAGCAGGGGGACGGCGGGAGCCATCATCCAGCCCCCGAACCCGAACACGAAGGTGGCCAGCAGCAAAGTCCGGAAATTCCGGTCCTGCAAGGCAGTCCACCAAGCGGGCGGTGTGACGGTGCGGCGCAGGGACCCGCGGGGTAGCCGGATACGGCCGAAGACCAAAGCACCGGCCACGCCGAACACGGAAGCCACCGCGAACACGGGCCCGTGGCCGTAGCGCTGGATCGCAGGACCCGCCAGCAGGGAAGCGCCCGCGGCCGCCACACTCATCCCCACCCGGACGGTGCCCACCAGGCGTCCCCGCAGCTCCGGGGGCAGGACCCTGTCCACCGTCTCCGCGTAGGCCGGCACCGTCAGGCCGTTCAGGAGGTGGTAACCCACCACCAAGGCCACCAGGGCCTCGGCCCCAGCCAACCACGGGCTCAGGAGGAACAACCCCCGCGCCAGGGCCGCGGGCCACACCACCAGAGCCACAGGGTTCGAGGCCACCAGGGTGGGTGCCCACCCCGCGGTGAGGAAAAAGCCCAAGGCAGAGGCGCTGGTCAGCACGGAGATCCATAGGGGCGGGGCTCCCAGCCGGCGGGCCACCACGGCGGCGAAGGGGATGACCACGCCGGCGAAGGTGCCGAACAGCACGGCGCCCACCAGGTCGTGGAGGAACGCGTGCCGGGCGCGCGGGGGCAGGTGTCGGAAGAGACGCACAGCGAAACCACCCAAGAACCGCGCAGCGGTTTTTGGGGACCCCGGTCCCGTCTGGCCGACGACCTTTTCGGGACACGCTTCCCAGCATTTGTACGCTGTTCGTTCTTTGCTGTCAAAGCCCGGCCCCGTGGACGGAGACTGGCGTAGAATATCGGGGAAACGGGGGCGCCGGCTGCGGGCCGGCGTCTTCGTGTGCCGGAGGTGCCCATGCGCAGGCTGCTGGTGGATGGGGACGGGACCACGGAGGACGTGGTGGCCCTGTGGATGGCGGCCAAGCAGCCCGACGTGGAGGTGGTGGCCGTCACCACGGTGGCCGGCTGCGTGCGGGCTCAGCAGGCCACGGAGAACGTCTTGTACGGGTTGGAGCTGGCGGGCTTGAGCCGGATCCCCGTGTACGCGGGGTGCGAGCGGCCCTTGGTGCGCCCCTACGCGCCCTTCGAGGGATTCTTCGGGCGCGGCGGCCTCGGCACCCACACCGCCGCGAAGCCCAAGGGCCGGGCGGAGTCTGCCCACGCGGTGGACGCCCTTCTTTCCCTGTGTAGGCACTACCGGAAGGAGCTGGAGCTGGTGTTCCTGGGACCCCTCACGAACCTGGCCGCGGCCCTCATCCAGTCCCCGCGCCTGGCGGAGATGCCCAGCCAGGTCTACGTGTATGGGGGATCTGCACAGGGCGGCAACGTCACAGCCGCCGCGGAGTACAACTTCTACGCGGACCCGGAGGCCGCGGCCCTGGTCCTGGACAGCGGCCTTCCCGTGACTTTGGTGGGCTGGGACCTGGCACGACAGCAGCTGTGCATGCGGGACGTGGACATCCACCGCATCCGGCAGGGAGGGACCCGGGAGTGCCGGTTCTTCCTGGAGGGGACCCGGACCCTGGCGGACTATTGCCGGAGGGCCTTGCGCCAACGGGGTTCGGACCTGGGGGCAGTGCTCACGGTAGCCGTGGCTCTCCAGCCGGAAGTGGTGCGGGAGGTGGTCCGAGTTCGGGCGGACGTGGAGACCCGCGGGGAACTGACCCGGGGCCAGCTGGTCCTGGACGTGTTGGGCCTTTCCCGAAGACCGCCGAATGTGCGGTGGGTGCGGGAAGGGGACGGGGAACGGGCTCGGGAGCTACTGTTCGCGGCTCTGGGAGCGCCGCCCGTGGCAGAAGGGGAGCCTCCGGTCCCTGTCGTCACGGAAGAGTCGTCGGGGGAGGAGCTGGGGGAAGCGGTGCCGGGAGGGGAGCCGGGAGTCGGGGCGAACCCACCCCCGTGAGGTGGAAACCGGTGTGGACGGCCCTCGCCGCGTCTGTGGGCTTCGGCTTGCTGGCGACCCTGGCCGCCCGTCGCGGCCGGTGGCAGGACGCCCGCGCGTGGTTCGCCTTTGCCGCAGGGGGCGTGGTGTTCTACGGCACCCAAGGGGTGGCGCGCCCGGTGGGGGCCCTCTTGGGCACCGTGGTGGCCGGGACCTCGGACGTGCCCGCGTGGCCCGTGGTGGCTGTGTTGGGGGTGTTGACGGAGGTGTTCAAGCTGGCCGCGGCTCTGGTGGTGCACCATCTGTACCGCATGGAAGCGCGGGAAGGCGGGTGGGTGGGTGCCGCGGTGGGTGCGGGGTTCGGCGCGTGGTCGGAGGCCGTGATCTTACGGTCCGTGTTCCAGGTGGTGCAGCTGGGGTTGCCCGGCGGCGTCTCCCTGGCCTTTGCCCTCACCGCGTCCGCGGCCCGGCTGCTGGCAGGAGCGGGGAGCACGGGCCTGGCGGCCCGCCTGGCCACCTCCGGCCGCACGGGGGTGGGCCTAGCGGTGGCGTGCGCGGTACAACTGTCGCTGGACCCCGTGCTGCGGGTGGTGGCCCCGTCCCCCGGGTGGACGGTGGTGGCCACGGTGGCGATCGGGACGGCAGCTTTTGCAGCCTTGTGGCTGCCGGGGGAGCGGGGAGAAGGTTGAAATGCCGGTGAACCCCAAACTGCGGGACCCCAACACGGACCGGCTGTTCGAGGCCATCCTCGAGCTCCGCACGGTGGAGGAGTGCTACCGATTCTTCGAAGACCTGTGCACGGTGCACGAGCTGCGGGCCCTGGCCCAGCGCTTTTACGTGGCCCGGCTGCTCCACCAGGGAGCCACTTACGAGGAAGTGGTGCGGCGGACGGGGGCCAGCTCCGCCACCGTGAGCCGCGTCAAGCGGTTTTTGGAGTACGGAGCGGACGGCTACCGGTTGGTGCTGCGCCGCCTGGCGCGGGGCAAGAGCTCCCGGGGCAAGGGTTGACCCCGGTCCAGGGGCGTGTTAACCTGGAGACAGTTCAACTCTTTATCGAGGTAAAGTGATAAAGTCGCGGCTGCGGACCCCTGCCCCGTGGCAGCGCCTGCCCACGGGGCTTCGCGACTGGACGCCAGAGGAGCTGGCCGCCCTGCGGGCCCTCGAAGGGCGTCTGCGCCGGATTTTCGAGGCGTGGGGATACCGGGAGGTGGCCACCCCGGTCCTGGAGTACCTGGACACCTGGACACGGGGAATGGGCTCCAGCTCTCCTGCGGCCCTGTTCGTGGTGGTGGACCGCACCGGGGAGCTTCTGGCCCTACGGCCGGAGATGACCGTCCCCGTGGCCCGTTTCGTGGCCACCCGGTGGACGGGGAAGGTGGCCCGGCTGTACTACGTGGCGTCCGTGTTCCGGGGAGACGCGGGCCGCGGGGGAAACCGGGAGTTCCTGCAGGCGGGGGTGGAGCGGGTGGGGGACGGCGGGGTGGACGCGGACGCAGAGGTGGTGGCGCTGGCGGTGGAGGCCCTTCGAGCAGCTGGGGTGGCCGGGGCTCGGGTGGGCTTGGGCCACGCGTCCTTCCTCCGGGCCCTGCTGGACGGTGCGGGCCTGGACGAGGAGGACCGGCGGGCGGCGCAGGCGGCTCTGTACCGGAAGGACTTCGTGACCCTGTCTTCGTTGCTCGAGGGAGTTTCCCCGGATATCCGCAGGACCTTGCTGGACCTCCCGTCCTTACGAGGTCCCGGCGCCCTGGAACGGGCGCGGGCCCTCGGGGTGGCGGGGGCCGCAGTGGACGACCTCAGCCGCGTTCTGGAAGCTCTCGAGCCCTACGGGGTGGGGGAGGGGGTGGAGGTGGACCTGGGGGTGATCCGGGACTTCGACTACTACACGGGCGTGGTGCTGGAGGCCTACGCTCCAGGCAGCGGCGCCCCCTTGCTGGGGGGAGGCCGCTACGACCAGCTGCTGGAACGGTTCGGCTCCGCCCGTCCCGCGGTGGGGTTCGCGGTCGACGTGGAGCGGCTTCTCGCCGCCTCCCACCGTGTGCCGGCGCCGCCGCGCGTCCTGGAGGTGGTGTACGAACCCCCGGCCCGGGAGCAAGCCCTTCGGTGGGTTTGGAGGGCACGGGCGGCGGGGCTGCGGGTGGCCGCGGGGCCCGCGTCCGGCGGAGTGCCGCGCCCCGGGCTGTGTTTCCGCGGGGACGGGGTCTGGTGGGTGGAGGGCACGTCGGAACGTCCCCTCGGTCCGGAGGCCCTGGAGGCGTTGCTGGGGGACAGGGCGCCGTGAGACCCCTCACCCTGGCCCTCCCCTCTGGCCGCCTGCTGCCCGACGCGGTGCGGCTGTTGCGGGCCGCGGGCTACCGCGGGCCGCAGGGAGAAGACCGAAGCCTGGTGTGGCCCTGGGACGAGCTGACCGTCATCGTGGCCAAGCCCGTGGACCTGCTGACGTACGTGGAACGAGGAGCCGCGGACTGCGGGGTGGTGGGCAAAGACATCCTCCTGGAGCAGGCGCACGAGGTGTACGAGCTGGTGGATCTGGGGTTCGGCCGCTGTCGGGGCGTGGTAGCCTTGCCTCGGGAACGGCGAGCCCTCTGGGACAGCCCCCGCCAGCACCTGCGGATCGCCACCAAGTACCCACGGGTGGCGGAGCGGTTTTTCTGGGAGCAGGGCCGGGCCGTGGAGATCGTGGAGCTGTACGGGTCCGTGGAACTCGCCCCTCGGGTCGGGCTCAGCGACGGGATCCTGGATTTGGTCATGACCGGGGCCACCCTGCAGGCCAACGGGCTCGTGGAGGTGGCGGAGGTGTTCCGGTCCACCGCGCGCCTGGTGGTGAACCCCGTGAGCCTCCGCACCCACAGCGACGCGGTGTCCGAGCTGGTCCGGCGGCTGAGCGGGGCCCGGGAGGCGGTTCCGTGAGGGAGGCGGTGCGGGTCTTGCGGCTGCGGCACACGCCCGCGGGGGAGTTGCGCCGCATCCTGGCCCGTTCGCAGGTCCAGGCCTTGGAAGCCGGTACCCAGGAGGCGGTGCGGGCGCTTCTGGAGGACGTGGAGCGGCGGGGGGACGCGGCGGTGGTGGAGGCCACCAGCCGCTTCGACCGCGTGCGGCTGGAGCCCAGCCGGCTACGGGTGGCGCCGGAGGAGTTCCACAGCGCCCGGGGGCGCGTCCACGAGGGCGTGCGGGGGGCCTTGGCAGCCGCGGTGGACCGCGCCCGCAGGTTTTCTGAGTGGCTGAGACCACCCGCGCGCTGTGCGGAGGAGCTGGAGCCGGGAATCACCGTGGGGGTGCAGTTCACGCCCCTGGCTTCCGTGGGGGTGTACGTCCCTTCCGGAAAAGGGAAGTTCCCCTCTACCCTGGTGACCCTGGTGACGCCCGCGGTGGTGGCGGGCGTTCCGGAGATCGCGGTGGTGGTCCCCCCCCAACCCGACGGAAGCGCGGACCCGGCGGTGCTGGTGGCGGCGGAGCTGTTGGGCGTGGAGCGGGTGTACCGGTGCAACGGGCCCGCGGGGATCGCAGCCCTGGCCGTGGGCACCGAGTCCTTCCCGCGGGTAGAGGCCTTGGTGGGGCCCGGGAACCCGTACGTGGTGGCCATGCAGATGCTCGCCCAGACCCGGGGCGTGCGGGTTCTGGGGACCTTCGGCCCCACGGAGTCGGTGGTGCTGGCGGACGGCGACGCGGACCCCCAGCGGGTGGCCTTGGACCTGCTGAACGAGGCAGAGCACGGCAGTGACTCTGCGGCCCTCCTGGTGACTCCCAGCGAGGAGCTGGCCCGGGCGGTGCGGGAGCGGGTCCTGGATCTCCTGGAACGGCTCCCGGAGCCGCGCCGGGGGTACGCACGGGACGCCCTCACGGACCTCGGGGGGATCGTGGTGGTGGAGGACTGGGAGGAAGCGGTGGCCTTCGTCAACCTGTACGCGCCGGAGCACGTGATGGTGCACGCCAAGGACCCGTGGTCCGTGGCCCACCGGGTCCGACACGCGGGAGAGATCCTGCTGGGCCCGCACACACCGTTTTCCGCGGCCAACTACGCGATCGGCATTCCCGCGGCCTTGCCCACGGGAGGAGGCGCGCGGCGGGAGTCCGGGGTCACGGTCCTCAGCTACCTCAAGGCCACCTCCCTGGCGGAGCTCGATCCGGAAGGGCTGGAGAAGCTCCGGCCGGTGGTGGAGTACCTGGGCACGTACGAGGGGTTCCCCGCGCACGTCATGGCGGTGCGGGACCGCCCCGGGGGAGGGACCCGGTGACGCCCCGGCCCCGGCCTGAGGTGGAAGCGCTCCCGGGTTACCGCCTAGCCCAGGCGGACGTGGCCGTGAAGCTCAACCAAAACGAGTGCCCCTACGACGTCCCCGCAGAGATGAAGGAAGAGATCCTGCAGAGGCTGCGCCGGGCGCCGTGGAATCGGTACCCATCCATGCGAGCGGAGGCTGCCCGCCAGGCCGTGGCACGGGCCTGCGGGGTCCCCTCCGACTGGGTCCTCCTCACCAACGGTTCCAACGAGGCCATCCTGGCCCTGGTACAGACCTTCGCCAGCGGAAGCACTGTGGTGCTCCCGGAACCAGGCTACTCCATGGCCCTACCCCTCGCGGTGGTCGGGGGTGCCCGGGTCCACCCCGTGCGGCTTCGGGAAGACCTCACCCTGGACATGGGGGCGTTGACGCGGGCTGCACGGGAGCTGGACGCGGCCCTGGTGTTCTTGGCATCCCCCAACAACCCCACCGGACAGGCGGTACCTCCGGAGGAGCTGGGGGAGTTGCTGGAAGCGTTCTCCGGGCCCGTGGTGGTGGACGAGGCGTACTGGGGGTTCTGCCCGTGGACGGCGCTCCCCCTCGTGGAACGGTACCCGCACCTGGTGGTCCTTCGCACGGCTTCCAAGGCCTTCGGACTGGCCGGAGCGCGGGTGGGGTGGGTGGTGGCGCGGCCGGACGTGGTGGCCGCGGTGGCGAAGGTGGTACCGCCGTACAACGTGGACCTGTTCGGGCAGGCAGCGGTGGAGGTGATGGCTCAGCGTCTGGACCTGGTGGGCGAGCGCGTCCGGCAGGTGGTGGCGGAACGGGACTACCTGTGGGAGGCCCTGCGCGGGATGGGCGTGCAGGTGTACCCGACCCACGCCAACTTCCTCCTGTTGCGGGTGCCGGACGCCCGCGAGACCTTCCTGCGGCTGGTAGAACGCGGGGTCCTGGTGCGGGACGTGTCCCGCTACCCCATGCTGGAGAACTGCCTGCGGGTCACGGTGGGCTCCCGGGAGGAAAACGAGGCGTTCCTGGCGGCCCTCCGGGCCGCGCGGGAGGTGGCGGTGTGAGGAAGGGGCAGGTGGAGCGCAGGACCGCGGAGACGTGGGTACGGGTCTCCGTGTGCGTGGACGGCAGGGGGACGCACGCAGTCCGCACCGGGGTGCCCTTCCTGGACCACATGCTGGCCCAGTGGGCGTACCACGGCGGGTTCGACTTGGAGGTGGAGGCCTCCGGGGACGTGGCCGTGGACCCCCACCACACCGTGGAGGACGTGGGAATCGCCTTGGGGGAAGCCTTCGCCCAGGCCCTGGGGGAGGGGGTGGGCATCGCACGGTTTGCTAGCCTGCACGCGGTCATGGACGACGCCCTGGTCCTGTGTGCGGTGGACGTGAGCGGGCGGCCGTACTTGCACTGGGACGTCCGGTGGCCTGCTCCCTCCGTGGGGTCCTTCCCCACGGAGCTGGTGGAGGAGTTCTTCCGGGCCTTTGCAAACCGCGCGCGGGTGAGCCTGCACGTGGTGGGCCTGCACGGGCGCAACGCGCACCACGTCGCGGAGGCTGCCTTCAAGGGACTGGGAGTCGTCCTACGCCGGGCGATCCAGGTGGAGCGGACGGGCCACCCCTCCACCAAGGGCGTGCTGTAGGAGGCGGCGGTGCGGGCGGCCCTGGTGGACTACGGAGCGGGTAACCTCCGCAGCGTGGAGCGGGCCCTGGACCGCGTGGGGTTTCAGCCCGTGCGGGTGGAGGGACCCGGCCTGTTGGAGGGTGCGGACCTGGTGGTCCTACCGGGGGTAGGAGCTTTCGGCCCCGCCGTCCGCCGCCTGGAGGAAGTGGGGGTCGCGGAAGCCCTGCGGGAGTGGGTGGCCGCGGGAAAGCCGCTTTTGGGCCTTTGCCTGGGGATGCAGCTGCTCTTCGAGTACAGCGAGGAGGACGGCCTACACCGAGGGCTCGGCCTGCTCCCGGGGCGCGTGGTACGGCTGCCGGGGGGCGTCAAGGTCCCCCACATGGGCTGGAACGCCTTGCGGGCGGTACGGCCGTCCGAGGTGACGGTCCACGTGCGCTCAGGGGAGTACGTGTACTTCGTCCACTCCTTCTACGTGGAGACGCACGCGGAGTTCGTGGTAGCGGAGACGGAGTACGGGGTCCGGATCCCCGCGGTGGTGGAGGCCGGGCCGGTGGTGGCCTTCCAGTTCCACCCGGAGAAGAGCGGCCCGGTGGGCCTCCGGCTGTTGCAGGGGGCGCGGGATCGCCTACACGCGTGTCTGGGAAAAGCCTTCGGGGGAGGTCACCGGGGTCCCCAAAAATCGCCCAGCGATTTTTGGGATGGTCGGGATACGGGAGCGCGGGCGTGACGGTGTTCCCCGCCTTGGACCTTTTGGCGGGCCGCGTGGTGCGGCTGGTTCAGGGGGACTTCCAGCGGGTCACGGAGTACGGGACAGACCCGGTGGAGGTGGCCCGGCGGTGGGCCCGCGCAGGGGCGCGGTGGATCCACGTGGTGGACCTGGAGGGCGCCCGCCGGGGAGCCCCGGTGCAACTCTCCGTGGTGTCCGCGGTGGCGGGCGCCGGCCTGCGGGTGCAGTTCGGGGGCGGGTTGCGGACCGAGCAGGCGTTGCAGGAAGCCCTGGAAGCGGGTGCGGACCGGGTAGTCGTGGGCACCCGAGCCGTTTTGGATCCCGCCTGGTTGGCCCGGGCGTGCGCCCGGTGGCCCGACCGGGTGGTGGTGGCCTTGGACGTGCGGGAAGGCTGCGTGGTGGTGCGGGGATGGGTGGAAGCCACCCCGCTTTCCGTGGGGGAGGCGGCTCGCCGGGCGGTGGAGAACGGCGCCCGGCGCCTGCTGGTCACGGACGTGGCTGCGGACGGGACCCTGGCGGGGCCAAACCTGTCCCTGTACCGGAGTCTGGTCGGTCTGCCCGTGCCCGTGCTGGCCTCGGGCGGGGTGCGGCACGCGGGGGACGTGCGGGCCCTGCGGGACGTGGGGGTAGAAGGGGTGGTGGTGGGCCGGGCCCTGTACGAGGGGTCCCTGGATCTGGAGGACGCCTTGCGGGCCGCCGAGGAGGGGCAGCCGGTGCCGTGACCCTGGCCAAGCGCGTGATCCCTTGCCTGGACGTGGACAGGGGCCGCGTGGTCAAGGGGGTGCGGTTTGTGAACCTCCGGGACGCAGGAGACCCCGCGGAGCTGGCGGCTGTCTACGACCGGGAAGGTGCGGACGAGCTGGTGTTCCTGGACATCACCGCCTCTGCGGAGCGGCGTCCCACCTTGGAGGAGGCGGTGTGGCGCACCGCGGGCGAGGTGTTCATCCCCTTGACCGTGGGAGGGGGGATCCGGTCCGTGGAGGACGCCCGGCGCATGCTCCGGGCGGGTGCGGACAAGGTGGCCATCAACACCGCGGCGGTACAGGACCCCGACCTGGTGGGCCGGCTGGCGGAGCAGTTCGGCCGGCAGTGCGTGGTGGTGGCCATCGATGCGCGCCGGCGGGAACACGGGTGGGAGGTGTACACCCACGGGGGCCGCAACCCCACGGGCCTGGACGCGGTGGCCTGGGCGGAACGGGCCGCGGAACTGGGGGCGGGGGAGATCCTCCTGACGAGCATGGACCGGGACGGGACCACGGAGGGGTTCGACGTGGAACTCACCCGAGCGGTGAGCCGGGCGGTCTCCGTCCCGGTCATCGCCTCCGGGGGGGCGGGCCGCGTGGAGCACTTCGTGCAGGTGCTCACGGAGGGCGAAGCGGACGCGGCCCTGGCGGCCTCCGTGTTGCACTTCGGAGTCCTGAGGATCCGCGACGTGAAGGCCGCCCTCCGGGCGCGGGGAGTCCCCGTGCGGGAGGCAGGAGGAGGCTAGGAGCCTTGGGAGAGCCCGCTGGACCGCTGCGCCCCGTGGTGGTGCAGGACCGGTGCTCCGGCCAAGTCCTCATGGTGGCGTACGCGGACGAGGAAGCCCTGCGCCGGACCCGGGAGACGGGGCTGGCGCACTTCTGGAGCCGATCCCGCCAGACCCTGTGGCGGAAGGGGGACACCTCCGGCCACTTCCTGCGGGTGCACCAGGTCCTGGTGGACTGTGACGGCGACGCCCTCCTGTACGTGGTAGACCCCGCGGGCCCCGCCTGCCATACGGGGGAAGTCTCCTGCTTCCACCGGGACCCCGCAGGGCAGCGGGAGATGGCACCGGGGGGTGTTCTGGCGGAGCTCGAGCAGGTGGTACAGGACCGGATCCGGAACGCACCGGCGGGGTCATACACCGCCGCCTTGGTCTCCGGCGACCCGGCCCGCCTCCACGAGAAGCTGTTCGAGGAGGCCGCGGAGGTGGTCCGGGCGGCGCGGGAAGAGGGATCCCAGCGCCTTGCGGAGGAAGCCGCGGACTTGGTCTACCACCTGCTGGTCCTGCTGGCCCGCCATGGGGTCCGGTGGTCCGAGGTCCTGGACGTACTCGCCGCCCGGCGGACGCGTCGGTGAAGGGGGACCGCGCCTGCGGTATCCTGCGGGTACGGGGGTCCATGCGGTACGCGGCGCTGTCGGACGTGCACGGGAACCTGGAGGCCCTGGAGGCGGTGTTGCAGGACGCGAGCCAACAGGGGGCGCGTGGGTTCCTGTGCCTGGGAGACTTCGTGGGGTACGGGCCCGATCCCAACGCGTGTGTGGAGACCCTGCGGCCCCAGCTGTCCGCCGCCCTGGTGGGAAACCACGACCTGGCAGCTCTGGGTCGGCTGGACGCCAGGCGGTTCAATCTATTCGCCCGGGTGGCCCTGGAGTGGACGCGGGAGCAACTCAGCGCCACGGTGCGGGCGTACCTGGAAAGGCTCAAGCCTCGGGAAGAGTTTGAGGGGGTGCTGTTGGTGCACGCGAGCCCGCAGGACCCCGTACAGGAATACATCCTGGACTGGGAGACGGCGGACGACAACTTCCGGGCCGCGGAGTTCTCCCTCTGCCTGTTCGGTCACACCCACGTACCCGTCCGGTTCGCCCACGACGGGCACCGCACGTACGTGTTCCTCCTCCCCGCAAACACCCCGGTGCGTCTGGAACCGGACTTCCGGCACTTGGTGAACGTGGGGAGCGTGGGCCAGCCCCGGGACGGTGACCCTCGGGCCGCGTACGTACTCTGGGACTCCGAGGAAGGCACCGTGGAGCTGCGGCGGGTTCCCTACCCCGTGGAGGCGGTGCAGGCCAAGATGCAGCGCAAGGGGCTGCCGCGGCCCTTGTGGGAGCGGCTGGGAGAGGGCCGGTAACAGTGCCCCGTGGACCCGGACGGACAAGGTTACGGGGAGCGACAGGAGGCGTGAGGATCTACACCCGCACGGGAGACCGAGGGGACACCAGCCTGTTCGGCGGGGAGCGGGTGTCCAAGGCCGACCCGCGGGTGGAGGCCTACGGGACCGTGGACGAGCTCAACAGCCTCCTGGGCCTGGTCCGGGGGAAGGCACCTGCGGAGCTAGCGGACCTGCTGGGGGTGGTCCAGGCCACCCTCTTTCAGATCGGGGCGGAGCTGGCGACGGCTCGGGTGGAGGACTCCAAGTTGGCCTCCCACGTCCCGCGGGTGACCCCAGCGCAGGTAGAGCAGCTCGAACGGTGGATCGACCGGATGGACGCGGAGCTCCCGCCGCTCCGGAATTTCGTCTTGCCCGGGGGCGGCGAGATAGGGGCGCTTTTGCACGTAGCCCGGGCGGTGTGCCGGCGCGCGGAGCGGCGGGTGGTGTCCCTGGCGGAGCGCGGCGCCGTGAACCCGGAGCTTTTGCGGTACCTCAATCGCCTGGGCGACTTCCTGTTCGTCGCCGCGCGGTGGGCGAACCGAGCTCACGGGGCGGAGGAGCAGGCGTGGCGCCCGGGGTCATAGACCGGCGATGTGGGCGCTCGGGCGTCTTCGGCGCAGGGCGTCCGCGCCTGGCGCGTGCTTGACAGCGTGACGGGGCGGCGGCTAGGTTTTGCTGGAGGCTGACCGGGAGGCCTGAGGATGGCGGTGGCGCAGGGGATCGGGGCCGCGCTATCCCGCGGGCGCACGTGGTTCGAGCGGGACCGGGTACTGGCGCCTGTCCTGCTGTCGCCCGCGGTGGCGTACATCGTCCTACTGGTGGGCTTCCCCTTCCTCTTCGCCCTGTACCTGAGCTGGACCGACGCCACCACGGGGAACCCCTTCGGCCGGTTCATCGGCCTGTCGAACTTTGCCCTGGTGTTCCAGGACCCCGTGGCCTCTCGGGCCTTGCGGAACACCTTCGCGTTCACGGTGGCCGCGCAAGGGACGGTGATGGTCCTGGCCAACGTCCTGGCCCTAGCCCTGCGCAAGCCCTTCCGGGGCCGGGGCGCGGTCATGTTCTTGCTGCTGCTCCCGTGGGTGGCTCCCGTGTCCCTGTCCACCATCGGCTGGCTGTGGATCCTGCACGCCCGCTTCAGCGTCCTGGACTGGGCCCTCCGCCAGGTGGGCCTGCTCCCCCCCGGGGCCAACATGTTCTGGCTGGGCCGCCCGGACCTTGCCTTCGCCGCGGTGGTGGGGGTCCACGTGTGGCGCATGCTTCCCTTCGCCACGGTGGTGCTGCTGGCCGGGCACTCCGCCATCCCCCAGGACTTCCTGGACCAGGCGGAGGTGGACGGCGCGAACCTGTGGCAGAAGTACCGGCACGTGATGCTGCCCCTGCTGGCGCCCGTGGCGGTGGTGGCCCTGTTGTTCGGGACCATCTTCACCTTCACGGACATGACGGTGGTGTACGTCCTCACCCGCGGAGGCCCCTTCGACACCACCCAGGTCCTGGCCAGCCTGGCCTTCTTCAAGGGCATCGTGGGCGGTAACCTGAGCGTGGGGGCCACCATCTCCCTGCTGCTGTTCCCCGTGCTGTTGGTGGCCGCGGTGTTCGTCCTGCGGGCCGCGCGGAGGGCGGAGGTGAGCTGGTGAGCGCCCGAACCCGGAAGTGGCTCCTGGGAGGCGGGCGGTTCCTGCTCATCGGGCTGTTCGTGGTGTTTGCGGCCTTCCCCTTCGCGTGGATGGGGATCACCGCCTTCAAGCAGAACTCCGACCTGTACAACCCCCAGAACAACCCCTTCTGGTTCAACGAGCCCCCGACCCTGGAGCACCTCCAGTACGCTTTCACCAAGACCTGGTTCGCCCGGTGGGTGCTGAACACCGCCCTGGTGGGGCTGGGGGTGGTGACCATCACCCTGCTCCTGACGGTCCCCGCGGCGTACAGCCTGGCCCGGTTGCTGGGACGGTGGGGCGAGCGCGCCAGCATCGGGATCTTCCTCGTGTACCTGGTGCCGCCGACCTTGCTGTTCATCCCCATGTCCCTGGTGGTGACCACCCTGCGGCTGCAGAACACCCTGTGGTCCCTGATCGTGGTGTACCCCACCATCACCGTGCCCCTGTGCACGTGGCTGCTCGCGGGCTTCCTCCGGGGCCTGCCGCGGGAGCTGGAGGAAGCGGCCATGGTGGACGGGTGCACCCGGCTAGGGGCCCTGGGCCGGGTCCTGTTGCCCCTGGCCGTACCCGGGATCGTGACGGTGGTCATCTTCAGCTTCACCCTGTCCGCGCAGGAGTTCGTGTACGCCCTGAGCTTCGTCACCGCCGTGGCCCAGAAGACGGTGAGCGTGGGGGTCCCCGCGGACATGGTCCGGGGCGACATCTTCGACTGGGGCCCCCTCATGGCCTCCGCCTTCCTGGCCAGCGTGCCGGTGGCGGCGCTGTACTACCTGGTGATCGAGCGTTTCGTGGGGAGCTTCAGCCTCAGCGGGGCCCTCCGCTGAGGAGGACGAAACCACGGCGAGGGGGGATGGAGATGGAGGAGGAGCGCAAGCAGGACGGTGCGTGGGTCCAGGTCGCGGAAGGCCGGTGGCGCCGCCTGACCCGGCGGGACTTCCTCAAGTCTGCGGCGGTGGGCGCGGCCGCGGGCAGCCTCGGCCCGTTGGTGCTCACGGAGCGGACCCGGGCGCAGCCGGTGACCCTCCGGATTCTGCAGTGGCGGCACTTCGTCCCGCCGTACGACGAGTGGTTCAACCGGGTCTTCGCCCCCCGTTGGGGGGAGAAGAACGGGGTTCGGGTGGTGGTGGAGAACGTGGGCGTGGCAGACCTGCCAGCCATCGCGGCCTCCGAGGCCGCCCGGGTGGCCGCAGGGGCAGACCCGGGCCACGACATGATCCAGTACCTGACCCCACCCGCCACCCTGGAGCGCCAGGTGGACACGGACGCCCACCGGGAGGTGATCGAGGAGCTCAAGCGCAAGGTGGGGCCCTACATCCCCTTGGCGGAGAAGAGCACGTACAACCCCGTCACCCGGCGGTACTTCGGGGTCTCGGACAACTTCGTGCCGGACCCCATCCACTACCGGGCCGACCTGTGGCGGCAGGTTTCCGCCCGCCTCACGGGGGACCAGCGGGTGCCCTTGCGCGGCCCCGTGACGTGGGACGACATCCGGAAGGCGGGCCGGGAGCTCAAGCGCATGGGCCACCCCGTGGGCCTGGGCCTCAGCCAGGAGATCGACACCGGCATGTTCCTGCGGGCCCTCATGTACTCCTGGGGTACGGGGGAGCAGGACGAGGCCAGCAACGTGATCCTGGACGTGCCCCCCTTCCGGCAGCGGACCCTGGACGCCCTTCGGTTCGTGAAGGCCCTGTACGAGGAGACCATGTTCCCCGGGGTGTTCGCGTGGACTGCGGCCTCCAACAACGAGGAGTTCCTGGCGGGCCGGATCTCGGTGGCGATGAACGCCATTTCCATCATCCGTGCGGCTCAGGCGGCGGCGGCGGCCGCCATCCGCCGGGGCGAGAACCCCAACCAGTCCCCCGCGGTGCAGTTCGCCCGCAACACTTGGATCACGGAGCGGGCGCCTCAAGGGCCCGCGGGCGCCCGGGGGCTGGAGCACGTGATGGGGGTGTACTTCATCTGGCGCAACCGGCCCCGTCCCGTGCGGGAGGCGGCCAAGAAGCTCCTCATCGACCTGGTCCTGAGCTTCGACCCCGATGTGGCGGCCCGGGAGGGCTGGCCGCCCGGGAAGTTCCAGGCATCCCAAGCCTACGACTACCCCACCTTCCAGAACTCCATCCCCAAGGAGAAGCGGCTGGCGTACCTGCGGGATGACCCGGTGTCCAAGGCCGCGGGGGACCGCCGCGACAAGCTGGTGAGCATCGAGACCGCCTACGACTGGGCCCACAACGTGGGCTGGCCCGGCCCCTCCAACGCGGCCATCGACGAGGTGTTCAACACCTGGATCCTCAACGTGATGTTCGCCCGGGTGGCGCAGGGCATCGACACCCCCGAGCAGGCCCTGGACGCCGCGGCGGCACAGATCCGCCGTGTGTTCCAGAAGTGGCGGGAGCAGGGCCTGGTGGGCGGCCGGCGGTAAGCAGCGGCGTGGACGCGGAGCGGGGCGGGCTCCGCCCGCCCCGCTCCGCGCTTTCTACGCGCGGCTCAGGACGATGGCCCGCTTGATGTCCTGGATGGCCTTGGTGATCTCGATGCCCTGGGGGCACGCGTCGGTGCAGTTGAACACCGTGCGGCACTTGAAGGCACCGCTGCGCTCCGCCAGGATGGCCAGGCGCTCGGAGCCCGCCCGGTCCCGGCTGTCGAACACGAACCGGTGGGCGGCCACGAGCGCCGCCGGTCCCAGGAACTCCCCGTTGCCCCAGAAGATGGGGCAGGCGGTGGTGCACACCGCGCAGAGGATGCACTTGGTGGTGTCGTCGATGCGGGCCCGCTCCTGTGGGCTCTGGAGCCGCTCCCGGGCAGGGGGCGGTTCGTCGTTCACCAGCCACGGCATCACCTGGCGGTACTTGGCGAAAAACGGCTCCATGTCCACCACCAGGTCCTTGATCACGGGCAGTCCCCGGATGGGCTCCACGGTGATCCGGGTCCCCAGCTCCTTGACCAGGACCTTGCACGCCAGGCGGTTGCGGCCGTTGATGAGCATGGCGTCCGAGCCGCAGATCCCGTGGGCGCAGGAGCGGCGGAGGGCCAAGGTGCCGTCCAGGTTCCACTTGATGTAGTGGAGGACGTCCAACACCCGGTCGAAGGGGTCCGTGGGAACCTCGTAGTCAGCCCAGTAGGGCCGCGGGTCCTTCTCGGGGTTGAAGCGCTTGATGCGCACGCGGACCTTCATGGCTCCTCCTCAGTACTTCCGCTCCTGGGGCGGGAAGCGCGTGATGGTCACCGGCTTGTACGCGAACCGCCCGTCCCGGTACAGGAGGGTGTGTTTGAGCCACTGGGCGTCGTCCCGCTTCGGGTAGTCCTCCCGCATGTGGGCCCCCCGGCTTTCCGTCCGGTGGAGGGCAGAGCGGACCGTGCTCTCCGCCACGTCCAGCAGGCAGCCGAGCTCCCACGCCTCCAGAAGGTCCTGGTTGAAGCGTCGGCCGCGATCGTCCAGGCTGATGCGGGCGTAGCGGTCCCGCAGCTCGGACAACTTGTCCAGCATGCGCTGGAGGTCTGGCCCGTTGCGGAAGATGCCGCACCACTCCATCATGCAGCTGGCCAACTCCTCCCGGATGGCCGCGACCTTCTCGCCGCCGCTGCTGGCCAGCAGCCGCTCCAGCTGGTCCCGCGCCTCGCTGTCGGGGTTGTGGGCCACGGGCACCCGCTCCGCCTCCTTGAGGTACCGGGCCATGTCCCGGCCCCCGCGGCGGCCGAACACGAGGATGTCCACCAGGGAGTTGGTCCCCAGGCGGTTGGCGCCGTGCACGGACACGCACGCGCACTCCCCCGCCGCGTACAACCCGGGCACGGGGGTGTTGTGCTCGTCCCGGAGCACCCGCCCCCACACGTCCGTGGGGATGCCCCCCATGGCGTAATGGGCGGTAGGCTGTACCGGCACCGGCTCCCTGGCGGGGTCCACCCCCAGGTAGGTACGGGCGAAGGAGGTGATGTCCGGTAGCTTTTCGTCCAGCACCTGCCTGGGCAGGTGCGTGAAGTCCAGGTGCAGGTAGTCCTTCCCGTCAACCCCCCGGCCCTCCCGGATCTCCGTGATCATGGCCCGGGCGATGATGTCCCGGGGGGCGAGGTCCAGCAGGTTGGGGGAGTAACGTTCCATAAACCGCTCCCCGTGGCGGTTGCGGAGCACCGCCCCCTCTCCCCGGGCCGCCTCCGACATCAGGATTCCCAGCCGGTAGATCCCCGTGGGGTGGAACTGGAAGAACTCCATGTCCTCCAAGGGGATGCCGCGCCGCCAGCAGATCGCGGCTCCGTCGCCGGTCAGGGTGTGGGCGTTGCTGGTGACCTTGAAGATCTTCCCCCAACCCCCCGTGGCGAGCATCACCGCCCGGCTGTGGAACACGTGGAGCTCCCCCGTGAGGATCTCCCACGCCACCACCCCCGCGGCGACGCCGTCCTCCAGGAGGAGGTCCACCACCTGGAACTCGTTGAAGAAGTGCACGTCGTTGCGCAGGCACTGCTGGTACAGGGTCTGCAGGATCATGTGGCCCGTGCGGTCCGCGGCGTGGCAGGCCCTGCGCACGGGGCCCTGGCCGAAGTGGTGGGTGTGGCCTCCGAACCGGCGTTGGGCGATGCGGCCGTCGGGGGTGCGGTCGAAGGGGAGGCCGTAGTGTTCCAGGTCGTAGATGGTCTCGACGGCCTCCCGGGCGAGGATCTCCGCGGCGTCCTGGTCCACCAGGTAGTCCCCTCCCTTGACCGTGTCGAACATGTGCCACTCCCAGTGGTCCTCCTCCTCGTTGCCGAGGGCCGCGCCGATGCCGCCCTGGGCGGTCCCCGTGTGGGACCGGGTGGGGTACAGCTTGGTGACCACCGCCACCCGCAGGTCCCGCTGGCGGCCCAGCTCAAGGGCCGCAAACAGGCCCGCGCCGCCGGCTCCCACGATCACCGCGTCGTACTCGTGCACCGGCATGGTCCCCCTCCTCTCAGGGCCGGGCGAAGGCGGACGGGTTGAAGGAGAACAGCACCAGGGCGCCCAGGAGGGTGAACACCAGCCCCACGGTCCAGAGGGCGACGTTCCACACCAGGCGCCACGGCCCACCCGGCCGGGTGTAGTCGTTCACGATGCCCCGCAGTCCGTTCAGGCCGTGGGACAGGGCGAGGAGGAGGATCAGCAGGTCGTATACCCGCCAGATGGGGTTTGCCAGCCGTTGGGCCACGAAGGCGAAGTCGATGGTGTCAGTACTGTTCACGATGTGCATGATGTAGAGGTGGCCCAGCACCAGGAACACCAACAGCACCGCGGACACCCGCATGTACAACCACGACATCCACTCCCACCCGTTGGGTCGTACCCGCCTGGCTTCCACGGCTGCCCTCCCCGAATCAGGGTGCGAACAAGGACCGCAGCATGATCACCGCCACGGGGACCATGACCACCACGTACACGGCCGCCCCCACCCAGAACAGGGTCCGGTACCACCGGGTGGCGTACGGGAACAGGTCCAGGATGAGGACCACAATCCCGTTCCCCGCGTGGTAGACCACCGCCGCCACCAAGAGGAACTCCAGGGGCTTGAACCAGGGCTGGCGGTACAGTTCGATCGCCTTGTTGTAGGCTTCCGGGCCGTACATCAGCATGGCGGTCTCGACGATGTGCACGAACAGGAACAGCAAGATGGCGACGCCCGTGATCCGGTGCAGCGCCCACGCCAGCATGCCGGGTCCGCCTCGGTACATGGCACCCCCTGTGGTTTCAGGTGGACCGTTCCACGTCCTCCCGCATGTCCTCCATGTGCCGGTGCATCACGCCCCGGGCTAGGGGCTCGTTCCGCATCCGGATCGCTTCCACGATGGCCAGGTGGAACTCCTGCGCCTTGTGGGGGCTCGTGGGAGCTCGGCCCGTGGCCTCGCGGCTGCGCAGCCACATCTCGCACAGGGTGCGGACCAGGGAGACCAGCACGGGATTGCGGGTCGCCTCCGCCACCAGCTGGTGGAACTGCAGGTCGGTCTCCAGGTCGTGTTTGCCCTGCGCCAGCTCCCGTTCCCTCCGGTTCAGGAGGTCCTGCATCAGGTCGATGTCGTCCTGGGTAGCCCGGTGCACCGCCAGGGCCACCACCTCTTCCTCCACCACGCGGCGGGCTTCGAGGAGGTCCAGGAGGAACTCCCGCTCCCGCAAAAGCCCCCACACCGCGGGATCCACGGGGGCGGGGGCCTGCCGGACGAAGGTCCCGTCCCCGGAGCGGACTTCCACGAGACCCATGGCACTGAGGACCCGCAGGGCCTCCCGCACGGAGGCCCTGCTCACGCTCAGCAGCTCCGCCAGCTCCCGCTCGGAAGGCAGACGATCCCCAGGCTGGAGCTGGCGCTCGGCGATCAAGCCCTGGATCTGGCGGACGATGTCTTCGTAGATCCGCCGCGGGCGGACGGGCTGAAAGATGGACGACTGCGCCATCGGACCAGTGGCCTAGCGGCCTGACCACCCCAACCATACACGGCCGGCGGGGGAGTGTAAAGGGACCGCGGTTGGCGGAGCGTGGGTTTGGGGGTACACTGAGGGCGGACTCGCCCCGGGTCCGCCCCGCGGGTCCTCGAAAACTCAGTCCCAACGGTTGGAGGAGCGGCACGATGCTGACCCTGGAGAGGCTTTCCGTCCCCAAGGAGGGCCACCGGATTGAAGTCCAGGACGGACGGCTGCTGGTCCCCGACGATCCCATCATCCCCTTCATTGAGGGGGACGGGACCGGGCCGGACATCTGGAGGGCCACCCGGCGGATCCTGGACGCCGCGGTGCAGGCCACTTACGGAGGCAAGCGGCGGATCGCGTGGTTCGAGGTGTCCGCGGGGGAGAAGGCCAACCACCAGTTCGGAGAGTGGCTGCCCGCGGACACCCTCCGGGCCTTCCAACACTTCGTAGTGGGGATTAAGGGCCCCCTCACCACCCCGGTGGGAGGCGGGTTCCGGTCCCTCAACGTGGCCCTGCGGCAGCTCCTGGACCTGTACGCGTGCATCCGCCCCGTGCGGTGGTTCGAGGGCGTACCCTCCCCGGTCCGGCACCCCGAGAAGGTGGACATGGTGGTGTTTCGGGAGAACACGGAGGACATCTACCGGGGCATCGAGTGGCCCGCGGGCTCCCCCGGGGCCAAACGGGTGATCGAGTGGCTGCGGAGCGAGTTTGGCATCGAGGTAAGGCCGGATTCGGGCATTGGAATCAAGCCCATGAGCGAGTTCGGGACCAAGCGGTTGGTCCGGAAGGCCATCCGGTACGCCCTCGACCGCAAGCGCCGCAACGTGACCCTGGTGCACAAGGGCAACATCATGAAGTACACGGAAGGGGCCTTCCGGGAGTGGGGGTACCAGGTGGCCCGGGAGGAGTTCGGGGACGTCACCGTCACCTGGGAGGAGGTGCAGGAGAAGTACGGGGGCAAGGTCCCTCCCGGGAAGCTGCTGATCCAGGACTACATTGCGGACGTGACCTTCCAGCACGTCCTGACCCGCCCCCAGGACATCGACGTCATCGCCACGGGCAACCTCAACGGGGACTACCTCTCCGACGCCCTCGCGGCCCAGGTGGGGGGCATCGGGATGGCTCCTGGCGCCAACGTGGGCGACTTCCATGCGGTGTTCGAAGCGACCCACGGCACCGCCCCCAAGTACGCGAACCTGGACAAGGTCAACCCCAGCTCCCTCACCCTCTCGGGGGTGATGATGCTGGAGTACCTGGGCTGGGAGGAGGCGGCGCAGCGGGTGATCCGGGGCATGGAAGCGTGCTTCCGGGAGAAGATCGTCACCTACGACCTGGCCCGTCTGATGGACGGTGCCCGGGAGGTCCGCACCAGCGAGTTCGCCACCGCGGTCATCGAGCGCATGGAGTAGCGGGGAGGAGGCGAGCATGCCGACCGGCCGTCCGAAGATCACCATCGTGGGCGCGGGGGCCGTGGGCACCGCGGCCGCCCACTGGATCGCTTCGCGCCAGCTGGGGGACGTGGTGCTGGTGGACATCGTGGAGGGCCTCCCCCAGGGCAAGGCCCTGGACATCCAGCAGGCGGGCCCCATCGCAGGGTTCGACGTACGGGTGGTGGGCACCAACGACTACGCGGACACCGCGGGGTCGGACGTGGTGATCGTCACCGCGGGCGTACCCCGGAAGCCCGGTATGACCCGGGAGGAGCTGGTAGGGACCAACGCGGGCATTGTCCGCAGCGTCATGGAACAGGTGGTCCCGCGGTCGCCCGAGGCGGTGTTCCTCATCGTCACCAACCCCCTGGACGCCATGACGTACCTGGCGTACCGGGTGTCGGGCCTCCCCCGGGAGCGGCTGTTCGGGCTGAGCGGGGCCCTGGACAGCACCCGGTTCCGCACCTTCCTGGCTCTGGAGTTGGGGGTGTCCCTGCAGGACGTGCAGGCCATGGTCATCGGCGCCCACACCGACAAAGACATGGTGCCCCTGGCGTCCTCCGCCAACGTACGGGGGATCCCGGTCCGCCAACTGTTGTCCCCGGAGCGGCTGCAGGCCGTGGTGGCCCGCACCCGGAGGGCAGGAGCGGAGATCACGGAGCTGATGAAGGCCAGCGCCTTCACCGCGCCCGGTGCGGCCCTGTGCGCCATGACCGAGGCGGTGCTCTTGGACCTCCGGCGGGTGGTCCCCTGCTGCGTGTACCTGGACGGGGAGTACGGGGAGAGGGACGTGTGCATCGGAGTCCCCGTGCTCCTGGGTGCTGGGGGTGTGGAGCGGATCCTGGACGTGCCCCTGTCGGAGGAAGAGGCGCAGGCCTTCCGGGCGTCCGTGGCCGCGGTGCGGGAGCTCCTGGCGGCCCTGCCCGCCTGAAGCGCCATGCGGCTGCATGAGTACCAGGCCAAGGAGGTATTCGCCCGCTACGGGATCCCCGTGCAGCGGGGCGCGGTGGTGGACCGGGCGGAGGACGTGCCTCCGGTAGAGCTGCGCTACCCCGTGGTGCTCAAGGCCCAGGTGCTGGTGGGAGGGCGTGGCAAGGCGGGGGGAATCCAACTGGCCCACACCCCTGAAGAGGCCCAGGAGAAGGCCTCCCGGATCCTCGGGAGCGAGATCCGGGGGGAACGGGTGCGGCGGCTGCTGGTGGTAGAGGCCGCGGAAATCGAGCGGGAGTACTACCTGGCGTTCGTGGTGGACCGCGCGGCCCGCTGCCTGACCCTGGTGGCCTCCGCGGAGGGAGGGGTGGACATCGAGGAGGTGGCGCGGCGGTCACCGGAGCGCATCGTGAAGTTGCCCGTGGACCCCGCTTTGGGTTTCCACCCCTTCCACGCCCGAGGGGTGGCGCGACGCCTGGGGCTGGCGGGGCCCCTCCTGGGGCAGTTCGCGGAACTGAGCTGCGCCCTGTACCGCCTGGCGTGCGAGCGGGACGCGGAGCTGGCGGAGATCAACCCCCTAGCCTTGTGCCAAGGACGGTGGCTGGCCGTGGACGCAAAGCTGGTGGTGGACGACAACGCCCGCCCGCGGCAGCTTGACCTGCCCGCGGACGAAGAGACCACGGAGCTCGAGCGGCTGGCCCGGGAGTACGACCTCTCATACGTGGAGCTGGACGGGGACATCGCCATCATCGGAAACGGCGCGGGGCTCGTCATGTCCACCCTGGATATGGTGGCGCACTTCGGCGGACGCCCCGCCAACTTCCTGGACATAGGCGGAGGAGCCTCCACAGAGGCCATGCGCCGCGCCCTGGACATCGTCCTGCGCAAGCCGGGGGTGCAGGCCCTGTTGATCAACATCTTCGGGGGGATTACCCGGTGCGACGACGTGGCCCGGGCCATCACCTCGTCCCCGCCCCCTGTCCCCACCAGCATTCGTCTCACGGGGACCAACGAGGAGGAGGGGCGGCGGATCCTCGAGGCCGCGGGGGTCTCTGCCTTCACAGACCCGGAGGAAGCTGCCCGACGGGCGGTGACCCTGGCCCGGGGCGGCTGAACTCCGCGGCGCACCACCTTTCGGCAGACGGAGGGAGAGGATGGCCATCCTGGTGAGCGAGCACACCCGGGTCCTGGTGCAGGGGATCACCGGATACCAGGGCGAGTTCCACACCGCCCGCATGCTGGAGTTCGGCACCAAGGTGGTGGCGGGGGTGACGCCCGGAAAAGGGGGAGCCCGGGTCCATGGGGTGCCGGTGTTCGACACCGTGGAGGAAGCGGTGGAGGCCACGGGTGCGAATGCCTCCTGCGTGTTCGTACCCGCCCGCTTTGCCAAGGACGCGGCCTTAGAGGCCATCGCCGCGGGCCTCGACCCCGTGGTGGTGATCACGGAGCACATCCCCGTGCACGACGCCATCGCGGTGGTGGACTTCGCCCGCCGCCGCGGGGTTCACGTGATCGGGCCCAACTGCCCGGGGATCACCGCACCGGAACGGTGCAAGATCGGCATCATGCCCTCCCACCTGTTCCGTCGGGGTCCCGTGGGCTTGCTGTCGCGCTCGGGCACCCTCACCTACGAGATCGTGGCTGGGCTCACCCGGGCGGGGATCGGGCAGTCCACCGCGGTGGGCATGGGAGGGGATCCCGTGATCGGGATGAGTTTCGTGGAGTTGCTCAGCCTGTTCCAGGAGGACGGAGAGACGGAGGCCATCGTGCTGGTGGGGGAGATCGGGGGCGCCGCGGAGGAGGAGGCGGCCCGGTACATCCGGGAGCATGTGCGGAAGCCCGTGGTGGCGTACGTGGCTGGGCTCACCGCGCCGCCCGGTAAGCGCATGGGGCACGCGGGAGCGGTGATCTCCGGCACCGAGGGCACCGCCCAGGCCAAGGTGGAAGCCCTGCAGGCGGCAGGGGTCCAGGTGGCGGACTTGCCCACTCGGGTGCCGGAGCTGGTGGCCCGAGCCCTGGGACGGTAAGGCCCCGTCGGAAAATCCCGGGAAGGGGCGGGTGGGCGCGTGCGCCTTGTCTTACGCGTGGGGATCACCGCGGTGGCGTTCTGGCTCGCCACCGCCCTCTACCCCCAGGCCCTCCGGCTCGAGGGCCCGCGCACCCTGCTGCTGGCCGGCGTCACCTTGGGGTTGGTGAACGCGGTGGTGCGTCCCGCGGTCCTCCTCCTGACCTTGCCCCTGAACCTGCTCACCCTGGGCCTGTTCACCCTGGTGGTGAACACCCTCATGCTGTCCCTGGTGGCGTGGGTCCTGGGGATCCCCCACGGGGGCTTCTGGAGCCTTCTGGTGTTGTCCGTGCTGGTGAGCGTGAGTAGCGTGGCGGTGAGCAAGCTCCTGGCGGCGTAACCCCTCCGCCACCATCGCTGCGCAGTCCTTGGGGACCCCGGTCCGGCCTCCCGACGTCGCCTTCCGAACCAGACTGGGCGTGGCCTGGACCGCGGGGGCCAGGGGCGGTACCCTGGGCCTGAGGTGAGGGTGCGGGGAGCGGTGCGGGAAGGGGAGCCGGTGCGGGCTGAGGGTCCTGCGTCCGGGACCACCTTCGTACTGTTGACGGGGCTGTCGGGTGCGGGCAAGTCCCAGGCCGCACACGTGCTGGAAGACCTGGGCTTCTTCTGCGTGGACAACCTGCCCCCTGCCCTCATCCCGCGCTTTGCGGAGCTGGTGCTCCACGCCCAGGGGAAGGTCCCGCGGGCTGCGGTGGTGGTGGACGTCCGCAGCGGGGAGTTCTTCGACGCCCTGACGGACGCCCTGGAGCACTTGGACAGCCTGGGGCTGGCGTACCGCATCGTGTTCCTGGACGCCTCGGACGCGGTGTTGGTCCGCCGTTTCAAGGAGACGCGCCGTAAGCACCCCTTGAGCGGGGCCGGGTCGGTGCTGGAGGGGATCCGGGAGGAGCGCCGCAGGCTCCAGCCCCTGCGGGAGCGAGCCCATCGGATCCTGGACACCAGCAACATGTCCCCCGCGCAGCTGCGGGACGAGCTGCGCGGGGTCTTCGGGTCCCCGGGACCGGGGGTGGGGCTGGCGGTGACCGTGGTGTCCTTCGGGTACAAGCACGGGATCCCCATGGACGCCGACCTGGTGTTCGACACCCGGTTCCTGCCCAACCCGCACTACGTGGAGGGGCTCCGCCCCAGGTCCGGACTGGACCCGGAGGTCCGGGCCTACGTCCTGGACTCCCCCGCGGGGCAAGCCTTCTGGCGGCGCTTCCTGGACATGGTCCTGTTCCTGCTCCCGGAGTTCGAGCGGGAGGGCAAAACCGACGTCACGGTGGCGGTGGGGTGCACGGGAGGAAAGCACCGGTCGGTGGCGGTGGCAGAGGAGCTGGTGCGGGTGTTGAGGGAGCAGGGGTACGAGGTGCGGGTCCGCCACCGGGACCTGCACCGGGAGTAGCGCCGTGGTCCGTCGCCGGATGAAAGAATCCTTGGTCCGGCGCGTACGGCAGTTTGCCAAATGGCTGGTGCCGGGGATCCGGGTCAAGCGGTACCTCGCCTTGGTGTTCCTCGGGGTGGGCCTCGTGGCCTTCGGTGCGGTGCTGCTGGCGGACGTGGTCTCCGCGGGGATCCTGCGGGTCCTGTATGGGATGGTGTGGCTGAGTTCGTGGATCTCCGGGGGTGAGCCCTGGGGGCTGGTGGCCACGGGGACGGCCCTGGTGGTGGGGGGCCTGTACTGCGTGTTCCTGGGCGTTCGGGCCACGGTACGGAGTGTGGCCGCGGTCTTCCTGCCTCGGGGCGACCATCGCCTGGCCGAGCTCATGGTCCAGCGCCGGGCTCTCGGTCGCGGACCCCGCATCGTGGCGGTGGGGGGCGGGACAGGGCTTTCCACCCTGCTGCGGGGGCTCAAGCGGTACGGGGTGTCGGTGACCGCGGTGGTGACGGTGTTCGACGACGGGGGCAGCTCCGGCCGCCTGCGGCGGGAGCTGGGCGTGCTGCCCCCGGGGGACATCAACGACTGCCTGGTGGCCCTGGCGGAGGCGGAACCCCTCATGACGCGGCTGTTCCAGTACCGCTTCGACCGCGGGGACCTGAAGGGGCATTCCTTCGGCAACCTGTTCCTGGCCAGCATGACCGGGGTGGCGGGAGACTTGGTGTCCGCGGTGCGGCTGGCGAGCCGCGTGCTGGCCATCCGGGGCCAGGTGCTGCCGGCCACCACGGACAACATCGTCCTGTGCGCGGAGTTTCTCGACGGAACCCATGCGGAGGGGGAGTCCGCCATCCCCGCGGCCCGCAAGGCCATCCGGCGGGTGTACCTGAAACCTCCCACCGCCAGACCCCTGCGGGAGGTCCTGGACGCCATCGCCCAGGCGGACCTCGTCCTTCTGGGCCCTGGCAGCCTCTACACCTCCGTGCTCCCGAACCTCCTGGTGCCCGGGGTGGCGGATGCCCTGCGGAGGGCCTCGGCCCCGGTGGTGTACGTGGTGAACGTGATGACCCAGCCAGGGGAGACGGACGGGTACCGGGCGTCCGACCACGTGCGGGCGGTGTTGGACCACGCAGGGCCGGTGCTCCGGGCCGCGGTGGTGAACACGCAGATGCCGCGCAACGAGGTCCTGTTGGCCCGGTACCGGGCGGAGGGTGCCTTCCCCGTAGAGCCGGACCTGGACCGCGTCCGCCTGATGGGCGTGGAGCCCTTCGGCTTCCCCCTCATCAGCGAGGCCGAGCTGGTCCGCCACGACCCGGGCCGGCTGGCGCAGGCGGTGCTGGACGTCCTAGACCGGTTGCTGGGCGGCCGCCACCGGGTGGGGCGAGTGAGCGTCATCAACCCCTAGACCACCCCAGAAACCGCACCGGAGTTCGGAGATCCCGGGCGGAGCTCACCTTGACAGTCCGGGGGCCCCTCCGTATGATGCCCGTGGGCCGCGGCCGGACGCGCGACCCCGGCGCGTCCCTTTGTTGTTCTTCCCGCCTTCCCACCGGCGCAGGCGAGCGCCGATCGCGGCCGCAGGAAGGGCTGGGCCGGGTCGGCGGCGAACCCGTGCGCGCGGACGAGGAAGCGAGAGCCAAACCCTTGAGGTGAGCGGGTGCCGCTGGACTGGGCGTACGTGGCGGTCTTCGCGCTCGTGGGAGCGGGGATGGCGGCCTTGCCCTTGGGGATTGTGTGGCTGCTGGCTCCCCGCAGCGCCTACCCTCAGAAGCGCATCCCTTACGAGTCCGGGATCGTCCCCTTCGGGGAGGCGTGGAGCCAGTTCCACGTCCGGTATTACCTGTTCGGCCTCGCCTTTCTGCTGTTCGACATCGAGGTCATCTACATCTACCCGTGGGCCGTGGTCCTCCGCGAGTTAGGCTGGTTCGCCTTCGTGGAGATGCTGATCTTCCTGGGCGTGCTGGGAGTCGGCCTGGCCTACGCGTGGAAGAAGGGTGCGCTGGAGTGGGTCTAGGAGGGTTCCTGGGCGCCGTCTGGCAAGTGGAACTCGTCCGCATGGTGGTCCTGGCCGCCGTGGTGTTCAGCTTCCTGGCGGTGGGCGGGCCCCTCTTCTTGGTCCTGGCGGAGCGGAAGATCAGCGCGTGGATCCAGGCCCGGGTCGGCCCCAAACACGTGGGGCCCCACGGGCTGCTCCAGACCGTGGCGGATACCCTCAAGCTCCTGTACAAGGAGAACATCGTCCCGCACCGGGCGGACGTGGTCCTGTTCTCCGTGGCCCCCGTCCTGGTGGCGGTGGCAGCCCTCCTGGACTTCGTGGTCATCCCCTTCGCCCCAGGCTGGGTGGTGCGGGATCTGAACGTGGGGATCCTGTACTTCGCCGCGGTGAGCAGCCTCACCGTGATCGGCATCCTCACCGGCGGCTGGGCTTCCAACAACAAGTACTCCCTCCTGGGTGGGTTGCGATCCGCGGCGCAGATGGTGTCCTACGAGCTGCCCCTGGGCTTCTCCCTCCTGGTGGTGGCCACCCTCACGGGCACCCTGTCCACGGTGCGCATCGTCGAAGCGCAGCCCTACCCCGCCCACTTTTACCCGCCGGTGATCGTGGCCGCGCTGGTGTTCCTCACGGCCGCGACCGCGGAGGCCAACCGCATCCCCTTTGACCTTCCGGAGGCGGAGGCGGAGCTGGTGGCAGGCTACTTCTCCGAGTATACCCCCATGCGGTTCGCCCTCTTCCAGCTGGGGGAGTACGGCTCCCTCCTGGCGAGCTCTGCCCTGTTCACCACCCTGTTCCTGGGCGGGTGGAAGGGCCCCTTCGCCTTGCCGGGGCTGGGGCCCGTGGGGAACGGCCTGGTGTGGTTTCTGGGGAAGACCTACGCGGTGGTCTTCCTCCTCATGTGGGTCCGGTGGACGTACCCCCGGTTCCGCATCGACCAGTTGCTGAACATCTCGTGGAAACTCCTGCTGCCGGTGAGCATGGTGAACCTCCTGGTGGCGGGGCTGCTGGTGGTGGCGGTCCGGTGAACGCAGAAGCTCTGGCCTTCTACGCCCTGGCGGCCATGGTCCTGGTGGGAGGAGTCCTGGTGGTCCAGTCGCGCAACCTGGTCCACGCCGCGGTGTCCCTGGTCCCCACCCTTCTGGGTGTGGCGGGGCTGTACGTGCTGCTCCACGCGGAGTTCGTCACCGCCATCCAGATCCTGATCTACGTGGGCGCCATCACCGTGTTGATCCTGTTCGTCATCCTCCTCACGGAAGGCGCCACCGGGTTGCGGGTCCGACAGCGCAACGAGCAGGTGCCCTTGGCCCTCCTGGTCTGCGGTGGGCTTGCGGTGCTGCTCCTGGGAGTGCTGGGGCGGGTGCCGTGGGGCCCTCCTGCCGGGCCCATGCCCCCCTACAACCCGGGCGCGGTGGGCCGGAGCCTCCTCATGCCGTATGTGCTGGCCTTCGAGGTGGCTTCCCTGGTCATTTTGGCCTCCCTGGTGGGGGCCATCGTCATCGCCCGGAGGGAGAAATGATCGGGCTTTCGCACTACCTGGTGGTGTCCACCCTGCTGTTCGCCCTGGGCCTGTACGGGGTGCTGACCCGACGCAACGCGGTCGCCATCCTCATGGGGATCGAACTCATGCTGAACGCGGCGAACGTGAACTTCGTGGCCTTCACCAAGTTCGTGGACCCCACCTTCGTCCGCGGCCACGTGGCGGCCCTGGTCGTCATCACCCTGGCGGCCTGCGAGGCGGTGGTCGGGCTGGCGTTGGTCATCAACGCGTACCGACACCTGGAGACGGTGAACGTGGACCAGGTGGACCTCATGAAAGGTTAGGAGGAGCCCCGTGGCGCGGCTCGCATGGCTGATCCCCCTGTTCCCCCTGGTCAGCTACGGCGTCCTGGCCTTCCGGGGCCGCCAGCTCGGGGAGCGGGCCCCGTACGTGGCCATCGGGGCCATGGCCCTGTCCTTTCTGCTGGCCTGGGCGGTGTTCTTGGAGCAGGTGGGGGGAGCGAGCCCCTTCGTCTGGCGTGCGGCCTGGGCCGTGGGGGGAGACCGGGTGATCACGGTGGGGTACACGGTGGACCCCCTGTCCTCCATCACCGTGGCCATGATCACCCTGGTGGGGGGACTCATCTTCGTGTACTCCGTGGGGTACATGCGGGGCGACCCGTACTATGGCCGCTTTTTCGCCTTCCTGTCCCTGTTCTGTGCGGGCATGCTCACCATGGTGCTGGCCAATAGCTTCCTCCTCATGCTCATCGGGTGGGAAGTCATCGGCCTGTGCTCGTACCTTCTCATCGGCTTCTACTTCCGCCGGCAGGCGGCCAACATGGCCCAGATGAAAGCCTTCCTCACCACCCGGGTGGGGGACACCCTGATGCTGGTGGGCATCATGGCGGTGTTCTGGCAGTTTGGCACCGTGGACTACCACACGGTGTTCGAGGCGGTGCGGGAGCGTGCCCGGGAGGCCTCCGCGGTGGTCCGGCTCGGGGCCTGGGAGGTCCCCTGGGCCACCCTCACCGCCCTCCTCATCTTCGGCGGCCCGATCGGCAAGAGCGGCCAGTTCCCCCTGCACGTGTGGCTTCCGGACGCCATGGAGGGCCCCACCCCCGTGTCCGCCCTCATCCACGCGGCCACCATGGTGGCCGCGGGGGTATACCTGGTAGGCCGGGCCTATCCCCTGTTCTTCTTCACCCCTCACCACGAGGCCCTGGCTGCGGTGGCGTGGGTGGGCACCCTCACGGCCCTCGTGGCGGCCCTTATCGCCGTGGCGCAGGACGACATCAAGCGGATCTTGGCCTACTCCACCATCAGCCAGCTCGGGTTCATGATGGCGGGCCTGGGGGTCCTGGGCTACACCGCGGGTCTGTTCCACCTCCTGACCCACGCCTTCTTCAAGGCCCTGCTGTTCCTCGCTGCGGGAAGCGTGATCCACGCGGTGCACACCAACAACATCAAGGAGATGGGCGGCCTGTGGCGGTCCATGCCCGTGACCTTCTGGACCTTCCTGGCGGGTTTCCTGGCCCTGGCGGGGGTGTTCCCCTTCTCGGGGTTCTGGAGCAAGGACGAGATCCTGCTGGAGGCCTACCACCACAACCCGGCGGTGTACACCCTCCTGACCGCGGCTGCCTTCCTCACCGCCCTGTACATGTCCCGGCTGGTGGCGTACGCGTTCTTCGGGCGCTACCGGGGACCCCAGCACCCCGAGCCGGACCCGTGGCTGCCCGAGGACTACGCCCGGGCGGGGCTCCATCACTTCCCGGGCCACGGGCACCACGGGGGCCACGAGCCCCACGAGAGCCCGCCGGTGATGACGGTACCCCTGGTGGTGCTGGCAGCCTTCGCCCTGGCGGCCGGATTCGTGGGGATCCCGGGCACCGGTCCCGAGGGCGGGTCGTGGATCCACCACTTCCTCAAGTTCGAAGGTTTCAAGGAGGCCGGTATCCACGCCCCCAGCTTCTCCTGGCTCCTGGCCCTGCGCTCCCTGGGGGTGGCGGTGGCCGGGATCGCGGTGGCGTGGGTGGTGTACGGGCTGCGGTGGGTAGCTAGCGAGCAGATCCGAGCTTGGGTGGGTCCCCTTTACCCCTTCCTCCGCAACCGCATGTACATCGACGCGGCCTACGCCTGGGTGTTCGTGCGGGGTGGGCTGGGGCTGGCCGCGGCCCTGCGCTGGGTGGACGTGCACGTGGTGGACGGGCTGGTGAACCTGGTGGGCTGGGTGACGGTCCTGGTGAGCCGGCTGCACCGGCTGTTCGACACCTACGTGGTGGACGGGCTGGTGAACCTGGTGGGGTGGTCAACCCGGGGGCTGGGTCTGGTGTTGCGGCCCCTGCAGACGGGCCGCGCCTACAACTACATCCTGGTGGCCGCCGCGGGGGTGGCGGTGTTGGTGGTGGTGAGCCTGTGGAGACTGTGAACGCAGGAACCTTCACACGCTGGAGCTCGGGAGCCGTGCCATGCCGATCCTGACCATCACCCTCTTCCTGCCCCTGGTGGGGGCCGCGGTGCTGCTGTTCCTGCCGAAGGAGGACGCGGAGCGCATCCGGAGGGTCACCCTGGGGTTCGCCCTGGCCACCTTCCTGGCCTCCCTGCTCATCCTCCCGCGGTTCGAGTTTGGGCGACGGGAGATCCAGCTGGTGGAGCAGGCGGCGTGGATCCCCTTGGTGGGCGTGCAGTACAAGGTGGGGGTGGACGGGCTCAGCCTGGTCCTGGTCCTGCTGACCACCCTGCTCACGGTCCTGTCGGTCTTGTACTCCTTCCGGGAGAACCACCGGGTGAAGGAGTACAACCTCCTGTTCCTGCTGCTGGAGACGGGCATGCTGGGGGTGTTCTTCGCCCTGGACTTCTTCCTCTTCTACGTGTTCTGGGAGCTGAGCTTGGTGCCCATGTACTTCCTCATCGGGATCTGGGGCGGGCCCCGGAGGGAGTACGCGGCCATCAAGTTCTTCCTGTACACCCTGGTGGGCTCCCTGGCCATGCTCCTGGCCATCCTGCTCCTGTACTTCCACTTGCCCGCGGGGCAGCGTACCTTCGACGTTCTGGAGATCATCCGGCAACGCCCCCTTTCGGGGACGGGCCTGCTGGCACAGCTGGCCTTCTGGGGATTCTTCCTGTCCTTCGCCATCAAGGTCCCGATGTGGCCCTTCCACACCTGGTTGCCCGACGCACACGTGGAGGCGCCCACCGCGGGGAGCGTGATCCTGGCGGCCGTCCTCCTGAAGCTGGGCACGTACGGGTTCGTGCGCTTCAGCCTCCCCCTCTTCCCGGAGGTCTTCCACCAGCACGCCCTCCTCATCGCCACCCTGGCGGTCATCGGGGTGATCTACGGAGCCCTGGTCGCCATGGCGCAGACGGACCTCAAGAAGCTGGTGGCGTACTCCTCCGTGAACCACATGGGCTACGTCATGCTGGCCGTGGCCGCGGCGGCGTACGCCTACGGCCGGCCGGAGCTCTCGGACGCCGCGGCCACCGCTCTCAACGGGGCGACCATGGAGATGCTGGCCCATGGGATCATCACGGGAGCGTTGTTCCTCGTGGTGGGGGTGATCTACGACGACCGTACCCACACCCGAGGCGTGGACGACTTCGGTGGGCTGTGGGCGGTGCTCCCGAAGTACGGGGCCGTGTCCATCACCGCCATGTTCGCCTCCTTGGGGCTGCCGGGCCTGATGGGCTTCGTGGCCGAGTTCCTGATCTTCGTGGGGTCCTTCAGCATCATCCCTGTGTTCACGGCCCTGGCCGCCCTGGGGGTGGTGATCACCGCGGCCTTCTTCCTGTGGACCATCCAGCGCATGTTCCTGGGCCCCACCAACCCGCGGTGGGCGAACCTCCCGGACCTGGACCGGCGGGAGTCGTGGACCCTGGTGCCCCTGGTAGTCCTCATGATCGTGTTCGGGGTGTACCCCAAGCCTCTTTTGGACGTGATCAACCTCACCAGCAGCCAGCTGGTGGCGATGCTGCGATGAACTGGGCGGACCTCCGGTGGCTTGTTCCGGAGCTGGTGCTCAGCGCCGCCGCGGTGGTGCTGCTGGTGGCAGACCTGCTGGTGGCCCCGGAGCGCAAGCGGTGGCTGGGGTGGCTCGCCCTGACTTCCCTCCTGCCCGCCGCGGCCGCCTGCGTGGTCCTGTTGGGCGACCTGGGCCAGCTGGGAGGGACCGGGGTCCGGATCTTCGCAGACACGTACACCGTGGACGCCTTCGCCCTGTACTTTAAGCTGGTGGGCTTGGGGGCGGTGGCCCTGGTGGTCCTCGTCAGCATGGACTACTTCCCGGGGAAGACCCCGCACCTGGGAGAGGTGTTCAGCCTACTGCTGTTCGCGGGGGTGGGCCTGCTCCTCATGGCCAGCGCCTCGGACCTCATCCTCCTGCTGCTCAGCATCGAGTTCGTGTCCCTGAGCTCGTACCTGTTGGCGGGCTTTTTGAAGGCGGACCCCAAGAGCAACGAGGCGGGCCTCAAGTACTTCCTGTACGGCGCGGCCACCACGGGCGTGATGGCGTACGGCTTTTCCCTTCTGTACGGCTTGTCCGGGAGCACCAGCCTGTACGACGTAGCTGCCAAGGTAGGCCAGTTCGGACCCGCCGCGTACCTCGCGGTGGGGTTGAGTCTGGCGGGGTTCGGGTTCAAGGTCTCCATGGTCCCCTTCCACCAGTGGACGCCCGACGTGTACGAGGGCGCGCCCACCCCCATCACCGCGTTCCTATCCGTGGGGCCGAAGGCTGCGGGATTCGCCGCCCTCACACGGACCCTGGCGGTGGGGATCCCGGAAGACCAGGTGAACTGGCCCCTCGTCCTGGCGGTGCTGAGCGCGGTGACCATGACCGCGGGGAACCTGCTGGCGCTGCTGCAGCGGAACCTGAAGCGGATGCTGGGGTACTCCAGCATCGCCCACGCGGGGTACGTCCTCATCGCCCTGGCGGCGTGGAGGTCGCCGTGGGCGCAGCAGGGCTTGCTGTACTACCTCCTGGCGTACCTGTTCATGAACCTGGGTGCCTTCTTCGTGGCCATGGTGGCTGCCCAGGGCACGGGCTCCGACGAGATCCCCGACCACGCGGGTCTGAGCCAGCGGACGCCGTGGGTGGCCGCGGCCATGGTGGTGTTCATGTTGTCCCTCACGGGCATTCCGCCCACGGGGGGCTTCGTGGGCAAGTTCTACCTGTTCGCGGCCGCGGTGGACGTGGGCCTGCTGTGGCTGGCGGCCCTCGGGGTGGCCAACACCGTGGTGTCCCTGTACTACTACGTGGGCGTCCTCCGCGCCCTGTACCTGATGCCACCTGCGGCGCCAGGGCCCGTGTCCGTTCCCAGGGGGTTGCGGGCTGGCTTGGTGGTGGCCCTGGCAGGCACCCTGGCGGTGGGGCTGTACCCGCAGCCCGTGGTGGTGTTCGTGGAGACCGCCCGCCGCATGTTGGGGGTTTAGGGAAGGGGTGGGAAGGGAGGTGCGGGAGGCGGGCCGTGCAAGCCGCGGCGCGGTGTGGTAGGATACGCGGGGCGGTCTCCGCGACGCCGGGCCGGCGCGGTGGGGACCGCCCCGCGCGTGGCTGGGCAGTGCGCTTCCCTGCGCCCCCCGTGAGCTTTCCGGACCAAAGGGCCGAGCGCCGGGAGACGGAGGAGGAACGGCAGGATGGCTGAGGGCCACGGCCGCCAGGGGCCGAACGTGTTGGAGGTGCTCGCACAGAAGGAGCGCGAGCTGGAGCGCCGGTTGAGTGAGGCGCGGGCGGAAGCTGAGCGGATCGTCCAGGAGGCGGAGGCCGAGGCGGCCCGCATCCGGGCTCACGCTCAGGCGGAAGCCACCCGCCTAGAGCGGGAAGCCAAGGAACAGGCGGAGGCGGAGGCGCGCGCCGTCGAGGAGGACGAACTCCGGCGGGCCCGGGAGGAGGCGGAGCGGATCCGGGACCGGGCACGCCGGAACCTGGACGCCGCGGTACGCAGGGTGGTGTCCGCGGTCCTGCAGGGCCTCGAGCCATGATCGTGGAGATGAGCCGGGTCATCCTCCTCGGGCCCAAGCGGCTTCTGGGCGAGGTCACGGACGCGGTCCAGCAGGTGGGGCTGATGCACGTGGACCGCGTGGAGGCGGAGGAAGTGCCCCAACTGCGGCCGGTGGAACCCGGGAGCGAGGAGGAGGCCCTGCAGAGGCGGCTGGAAGCCCTCCTGACCCGCACCCGGGGCCTGTTGGAACTCCTGCCCCGGGTCGGTCCCACAGACATCCCCGACCTCTCCGACCGCAGCCTGGAGGACCTGGAAGCCCTGCTAGAGCCCGTGGAGCAGCAAGCCCGGGAGCTGGTGCGCCGGCGGTTGGAGGCGGAGGAGGAGCTGGAGCTGGTCCGGGCCTACGAGGGGGCGGTACGGGTGCTGTCGCCCCTGCTCGCCGCGTTACAGGGCAGCCGACACTTCGAGACCTACGGCTTCGTGTTGCGGGGGAAGGCCATGCCCGCGGTCACGGCCCTCCACCAGGAGCTGAACCGGCTCACGGGAGGCCGCGTGGAGGTGGTGTCCCGCCAGATCGACGAGAAGAACATGGGGGTGGTGGTGGCGTTCCACCGGAGAGACGCGGAGGCGGTGCGGTCTTTCCTCCAGCGGGCGGGAATCACGGAGCTCCGCCTGCCCGCCCGGTTCGCGGACCGGCCCGCCGCGGAGGCGGTGCAGGAGATGGCCCGGATGCGGGAGGAACTCCCCCAGGTGGTGACGGACTGCCAGCGCCGTCTGGAGGAACTCAGCCGCACCTCCCGGGGCACCCTGCAGGCCGTGGAGGCCCGGCTGCACGACGAGCTGGCCAAGTTGCAGGTGTTGCCGAGCTTCGCCCAGTCCCGGTACACCTTCATCGTCCACGGGTGGGTACCCACCCGGGAGGTACCCCGCCTGCGGGCGGCGTTGCGGCAGCGGTTCGGGGACCGGGTGGTGGTGTACGACACTCCCGTGGACCCGCACGACCACGAGGAAGCCCCCCACGTGCCCGTGGCCCTGGAGAACCCGCCCGCGGTGCGGCCTTTCCAGCTGCTGCTGTCCATCTTCCGGCCTCCCCGCTACGATACCTGGGACCCGAGCCCCCTGCTGGCGGTCACCTTCCCGTTGTTCGTGGGCCTGGTGATCGGCGACGTGGGCTACGGAGCCCTGTTCTTCTGGTTGGGCTGGCGGTTGCGGAACCGGGCTCGACGAGGGCGGGGCCTGGAGGTGCGTCTGCTGAACCTGCGCATGGGCCCGGACACCCTGGGCGCGGTGTCGTGGGTGGTCCGGGTGATTGCTTTCTGGGTGATGGTGTTCGGCCTCCTGTACGCGGAGGTTTTCGGGAACCTGCCGGAGCTGATCTTTCACGTGCACCCCGTGTTCGACCGCGTCCGGGCGCAGCGGGACCTGTACTTCCAGCTCATCGTGCTGTTGGGGATGGTCATGATCTACGGGGGGCTTGTGGGCCACCTGTGGCAGAGTGTCCGCCATCGGAACCTGCGGGGCGTGTTCGAAAGCGCGGTGATGGTGCTGACCCTCACCTGGGTGTTACTGCTCCTGGGAGGGTTGTCGGGCCTGTTGCCGGCCTCCGCCGTGCCCGTGAGCTGGTCGTTCCTGTGGGGGGGGCTGGCCGTGTTCGGGCTGGGGCTGGCTTTCCGGGCGGCCAACCCCATGTGGTTTCTGGAGTCCGCCACCGCCTTCGGCCACGTCCTCAGCCACGCCCGGCTCATGGCCTTCGGGCTGGCCGCGGCCGCCCTGGCCACCGCGGCCAACGAGCTGGGCCCCAGCATGGCGGAGGCCTTCGGCCTGGGCGGGGTGCTGGGGACCGCGGTGGCGGTCCTGATCGCCGCCCTAGGCCAGGCACTGTTCTTCGTGTTCACCCTCGTGGGGCACGTGATCCAGCCCGCGCGTCTGCACTGGGTAGAGTTCTTCACGAAGGTGAAGTACCACGAGGAGACGGGAGAACCGTACAGACCATTCCAACGGACAGGGAGGTGAACGTCGGGATGCGCAACACGTGGTGGATCGTGGTGCTGGTGGTGCTGGTGGTGGCGGTGGCGGGGCTCCCCGCCCTCGCCGCGGAGGCCCCGGAGGCGGCGCCCCGGGCGGACGGGGTGCGGGCTGGGGTGCTGGGAATCGCCGCGGCCTTGTCCCTGGCTTTTGGAGCGTTCGGGACGGCGTGGGCTCAGTCCCGGATCGGAGCCGCGGCCGCGGGAGCCATGGCGGAGCGACCCGAGATCGGGGGCCTCATGCTGGTGTTCCTGGCGCTGCCCGAGACCATGATCATCCTGGGCTTTCTGGTGGCCTTCTTCCTCATCGGCCGCATCTGAGCCCATGGGTTCGGAGCTCATCGACCTGCTGGAGCGGGAGGCGGAGGCGGAGCGTCAGCGGCTTTTGACCGAGGCCCGCGAACGGGCGGACCAGGTGAGGCAGCAGGCCCAGGCGGAAGCGCAAGCCCTCCTGGAGGCTCAGCGCCGGCGGGTGGCCGCGGCGATGGAGGCGGCCCGGGTGCGGGCCTGGGGCGTGGCACGCCTGCGGGCCACCTCCGCGGTCCTGGAGGCGAAGGACGAGGTGCTGGAGGAAGTGTTCCGGCGTGCAGGGGAGGAACTGGACCGCCTGAGCCGGGATCCTGCCCGCTACGGCCCCGTCCTGCGCCAGCTGCTGCGGGAAGCGGTGGAGGGCTTCGGCGGGCCGGTGGTGGTGGAGTGCCCGGAGCAGGACGTTCGGCTGGTGGAAGCCGCGGCTGGGGAGCTGGGGATTCCCCTGGTACAGGTGCGGCCCGATTCCCAGCTGCGGGCGGGGGTCCGGGTGCTGAGCGAGGACGGGCGGTTCGTGGTGGAGAACACCTTGGCCTCGCGGCTGCAGCGGGCCCGGCAGATGCTTCTCGGGGAGGTGGCGAACGTCCTCTGGAGGGAGTAGGTGCCGGCGGACTTCGGGTACATCAACGCGCGGGTCAAGGGAATGCGGTCCCGCCTCCTGCCTCCGGGCAGGCTGGAAGAGCTGTTGAGCCTGCCTGACCTGGAGGCCTTCCTCCAGGCCCTGGGGAACACCCCGTACGGCCCGGACCTGCAGGAGGCCCTTTCCCGTTACCACGGATTGCGGGCCGTGGACGAGGCCCTCGCCCGCACCTTCCAGAAGGCCGCGCGGCGGGTTCTGTCCTTTGCAGACGGGAAGCCCCGGACCCTGATCCAGGTCCTCCTCATGCAGTGGGACGTGCACAACCTGCGGGCGGCGTTTCGGGCCAAGCACGCGGGCTACCCTCCGGAGGCGGTGGAGCCCAATCTGGTGCCTGCCGCGGAGCTTTCCGACGTCCGGCTGCGGGAGCTGCTGCAGCAGCCGGACGTGCCCGCGGTGGTCAGCACCCTGGCTACCTGGGGACACCCCCTGGCGGAGAGCCTCGCGGCGGTGGTGCCCGCGTACCAGGCCTCCCAGGACCTGTTGAGCCTGGAACTGGCCCTCGACCGCGCGTACTACGAGTGGGCCCTGGGGGCAGCCCGGGGTCGCGGCTACGACGCCGCCCGGGTCGCGGATCTGGTGCGCACCCAGGTGGACTTCACCAACGTGAAGACCGCGTTTAAACTCCAGCAACTCCCCGACCTCACCCCGGAGCAGCGGGAGCGGTTCTTCCTGGAGGGTGGGGCGGTGGTCACCCGGGAGGTGTTCCGGAACCTGGCGGACCCGAAGACCGCGGAGGTGGGGATCCGGGAAATCCGGACGCGGGGGATCCAGCCGGAAGGCCGGACTCCCGCGGAGGTGGAACGGGCCCTGGATCAGGAGGCCACTCGCAGGATGGCGGATCTGTACCTGGGAGACCCCCTTGGGGTCGACGTGGTGGTCGGCTACCTGACCCTCCTGGCCAACGAGGTCCGCAACCTCCGGCTCATCGCGCGGAGCAAAGCCCTGGGGATCCCCCGGGAACTGGTGCGCAGGGAGATGGCGGTGGTGTAGCATGGCCTACCGGGTGGCGGTCATCACGGACCCCGAGACGGCGACCGGTTTCCGGCTGGCGGGGGCGGACGTCTTTGAGGCGGAGGAGCCCCGGGGGGTGGTGGCGCTGCTGCGGGAGCTGGTGCGGTCCGACTACGGGCTGGTGGCCGTGAACGAGGTCTTCCTGGAGGGAGTGGAGGACGAGGTGGCCCGGGTGTTGCGCGGGCGGGACCTGCCGGTGCTGGTGCCCTTCCCGGCGGCCCGGGCCAGGCTGGAGTCGGGCGAGGACTACATCGCCCGCTTGGTGAAGGAACACATCGGGTTCTACGTGAAGCTGCGGTGAGGAGGGTGATGTCCATGCGGGGTGAGATCGTCCGGATCGCGGGGCCCGCGGTCATCGCCCGCGGGATGCGGGGCGCCCGGATGTACGACATCGTCCGGGTGGGCAGGGAACGGCTGGTGGGGGAGATCATCCGTCTCAGCGGGGACACCGCCTTCATCCAGGTCTACGAAGACACCTCGGGTCTGACGGTGGGAGAGCCCGTGGAGAGCACGGGCTTGCCCCTGGCGGTGGAGCTGGGACCGGGACTTCTGAGTAACATCTTCGACGGGATTCAGCGGCCGCTCCCCACAGTCCGGGGCCAACAAGGAGACTTCATCCGCCGGGGCGCGGTGGCGCCCGCCCTGGACCGGGAGCGCCGGTGGGCCTTCCGGCCCACGGTGTCCGTGGGGCAGGAGGTGGGGCCCGGGGACGTGATCGGAGAGGTCCAGGAGTTCGGATTCGCCCACCGCATCCTCGTGCCCCCGGACGCCAAGCCGTCCCGGGTGGGGGAGATCCGGGAGGGGGAGTTCACCGTCACCGAGGTGGTGGGGCGGCTGGAGGACGGCCGGGAGCTCCGGCTCATGCACACCTGGCCGGTTCGCGTGGCCCGGCCAGAGGGGCGCCGCCTGGACCCGCGGGAACCCCTGGTGACCGGGCAGCGCATCATCGACGTCCTGTTCCCCGTGGCCATGGGGGGGACCGCGGCCATCCCCGGACCCTTTGGAAGCGGGAAGACGGTGATGCAGCAGACCCTGGCGAAGTGGGCGGACGCGGACGTGATCATCTACGTGGGCTGCGGAGAGCGGGGCAACGAGATGACCCACGTCCTGGACGAGTTCCCCGAGCTGGAGGACCCCCGCACGGGCCGCCCCCTCATGGAGCGCACCATCATCATCGCCAACACCAGCAACATGCCTGTGGCCGCCCGGGAGGCCAGTGTGTACACGGGGATCACCATGGCGGAGTACTGGCGGGACCAGGGCTACAAGGTCGCCTTGATGGCGGACTCCACCAGCCGGTGGGCGGAGGCCATGCGGGAGATCTCCAGCCGCCTGGAGGAAATGCCCGCGGAGGAGGGGTACCCGCCGTATCTCAGCAGCCGCCTGGCGGCCTTCTACGAGCGGGCGGGCCGGGTGGTGTGCTTGGGCCGTCCGGAGCGGTGGGGAGCCATCACCGTCATCGGCGCCGTCTCCCCGCCCGGGGGAGACCTTTCGGAGCCCGTCACCCAGGCCACCCTGCGCATCGTGGGGACCTTCTGGTCCTTGGACGCGGGGCTGGCCAACCGTCGGCACTTCCCCTCCATTCACTGGCTGCGGTCGTATAGTCTGTACACGCCCCTGTTCCACGAGTGGTACCGCCAGCACCTGCCCGAGGATTTCGAGGTACTGCGGGACCGCGCCTCCGCCCTGCTGCAGAAGGAGGCGGAGCTGCAGGAGATCGTCCAGCTGGTGGGGCCGGACGCCCTGCAGGACGACCAGCGCCTCGTGATCGAAGCGGGGAAGATGCTCCGGGAGGACTTCCTGCAGCAGTCCGCCTTCTCGGAGGTAGACGCGTACTGCGCCCCCATCAAGTCCTACGGGATGCTTAAGGCCATCCTGAGCTTCACCGACGAGGCGGCGGCCGCGTTACGGCGCGGGGTGCCCATGGACGACATCCTGAACATGCCCCAGATCCAGGAGATCGCCCGGATGAAGGAAGTCCCCGCGGATCGCTTCCCCGCGTACACGGAGGAGTTCCTGCGCCGCGTGGCGGAGGCCTTCCGGGCACCCGTGGGTACCGTGTGAGGGGAGGAGGAGACCGTGGAACTGGCCACCAAGCGGTACCAGTCCATCTCGTACATCTCGGGCCCCCTGCTCTTCGTGGAAGGGGCCCAGGACCTGGCGTACGGGGCCATCGTGAACATCCACCTCCCCGACGGCAGCGTGCGGGGCGGCCAGGTCATCGAGGTGTCCCGGGAACACGCGGTCATTCAGGTGTTCGAGGAGACCACGGGCCTGGACGTGGCCCGTACTTCCGTGAGCCTGCGGGAGGACGTGGCCCGGTTCGGGGTGAGCCCGGAGGTCATCGGACGGCGCTTCAACGGGCGTGGGGAGCCCATCGACGGGTTGCCGCCCATCATCCCGGAGAAGCGGCTGCCGATCATCGGGTCCCCCATCAACCCGGTGGCGCGGCAGCGGCCCCAGGAGTTCATCCAGACGGGGATCAGCAGCATCGACGGCCTGAACACCCTGGTCCGGGGGCAGAAGCTCCCCATCTTCTCCGGGGCGGGGCTGCCGCACAACGAGATCGCGGCCCAGATCGCCCGGCAGGCCAAGGTGCTGGGGGAGGAGGAGGAGTTCGCGGTGGTGTTCGCCGCCATGGGGATCACCCAGCGGGAGGCGGCCTTCTTCATCGAGCAGTTCGAGGCCACGGGGGCGCTGGCCCGCAGCGTGGTGTTCCTCAACCTGGCGGACGACCCGACCATTGAGCGCCTGATGACCCCACGGTTGGCCCTCACCACCGCGGAGTACATGGCCTTCGAGCTGGACAAGCAGGTGCTGGTGATCCTCACGGACGTGACGAACTACTGCGAAGCTCTTCGACAGATCGCGGCCGCGCGGGAGGAGATCCCCGGCCGGCGCGGGTACCCCGGCTACATGTACACCGACCTGGCCACCATCTACGAGCGGGCGGGGCGGATCCAGGGGCGCAAGGGGTCGGTGACGCAGCTCCCCATCCTCACCATGCCCGACGACGACATCACCCACCCCATCCCGGACCTCACGGGGTACATCACGGAAGGGCAGATCGTCTTGAGCCGGGCCCTGCACCGGCAGGGTATCTACCCGCCCATCAACCCCCTGCCGAGCCTTTCCCGGCTGATGAACGACGGGATCGGCCCCGGACGGACCCGGGAGGACCACGCGGGGCTCAAGGACCAGCTGTTCAGCGCGTATGCCAACGGGGTGGACCTGCGGCGGCTGGTGGCCATCATCGGGGAGGAAGCCCTCACAGAGCGGGACCGGATGTACCTGCGGTTTGCGGAGGCCTTCGAGCGGGAGTTCCTCAACCAGGGGAACACGGAGCGCAGCATCGTCCAGACCCTCGACCTGGGATGGAAGCTCCTGTCCTTCCTCCCCAAGGGGGAGCTCAAACGGGTGAAGCAGGACCACGTGGAGAAGTACTACTTCGGGGAAGCCGTGGAGCAGCTGTGGGCGGAGGAGGAGCGACTGTCCCGGCGGTAGACCGATACGGGAGCAGAAGGGATGCCCGAACTCGTCAGCCCCACCCGGATGAACCTCCTGCAGCGGAAGAACCAGCTGCGGGTGGCGCAGCAGGGCGTAGACCTGCTCAAGCGCAAGCGGGATGCCCTCGTATCGGAGTTCTTCAAGGTGGTCCGGCAGGCCCTGGAGGCCCGGGATCGGCTGAACGCGGTCTCGGAGAAGGCTTACGTGATCTTGAGCTTAGCGAAGGCGGTGGAGGGGCGCCAGGCCCTGGAGGCCGCAGCCCTGGCGGAGCGGCGGCCCGTGGTGGTGGATGTGGAGATCCGGAACATCTGGGGGATCAAGGTCCCGGAGGTGCGGGCGCAGCGGGCCCGCCGGTCCTTCCTGGAGCGGGGCCTGAGCCCGACCGCGGTGAGCGTCCGGACCCTGGAGAGCCAGGAAGCCTTCGAGGAGGTCTTGAGCGCCATCCTGGACGTGGCCAGTACGGAGCTGCGGTTGCGGAAGATCGGGGAGGAGATCAAGAAGACCACCCGCCGGGTGAACGCCTTGGAGCAGGTGGTCATCCCCCGGATCCGGGCGGAGATCCGGTACATCAACGACGTCCTCGAGCAGCGGGCGCGGGAGGACGTGTTCCGGCTCAAGCGCATCAAGAAGAAGCTGGAGGCCCGGCACGCCTGAGTTCCCCTCGCCCTGCAAGCCCCTCTATACTAGGAGCGTGTCCGTGAGGCCCCGGGTGGCGAAAGCCGGGGCCGGTGGCGGGAGGTCTGGGGCCTGTGCGGCCGACCCGGCTCCAAGGGATCCTCGCCGTGATCCTGCTGGCTGCAGGGCTCCTGGTGGGCTGGCAGTTGCGGGCGGAGCGGCGGATCCGGACGAGCCTGCAGATCCCCTCCCAGCGGCTAGAGGAGCTCACGTTCCTGCTGCAGGAGCAGGCGCGGCACCGGGACGCCGTGGAAGCCGAGATCGCCACCTTGCGGGAACAGCTGGCACGGTACGAGGAGGCCGCGGCCCAGGACCGGGGTACGCAGGAAGCCTTGCGCCGCCAGTTGCAGGCCCTGCGGCTGGCCGCGGGGGTGGAGCCGGTGCGGGGCCCCGGGGTGGTGGTGGAGCTGCGCGACAGCCCAAGACCCCTGCGGCCCGGGGACGACCCGAATCTGGTCCTGGTCCACTACACGGACGTGCAGGCCGTGATCGCGACCCTGTGGGCCGCGGGGGCGGAGGCGGTGGCGGTGAACGGGGAGCGGGTGGTCTCCACCACGGGGCTGAGCTGTGTGGGGACCACCATCCTGTGTAACGCCCGCAGGCTCGCTCCCCCGTACGTGGTGGTGGCCCTCGGGGATCCCGAGGCTCTGGAGGCCGCCCTGAACGCGGAGTCCGGGCCCCTCGCGGCCCTGCGGGCCTTCCAGTTTCCCGTGCGGGTCACCCGGGGCCAGGACCTGCGGGTCCCCGCGTACCGGGGCGGGTTTGCCTTCCGGTTCGCCCGGGCGGGGCGGTGAAAGGAGGGAAGAGCGCATGTGGCTCCCCTTAGCGGGCCTTGTGGCGGGTGTGTTGTTGGGCCTCCTGGTGGGGGTGGAGATCCCCCTGGGTCTGGTGAAGTATACTGCCATCGCGGTGCTGGCGGCGTTGGACACCGTCCTGGGCGGGCTCCGGGCGCAGCTGGAGGGGCGGTTCGACTTGGCGGTGTTCACCAGCGGGTTCGTGGTGAACACCTCCTTCGCAGCCCTCCTCACCGCCATCGGGGACCTGCTGGGGGTGGATGTGTATTTGGGGGCGGTGATCGTGTTCAGCATGCGGATCTTTAACAACGTGAGTTTTATCCGCCGCGACCTGCTCCGGGGGTGGACCCGGGAGGCGGCGGTGCAGGGCGCGGGGGAATCCGAGGGGAGGTGAACACGGATGGCGGTCCGGGTGGGGATCAACGGGTTTGGCCGCATCGGACGCCAGGTCCTCAAGGCCATGCTCCAGAGGTGTCGGGGCACCTTCGAGGTGGTAGCCATCAACGATCTGGTGGACGCGGCCATGAACGCGCACCTGTTCAAGTACGACACCAACTACGGCGTCTACCCCGGTTCCGTGGAAGTTCGGGACGGCGCCCTGGTGGTGGACGGGCAACCCATCCGGGTGTTCGCGGAGCGAGACCCGGCCAAGATCCCTTGGCGGGAGGTGGGCGCGGAGCTCGTGGTGGAGTCCACGGGCCTGTTCACCGACGCCCACAAGGCCCGGGCCCACCTGGAGACGGGGGCCAAACGGGTGATCATCTCCGCCCCCGCCAAGAACGAGGACATCACCATCGTCCTGGGGGTGAATGAGGACCGCTACGACCCCACGCGCCACCGCATCGTGTCCAACGCCTCCTGCACCACCAACGGGCTGGCCCCGGTGGCGCGGGTGCTCCACGAGGAGTTCGGGATCGAGAAGGGAATCCTGACCACCGTGCACGCGTACACCAACTCCCAGCGGCTGCTGGACGTGGCCGCCCCGGACCCCCGGGACGCCCGGGCCGCGGCCATGAACATCGTCCCCTCCGAGACGGGTGCCGCCCGGGCGGTGGGCCTGGTGATCCCGGAGCTGGCGGGGAAGTTCACGGGCATGGCCTTCCGGGTGCCGGTGTCCACGGTGTCCGTGATCGACTTCACCGCCTTGTTGCGGCGGGAGGTCACCCGCGAACAGGTGAACGCCGCGGTGCGCCGGTGGTCGGAGGAGCGTATCCCGGGCATCCTGGGGTACACGGAGGAACCCTTGGTGAGCAGCGACCTTAAGGGGGACCCCCGCTCCTCCATCTTCAGCGCCCTGGACACCCTCGTGGTGGGCGGGAACCTGGTGAAGGTGGTGTCCTGGTACGACAACGAGTGGGGCTACGCCTGCCGCGTGGCAGACCTCGCCCGGTACATGGCGGAGCGGGGTGTGTAGACCACCCCGGTCCCATTCACCCGGACGTTTTTCCGGGACAGGTTCCTAGGGCTGCGGGGGAGTCTTGGAGAAGCGCACCGTCCGAGACGTGGAAGTTGCCGGCCGGCGGGTGCTGGTGCGGGTGGACTTCAACGTACCCCTGGACGAGCACGGACGGGTGGCGGACGACCGGAGGATCCGGGAGTCCTTGCCCACCGTGCGGTACCTGCTGGAGCAGGGGGCTGCGGTGGTGCTCATGTCCCACCTGGGTCGGCCCGGGGGCCGGGTGGTGGAGGAACTCCGGATGGCCCCCGTGGGCGAGCGGCTGGCCCAGCTGTTGGGCCGGCCTGTCCGGGTCCTGCCAGACTGCGTGGGCCCTGAGGTGGAGGCCGTGGTGGCCCGACTGCAGCCCGGAGAGGTAGCGCTGCTGGAGAACTTGCGCTTCTACCCCGGGGAGGAGGGCAACGACCCTGCCTTCGCCGCGGCCCTGGCGCGGCTGGGGGACCTGTACGTCAACGACGCCTTCGGCACCGCCCACCGTGCCCACGCGTCCACCGTGGGCGTAGCGGCCCACCTCCCTGCGGTGGCAGGGCTCCTCATGGAGAAGGAGATCCGGTACCTCAGCCGCCTTTTGGAGAGCCCCGAGCACCCCTTCGTGGCAGTCCTAGGGGGCAAGAAGGTGTCGGACAAAATCGGGGTCCTGCGGAACCTCCTGGAGCGCGTGGATGCGGTCCTGGTGGGTGGGGGGATGGCCTACACCTTCCTCCGCAGCCAAGGCTACCGGGTGGGCCGGTCCCTGGTGGAAGAGGACAAAGTGGAGCTGGCCCGGGAGCTGTCAGAACGGGCGCGGGCCCGCGGGGTCCCGCTGTGGCTCCCGGAGGATGTGGTGGTGGCGGAGCGTCCCAGCGCCGAGGCGTCCCGGCGAGTGGTCCTCGCGGGGGAGATCCCAGAGGGCTGGATGGGACTGGACATCGGCCCGCGTACCGCGGAGCGCTTCGCGGGGGTGATCGAGGGGGCGCGGTTGGTGGTGTGGAACGGCCCCATGGGGGTGTTCGAGGTGGAGCCCTTCGCCGCGGGCACCCGGGCCGTGGCGGAGGCTGTGGCGCGATGTCCGGGGACCACGGTAGTGGGCGGGGGGGACACCGCGGCCGCGGTGGAGCGGTTCGGCCTGCTGGGCCGGTTCGACCACGTGAGCACGGGCGGCGGAGCTTCCCTGGAGTTCCTGGAGGGACGGGAGCTTCCCGGGATCCGGGTGCTGCAGGACTGGTAAACCCGTGCGGACGCCTCTGGTGGCGGCCAACTGGAAGATGCACAAGACCCGGCGGGAGGCTTCCGACTTTCTGCACGTGGCGCTCCCCGAGCTGCGCGCCTTGGAGGGTGTGGAGGTGGTGGTCTGCCCTCCGTACACGGCCCTGGAGACCGTGGGGAGGCTGCTCGCGGGCTCGGACGTGCGGCTGGGAGCCCAGAACGTGCACTGGGAGCGCCACGGAGCCTTCACCGGGGAGGTATCCCCGGTCATGCTCACGGACCTCGGCTGCACCTACGTGATCGTGGGGCACTCGGAACGCAGGCAGATGTTCGGGGAAACGGACGAGGGGGTGCGGCGGAAGGTTCAGGCCGCCTTCCAGGCCGGGCTGGTGCCCATCGTGTGCGTGGGGGAAACCCTCGAAGAGCGCCAGGCGGGCCAGACAGAGGCCCGGGTCACCGGGCAGGTGGAGGCCGTCACCGCGGATCTCACAGCGCAAGAGGTGGCGCGCCTGGTGATCGCTTACGAACCCGTGTGGGCCATCGGCACGGGACGCGCGGCCATTGGGGAAGAGGCCAACCGCGTGATCGGCCTCATCCGGGATCACCTGCGCCGCCGGTTCGGGGAGGCCGCGGAAGCCACCCGGATCCAGTACGGGGGCAGCGTGCGGGCTACCAACGCGGCGGAGTTTTTGGGCCAGCCGGAAGTGGACGGCGCCCTGGTGGGCGGGGCGAGTTTGGACCCAGAGGAGTTCGTGGGGATCGCCCGCGCGGCGGCGGAGGCTGCGGGAGGCTCACGCGGTGGTACACGACCGAACCCACCCTGGGATCCCTCCTGAGCCCCTCGGGCAGCTGTTCTGGCGGTACCTGCGGTTCGGGCTGCTGGCGTGGGGCGGGCCCGTGGCGCAGATCGCCCTCATCCGCCAGGAGCTCGTGGTCGAAAAGGGGTGGGTGTCTCCCGCCCACTTCAGTCGGGTCTTGGCCGTGTACCAGGTCCTTCCTGGCCCAGAAGCACACGAAATGTGCGTGTACTTCGGCATGCTGTCCCGGGGGCGGTTGGGGGGATTCCTCGCAGGCCTCGGGTTCATGCTTCCGGGGTTCCTGTTCATGCTGGCCCTCTCCGCGCTGTACGTGGCCGGAGCTGGGTCGGAGGCGCTCCAGCGGGTCTCCCTCGGCGTTCAGCCCGCGGTAGCCGCGCTGGTCCTGCGGGCGGTGCACCGAATCGGGCAGCACGCGTTGTCAGACCGCTGGCTGTGGATTCTGGCCTGCGTCTGTGGGGTGGGCGCGACGCTCGGAGCCAGCTTCTGGGTCATGCTCCCCCTTGCAGGCCTCGCGTACCTCCTGGCTCGCCGTGCGCCGCGGCTCGCCATGGCTGTGGTGGCCGTGTTGGTGGTCGCTGTGGTGGTGCTTTGGGACCCCGGGCGGCTGCCGCCCTGGGGCGGGTCGAACGGCGCAAGCGTGCCCCCCCGGACGCTGGGCGCCGGCCAGGCGAGGCCGCCGTCCAGCCCCCGTCGCTCTCCCGTCTGTTCGCGGCGGGGCTGCGAAGCGGGCTGTTGACCTTTGGCGGCGCGTACACCGTCCTCCCGTTTCTCCGACACGACGCGGTGGAGGTCGGGCGGTGGTTGACCGACGCGCAGTTCTTGGACGGGGTGGCGCTGTCGAGCGTCGTGCCCGCTCCCTTCGTGATCTTCTCCACCTTCGTAGGATACCTGGGAGGCGGCTGGGTCGGCGCGGCGGTGCTCACCGCAGGAATCTTCCTGCCCGCGTTCGCCTTCACCTTGGTGGGGCACAGACACCTGGAGCGGTTGATCGACCACCCGGGTGCCCACGGCTTCCTGGACGGTGTGACCGCGGGCGTGGTAGGGCTCATCGCGGCCACAGCCGTGGAGGTCCTCCGCACCGCGGTGGACCGGCCGGAAACTGCGGCGGTGTTTGCGCTTTCCCTCGCGGTGCTGTACCGGTGGAAGGCCAAGGGTGCGGTGGCGGCGGTCGTGGCGGCAGCCGGGGTGGTCGGTTGGGTTTGGACGGCCCGAAGCGGCGGGCTTCCGTAACGTTGCCGTTGCAGCGGCCCTTCAGTACGGGTAAGATATCCCGCAGGAGGAAAAGGGTGGAGAAGCCAGTCCTGATTCTGCACTTCGCTCTGGCGGCGGCGGTGGTGGGGCTTGTGCTCCTGCAGGGGCCCAAGGGAGAGGGCCTGGGGGCCATCGGGGGCAGCGCGCGTCTGTTCCACGGCCCCAGGCCCCGGGAGACCTTCTTCACCCGGGCCACCGCGGTGGCCTCGGTGCTGTTCGCCCTCACCTCCGCCTACTTGGCCTTCGTCCACTAGCCCGAAGTTCCGCCGGGGCAACACGCCAGGAGCCGCATCGTGCCTGGGATAGAGGCAAGAGCTGGTGACGGTCTACTGCCTACAGTCGGGGCGAGACCTGCAGCAGATCGAAGGCGCGCTGCT
>Ga0272447_1000172_pt1 | contig 49450 bp, 52 predicted proteins | sample YNPCB0133_FD_194589 | JGI IMG/M metagenome (GOLD analysis project Ga0272447, IMG submission 194589) | Hot spring microbial mat communities from Yellowstone National Park, WY, United States - YNP-CB-013-3 | ecosystem: Environmental > Aquatic > Thermal springs > Hot (42-90C) > Sediment | place...
CCAAGGATTGGTGGCCATCTTAGCCCTCCGGAGCGCCGGAATGGGAGGAGAAGCAGAATGGAACCGGGCCTGGAAGGAAATCGGCCTGGCCGCTTAAATTCTCCGACGATTTTGGGACACACCCCCTCCATCGGCCGCCTCCTGCATCTTTGTGGATGTGCTATAATAGGAGAGGCGAGAGGCCCCCGTAGCTCAACTGGATAGAGCAAGGGCGTCCTAAGTCCTGCGTTGCGGGTTCGAATCCCGCCGGGGGCACCTCACAAGAAGCCGGGCGTTCCGCCCGGCTTTATGTTCTAGTGTGCGAGACAGGAATCAACCCATGGATTTGGGGAAGGTGTGGATGGGGTCCCGGCTAATTATCTCCTTCCGGCATGTGAACAAGTGGTTCGGGAATCTGCACGTCTTGCGGGACATCACCTTGGACATCTATGAAGGGGAAGTGGTGGTGATCTTTGGCCCCAGCGGAGGCGGGAAGAGCACCTTGATCCGCACCATCAACCGGCTGGAGCCTATCGACTCCGGCGAGCTGTGGGTGGACGGCATCCCCGTCCATGATCCCCGCATCAACGTGAACCGCCTCCGTCAGGAGATCGGGATGGTCTTCCAGCAGTTCAACCTCTTCCCCCACCTCACTGCGCTAGAGAACATCATCCTCGGGCCCGTGCACGTCAAGAAAGTCCCTCGGGCGGAGGCGGAGCGGCTGGCCATACAGCTCCTGGAGCGGGTGGGGATCCCCGAGAAGGCCCACGCTTATCCGGCCCAGCTGTCGGGCGGTCAGCAGCAGCGGGTGGCCATCGCCCGGGGCCTGGCCATGCGGCCGAAGATCATGCTCTTCGACGAGCCGACCAGCGCCCTGGACCCCGAGATGATCAAGGAGGTGCTGGATGTGATGGAGGATCTGGCTCGGGAGGGGATGACCATGGTGGTGGTCACCCACGAGATGGGCTTCGCCCGGCACGTGGCCGACCGCATGGTCTTTCTGGAGGGCGGCCGGATCGTGGAGATCGGGACCCCCGATGAGATCTTCGAGAACCCCCGGCAAGAGCGCACCCGGGTCTTCCTAAGCCAGGTCCTACGCCACTAAAGAGAAAGGCCTTCCGCCTCCCTTTGGCCTTCCGGCGGGCCCTTCCCCCCTGGTGGCCCCGTTCGCCACGCTGGTGAAGGACACCTCCCTGGGGGCCATCATCGGGTTCATCGAGCTCGGCTGGCGAGGAGTGATCCTGTTTCGAGAGGATCGCAATCCCATGGAGACCCCCTGCGTGGTTTCTGTGATCTACTTCCTGATCAACCACGCCCTCGGCTGGCTGGCTGGGACGTTGGAACGCCGGATGGGGCTCCACTGCGGGTAAGGCGAGCGTCCCAACGGGGGGAGGCCGCTGCGCTATAATTCCCGTGCGCAAACTTCCAACGGAAAGGAACCCCGCGGATGGAGGACCGGGTGCTGGTGGAGCTGGCCCTCCGGATGCGCGAGCGGGCCTACGCTCCCTACTCCGGTTATCGGGTAGGGGCCGCCCTGCTGAGCGCCTCCGGCCAGGTGTTCACCGGATGCAACGTGGAGAACGCGGTCTATCCCCTCGGGCTGTGCGCGGAGCGGGTGGCGGTGTTCAAGGCGATCTCCGAGGGGGAGCATCGCTTCACCGCGATCGCCATCGCCACGGAGAACGGCGGCGCGCCATGCGGGGCCTGTCGGCAGGTGCTCTCGGAGTTCGCCTCAGACCTGCGGATCCTGCTGGTTGATGCCAAAGGACACGTGCGGGAGACCTCCTTGCAGGCCCTGCTGCCGGAACCCTTCGGACCCCGGGATCTCCAAGAGGTTCGCTGAGGGAGCGGATGGCACGTGGGATCCAGGCCTCGTCGCAGCGATTTGCCCTCCTCGGGCTCCTCTGGGCGCTGGGGGTGCTGGGGATGGGGGCAGGGCTGGGCTTCGTGGCGTATCGGCTGGCCTTTCAGGAGGCCCTGCGCGCCGCCCCTGCCTTCCTGCTCCCCGGAGCACCGAACGCTTCGGCTTCTTCTTCCACTACCCATAGCGGCCCCTTCCGCCTTCCTGAGTGGACCGGGAAGGAGCGGGTGAACATCCTTGTCCTGGGGATCGATCAGCGGGAGGGGGAGTCGGGCCCCTGGCGGACCGACACGATCATGGTGGTGACCATTGACCCCGTGGGCCTCTCCGCCGGGGTGCTCTCCATCCCCCGCGATCTGTGGGTGACGATCCCCGGTTTCGGAGAGAACCGGATCAACACGGCCCACTTTCTGGGGGACGCCTACGGCTACCCGGGCGGCGGCATCGCCCTGGCCCAGGAGACCCTGCGCTACAACTTCGGGATCGCCACATCCTATTACGTGCGGGTGAACTTCACCGCCTTTGAGAAGGCCATTGATCTCCTGGGCGGCATCGACCTCTGCGTCCCTGAGGCCATCGATGACCCTCACTACCCGGACGCCCGTTACGGCTATGAGCCTTTCCGCATCGAGGCAGGGTGCCAGCATCTCGATGGGCGGACGGCGTTGAAATACGCGCGGACGCGGGCCACCCGCGGGGGGGACTTCGATCGCATGCGCCGCCAGCAGCAGGTGATCCAGGCGGTGCGGGAGCGAGTGCTGCGGCTGAACATGCTGCCGGAGCTGATCCCCCGGGCCCCAGCGCTCTGGGAGACGGTGAAGGATGGGGTCCGCACGAACTTCTCCCTGGAGGAGATGATCGCCCTTGCCCGCCTGGCCGCCCGCATCCCTGATGACCGGATTCGGATGGTGACCATCGGCCTCTCGATGACCATCCTAGCTACCACCCCCGACAGGTCCGAGGTGCTGGTTCGCATCCCCGAGAAGGTCCAGGAGGCTCTGACGGACCTGTTCGGGCCCCAGCCGATGCGCCTGGAGGCAAAGGTCTCCGTGCGGAACGGGACGTTGCGGCCGGGCCTGGCGAGCCGGGTGGCCGAGATCCTCCGCGCCCTCGGCGCGGAGATCGTGGAGGTGGGGAACGCCGATCGCTTCGATTACGGGGAGACTCGCATCCTGGTCCGTCCGGAAGCCCTCGATGCTGGCCGCCAGGTGGCCGGATGGCTGGGCCTTCCCCTCACCGCCGTGCGGCCCGCGCCGGATCTCGCCTGCGCCTGCGACCTGGTGATCCGCCTGGGGGCGGACTTCCCGGAGCTGGCGGGGCCGTGAGGTCCTGCAGCGTCCCCACGCGCCCGGCCCGCTTCCGTTCCGGCAGCACGAAGGCCGCGAAGCAGAGAAGCCGAGCCTTGGGTTCCGGGAGGTGTCATGGATTTCCGCCTGAGCGAGGAGCAACGGCTGTTCCGACAAGCGGTGTGGGAGTTCGCCGAGCAGGAGCTGAAGCCCCGCGCCCGCCATGTGGATGAGCACGGCGAGTTCAACTGGGAGGCGGTTCGCAAAGGGGCCTCCCTGGGCCTGCTGGGCCTGACGGTCCCCGAGGCGTATGGCGGGGCCGAGCTGGATCACGTCAGCGCGGCCATCGCCATCGAGGAGGTCGCTCGAGGATGCGGTTCCACCGCCCTCTCCCTGGCGGCCCACAACGGTTTGGGCCTGACGCCGATCCTCCTCTGCGGCAGCGAGGCCCAGAAGCAGCGGTGGCTGCCAGCGCTGACCAGCGGCCGCAATGGGCTGGCCGCCCTGGCCCTGACGGAGCCGCACTGTGGCAGCGACCTGGGCGCCGTCCGCACCACCGCGGTCCGCGACGGGGACGAATGGGTGATCACCGGCCAGAAGATGTGGTGCACCAACGCCAGCATCGCCGAGGTGATCGTCACCCTGTGCCGCACGGACCGGGAGGCCGGCAAGCGCGGCCTCAGCCTGATCCTCGTCCCCACGGATGCCCCAGGCCTCTCCATCGCCCCGCCGGAGAAGAAAATGGGGCTTCATGGCTCCCCCACCCACGCCGTGACCTTCGATCACGTGCGGGTGCCCCTGGATCACCTCCTGGGGGAGCCGGGGCGGGGCCTGCCTTACGCCCTGCAGATCTTGGACGGGGGGCGCATCGGCATCGGCGCCCTCTCGGTGGGCCTGGCCCAGGCCGCCTTCGAGGAGGCGGTCCGTTACGCGAAGGAGCGCATCGCCTTCGGCCAGCCCATCGCTGCCTATCAGGCCGTCCAGTGGATGCTGGTCGACGCGGCAGTGGAGATCGAGGCTGCCCGGCTGCTGGTGTATCGGGCGGCCTGGCTGCAGGATCAGGGGCTCTCCTACGCGCAGGCCGCGGCCATGGCCAAGCTCTTCGCCAGCGAGATGGCGGAGCGGGTGACCCGCAACGCCATCCAGATCCACGGCGGCTACGGCTACAGCCGGGAGTTCCCGGTGGAGCGGCTCTATCGGGACGCCCGGCTGATGACCATCGGGGAGGGTACCAGCGAGATCCAGCGCCTGGTCATCGCCCGCCACATCCTGGGGCTGGTCCGCGCGGAGCCGCTCCCCGCGGATGTGGTGTGAGCCGTGGACCTCAAGGAGCGCCTGAAATCCCATGCCCGCTCCCTGGGCTTCGACCTGATCGGGGTAGCCGCAGCGGGCCCTGTGCCCTCCGCCGATCGCTATGAGGAATGGGTCCGCGCGGGCCGCGCGGCCACCATGGACTATCTCACCCGGCCCGACGCCATCGAGAAGCGCGGGGATGTCCGGCGCCTCTGGCCGGAGGTCCGCTCCGTCATCGTGGTGGCGATGAACTACTACGCCGGAGATCCCCCGCCGCCCCAGGAGGACGTGCCGCAGGGACGGGTGGCCCGCTACGCGTGGGGGGAGGACTACCACGAGGTGATGCGGGAGCGCCTGGAGGCCCTCCTGGAGTTCCTCAACCGGGCGGCCGGCCGCCCGGTGCAGGGGCGGATCTACGTGGACACCGGGCCGGTGCTAGAGCGGGCCTGGGCCGTCCAGGCCGGGCTGGGATGGATCGGCAGGAACAGCATGCTCATCCACCCGCGCCTGGGCTCCTACCTGTTCCTGGGGGTCCTGCTGGTGGACCTGGAGCTGGAGCCCGACCCGCCCTTCCCAACGGACCACTGTGGGACCTGCACCCGCTGCATTGAAGCGTGCCCGACCCGCTGCATCCGCCCTGATCGCACCCTGGAGGCGGAGCGCTGCCTTTCCTACCTGACCATCGAGCGGCGGGAGGGGATCCCGGCGGAGTGGCGTGCGGCGATCGGGGATTGGATCTTCGGCTGCGACATCTGTCAGGAGGTCTGCCCCTGGAACCGGCGGTTCGCCCGGCTGACCGCTGAGCCGGCCTTCCAGCCCCGGGAGGGGATCCCCCGCATGGCCTTAGCGGAGGTCCTGGGGATGGATGAGGCGGCGTTCCGGGCGCGGTTCCGCCGCAGCGCCATCCGTCGGGCCAAATGGCGAGGGCTGGTGCGCAACGCCCTGGTGGTCGCGGGGAACCTGCAAGCACGTTCGCTCCGCTCCCAGCTTGAGCGCTGGCGCATCGATGAGGACCCTATGCTGCAGGAGCACGCCGCATGGGCCCTGGAGCGGATGGAGGAAGTCCAAGCCCTTCCGGTGGGTCCAGGTTAAGGGTCGCGTGGAGATTCGATAGATGGAGCGGGGCGTTTACGTGCTATGTCTGGAGGTGTGGGGGGAAGTGAGCGTCGGCCGGCTCGGGCGCTGGCGGCTGGACGAGACCTACGCCTACGTGGGCTCGGCCCAGGGGCCCGGCGGCTTCCGGCGGCTGGAGCGCCATCGGAGGGTGGCAGACGGCTGCAGCCCGGTGCGCCGCTGGCACATCGATTACCTGCTGGCGGTTGGGCGATGGCGGGGCGCTTTCGCTAGGGAGACGGAGGATCCGACCGCGGAGTGCGCTCTGGCCCGAGCCCTGGCCGACCATCTGCCCCTGGCCATCCCCCGCTTCGGCAGCAGCGACTGCCGCTGCTCTACCCATCTCTTCGCCGTCCCCGACCCCGAACGCTTCCTTCAGTTGCTCGCCGCGCTGGGCTTCCGGACCTTCCCCCAGCGCGAAGAACCTCGCGATCGGTCAGCCCGGATGCGTTAAAATGAGAGAAGGGAACTCGATGGGGATCATCCACAAGGACGTCGCTCCGGGGCGCAGGCGCCCTGCGGGTTTCCCTGAGCCACTGGGAGGAATGGATCGATGTTTTCCGCGCTGATCGAGGCCGCGATGGAAAAGGCCCGCTTCCGCCAGCTGGAGGACGGGACCTATTACGGGGAGATTGAGGTTTACCCCGAGGTCTACGCCACTGGAGCGACCCTGGAGGAATGTCGCCGGGAGCTGGAGGAGGTGTTGATCGAGTGGCTGCAGGATCGCCTGTCCCGCCCGTGACCTTCCCGCCGGCCTGCTGGCGTCTGCTGTGGTCGCCCCCCGCGGATGGCGCCACCCAGATGGCCATCGATGGGACCATCGTGGAGGCCGTGGCGGCCAGGGAGGCCCCGCCGACGGTGCGGTTCTACTGCTGGGACCCTCCCTGCCTCAGCCTGGGGCGGAGCCAGCCGGTGGAGGAGGTGGATCTCTTGCGCTGTCGGGCCGATGGGGTCGAGGTGGTGCGGCGGCCCACGGGGGGGCGGGCCATCCTCCACGCGGAGGAGCTCACCTACAGCGTGATCTTCCCGGAGGTCGACCCTCGGGCGGCGGGCGGCATACCGGAGACCTTCCGGCGGTTCGCCGAAGCCTTTGCAGCAGCCCTGCGCGCCCTGGGCGTCCCCGACGTCGCCCTGGCCCCTCCGTTGGATCTGCGCATTCAGGGCGAGGGGTTCGTCTGCTTCGAGGTGCCCACGGACTCCGAGCTCACCGTGGGCGGGCGTAAAGTCATGGGCAGCGCTCAGTGGCGCCATCGCGGCGCGGTGTTGCAGCACGGCTCCCTGCCCCTCGACGGCGACCCGGGGGCCATCGCCCGGTATCTGCGCCGCGGGCCGGATGCCGAGCGGCTTCGCCAACGAGCGATCACCCTCCGGGAGGCCGCGGGGCGCCCGGTGACCTTCGAGGCGGCCGCGGAGGCAATCCTCACCGCTTTGCGCGAGCTCCTGAACATCTATGTTTTTCCGGGGGACCTAACCCCGGCGGAGCAAGCCCGAATCCCGGCATGGCGGGATCGCGTATCGATCCTGCGGCGGGAAGAGGAGTCCCGGTGAGGAGTGGGGGCGATGGTCGTGGGCACCTGCACGGTGGAGTTACATCTGCCGCAGGCGCTCTCGCTGAAAGACAAGCGCAGCGTAATCAAATCCCTCATTGCCCACCTGCGCCAGGCCTTCAACGTGGCGGCGGCGGAGATTGATCATCAAGACTTCCCGCAATCGGCCCGGCTGGGCCTGGCCACCATCTCCAACGACGCCGGCCACATCCACGCCACCCTCGAGGGCGCTGTCCGCTGGATCCAGGCCCACCGGCGGGATGTAATGGTGGTGGATTGGGAGATCGCGATCCTGTGAACGCTTTCAGAAGCGCTCGTCCCTTCGCAGGGAAAGGAGCTCGGATGACGCATCGGACCACACTCGTCCGGGAGCCCGCGGTGGCCGGCGCCTTTTACCCAGCGGACCCGGGGGCGCTGCAGGAGATGGTCGATCGCCTGCTCGCAGAGGCGCCCCGCTACGAGACCGAGCCGGCCGCCCTGATCGCCCCCCACGCCGGCTACATCTACTCGGGCCACGTGGCCGCGTGGGGGTTCCGGCAACTGGAGGGTCGTCTTTACGACGCCGTGGTGGTGCTAGGCACCAACCACGTTGAGCCTTTCTTCCACGAGATCTCCATATGGGCCCGGGGGGCATGGCAGACCCCCCTGGGAGAGGTCCCCATCGATGAGGAGCTGGCGGATGCCATGCTGGCCGCGGGCCCGCCGCTGCGTTTCGTCCCTGAGGTCCATCTGGAGGAGCACTCCATCGAAGTGGAACTTCCCTTCCTGCAGCGGCTGTTCCCCGGGCTGCGCTTCGTCCCGGTGATGATCGGGGAGCCCTCCCTGGAGAACATCACGGCCCTGACAGAGGCCCTGGCTCGGGCCCTGGCTGGCCGGCGGGCCATCGTCATCGCCAGCAGCGACCTCTCCCACTACCCGCGGGATGAGCACGCCCGTCAGGTGGACCTCAGCGCCGTCGGCGCCATCCTCTCCCTGGATGAGGAGCTGCTTCGCCACACCATCGCGGAATGGATGGCCCGTCGGATCCCGGGGCTGGCGACGCTGATGTGCGGCGAGGGGCCCGTGCGCACGGCCATGGCCTACGCTCGGCGCACGGGCGCGGTCCACACGGCCCTGCTCCGCTACGCCAACTCCAGCGACGTCCCCTACGGGCGCAAGGACCATGTGGTGGGCTACGCGGCCATCCGCTTCGCCCGGGAGCCCGATCCCCCCCTTGGCGCAGAGGACCGGCACGCCCTCCTGCAGATCGCCCGGGAAGCGGTGACCCACGCGGTGCAGGGGCGACCCCTGCCGGAGCTGTCGGTTTCGTCTCCTGCCCTGCAGTTGCCCCGCGCCTGTTTCGTGACCCTGACCCGGGGCGGCCACCTGCGGGGATGCCGGGGGGAGGCCTGGCCGCGCTCGGATCTCGCCCACGCTGTGCAGCGGGTGGCGGCGCTCTCCGCCCTTGATGATCCGCGCTTTCCCCCCGTGACGGCCGAAGAGTTGCCCCATCTGGCGTATGAGATCAGCGTGCTCTCCCCGCTGCGGCCGGTGGCCGATCCCGAGGAGATCGTGATCGGGCGGGACGGCCTCTTCCTCCTGGCAGGGGAGCGCACGGGGCTGCTGCTCCCTCAGGTCCCGGTGGAGCGAGGATGGCATCGGGAGGCCTTCCTGCGGGCCATCTGCCTCAAAGCAGGCCTCCCCGAGGACGCCTGGCAATGGCCGGACGCTCGCCTCTTCCGCTTCGAGGCCGAGGTGTTTGGGGCATCATAGGAAGCGCGCTGGGGATAGGGAGCCTGATCCCGCCGCTTTCTGCGCTCGCAGAATGAGTTGTGCGAAGCTGGGATCGCCTCGGGTTGGTTCTGAAACAAAGGGGCCAAACGGAGCAAGGCTCTCCGAGCCGCTATCCCTTCGTCGGAGCGCTGCGCCCTGCCGACAGGCGGGAAGCAGCTCGCAGGCGCCCGCGCTGACGTTGAAGTGGCTGTTCATCTTGGGAGGCAACCGGCCGGCGATCCGCGATCATTGGATCTCCGCCTCTCGCAGGGCCCGCTCCAGCAAATCCGCCACCCCTATCTCGTTTGCCCAGCGGTGCATGCAATCCATATCGAGTTGGCTGGCACGAACTTTCAGCACACCCAGCACGTCTTCCCATTGGCACTTTGAGACCTCGCCACCCATTCGATACCATTCCAGCTCGGCGAGGATGAGGTCTTCCGGGCTGATCACATACACGCTTCCTGCTGGCTCAGTCGCAATGATCAGCCGTTGGCGTCGCTCCAGTTGCATCTGATCAAAGAGCCGCGGTTTGCAGATGAAGATGTCTACCTTGAGGGCGGTTTCATAATGGATGAGATTGAAGCTGCTTTTATGCTCAACGGCGCTGCGGACCATCTCTGCGTCAATGTAGAATTCCTCAGAAAGAGCATCGATCAGGGCGGGGATGTGCTCCAAGCGTATATCGGCCACGATATCCACATCCAGCGTGGAACGCATGACCCCGTGCAGGGAGCTGGCCAGCGGCCCGCCGATGGCATACGGGATGCCAAGGCGCTCGAGGGCTTGAGCGACCAGCAAGGTGATGCGCGTGGTTTCACCGGGCACGGCCATACACCTTTGCGGCCAACTCGGCTCCCAGCCGCATCTCGGCCAGCATCCGGCGCACCTCTTCGGGCGTAGCCTGCGGATGGCGCTGTCGGATGCCGCTGATGGCCAGCGTGCGGACGGTCTCGTTGAGGCTGTCCACGATCGCGAATTTCTTCCACGGTGGCATGCGTCGGATCCATTCGATTTGAAGGGCCCGGATCTTCGGATGGGTGTCCGAGAACATCCGGCCTCCTATGGCGATCCGGCTTGTCTCGCACGAGTTGCGCTCTGCCCTTTGCGGGATGGCCGAGGATCGGAGGTCCGAAGTCCGCCGAATCACCGAACATCCGCCGCGGACCCCGAAATCCATTTTATCCCACAAACCCTCTTTTGACTCGCGCGCAGATGCGGCGGGTGTGTTCCAATTTTGTCGGGCCTCGCCGCGTTGTAGGACAACTGCTTGCAGTTGTCCTACGATTTTGGGACACACCCGATGCGGCCGGTTCGGGGAGTCCGCCTCGGATCTAAAATTGCACATATCGACATGAGGTCTAAAATTGCGCACGACACCAGGGGAAGGAGGTGCACGATGCGACGGTTCAAGCAACTTGTTCTGGTGCTGGCCTGGGTCCTGGGAGGGCTGCCGGTCGCGAGACCATGGCCGGGCGCATCCGGCGCCTCCGCCGCGCCGGCGTGTTTCCTCCCGCTGGAGGATGGCCGTTGTCTTCCCCCACCGACCCCGGCCGATTCCGCCCCGCCGCCTGCGGCGGATGCGCAAACGGCTCCGGCCTCCCGCGGCCCCGGCGTTCTGGTGAAGCGTAAAGCGAACGTCCCGCCGGGCGCCTTCCGGGCGGGCCTGGCTGCGGCCGGCTTCCCCAGCGCGGAGGCCCTGGCCGTCCCTCAGTGGTGGCGGGTCCCGGTGTCGCCGGGGGAGGACCCTGAGGCCCTGGCGGCGCGGCTCCGCCAGCGTCCCGACGTCGAAACCGCCGAGGTCGATCGCCCGGTCCACGTTGCCTTCACGCCCAACGATCCTTACTACGGCTCTCAGTGGAACCTCCCGAAGATCCGCGCTCCCCAGGCCTGGGACGTGGTGACCGGGACCACCCAGGTCGTGATCGCCATCGTGGACACGGGGGTGGATTACACCCATCCGGATCTCGCCTCCCCCCGGTTGTGGTTGGGGCGGGATTTCGCCAACAGCGACAATAATCCGATGGATGACGAAGGCCATGGCACCCACGTGGCGGGGATCGCCGGGGCCAACACGAACAACAACCGGGGCGTCGCCGGTGTGTGCTGGGGATGCGATCTGCTTGCGGTGAAGGTGCTGGATGAAAGTGGAGTGGGTTATGCTTCGTGGGTGGCCGATGGGATCCGGTATGCCGCCGATTGGGGAGCCAGCTCCGGCAAGCGCACGGTCATCAACCTGAGCCTGGGGAGCCCCTATCCCAGCAGCGTCCTCGCCGACGCCGTCGCCTACGCCCAGGGCAAGGGCGCCCTGATCGTGGCGGCGGCGGGGAACAACGGCATCAATCAGCTGTTCTACCCCGCTGCCTATCCCGGGGTGATCGGGGTGGCCGCCACGAATTCCTTGGATCAGCGGGCGTCTTTCTCTAACTCCGGATCCCACGTGGACATCGCTGCGCCGGGAGTGGATATCCTGTCTACCGATCGCACCATATACAGTTGGCCTTATTGGTGGAAGAGCGGCACCTCCATGGCCGCGCCCCATGTGGCCGGGGTGGCGGGGCTGGTGTGGTCGGCGCGGCCGGCGCTGACGGCGAGTCAGGTGTGCGGTGCCCTGCTCCGCACCGCTGTGGACCTGGGGACCTCCGGGCGGGATGACATCTATGGATACGGCCGGTTGAACGCCGAAGCGGCGGTCCGCAGCGTGGTGCCTCCCCCACCCGGCCCGCCTCCCGGGCCCTATCGGGTGTATCTCCCGCTGGTGATGTCTCCTCCCTTCGTCTGCCCGTGAGAGGGGACTGGCGGCCGAACCCTAAGCCCGGCTATCCTTGGAGATGCCAACCTCCCTTGCGGTAAAGGCGCTCCGATGCCGCGACCGATCCTCATCGTTCACGGAGGCGCGGGGACCATCCCGGAGGAGCGCCACGCGGCGGCGGTGGAGGGATGCCGCCGGGCGGCGCAGGCGGGATGGTCGATCCTGGAGGCCGGCGGCTCCGCCCTGGACGCGGTGGAGGCCGCCGTGCGGACGCTGGAGGAGGACCCCACTTTCAACGCCGGACGGGGCAGCGTGCGCACCCGGGCGGGCACCGTGGAGATGGACGCCCTGATCATGGAAGGGACCACCCTGCGCGCCGGGGCCGTGGCGGCCGTCCGTCGGGTCTGCCACCCCGTCCTCCTGGCCCGAGCGGTGATGGAGCGCACCCCCCATGTCCTCCTCGTGGGCCCGGCGGCTGAGGCCCTGGCGGAGTTGCTGGGGCTGCCCATGGCCGATGACGCCGAGCTCGCTGCCCCTCGGGACGCTGTGGGCGGGGCGCTGCTCCGGGCGGACGGACCCGCGGATCTCCGGGAGGTCCTGGCGCGGGCCCTGTCCGAGCCGATGGACACCGTCGGGGCGGCGGCCATGGATGCCGTTGGCCGCCTCGCCGCCGCGGTCTCCACGGGCGGCATGTCGAACAAGTGGCCCGGCCGCGTAGGGGATTCGGCCCCCATCGGTTGTGGGGCCGACGCGGACGACCGGAGCGGGGCGGCAGTGGCCATGGGGCGGGGGGAGACCCTGATGCGGGTGGTGATCGCCAAGACCGCCTGTGACTTCGTGGCCCTGGGGCTCTCCACTCCGGGTGCAGTGACCGCCGCCATCCGCCGGCTGGAGGAGCGGGTAGATCGGCAAGGCAGACGGATTGCCATCGACCGGGAAGGCCACATCGGCATCGCTCACAACATGCCGCATATGAGCTGGGTGTGGACCGCGGGACATATGCTGGAGGCCGGGATCCGCGCGTCGGGTGAGCGCGGGGCTTGGTCACCGGCGAGTCCGGAGCCGCTCGAGCTCGAGGCTGAGCCGCAGGGCGACCCCGCGGAGGACCCCGGTGAGGCGCGCGGCCTGGTAGGGGAACATATCCAGCTCCTGCCTCAGGATCCGGGTTTAATAGAAATAGGGGGCCCGGGTTAGTACACCCAAATCGATTAGGAGCCGGCTCAGCCCGTGTTGCCGCCCGCCCTGCCCTCTTTCTCCCAGACGTCCTTCCACCGCCGCCGCTCGGGCCCGCAACCGCCGCCTGCCCGGCACTCCACCCGGATGTGCGGCCAAGAAGGGGAGAATTAGACAGTTCTCCCCGCTGCCGTCGCTGTGGAGGAGGGGAACCCAGATCAGCACGCTTAGGAGGATCAACCTGTTGCCCAGCCACCGCCCTTCCTCTGGGCCGAGGCAGAAACCTGTAATATCTCCACCATGGCTATGGATGAGATTTCTACAGCTTCATATCGCTCGGAGGAGCCGCGGATGGCAGGAAGCGCCGATCCGGTTTTCGGGAAGAGGGCGATGGCTCGAGCTCGTCTGGATCTCCTGCTGGTGGAGCGGGGACTCGCGGAGAGCCGGGAGGGGGCGCAGCGCCTGATCCGCGCCGGTCGGGTCCGGGTGGGGGATCGGGTGGTGGACAAGCCTGGGGCCCTGGTGCCGCCGGACGCGCCGGTGCAGATCACTGAGCCCTTCCCTTACGTAAGCCGCGGCGGCCTGAAGCTGGCCGCTGCTCTGGCCCGCTTCCCCGTCCCCGTGCGGGGGGCGGTATGTGCCGATGTGGGCGCTTCCACAGGAGGATTCACCGATTGCCTGCTCCAGCACGGGGCGGCCCGGGTCTACGCCATCGATGTGGGCTACGGCCTGCTGGACCTGCGGCTGCGTCAGGATCCGCGGGTGATCGTGATGGAGCGGACCAACGCCCGTTATCTCACCGCCCTGCCGGAGCCAGTGCATCTGGTGACCATGGACGTCTCCTTTATCTCCGTCCGGCTGATCCTCCCCAACGCCCACCGCTGGCTGGTCCCGGAGGGCCACGCCATCGTGCTGGTCAAGCCGCAGTTCGAGGCCGGGCGCGCCGAGGTCAAACGGGGCGTGGTGCGCGACCGCGCGGTCCACGAACGGGTGTTGCGGACGCTGATCGAGTGGAGCCGGACGCGTGGCTGGTGGCCCCGGGGGCTGATCCCCTCGCCGCTGCGAGGGCCGGCCGGCAACATCGAGTTCCTCCTCTGGCTGCAGAAGGGAGAAGGGCCGGCGGATGTCGAGGGCCTGCTCCGCGAGGCTTTCGCCGAGCTGGAAGCCCACCCCCCTACCCGGGAATCGCATCGGCTTCCACGCTCAAAATCCGAAAGCCCCGAGGGGCGGGAGAATCCAGTGGACATTTCCCTTGAATCCGGTTGACATTTCCCTTGGTTGTGGTAAGATAAACGCGAAAGGGATGCTGGCGTCTCGGAAAGCGACGATGCCTCATCCTGGGACAACCGAATAGAGCGTGGCACTCATCGAGAGAGGCGGAGGGACCCGGCCCGACGAAGCCTCGGCAACCTCCCGCGGAGCATCAGGGCCGATCGGGGAGCACGCCGCCCCCCAGTGGAGCGCTCCCGGGGATGGTGCCAAATCCGGCAGACGGTTCGGTCTGGGAGATGAGGTAGCCCGCAGCGGCGATGTGCCTCTTCTTCCCAGAAGAGGCTTTTGTTTTGCCTCGCCCCTCCTCCTGGCGGGGTGTTTTTGTGTCTACGTCCCGCCGGGCGAAGCGGGGGCCGCGCGGTGCGGAGAGCAGCAAATCGGGCGGAGGGATGCGCACGAGCCTCCCTCCTCGGTGGGATTCAAGCATCATGAACACATCTATAAAGGAGGACCCGGATGCGGAACATTGTGGTTTCCGAGGCCAGCGGCCCTTACATCGAAGACCTTCCGGTGGAGATCGTGGAGCGGAAGGGGATCGGGCACCCGGACAGCCTGTGCGATGGCATCGCCGAACGCATCAGCCGGGAATACACCCGCTGGTGCGAGGAGCGCCTGGGCGGCGCGCTGCATCACAACTTCGATAAGGTCCAGCTGGTCGCCGGCGAGGTCTCGGTGCGCTTCGGCGGCGGGGAGCTGCTGAAACCCATCCGCATTCAGATCGCCGGCCGGGGCACCCCTCACTACAACGGCCAGGCGATCCCCATGGAGACCATCGCCATCGAGGCCGCCCGGGCCTACCTGCGGGAGACCATGCGCTACCTGGACCCGGTGAAGCATGTGATCATCGACTGCTTCGCCGGGCGCGGCGCCAGCGAGCTGATCGACATCGTCCACCAGGTGACCGCCAACGACACCAGCTTCGGCGTCGCCCACTGGCCCCGCAGCGGCCTGGAGGAGGCGGTCTACGGGGCCGCCCAGTATCTCAACCACGAGCTGATCAACGCGTTCCCCATCGGCGAGGACGTCAAGGTCATGGGGCTGCGCCAGGGGAACCAGGTCATCCTGACCGTGGCCGTCCCCTTTATCGCCACCCGGGTGCATGATGCAGCGGAGTATGAAGAAGCCAAGCGGGGGGTGCAGGAGGCGCTGCAGCGCTTCGTCTCCAGCCTCCCCGCCCTGGAGGGGCGAACGGTCCGGGTCGATGTCAACACCGCCGATCACGCCGAGCGGGGGGATTTCTACCTGACCCTGACCGGGACCAGCGCCGAGATGGGGGATGATGGGGCGGTCGGCCGGGGGAACCGCATCACCGGCCTGATCACCCCCTTCCGCTCCTCCAGCCTGGAGGCCGCCGCCGGCAAGAACCCCATCTCTCACGTCGGGAAGGTCTACAACGTGCTGGCCCTGGAGATCGCCCGAGACATCGTCGCCCGCCTTCCGGAGATCCGGGAGGCCACCGTACATCTTCTCTCCCAGATCGGGAAGCCGCTGGATCAGCCGCTGATCGCCAACGCTGCCGTCCGGGTCCGCTCCGGTCGGCTCGTCCCGGGGATCCAAGAGGCCGTGCGGGCGGTCGTGGATGAGCACCTCTCCCGCATCCACCAGATGCGCCGCAAGATCATCGCCGGCGAGGTCTCCCTGTTCTGAGCGCCCCCACCCGGAGCCGAGACACCTTCGAGGGCTGAGCAGGCGCTCGGATGCCCTGCTCAGCCCTTGGTAGGGATCCTCTGGCCCCATCTTTCTGCGGTGTGGAGCCCGGAAAATGCCCCGACGAACCCGGATGCGATGGCCGGCAGCGGTCGCCTTGCTCCTGCTGGCTGCTCTGCTCCGCTGGCTGGACCTACCCCATATCCCCTACGGACTTTGGTATGACGAGGCGTATTACGGACTGGACGCCCTGCGGGTGTTGCAGGGGGAGGCGCAGATCTTCTTCCCGGAGAACAACGGCCGCGAGCCCCTGTTCATCTATTTGGTAACCGGCGCCATCGCCATCCTGGGACCCACCCCATACGCGCTGCGGCTCATCGCCAGCATGATCGGCCTGCTCACAGTGGCCGCGGTCTTCCGGATGGCCGGGACGGTCTCCCGGCGCTGGGAGGTAGGCGCGCTGAGCGGGGCGCTGATGGCCTTCCTGCTCTGGCCGCTGAACCTCAGCCGGGTGGGGTTCCGGGCTGGGCTGTTCCCCCTGGCCGCTGCCCTCACGGTCTGGGCCTTCATCCGGGCCGCCCGCAGCGGCCGGGAGCGGGATTGGGCTGTGGCCGGATGGATCTGGGGGCTGGGGTTCTACACTTACCTCGCCGCCCGCGTGACGGTCGTCCCCATTGCCCTGGGTCTGCTCCTCGGGCGCTGGCGGGCGCCGGCCCGCTTCCGGGCCCGGGCCATCGGGGCCTTTCTGGGATGCGCGCTGCTAACCGCCTCGCCCCTGATCGGCTATTTCCTCACGCACCCGGCGGAGTTTACCCTCCGCGGAGAGCAAACGGCCGCCTTCAACGGCGAGCGCCCCTGGCTGGTGGTGGCGAGGGAACAGGCCCTGCAGGTGGGCGGCATGTTTTTCTGGCAAGGCGACTCGTATCCACGCCACAACACCGAGAGCCGCCCGGTCTTCGATCCCCTCCTGGCCTTCGCTTTTCTGGTCGGCGGGATCCAGGCCTTCCGCCGGGCACCCTTCACGGCCCTTTGGGGAGTAGCCATGCTGCTGCCCACGTTCCTGGCTACGGAAGCCCCCCATTACCTGCGGGCCAGCGGGGCGCTGCCAGTGGTGGTCCTCTGGGCTGCCCTCGGCCTGTGGACCCTCGCCGGGGCGGCGGCCCGCCGGGCCCGCGCGCCCTGGGCGGCGGCCCTCCTCCTCGGGGGCGGGCTCGGCCTCAGCTTCCCCTGGCACGCCGTCGCTTATTTCCATCCGGGGTGGTGGGCCCAGGCCCGGGTGCGCGGGGCCTTTTCCCTGGATTCATGGGAGGTGGCCCGGGAGATCCGGGCTTTCCGGCACGCGGAGCCCTCCGGCATCGTGGTGCTCTCCGAGCGCCTATGGGCCGGGCGGGCGGAGATGCGCTACCTCCTCTGGGGGGAATCCGGCGTGCGGATCCGGCGGCTGGAGGAGGACCCCCCCGATCCACCCCCAGCTCCGGCGATGGTCATCGGCTGGCAATACGAGGAGGTCCCGCTCCTGCGGCGGTGGCTGCCCCCGGGCGCGCTGCTTTCGGTGTGGGCACCATCCCCCTGGCCGGGGGAGAACGTCCCCCGCTACCGGGTGATGCGGGCGGAGCCGCCGGATCGGATGCGCTCGAATCTGCGCGCGGTCTTCAAGGACGGGATTGCGCTGCAAGGAGGGATGGCGGTGCGGGCGGGTCGGGTCCTCACCGTGACGCTAGACTGGGAGGCGATAGGGCAGCCCTCCCGAGACTACAGCGTCTTCGTCCACGTCTACCGGGAAATGGAGGCGCCGCGCTGGCCTCCGGCCATCCCGCCGCAGGCCCAGCACGATGGCGGGATCGCGGAGGGCACCTACAACACCGGGATCTGGCAGCCTGGCGACCGCATCCGGGAGGTTCGCGTCATCCTGCTTCCAGAGACGCTCCTTCGGGAGCCGTTAAAGGTCTGGGTGGGCCTTTACCGGTGGGAGGACGGCATGCGCCTTCCGCTTCGGGGAGGCGGCGAGGCGGTCGCCGTCCCGGTAGAGGAGGCCGGGCGCTCTGCGACGTCCCCGTGATGGCATCCGGTTCGGTCGACCCATCCATCGATCTTCCCCTTCGGGCGGCCGGAGACGCTTCCCTTCGGGGGCGGAATGGGAGAGGGTCTCCTGGAGCGGTAACTGCACCCGAGCTCGTCGGGTGATCTCCGTCAGGTGAGGAAAACCGCGTTGGGCATCTCCAAGGTTGGCAGCGCTCGAATCAGCGCCTGCAGGGTGTTGGGGTCGTTTTCCACCCGGCGCAGCGCCTCCAGAGCGCGCCCCTGGATGTAGGGCGGCATCTCCGGGTCCAGGGACAGGGTCAGCGGGGCCTCTTCGAACTCTGGTCTAGTGCAGGTGACCAGGGCATCCGCGGCCGCCTGCCGCAACGCTATCGAGGTCTCTGGGTTCCGAACCAAGATCCAGAAGGTTGGGAAGGCTTCCGGCCCGCCGTGCCGCTCTGGGGTCCGGAGGATCCCCTGGCGGACGGGGAGCTCCAGGGCGCTCTCCAGAAGCAGCCGGGCCACGGGGGCGATCCAGGCCGGGATCCCTCAGGTTCCTTAGGCTTTCCGCGGGGGCCTGGCGGATCGCCAGCTCGATCCGGACGCCCTGGAGCATGGTGAGGATCTCCAGGGCTGCCGGGTGATGATGGAGCGTGGCCAGGGTTTGGGCGATGGCCCCCGCATATGCGGATCGATCCGCTCTTCGCGGGCCAGCCACATCAGTGCCTCGCCGATCTCCGCCGCGCCCAGGACGCCGAGGGTTTCGGCGATGGCCTGCCGCACAGAGGAGGGGATTCGCTCATTCGGCAACGGCCGGATCAGCGAACGCACCTCCCAACCGCGCCTGAAGCGTCCCCAGAGCGTCGATGATGGCCCGGCGAGCGGTCACCGGGACGCTCTCCGCACGCAGCAGAGGGACCAGCTCGGGGGCCGCGGAGGGATTGCGGATCCACCCGATGGCCAGGGCCGCCCAGGCCTGGAGAAAGGGATCTTCGGTGGGATCGCGCTGCCGCTCCGGGAGGGGATGGCGGCGGACGCGCGCATGGCGCCCAGGGCCAGGGGGATCCGCTCGTGGATCGCGGAATCGACATGGCGGTCCTGCAAGACCTCCAGCAGCCGTGGGACCGCTTGGGGGTCCCCGATGGCGGCCAGGGCGTCCGGCACCGGGGCCCGCAGGGGGGATAGGTCTGGAAGTTCTGAAGAATGCACAGCGAAAATGGAACGGCGCGCTCCTGCTTCCCCTGGCCCGGGGCGATGATCGCCTGCCGTCGCAACAGTAGGCGGACCAACTCCTCCTGCTCTGCGCTGGCCAGGCCAAGTCGGCGGCTTAGGCGTTCGAGCCAGGGCTGGAGGGAGCCGCCCGAACGGTGGATTCGCGCGCTCACCCGGGCCCGAAGGCAATGGCGGGGGGCTTCCCGGAGCAGGTCCATCAGCCATGGGCTGAGCTCCCGGAAGCCGGCCTCGGTCAGGCCGTTCACGATCGCCATCCGGAGGCTCACCTTCAGGTCCGGATCCTCTGCCAGGGTCAGCAATGTCTCCAGGTGCGAGGCCTCGGCAAGGGCTGTCGCCGTCTCGATCATTCGGCACCGGAGCTCCGCCAGAATGTTGAGGTCCCGGATTCGGGGCATTAGCTCCTCTACGATGCGGCCATCGCCCAGGGCGCGGAGCGCATCCAGTAGGGTCTCGCGGACGATGGAGTTCCGCCAGGAGAGCCGCAGGTGCTCGACGAGGGCCGGGCCTAGAGATCGATCGCCGATGCGGGCGATGGCCATCACCACCTTGCGCCGCCGCTCCACTCCCAAGCTCTCATCCCCGATGAGACCCAGAAGGTCCCGGCTGCCAGTGCGCGATCAGCGTCTGGATCTGGGAGTCCGACCAGGGGGCCAAGTCGGAGCCATTGAAGCCCTCCAGCTGCAGGGCCGGATTGTTCCCCGCCATCACGATGGAGCATAGAGTGCGGGCGGTCAGCTCCTCCAGCGCCTCCCGCAGGGCAGCCTCCGCGTCTGGGCGATCCGTTTGCCCCAGATCATCCAACCAGCAGCGCGCATCGACCCCTGCTGCAGCCAGCGTTCCACAAAGGCTGGGCGGACGCTTCAAGCGTCCGCCCAGCGCATGGATCCTGCTCTTTGTGGAGGGTGGGGATCTGTGCCTACACGTCCAGGTTGCGTACCTCTTTGGCGTGGGCCTGGATGAAGCGGCGGCGGGGCTCCACTGCAGCGCCCATCAGCATATCGAACACGCGGTCGGCTTCCGCCGCGTCCTCGATGGCCACCTGGAGCAGGATCCGCCGCGCCGGGTCTAGGGTGGTCTCCCACAGCTGCTCCGGGTTCATCTCGCCGAGGCCCTTGTAGCGCTGGGTGACCACCTGGCGCTCGTCGGAGGGATCGATGCCCCGCTTGCGCAGTTTGGCGAAGATCTCATCCCGCTCGGCGTCGGAGTAGGCGTAGAGGACCTCTTTGGTCTTCTTCACCTCAATGCGGTAAAGGGGCGGCTGGGCGATGTACACGTGGCCGCTCTCGATGAGGGGGGTCATGTGTCGGAAGAAGAAAGTGAGCAACAGCGTGCGGATGTGGTTTCCGTCCACATCCGCGTCGGCCAGGATGATGATCTTCCCGTAGCGGAGGCGGGAGAGGTCGAACTGATCCCCGATGCCGGTGCCGATGGCGGAGATGAGGGCCTTGATCTCCTCGTTGGCCAGCATCTTGTCCAGGCGGGCGCGCTCGGTGTTCAGGATCTTCCCCCGCAGGGGGAGGATGGCCTGGAAATGGCGGTCGCGGGCCTGCTTGGCCGAGCCGCCGGCCGAATCGCCCTCCACGATGAACAGCTCCGCCTTCGCCGGGTCCCGCTCCGAGCAATCGGCCAGCTTGCCGGGCAGGGTGAGGGATTCCAGGGCGCTCTTGCGGATGACCAGCTCGCGGGCCTGGCGGGCGGCCTCCCGGGCGCGGGCGGAGGTGAGGCACTTCTGGATGATGGCCTTCGCCTCCCGGGGGTTCTCCTCCAGCCAGCGGGTCAGGGCCTCGCCGACCACGGACTCCACCGCGCCCTTTACCTCGGCGTTGCCCAGCTTGCTCTTGGTCTGGCTCTCGAACTGGGGCTCGGGGAGCTTCACGCTGATGACCGCGGTGAGGCCTTCCCGCACGTCCTCCCCGGTGAAGTTGGGATCGCTCTCCTTGAGCAGGCCGGTCTTGCGGGCGTAATCGTTCAGGGTGCGGGTGAGGGCGGCGCGGAAGCCCGTCAGATGGGTTCCTCCATCCACTGTGTTCACGTTGTTGGCGAAGGCCAGCACCGTCTCGTTGTAGGCATCCGTATATTGCAGGGCGGCCTCCACCAGGATGTCCCCTACGCTCTTCTCCACATACCAGATGGGGTGAAGGGGCTGGCGGTTGCGGTTCATGTAGCGGACGAAGGACTGGATGCCCCCCTCGAAGTAGAAAGTGATCTCCCGGTCCTCTCGCTGATCCACCAGGGTGATGGTGAGACCCCGGGTGAGGAAGGCCATCTCCCGGAAGCGCTGGGCCAGGGTCTCAAACTTGTAGTCGATCCCGCCCCGGAAGACCTCAGGATCCGGCTTGAAGCAGACGATGGTCCCCTGCGGGGCCGGAGGGAAGCGCGGATGGGCATACCAGCGCTGCGGATCCGCCTTCCCGACCCGCTCCACCGGCGTGGCCGGCCGGCCTCGCTCGTAACGCTGCCGGTAGCGGTAGCCGTCCCGCTGGACGATGGCCTCGAGCCATTCGGAGAGGGCGTTGACGGCGCTGACGCCGACGCCGTGCAGGCCGGTGGCGACCTTGTAGCTGCCGCTCCCGAACTTGCCGCCGGCATGTAGGGTGGTCATCACCACCTCCAGGGCCGGCCGCCCGGTTTGTGGATGCACATCCACTGGGATCCCCCGGCCGTTGTCGGTCACCCGAACGCTGCCGTCCTCTAGGATCTCCACCAGGATGTGGGTGCACACCCCCGCCAGAGCCTCGTCGACGGCGTTGTCCACCACCTCGTAGACCAGGTGATGCAGGCCCCGGATGTCCGTCGAGCCAATGTACATCCCGGGACGCCGGCGGACCGCCTCCAGGCCCTCCAGGACCTGGATTTGGCTGGCGTCATAGGTTGAGACAGCTGCAGAAGCGCCGTCCGCAGCGGATCGGTGGAGCCTGCGCGGTTCGTTCGCCATAGCGCCTCCTTGCTCCTTTGGACGATCCCGCCCCTATCGGATGCGGGGCGGACGTGAAAAACCCTTCCTAATTGTAACGCAAATCCTCCATCCTCAGCCGGCCCCCCTACTCGCCCGCGTCTCCCACCGCCCGACCGGATCCCGGCGCCACCCGCGTGCTTCCAGGACTTTACTTTTCGAAGGAGTTATTTAAAATTCCCGAAGAACAAATTTGATTTCTTGAAGGGAAATAAGGGATGGGTGCGTGGCTGGGGGTGTGTCCGGTGTGTAGGGCGGGGCTGGAGGTGGTCGCCCTGCAGTGTCCGGTCTGCGAGACGCGGATAGAGGGACGATTCTATCCGGGGCGGCTGGCGCGGCTGACGCCCGAGCAACTGGCCTTTGTGGAGCTGTTCCTACGGAGCGAGGGGAAGTTCACCCGCCTGGAGCGCATGACGGGGCTTTCGTATCCGACGCTGCGAAAGCGGTTGCAGGAGATCCTGCGGGCGATGGGCTATGAAGCGGAGGAGGAGGCGCCCCCCGGCCCAGAGGAGCAGCAGCAGATCCTGGAGGAGCTGGCGGCGGGCCGGATCTCGTATGAGGGGGCGTTGCGACGGCTCCGCGGCCGCGCGGGATCCCCGGAGGCGTGAGATGGTGATCACAGCCTGCCGGGGAGCGGATCGAGGGTTGCGGCCCGCCGACGTGCAGCGGGATCTGCGGGGGATCGCGGATCTGCTGGCGGAGGCCTTCGTGGGGGAGCTGGATGAGGCGGGACGGCAGATCCTGCGGGAGATGCGCTTCTGGGCGCGACTGGGCTGGCTGTTGCGCGTGCTGGAGTGGTTCCTTCCTCCCGGGGAGGCCTTCGCCCCCGGCTACGTTTGGGTGGAGGACGGCCGCATCGTGGGTTACACGATGGTCCGCCGCCTCCGGCCGGGCTCGAAGGACTGGCTGATCGCGAATGTGGCGGTGGCGGAGGGGTTCCGGGGAAGGGGGATCGGCCGGGCTCTGGTCTCCGCATGCCTAGAATATGCCCGGGCTTTTGGGGCCCGCCGGGCTATCCTCCAGGTTCGGGCGGACAACATGCCCGCCCTCCAGCTGTACCGGTCGCTGGGGTTTCAGGAGATGGGGTGGATCCAGCTCTGGCGGCGGGAGGCGGAAGGGCGCCCGGAGCGGCTGGGGGCGCCCGCCCTGGAGATCCCGGGGTGCCGGGTGCGTCCCGCCTGGGCGGCAGAGCTCTCCCCCCTGATGGCGCATGTTGCGGCCTGGGAGAACCCGGCGATGCGCCTGTTTGAGCCCATCGATCTCCTCCCGACCGCTCCGGTTCTGGGATCTCTGGGCCCCAGCGGGAGGGGGATCTGGGTGCTGGAGGCGGAGGATGGGAGGACGCTGGGCCTGGCGGCGTGGACGCGACGGGAAAGTTGCTGGACGCTCCGGCCCTTCGTGGATGCTTCGACGACGCCGCAGCAGGCTCAGCGGCTGGTGACCGCCGCCCTGCAAAAGGCCCCTCCGGGTGTCCCCCTCGGGGCCCTCACCGGTGGGGAGCCCGCCCTCTCCGCTGCCATGCTGGCCGTCGGATTCCGGCTAGCGCGTACGCTGATCGGCATGGGTTGCGATCTGAAGGCGGCGCCCCTGCGTTAAGGGGAAAGCGCCGTGCACCACCCCTTTATCCCAAGAGGCACCGATGGCGCGGGATGCGGCGCGCCTGCAGATCCTGAAGATGACCGAAGCCCGTCAGATCACTGCCAAGCAGGGCCTGGAGCGGCTGCAGGCCCTCCAAGAGGTGGAGGGGGCTTACGGACCCCCGTTGGCCGGCTGCTGGCCGCGCATTCGAGTCACTGATGCGGCCATTGGACGTCCTCGGGCGCGTGTGACCGTCCCGCCGCGCTGGCTGGATCTGGGGCTGCGGATCGGCGGGCAGCTGGCGCCGGAGATCGCGAGGATCGACTTCCAGAAGCGGCTCGAGCCGCTGCGGGCGAGTAGCGGCGGGAAGCTGATGGAAGTGCTGGACGAAGAGAAGGGCAAGCGCTTAGAGATCAAGGTGGAGTGAGCGCGAGGATCCCATCGCGGGAGCGCTTTGATGCAATCCTCGGACAGCGTCTCGCGGGGCTTTTGGGCCGTCTGGGTCTCCCATGCTCTCTCGATGTTCGGGAGCATGCTGGTCCAATTCGCCCTGGTCTGGTGGATCGCCCGCACCACAGACTCCGCCACGGCCCTCTCCATCGCCACGTTGCTGGTTCTCCTGCCGGGGGTCCTGCTGGGGCCAGTGATCGGCGCCCTGGTGGACCGCTGGGATCGCCGGGGGATCATGCTGGGAGCCGATGGAGGGATGGCGGCTGTCACCCTCTTCCTGGTCCTGCTCGCCCGGGCTGACGTGTTGCACCTGGTCCCGATCTACGTTGCCCTGTTCCTCCGGTCCATCCTGGAAACCTTCCACTGGTCCGCCCTCCAGGCTTCGATCCCCCTGCTGGTCCCGGAGCGTCATCTCGCTCGCATCGCCGGGCTGAACCAGGCGCTGAGCGGGGCCTTGAATATGATCGCTCCTCCCACCGGAGCGCTCCTGCTGGGCCTCCTTCCCCTCCAGGGCGTGCTGCTCATAGATGTGCTGACAGCGGCGCTGGCGATGCTAACCCTTGGGTTCGTGCGGATCCCTCGTCCGAGAGGCTCCGGCCCCGCGCGGCCCCTCGGATGGGAGGAGATCCGGGAGGGTGTGGAGTTTGTGTGGCGATGGTCGGGGGCGCTGATCCTGATGGGGATGGGGGCGCTGCTCAACTTCTTGGTGAATCCGGCTTTCGCGCTGCTTCCTCTGCTGGTGACCCGGCATTTCCGGGGCGGCGCGCTAGAGCTGGGCGCTCTGGAATCCGCCTGGGGGGCCGGGACCATCAGCGGCGGACTCCTTCTGGGCGTATGGGGAGGCTTTCGCCGGCGCATTCACACCACCCTAGCTGGACTGATCGGAATGGGGGTTGCGATCCTTTCGCTGGGGCTTCTTCCCCCCGGGGCCTTCCCGGTCGCGCTAGGCGCGATGTTCCTGGGGGGCCTGATGAACGTGCTGACGAACGGACCGATCCTGGCCATCCTACAGGCGATGGTGCCGCCTGCCCTGCAGGGTCGGGTGCTGATGGCGATCAACAGCATCATCGGTCTGATCTCGCCCCTGGGCCTGGTGCTTGCGGGGCCAGTGGCGGATGCCCTCGGCGTGCGCGTCTGGTTTGTGGCCGGAGGGCTGGCCTGTGCTCTGGCGGGTGGGATCTGCCTGGGCATCCCTGCGGTGGTGCGCATCGAGGAACAGGCGCCAGCCAGGGCCGCTGAGCCATAAGAGGCAGAAAATAGAGGAAGCCGCGTCGCGCGCCCGGCGATAAGGCGGTGTCCAGCGTTTTGATTGCTATGGAAAGTGATGCCCTGGCGATTCGGCGTTCAGCCCCTTTAGGCTCCGTTGCTGCTGGAGCTCTTGTGGCCCCCCTTGTCAGGCGTTCCAATGGAACCTAGGCGGATGCCGCGCGGCTGGGTAGAGCGGATCGTAGATCACGGGTTCCATCCGATCAGGCTGAACCCTGACTTCCATGTAATGCTCCTAAAATCCCTCAACCTCCCAGCGCTTCGCCGTTCGCGGGACCTGAAACAAATGCGGAGTCTGCGCTACACGGTCCACCTCCCCTTCTGGACGCTGGATCCCTCCAGCCCGGTGGAGGGGATCCGTCGCTCTTCAGTGGATGTGCTGGCGGAGACAGTGTTCCACCTGGCCCTGCTGGAGCCGGATGTCTGTGTGCCTCAAGGGGCGGGGCTGCTGGCCGCGGAGTTCCTCACGTTGCCGGGCCTTCCCGAGGCCGCCCGCACGGCGCTCATGCGCCGGTCCTAGGAACAGGCCACGCGCAGCGTTGAGGAGCCGTCGCGGCGCGCTGGCCAGTCCTCCCGCGCCTTGGCCTTGGAGACCATCCAGTTCCCTCTGGAGCTCATCCTGGAGCTGACAGAGGGGCTCGATCTCTCCATTTGCTTTGACACCGGCGATGTGATCTCCCGGCAGCCGGGCCCATTGGACTTCGGGGAGGCGCTGGAGCGTCGTCTCCCCCGCCTGGCGGAGACATGCCTCCACGACGGCGGTTATCGCCTGCGGCCGGGGACAGTTTCATCGCCTGGGTCGGCCATCTGCCCCTTGGGCTGGGAGGGGTCCTGGTGGCGGAGCTCTTGCAGGCCCTAGAGGCGCGCGGGTTCACCGGGCTGGTCGAGCTAAGCCTGGATGCCACTAAGGCCTCCCTGGCTTTTTTGAGGCGAGCGAGCCTGGTGAGATTGCCTTTCGAGGCGTGAGGGAAGGATCCGCCAGGTTCTATGTGGGGGTTTCCGTGTCGTCTTCCTCCGGCCCTTGCTCGGGGATCTCTTCAGGGGCGAAGGCCCTCCCGTCTTGCAGCCACCACACCCCACGATCCCGAGCCATCCGCCGGGCCGGGACCGTCAATTCCTTCGCCGCCACCACCGGAATCACCTCCGCCCCCAGCGCCCGGGCGAAGATGGCCGCCCGCTCCGCCGCCCGGCCCACGTCCTTCGTGCCCCCCAGCCAGGAGATCTCTACTGCCAGATACACCCGGCGGTCCTCCCGGCGGTGGAAGCCTTCCACCAGCGCGTCCAGGAGGGCGGCCCGATCGGCCTCTTCTTCCGTGATGCGCCCGGCCGCCACGGCTTCCTCCAGGATCTCGGCCTGGCGCGCGTCCGGGATGATGGCGGCCCGCCGCAGCAGGGAGCGGAAAAGCGTGGCGGGCCTTTGGGCATAGAGGGCCTCCAGGCGCATCGACTTGAGCTCCCCGAGGTCCCGGCTGTGGTCCTCCTGTCGGCGCTCTACCCGGTCCATGCGAACCTCCACTTGATCCATGCGGGCCTCCACCCGGTCCACCCGCTGGGTGAGGACGCGGAGGGCCTCGGCCAGCTCGGCGAAGCGGTGGTCGGCTTCGGCGCGGAACTCCAGGAACTCCTGGCGGTGAGCAGCGAAGGCCTCGGCCAGGGCGCGGGCCTCCGCGCTGAGCTCTGCGAAGCGGGCGTTGACCTGGGCCTGGTGGGCCAGGAACTCCTGACGATGGTTCACAAAGGCCTCGCTCAGACGGCGAACGGCTTCCGCCAGCTCCGTGAAGCGGCGTTCAGTCTCCGCCTGAAGCTGGGCCAACTCGTCCCGAAGATCCGCCAGCTCAGTGGGCATGCGGAGGGCCTCCTCCGAGGCCAGGAGAGCCCAGAGGACCTTCCGCCATTCGGGATGGTCCTGTAAGAGGGCGACCAGATCCCGCCGGTCTTCCACTGTTAGCGCCATTGCGCGCCTCCTTCAACGCGACATTGTAAGACGAAACAAGGGTTCGAAGACAGGTATGAGATCCGTTGTGTGGATCGTCGTCCTCATCGACGGCGGGGCTCACTCCGCCTTCCACCGCGGCTCGAAGGCGGCTGCCATCTCCCAGAAGAGGGCGATCTGGAGGATCGTGGTCAGGTGCTCATAGGTGTGCTGGAGGGTCTTGGTGACGATCCAGGCCGGCGTCCGCGTCCCCTAGACCGTCCCGGGCACCGGCCGGGTCCAGACCTCCGGCAGGAGGGGACGGGCCAGGGAGATGGTCTCCCGGCGGACGGCCTCCAGGCGCTCCAACCGGCGGGCGGCGGGGATCTCCCGGGGCCAGGCGAGGTCTTCGTCGGGGACTTCTCCAGGATGGAGGGGGCCCTGCAGGCCGATGGCGTAGCGCATCTGGGGCAAGGCGATGTGATGCTCATAGAACCAGAGGTGGTAGAGATGGCGGCGCACGGACCACTCGCCCAGGGCGGGCGGAGGGCGGCGCGCCTCCCGCTCGGGGGGATCCGGGCGAGGGCCCAGCGCAGGTCCTCCGGCGTGGATCCCAGGCGCCGGAGCAAACCCCTCCATCGTGAGGCCGCAAGCAGCGCTCGGGTTCCTTCTGAATTGTGGCTCACTGAATTATGGCTCAATCACAGCTTCGGCCAGGACCTCCGCCACATCCCGCACTGGGAGCCGCTCGGCGACGCCCCGGGTTTGGGCGGCGGAGGTCAGCATCAGCTGGCAGAAGGGGCAAGCTACCGCTACCCCCTCTGGGCTCGTCCCCATGGCCTCGTCGAGGCGCTGCAGGTGGACGGGGCGGGCCTGAGGGGTGTCCATCCAGACCTGTGCCCCGCCAGCGCCGCAGCAGAACCCCTGTTCCCGGCTCCGGGCCATCTCCACCAGCTCGGCCCCGCTCTCCCGCAGCAGGCGCCGCGGCGCATCGAAGATCCCATTGTAACGGCCCAGGTAGCAGGAATCGTGGAAGGTAAACCGCCGGGAGTTCGTGCGGCGTAGCTTGAGGCGGCCCTCTTCCAGCAGCTGCGCTAGGAACTCCGTGTGGTGGACCACCTCAAAGCGCCCGCCGAACTGTGGATATTCGTTCCGGAAGGTGTTATAGCAGTGCGGGCACATGGTGAGCAGGGTGCGGAACTTATAGGTGCGCAAAGTCTCCAGGATGGCCTCGGTGGCCGCCACGTACATGGCCTCATGGCCCGCGCGGCGGGCCCAATCGGCCGTACAAGTTTCCTCGTCCCCCAGCACGGCGAAATCCACCCCCGCGGCCTGGAGCAGGCGGGCGATGGCCCGGGCGGTGCGCTGGCCGCCGGGATCGAAGGCCCCCGCGCAGCCCACCCAGAAGAGGACCTCCGCCGCTCCCTTCTCTGCCATCACCGGGACGTCCAGGCCCTTGGCCCATTCCAGGCGCGAGGTCCGTTGGCCCCAAGGGTTGCCCGTTCGTTCTGCCTGACGGAACGCATTGGAGAGGGAGGCCGGGACATCTCCCTCCATCAGGGTCAGGTAGCGCCGCATGCCCACAATGAGGTCCACGTGCTCGATGAGCACGGGGCACTCGTGAACACAGGCATAGCAGGTGGTGCAGGCCCACAGGGCCTCGCGCGGGGTCACCGCCCCGGCCAGGGCGACGTGCTCCTGATCCACCCGGATGGGGGCAAAGGGGTTCAGAGTGGGGGGCAGCAGGGTGTGGAGAGTGTTCCGCACGTCCAGCACCACCTGCTTGGGGTTGAGGGGCGTCCCGGCAGCGTACGCCGGGCATGCCGCCTGACACCGGCCACACTCCGTGCAAGCCTCCCCGTTGAGCAGCTGCACCCAGGTCAGATCCCGCAGCGTCCCGATGCCCAGCCGCTCGGCCGTCTCCAGATCCGGGATCGGCGTCAGGGCCCCGTTGGGCCGGTCCAAGCGGGAGAAGAACACGTTGAGGGTGGAGGAGACGATGTGGACCAGGAAGCCCACCGGGATGAAGACGTAGGTGAGGCCGGCCAGGGCAGCGTGGAAGGTCCAGGTCGCCTGATGGAGGGGCCGCAGGAATTCTTCCCCCAGGCCCATGGCGATCCAGAGCTGGCCCAACCCCCATCCCATAAAGGAAGCGGGCCCCCAGGGGGGGCGCTGCACAGCCATGCGGAAGGATTCCAGGAGCCAGCCGGTGACGATGAGGACGGTCAGCCAGGCCAGGGCCAGGTCGAAGCGGCGGCCGTAGCTCAGCTTCAGCGGCCGCGCCCCATACCGGCGCCATGCCATGATCCCCAGCCCGATCAGGGCGAGCAGGGTGAAAAGATCCAGCACGAACTCATAGACCAGATAGATCTCCCCCCGCAGAAACTTGAATAGGTCCGCGTCGATGAAGGCCAGGGTGGTCCCGATGAAGAAGATCACGAATCCCCAGAACAGCGAGGCGTGGGAGAGGCCCCCAACGGGGTCCCGAATCACCCGGCGCTGCCCCAGGACGTAGATCAGGACCCGTTTCAGGCGCTCCGGAAGGCGATCGAAGCGCATCTCCGGCCGGCCGACGGCCCACCAGATCCGAATGCGTCGATAAAAGGAAAGAAGGAAGATAGCCAGACAGAGGGCGTGGAAGGCGTAGAGGGCCAGCTGGGCCCATGCGGGCATGTTCCAAAGGTTGATCCGCTCAGGCATCGTGACTCCCTCCCGCGGACGGGATCCTTGCGGCACCGAAGCCCTGTTTTGAGTTTAGCACAAGGGGTGTTTAGGAGGCGTTCAGATGGAACAGTGGCGCGGAGGCGATTTGGCGAGATTGATGGTTATGAAGTAAAAATAATCCGAAGATGAGGTTCGCAGAGCAGGGGATCTATGCAAACAGAAATGCAGGACATAGCTAATAGCCTCTATCCCGATTTCGGCATGGAGGCTTTTTTGTTAGGGAGCTAGTGGATAAGCTGGGGGCTGGTGGTTTGGCCGCACGCAACGCAGCAGCCGGGTGGCCTGATGTGCTATCTGCAGCAGGAGGCGGAGGCGCGTTGCCTGGAGAACCTGCTCTGGCAGGACGTGAACGCTCTGGTCACGCGAGCGCGGTGGGCGGCCGGCCTGGGGTTCCGTGAGCGGCATGCCTGGCCGCTGCAGGGTCTGGAGGCCGGCGGTTACGGAGATGGGTTAGGGAACGTCATTCTGTATGAGGGTCTCCTGCAGCGGGTGAGCCCCCTCCACCGGCAGCAGACTCACTCCCTCCGCCTTCTCCACTCAGAGGATCCCGAAGGGATCCCCGGACTGTAGGGGCGGATGCGCTACCGGGTGTGCCAGCTGGGGGGAGACCGCGCAGGCGTATGTGGAATGGCTAGTCAAAGGGCGAGGCGATGCAGAAGTCCGGGCGCGCTACGCAGCTTCGGATGGGCTGTGCCTGCCTCGTCCGCTGCATCATCGTAGCGCGAACCATTGTCTTGTTTCGAACGATGGATCGAGGAGTGCTGGATGATAAGATCCTGGCGGTCCCTCGCCACGGATCCGCTGTTCCAGGATTACCACGATATCTTGGATATTCCTCAACATCTCCTCCGAGGGGTCGCGCGTTTCTCCGCGGTCTGCAGGGATCTGAAGGGTAGACGGATGCGGACGCTGAGTGGGGAGAACGCGGATCAGGCCGCGGCGCGGATCCTTCGCGCCATCCGCCCTTACCCTGCGCGCGAGGGGAGTGGGGAACTCTGATCGGTTCAGGCTGCGCCGCGAGGGTTTCGCAGAAAGGACGGATCCCGGCGGCTGGCCCTGTTAATCCAGGCAGGCGGCCGCGGCGGCGATGAAGGCTTTGAACAGCGGATGTGGGCGGTTAGGCCGGCTTTTGAACTCTGGGTGAAACTGAGTCCCTAGCATGAACGGATGATCGGCCAGCTCCACGATCTCCACCAGCCGGCCGTCAGGGGAGAGGCCGCTCAGCACCAGCCCTGCCCGCTGCAGGAGATCCCGATAGGCGTTGTTGAACTCGAAGCGGTGCCGGTGCCGCTCGTGGACCACATCCGCCCCATAGGCGTGGGCTGCCCGGGTCCCCGGCACCAGCACGCACGGATAGGCCCCCAGCCGCATCGTCCCCCCCAGATCTGTGATATCCCGCTGCTCGGGCAGCAGGTCGATCACTGGGTAGCGGGTGTGGGGGTTGAACTCCGTGCTGTTGGGCTCATCAGAGCCCAAGGCATAGCGGGCCAGCTCGACCACCATCACCTGCATCCCTAAACACAGGCCCAGGTAGGGGACCTGGTTCTCCCGGGCATAGCGGGCCGCCAGGATCTTCCCCTCCACCCCCCGATAGCCGAAGCCGCCTGGCACCACGATGCCTTGGACGCGTCGCAAGCGGTCCCATCCGCGGCCATGCTCCAGGTCCTCCGCTGCGATCCACTCGATCTGCACGTCCACCCCATGGGCCACCCCCGCGTGGATGAGGGCCTCGCGCACACTGATGTAGGCATCGTGGAGGTCCACGTATTTGCCGACCAGGGCGATGGGCAGCTTCTCCTTGGGGCGGCGCATCTCGCTGACCATGCGGGGCCACTCCGTCCAGTCCGGCTCGCGGGCCGGCAGGCTCAGGCGTTCCACCACGAAATCCCCCAGCCCGGCTTCCTCCAACATCAGGGGGACCTCATAGAGGATCTTCGCCGTGGTCAGCGGGATCACCGCCCGCAGGTCCACGTCGCAGAACAGGGCGATCTTCTCCCGCAGGCTGTCCGGGACGGGGTGATCTGCCCGGGCAATGATGGCGTCGGGCTGGATGCCCACGCTGCGCAGAGTGTTGACGCTGTGTTGGGTCGGCTTGGTCTTCAGCTCGCCGGTAGCGCCGATGTATGGAAGCCATGTCACGTGGATGTAGAAGACGTTGTCCCGGCCAATGTCGCGCCGCATCTGTCGGATGGCCTCTAAGAAGGGGAGGCCCTCGATGTCGCCCACCGTGCCGCCCACCTCCACGATCACCACGTCAGGGTTCTGGTGGGCTTTGGCCACTAGCCCAATGCGCCGCTTGATCTCGTTAGTGATGTGGGGGATGACCTGAACGGTGCCGCCCAGGTAATCGCCTCGACGTTCCTTGGCGATCACCTCCGCGTAGATCTGGCCGGTGGTGACGTTGCTCGCCCGGGTCAGGTTCTCATCGATGAAGCGCTCGTAATGCCCCAGGTCCAAGTCCGTCTCTGCCCCATCCTCGGTGACGAAGACCTCCCCGTGCTGGAAGGGGTTCATGGTCCCTGGGTCCACATTGATGTAAGGGTCCAGCTTCTGCATGGTCACTCGGAGCCCCCGGGCCTTGAGCACCCGGCCCAGGGCCGCCGCCGCCACGCCCTTGCCCACGCTGCTCACCACGCCGCCGGTGCAGAAGATATATTTAGTCATCGCTCCCTCCTCATAGGCCTCCATAAACGTCGATGGGGAGGGCTGCTCGGCCGCTCCCCATCGACGCAAGACCCCGGTTCCCGTCGTCGATTCACCCCATCAGTTTGGCCAGATCCTGGGCCGCTCGGCGCATATCCAGGAACACCAGACCCAGCTTGGCGTTCTCCCGGGCCAGGACGGTGAGCACCGACTCCTGGCCCACAGCCATCAGGATCACGTAGCCGTTGGAGCCGTGCACGTAAACCTGGTCCAGGTTCCCTCGTCCCAGCTCGCTGGCGATCCGCTCCCCCAGGGAGAGCATGGCCGCGGACATGGCGGAGACCCGATCCTCTTCCACATCCCGGGGAAGTGCTGAGGCAACGATCAACCCGTCCACGGAAACCAGGGCCGAGGCCTCGATGTCCGGCGTGCCGGCCTGGAGGTCCTTCAGTCGTTGCACGATCAGCTCGGTGCGGGATCTGGCCATCGGAGCTGCTCCGCGGCTTGATGATTTGCCGCTCTGAGCATACCATGGCCTCCTCAGGTCGTCAACGCCCGACGCGGAGCACACTCAAGGAATTCGGCCTAGGAGGCCTTCGGCGGGCGGTCGGCCTTGGGCGTCGCATGAATTCGACCTTAGGAAGGCCTTCGGCCAACGGTCGGGCTACGCCGACCAAAAAGGCGTTCTATGCGTCAGCGGAGGCTGGCACCCGGCGCGGGAGCGCCTTTGGAGTCCGATTTCCGATCGGCGAGAAGCATCCTCTTCGGAGCAAGGAGCGGTGGAGGAGCGCTGGTGGGTGATCGTGAACCCAGTGGCCGGCAACGGCCGCACCGGTCGCCGGTGGAGCGGGCTGGAGGCCCGCATGCGCCTGGAGGGGATCCGGATGGAGGTCGTCTTCACTCAGGAGCCGGGCCACGCCACGGCCCTGGCCCGTCAGGGGATCAAAGCCGGGTTCACCACCTTGGTGGGGGTGGGCGGCGATGGGACCCTCCACGAGATCCTCAACGGCCTCCCGCTGGAGGATCCTGAGCAGATGCAGCGGATCCGCCTGGGCGTGCTCCCCACGGGCACTGGCTCCGATTTCGTCCGCTCTTGTGGGCTGCCCCGGGACCCGGTGGCGGCGGCCCTTCGGTTGCGGGAGGGTCGGGTGCGCTGGGTGGATGTGGGGCAGGTGACCTGCCGGCGGGCTGGGGAGACCGTCACCCGTTATTTCGTCAACGCCGCCGGCCTGGGCTTCGATGGGGAGGTGGCCGATCGCACCAACCGCGGGATCAAAGCCTTCGGCGCCATCGGCACCTATCTGGTCTATCTCTTCCTCACGCTCCTTCTGTATCAGAACAAGACCGTGCGCCTTCGCGTGGACGGGGAGGAGCACGCCGGCCGGATGAACTCGGCGCTGGTCTGCAACGGCCGCTACTTCGGGGGCGGGATGTTCATCGCCCCTCGGGCCGCCGTCGACGACGGCTGGTTCGACGTCATCGTGCTGGGAGATCTCGGGAAGGGGGAGATCGTCTGGAATCTTCCCCGCGTGTATCGGGGAACTCATCTGACGCATCCGAAGATCATCTGGCGGCGCGCCCGGGAGATCCACGTGGAAGCCCAGGAGCGGATGTTCCTGCAGGCGGAGGGGGAGCTCATCGGGGAGGCTCCCGCAACTTTCCGCCTCCTCCCCCAGGCCTTGCCCTTCCTGGCCTGAGGGCGACGTCCGTCTCCACGCCTTGCATCCTGTGGAGGAGCCGAGCCGGTATGCTGACCATCCAGGAATGCCGGACGCCGGCGGAGCGCCGGGCCTTTGTGACCTTCCCTTGGCGGGTTTATCGGAACGATCCTTACTGGGTGCCTCCGTTGATCAGCAAGCGGATGACCTTCTTCGACCCGCGGCGGAACCCCTTCTATCAGCATGCGGAGGTGGCCCTCTTCATGGCCCGGCGGGATGGGGAGCCGGTGGGCACCATCGCTGCCCTGATCAACCATCAGCACAACGCCTTCCACAACGAGCAGGTGGGGTTCTTCGGGGCCTTCGAGGTGCTGCCGGACCGGGAGGCCGCCCATGCGTTGCTGGGCACCGCCCGGGACTGGGTCCGGGAGCGGGGGATGACCGCTCTGCGGGGCCCGGCCACCTTCAGCACCAACGAGGAGTGCGGCCTCCTCATCGAGGGCTTCGACGATCCCCCGCGCATCCTGATGACTTATAACCCTCCTTACTACCAGGAATTCATTCAGAGCTTCGGCTTCCAGAAGGCGATGGATCTCTACGCCTATAGGCTCACGGTGGAGGTCTTGGACTGGTCGGAGAAGCTGGTCCGGGTGGTGGAGAAGCTGAAGAGCCGGGCAAAGTTCCGGGTGCGCCCGGGGGACATCCGGCGCTTCCGAGAGGAGCTAAACCGCATCAAGAAGGTCTACAACTCCGCGTGGGAGCGGAACTGGGGTTTCGTGCCGCTGACGGATGCGGAGATCGAGCGCATGGCCGCCCAGCTGATCCGCTTCATGGACCCGGATCTGGTGCTCATCGCCGAGGTCGACGATGAGCCCATCGGCTTCTCTCTGGCTCTGCCGGACCTAAACCAGGCCCTACGCAAAGCCTACCCGCGGCCCGGGGTGCCGGAGTGGTGGACGCTGATCAGACTCCTTTATTACTGGAAGGTGCGCCGGGTGGTGGATACCATCCGCGTGCTGGCCATGGGGGTGCTGGAGGGCTGGCGCGCTCAGGGGGTGAGCGCCCTGTTCTACTACGAGACGGCGAAGGCGGCCCTGCCGAAGGGCTACCGGCACGCGGAGATGTCGTGGGTCCTGGAGAACAACCTGATGATGAACCGGGACATCCAGGCTATAGGCGGGCGGCTGTGTAAGATCTATCGCATATATGAGCTGTTGCTGTGATGTTGGCAAGGACGCTCTGGCGGAAGGGGCAGGCGCTCTGGCCTTTTGGGGGGTCGTTCACCCTGCTCTGGCTAGGCCAGTTCCTCTCACAGGTGGGCGATCAGTTCCTGTTCATTGCCGGCCTGAGCCTGCTGGATCGCTTGACGGACTCCCGCGCGGCCTTCGGGGGGCTGGCCCTCGCCATCACCGTCCCCCAGATCCTCTTCGGGCTGTGGGGCGGGGTCTTCGTGGATCGATGGCCTCGACGACTCGTGCTGATCGGCTCGGACATCGCCCGCGCCGTGATCGTCCTGGGCGCGCTGACGGTGCGGACGAGCGCTGACCTGTGGCGGATGTATCCGCTGGCCTCGGCCCTCGCCATCGCCGGGCTTTTCTTCTACCCCGCCCGCAACGCTGTGGTCCCTGCCCTGGTCCCGCCAGCCTACCTGCTCCAAGCGAATGCAGTGCTCCATGCCAGCTACGTCCTGGCCCTGATCGTAGGCGGGATCTCGGCCGGCTTCTTCGTAGATCAGTTCGGCCCGTATGCCGCCTTCGTCCTGGACAGCCTCACCTTCCTGATCTCTGCCCTGAGCCTGGCCTGTATCCGCTTGCCGCCGGCCGTCAATTGCCCCCAGCCCGCTCCGCGGAGCTCCCCCGGCCGGGATCTGTTAGAAGGCCTTCGGTTCGTCTGGGAGCAGCGGGCGCTCCGCTGGGTGACGGGCATCGCCCCTTTCGCCACCGTGGGGATCGGGACGGTCCAGGTCCTCGGCTTGGCCTTCCTGGCAGAGGTCCTGAACGTGCGAGCCGAGGGGTTCGGGTGGACGATGGCGATGATGGGTGTAGGCCTGGCGCTGGGGCTGGGTGGGATGCCGCTGCTGGGCCGCTGGCTTCCCCCGCACCGGGCAGTGGGGCTGGCCCTAGCGGCTGCCGGTCTAGCCACCGTGCTCTTCAGCCAGGCACAGACCTTCGTCTTCGTCCTCATCGCCGCCCTGGCGATGGGGCTGTGTGTAGTGGTGGCCCGAGCGGGGCTGGCCACCCTGATGCAACAGCTGACCCCGGATGGCCTGCGGGGGCGGGTGGACAGCCTGATCAACCTCTCGGTCACTGGAGCGCTGGCCATGGCCCAGGGAAGCGCCGGGCTCTTCGGGCAGCTATGGGGGCCCCGCCCAGTGCTCCTGGGGGCCGGCCTCCTGATGGTGGCAGTGGGCGGCCTGGCGATCCTCGGTACGCGCGGGCTGGTCCGGGAGCTGGAAGCCTATACCCGGCCCTGACCCTGATCCTCGACCCCCATCCGGTGACGGGCACGAGCCCCTTTCTGGCCTGAAGCGGAGGCTCGCGCTGCACTATAATTCAGTGTGGGCAATCGGCTGATCTGGAGTCAGGCCCTTAATCCGTGATGGGGCATTGGAGGCAATCATGGCGATCTCCCGGGAGGAAGTGGAACACATCGCCGAGCTGGCCAAGCTGGCCCTGACGGAAGAAGAGAAAGCCCTCTATGCGGAGCAGCTCTCCGCCATCCTGGAATATTTCCGCCAGCTGCAGGAGGTGGATACCTCGGCGATCCCGCCGACGGCCACCGTCCTGCCGATCCGCAACGTCTTCCGGCCCGATGAGCCGGGGGAGCCGATGCCCCGGGAGGTCCTGCTTCAGAACGCCCCTGCCCAGGCGGACGGATGCTTTCAGGTGCAGCCGATCCTGGATTTCGATTGAGGAGGCGCGTCGTGGCCCCATGGCAGTGGACGATCCACGAGACCCTGGAGCATCTGCAACGCGGCGAGATCTCCGCTGTGGAGGTCACCCGCGCCTATCTCGACCGCGTCGAAGCCTTCGATTCCCTCCTGCACGCTTACCTCACCGTGACGCCGGAGGCGGCCCTCGCCCAGGCCCAGGAGGCGGACGCCCGCTGGGCGGCTTGGCGACGGGATCCATCGACGCCGCTCCCGTCGCTCAACGGGATCCCCCTGGCCATCAAGGATGTGATCTGCGTGCGGGGGGTGCGTTGCACCTGCGGCTCCCGGATCCTGGAGAACTTCTTCCCGCCCTATGAGGCCACCGCCGTGGCCCGGCTGCGGGAGGCCGGGGCGGTCTTCCTGGGGAAGACCAACACCGATGAGTTCGGCATGGGCTCCTCCACGGAGAACTCCGCCTTTGGGCCCACGCGCAACCCCTGGAACCCGGCGCGGGTGCCTGGGGGATCCTCCGGGGGCAGCGCGGCGGCGGTGGCGGCCGACCTCTGCGCCGGGGCCTTAGGCACCGACACCGGCGGCTCCGTCCGCCAGCCGGCCGCGATGTGCGGCGTGGTGGGCCTCAAGCCCACCTACGGCCGGGTCTCCCGCTACGGCTTGGTGGCTTACGGTTCCTCCCTCGATCAAATCGGGCCCATCACCAAGGACGTGCAGGATGCGGCGCTGTTGCTGCAGCTCATCGCGGGGCCCGACCCGAGGGATGCTACATCGTGGCCAGCGCCCGTCCCGGATTACACCCGGGCCCTGATCCCGGATCTGCGGGGGGTACGGGTCGGGGTCCCCCCGGAGTATTTCATCCCTGGGATGCAACCGGAGGTGGAGCAGGCCGTCCGCAAGGCCATCGAGGTCCTGGCGGAGCTGGGGGCCGAGGTGATCGAGGTCTCCCTGCCCCACACCCGCTACGCGCTGCCCACATACTACCTGATCGCGCCGGCGGAGGCCTCGGCGAACCTGGCTCGCTACGACAGCGTCAAATATGGCCTGCGGATCCGGGGGGAGACCATCTGGGACACTTACCGCCTCACTCGGGGGAATGGGTTCGGGCCCGAGGTCAAGCGGCGCATCATGCTGGGGACCTACGCCCTGTCCGCCGGCTATTACGACGCCTATTACCTGAAGGCCCAGAAGGTCCGCACGCTGATCCGTCAGGACTTCGAGCGGGCCTTCGAGCGGGTGGACGTGATCGTCTGTCCCACCTCGCCCACGACGGCCTTCCGGCTGGGGGAGCGCACTGCTGATCCGTTGCAGATGTATCTTGCGGATATCTTTACCATCACCGTCAACCTGGCCGGCATCTGTGGCATCAGCGCGCCGTGCGGTTTCGATGGGGACGGCCTGCCCATCGGGCTGCAGATCCTGGGACCTGCCCTGGGGGAGGAGAAGATCCTGCGCGTTGCCTACGCTTATGAGCAGGCCACCCCATGGCATCATCAACGCCCGCCCATCGATGCGACGCTTCAAGGACGATCAAGGGATTGAGGCTGTTCGTTTGGGGCGAGGCGACGCTTCGCGCGTCCCGGCCCGAACCGCATGCTGGTCTATGTGGGCACGGGGGTGACCCGGCCAGCCCATCCCGAGGCGGCTAAGCTCCGATCCCGGACCTGGATCACCGATGAAACCGGTATGGCATGTCCTGTCGCTCCCAGCGGACGCGGATTGGCGGTGGGTGGAAGCCGCTCGCTTGTATGTGGAGCGTTTCCGCGTCCTCTGGGCATGGGATCCGGAGCAGGCGGTGGCGCTTCCTGGGGATCCTCTCCTTCTCTCCCTGATCCTGCCGGACGGACGCCCAGGGCACACCGCGGCCTGGCTCTGCCGGCGTCGTCCTTCCATTCTCCTGGGCGTGCTATTTGCCCCCACCCCGGAGCACCTGCAGCGGATCCCAGACGCGCGGGCGGCCCAGGGCGACCGACTGGGCCGGGGGCTCCGGGTGGTCACAACGGATCGGCTGAACGTCCGGAGCGGCCCGAGTCGCTCGGCCCCCATCATTGGCCGCTTAGAGGCTGGGATGGAATCGGTTTATGCAGCGGCAGACGGCTGGGTCCTGCAGGCCGGGGAGCGTCTCGAACATCCCTATGGCGCCCAGGTGCGGGTCCAGCACCGGAGGCCCGACGGCGTTTATATCACGGTCTACGGCTGTCTGATGCCTGGCAGCCCGGTAGCGCGCGCCGGGGAGTTCGTTCGGGCGGGCCAGGCGCTGGGCCGCGCAGGCTCCGACGGGTTCGTGCACTTTATGCTTAGGAAAGAGGAGGCGCGGAACGGCCCCTACGGGGACATCTTGGATCCCTCGCCGCATCTCCGCATCGCGCCCTAGCAGCAAGAGAAAGCATGTCCATCTCGGAGGCGCAGCGTCTATGGATCAGGTGCGGATCATCCGTCATCCGGTGGTTCAGCATAAGCTGACGGAGCTGCGGGATCTTCAGACGCCCCCGTCCCGGTTCCGAGGGCTGCTCCGGGAGATCACCCCGCTCCTCCTGTATGAGGCCACCCGGGATCTGGAGGTGGAGGAGGTTCCGGTGCGCACTCCGATGGGGGAGGGGCGGGGGCAGCGGCTGCGGAGCGCGGTGGGCCTGGTGCCCATCCTGCGGGCCGGGCTGGGGATGGTGGAGGGCGCCCTCCAGGTCTTCCCCGAGGCCCAGGTCTGGCATCTGGGCCTCTACCGGGATGAGCGCACTCTGCAACCGGTGGCCTATTACAACCGGCTGCCCGCCCAGCCCACCGTGACCTGGTGCTTCATCCTGGATCCGATGTTGGCCACCGGCGGCTCGGCAGTGGCGGCGGTGGACATGGTCAAGCGCTGGGGGGTTCCCCATATCGTCTTCGTCGGCCTGATCGCCGCCCCGGAGGGGCTGGAGCGCTTCGCCGGAGCGCATCCCGACGTCCCGGTTTACGTGGCGGCGGTGGACAGCCATCTGAACCCCCACGGCTTCATTGTGCCGGGCCTGGGGGACGCGGGCGACCGCCAGTTCGGAACCAGATGAGCCGGCCGCCTCAAAGGCGCAAGGCAAATCGGGATCGCCTCGCGATCTTTCCAGGGCCGGGCGTGCAGGAGGCGCATAATGGGACGCTTCATGAGCTTGCGGGTGATCGCATGGGCGTTGCGGGCGGCGGGCCTGCTGATGGGGATCGGGGTCGGGCTCGCCCTCTGCTCGGCGCTGATCCCCGGAGGCCTCGGCTTCTTCCGAATGCCCTCTCCGCTGGAAGAGGATCACGTCCGGACGATGGCCGAACATTTCCGACGTCAGGGAACCCCGCCCGCGGCCTCCTGAAGGCGGGGAGCCCGCGGGATGCGCCCTCCGGATGAGGCGGTCCCATCGCCGGGATCGGCACAACGTCTTGCGGGTGAGCATAAACGGTTATGGAAACGGGCTTGACGCTGGTCCTCACCCACGAGAACGCGGATTTCGACGCCGTGGCCGCCCAGCTGGCGGCGGCCCGGCTTTACCCGCGGGCCATCCCGGTGCTCCCCCGGCGGGTGAACCGGAACGTGCGGGCCTTTCTGAACCTCTACGGGGACCAGCTGCCTTTCATGCTCCCGGACGAGCTGATCCGCCGCCCGGTGGACAGGGTGATCCTGGTGGACACCCAAACGATGACCTCGGTGCGGGGGGTGGGGCCGCAGACCCGGGTGCAGATCATTGACCACCATCTCTTGGCCCGGGATCTGTCTCCGGGCTGGACCTATCACGGGGAGCCGGTGGGGGCGACCACCACGCTCCTGGTGGAGGGGCTGGCCGAGCGGGGGATCGCCCTGAGCTGGGTGGAGGTCACCTTTCTGCTGCTGGGGATCTACGAGGACACCGGATCCCTCACTTATCCTTCTACCACCCCAAGGGATCTGCGGGCGGCGGCTTGGCTGATGGAACGGGGGGCGGATCTCGCGGTGGTCAGCGAGTTCCTGCACCATCCCCTCTCCGAGGCCCAGCGCCGCTTGTATGATCGCCTACTGGAGTCGGCGGAGACCCTGGAGCTGGAGGGGCACACGGTGGTCATTGCCGCCGCGCAGGCGGATGGTTTCCTAGAGGAAGTCTCTAGCGTGGCCCACCGCCTGCGTGATCTCTTCGAGCCCTCCGCCCTCTTCATGCTGGTGGAGTTCGACGGACACATCCAGCTGGTGTGCCGCACCACCACCGATGACATCGACGCGGGCGGCGTCGCTGCGTACTTCGGGGGCGGTGGCCACACCCGGGCGGCCGCCGCCGTGATCCGAGGCCGCTCCCTGGAGGAGATCCGGGAGGAGCTGGTGCGGATCCTGCCCTGGCACATCCGGCCGGCCGTCACCGTAGCCGAGATCATGTCCCGCGGCCTGCGGGTTCTCCCACCGGATCTCCCCGTCCGGGAAGCGGCCAGGGAAATGCAACGCACCGGCCACGAGGGCTTCCCGGTGGTGCGCGAAGGACAGGTGGTGGGCCTGCTGACCCGGCGGGCGGTGGACCGGGCCATGCAGCATGGGCTGGGCGGCCAGCCGGTGGAGCGGGTGATGGAAAAGGGGGAAGTGTTCGTACTGCCCTCCGACCCGGTGGAGAAGGTCCAGCGCCTGATGATTGAAACCGGCTGGGGGCAGATCCCGGTGGTGGAGGACGGCGAGGTCGTCGGCATCGTCACCCGCACCGACCTGATCCAGCTGTGGGGGGAACGCCGGAAGGTCCGCCCGCGCTTCAGCGTGACCTCGGCGATGGAGGCCGCCTTCCCGCCCCCCTGGCTGGCCCTGGTGCGGGAGATCGGGGCCACGGCCCAGGCCATGGGCTTCACCGCTTACTTCGTCGGAGGGCTGGTGCGCGACCTCATCCTCAACTACCCCATCGTGGACGTGGACATCGTGATCGAGGGGGACGCCATCGCCCTGGCGGATGCGATGCGGGCGCGCTATGGGGGACGGGTGGTGGCCCACCGGCGGTTCGGGACAGCCAAATGGTTGCTGGAGGGGACGGCGATCACCACCCCGGCCGGGCCGGTGGAAGGGTTGAGGGCCATCGACCTCGTCACCGCACGCCGGGAGTTCTACGCCCACCCGACGGCGCTCCCCCAGGTGGAGCCCAGCTCCATCAAGCAGGACCTGCACCGCCGCGATTTCACCATCAACACCCTGGCGGTCTGCCTGAACCCCGATCGCTTCGGGGAGCTGCTCGATTTCTATGGGGGCCTGCAGGACCTGCAACGAGGCCTCATCCGCGTCCTCCATTCCCTGAGCTTCGTGGAGGACCCTACCCGGATCCTGCGGGCGGCCCGCCTGGAAGCCCGCCTGGGCTTCCGGGTGGAACCCCGGACGGAGGAGCTCATCCAGCATGCGGTGGATCTGCTGGCCCGGGTGAGCGGCGAGCGGATCCGGCACGAGATGGAGCTGATCCTGGCCGAGCCGGAGCCGGAGCGGATCCTGGCCCGGCTGGAGGAATGGAAGGCCCTGACGTTCGTGATGCCGGACCTCCGGGCGGACGATGGGTTGCGGGAGCGCTTTCGCGCGATGCGCGCGGCCCTGGAGGACGGGGAGTGGCAGGCCCGGGAGGGGACTCCGTTGGATCGCTGGCGGGTTCTGGCCGGATGGGGGCTGATGGCGTATCGGCTGACCTCAATCCAACTGGAGCAGGGGCTCCGCCGGCTGCGCTTCCCGAGCCGGGAGGCCGAGGCGTTGCAGGGCGTGCTGGAGGTTCGGGAAAAGCTGGAGCGCCTCGCGGAGCCCCTGAAGCCCAGCGCCGTCGCCGAGCATCTGGATCCGTATCCCCTGATCGCCCTCTTTGTGGTATGGGTGGCCGCGCCGCCCGGCCGGGCCCGCGATAACCTGTTCCGGTATGCGCACATCTGGCGGGGAGTCCGGCCGCTGCTGCGGGGGGACGACCTGCGCCGGTTGGGCGTGCCGGAGGGCCCAGCCATCGGGGAGATGCTGCGGGCCCTCCGGGCGGCTCGCCTGGATGGGGAGGTGCAAACCCGGGAGGACGAGATCGCTTTCGTGAAAGCCCGCATGGGCGCCGCATCTGGACAGGGCTCCCGGTAGATCCCTTCCGGGTTGGCGCGTAGAAAACCGGAGTCCCTCCTTAGAGATCAGCGCTATACTCAAGATAGCCATATGGCCGGCAGGTGGAAAGGAGTGTGGGGCGATGTCCGATCATGGGCGGTTGCGCATCGAAATCGAGAACTTCGGCCCGATCGCCTCGGGATCCTTCGAGCTGCGCCCTCTGACGCTCTTCATCGGGCCCAACAACGCAGGGAAATCCTACGCCGCCACGCTGGCGCATTCCATCGTTCAAGCGATGCCTGCTGGAGGCGTCCCTGGGGTTCTCTTCTTCCGATTCCGAAGGGAAGAGAAAGCCCCGCTCACGATTCGGGAACTGGTAAACTGGTTATTTTCCACCGAATACCTGGAAAAGGAGGTGCTCGGTCGGCTTCAGAACTACTTCAGTTGCGAGGATCTGAGGGTCCTGATCTCCTGGTTCGCTTCTAAAGATGGGGTCCGCGTGCGTGTCTACAGTCACGATGCGGAAGATGGGTGGATTTTCCTGGAAGGAAAAGGCTCCCGCTGGTCAGTTCAGGGGAAAGCCCCGAGGCTGCCCGATCTCGAGGGGCGACAAGAGACTAAGGGGGTTCTTCTGGATGCGCTGTGGCGAGTTTGGAGGGACATTACTGAAACGATGGGCCTGCCAGAGGATTCTTATTACCTTCCGGCGGCGCGTTCGGGGGTGTTGCAGGGATGGCGAGCTCTAACCGCTGAAGCTGTGCGCCGGGTCTCCCGTTGGGCCGGCATTGAGGAGATCCGCGTGCCGGCGCTGCCCGGCCTGATCGGAGAGTTCCTGGAGGAGCTCATCCACGCATCCGAGGGCCTGAGGCGACGGTCCCGGGTGGGCGAAGGCGCCTCTCCTTTCCAAAGCGCCCTGGAGGTGCTGGAAGAGGATCTTCTGAAGGGCGCGGTGGATTTCTCCTATCCGGATGGCGTGCCTGTCCCTGAGATCGTTTATCGAACCCGGGCGAAACGGAAGAAACTTGAGATCCCGATCCAACGCGCCTCCTCCACGGTCGGGGAGCTCGCCCCCCTGGTCCTCTGGATCAAGTATCTGCTCCGGCCGGGAGGGATGCTGGTCATCGAGGAGCCCGAGGCCCATCTGCACCCGGAGAACCAGCGTCGGGTCGCCCGGGCCCTGGTGCGGCTGGTGCGGGCCGGCGTGACGGTCCTCTGCACCACCCATAGCCCCCTGATCCTTCATCAAGTCAGCAATCACATCCTGGCCTCCCGGGCGGACCCCGCGCGCTGGAAGGAGCTGGGGTTCACCGAAGAGGATCTGCTCCGCGAGGAGGAGGTGGGGGCCTACCTGTTCCGGATGCGGGAGGACGGACGCGGGAGCGAGATCCAACCTCTCCGCATCGAGCTGGGCTTCGGCTTCCCGGAGGACGAATTCGCCCGGGTCTTCGAGGAGATCGGTGCGGAAACCTATCGCCTGACCGGCCCCCTGACCGTAGAGCTGGGGGAGGGATAGCGTGCGAGGGGCTCGGCATGCATCCTTTCCTGAGCTGGCTGCTGACGCACCACAATGCCCACGGTTGTTTAACAGCTACTCCCCTACGATCACGATGGAACATTAAGTGCTCCATCCGGTGGCCGAAGGACTCGGCTTTTCGTCTCCTAGATTGCGATCGGTGCCCAGACTTCCTGCAGGGGCAGGGCGGCAAGAGACCAGACTTTCTCCTTTTCTGGGAACGTCGGGGACGGCTGCTGGTTGTCGTGTTGGAGCTCACCCGGGGAGCGGTGGAACCCGATAAGCGGGATCAGATCGCGGAGGGCCTTCGGATCCTGGAGGGATATCTCGCTCAGTCTAATAGAGGACCCCGTCTTCTTCTCGACGTCCACGCCTTTATCCTCCATAGCGGGCATGTGAGTAGCGTGGATGTGCGTCGTCTCCAGCGGCCGTTGCCCTTCTGGGGGAATCGGCTCTAGCCTGTTGTGGATCGCTGCGGGCACTATTTGGGAGATCTCTTGGCGCGCTGGCCGTGAGGCTGCGTTCTCCCGACGGGATAAGGAGCCGGGAGGAGCTTCTCGGCTCCCGAAGGCAAGTGCGCGTATCGCTCGGGCATCCCTACTCTCCCCGCACGATGCGCCGGGCGATGCGGTTGTGCTGTTCGATCAGGCGGCCTTCTTCTACGGGGAGCAGGTGCCCCTCCTGAACGATCACCCGGCCCTGGACCACCACCCAATCGGCCGGGCGGGGCTGACAGAACACCAGGGCGGCGACCGGGTCGTGCAGGGCCCCCGCGTAATCCAGACGATCCAGCCGCCAGGCGGCGAAGTCCGCCGCCTTCCCCGGCGCGAGCTGCCCGATGTCGTCCCGCCCCAGCACCGCCGCGCCGCCTCGGGTGGCCATCCAAAGGCCCTCCTCTGCGGTCAGGGCGTCGGGCCGCTCCAGGGCTACCCGCTGGAGGAGCAGCGCCTGCCGGACCTCCGCCAGCATGTGGGAGGAATCGTTGCTGGCGCTCCCATCCACCCCCAACCCGACCTTTACCCCATGGTCCAGCATCCCCCGGATCGGGGCAACGCCGGAGGCCAGCCGCATGTTGGAGGTGGGGCAGTGGGCGACGCCCGCACCCGTCCGGGCCAGGGCAGCGATCTCCTCCCGGTTCACGTGCACCATGTGGGCGAACCATACATCGGGCCCCTCCCAGCCCAGATCAGCGGCGAAGGCCACCGGGCGCTTGCCGAACCGGGCCAGGCAGTATTCCTCCTCGTCCCGGGTCTCCGCCAGATGGGTGTGGAGCATCACCCCGTAGTGGCGGGCCATGGCCGCCGCCTCCCGCATGAGATCCGGGGTGACGGAGAAGGGGGAGCACGGCGCCAGGGCCACCCGGCACATCGCGTAGGGCTTCGGATCGTGATAGGCCTCGATGACCCGCTGCATGTCCTTCAGGATCGCCTCCTCATCCTCCACCACGGAATCCGGCGGGAGGCCGCCCCGGGACTCTCCCAGGGACATCGCTCCACGGGTGGCGTGGAACCGGATCCCGATCTCCCGCGCCGCGCGGATCTCGTCGTCCAGCTTTGCCCCGTTGGGGAACAGATACAGGTGATCGCTGGTAGTGGTGCAGCCCGAGCGGAGGAGCTCCGCCATCCCCACCAGGGCGCTGACGTAGACTGCCTCGGGGTCCAGGCGGGCCCAGATCGGATACAGGGTGCGCAGCCAATCGAAGAGCTTGGCGTTCTGGGCGATGACCCGGGTGAGGGTCTGATAGAGATGATGATGGATGTTGACCATGCCCGGGATCACCACCATCCCCCGGGCGTCCAAGACCAGATCCGCCTCCCGGGGCAGCTCCTCGGTCCGCTCCACCTGTTCGATCACGCCGTCCCGGGCGAAGAGGCCCCCATCTGGGATCCGCCGCCGGGCGTCGTCCATGGTCACCAGCACCTCCGCGTGGCGCACCAGCAATGTCGTCATCGGTCGCCTCCCCGGGCGCAGGATCAGAAGCTCCGATCGGGTTCATTTTACCTGGGCCGTGAAGGTAGAGTAGGAGCAGGCCCGGACCGCGGGCGTGGCGATCCCCCAGGAGGATCGAGGAGATGTGGGCCATTGGGCTGGACCTGGCGTGGTCGCCCCGGAACCCGAGCGCCGGGGTGGTGATGGGATGGGCAGAGGATCACTGGGAGGTGGTGGCCTGGACAGCGCAGCTGGGCGCCGATGCAGAGATCCTGGTCTTCCTGGAGCCGTATCTGGACGCCCCCTGTGTGATCGGGATCGATGCGCCCCTCATCGTCCCCAACGAGACAGGTTCCCGACCCTGCGATCGGATCCTAGCCTCCCGCTTCGGCCGCCATCACGCAGGCGGCTACTTGGTCAACCGTCGCTGGCTGCGCACCTTCGGCGGGTTGCGGGGGGAGGCCCTGACGAGGGCCCTCTGCGCGCGGGGGTTGGTCCTGGAGCCCCCCGAGGCCCCTCGCCTCCCGGTCCGCGTGGTCTTAGAGGTGTTCCCCCATCCAGCCGCCGTGGTCCTGTTTGGCCTGCAACGGATCCTCCGCTATAAACGGTTGCGTCGGGATCAATGGGCGCAGGGGCTGCGGCGATGGCATCAGCGGCTGCTCTCCCTAGAGGCCTTCCGGCCCTCCGTGCGCTGGCCTGAGCCTTGGCGCGAGCCACCCCGCGGGGGGACGCGGCGGAGGTGGAAGGCGTGGGAGGATCAGCTGGACGCGGCTTTCTGCGCCTACATCGCGGGCTACGTCTGGTTCCACGGCCCGGCGGGCTACGAGCGGATCGGAGATCTGGAGACCGGCCTGGTGATCGTTCCCCGTCGGATCGATGGGTAAGGCGAGGATCCTCATTCTGGCGAAGGAGGGGAAGATGGTCCAGGAGTGGCCGTGCTGCAAGGAGCCGCTGCCGGAGATGGTGCGGCAGGGCCTGGAGCTGTTCAATGCGGGGGAGTATTTCGAACAGCACGAGATTTTAGAGCACGCCTGGCGGGCGGAGAGCCGGCCGGTGCGGGAGATCTATCAGGGCATCCTGCAGATCGGCGTGGCCTGCTATCAGATCCAGCGGGGCAATTACGCCGGGGCGCTGAAGATGCTGCGGCGGGGGCTGGCTCATCTGCGCCGGGCCCCCGATCGCTGCCAGGGGATCGACATCGCCCGCCTGCGGGAGGACGCCCAACGTCTGCTCCACGAGCTGGAGCGCCGGGGTTCTGAGAGCTGCTCCGAGCCGGATCCCCGCTGGTTCCTTCAGGTGTTTTTTGAAATTTGATATGAGCCGAGGTGAATCTCGGCTTCCATCAAGGCATCGCATCCATTCGTTCTGAGGAGGCCCGATGAAAGCGGTGGTGATGCGGCGGCGGGGGGGTCCAGAGGTGCTGCAGGTGGAGGAGGTGCCCACCCCGGTCCCGGGGCCGGGGGAAGTGCTGGTGCGGATCTATGCCTGCGGTCTGAACCATCTGGATCTTTACACCCGGGCGGGGGCGCAGGGGCGGAAGGCGAAGCTCCCCCACATCTTGGGCCTGGAGCCGGTGGGGGAGATCGCCGCCCTGGGAGAAGGGGTGACCGGATGGCAGATCGGGGATCGGGTGCTGGTGGGGGCCTTCATCGTGTGCGGGGTGTGCGAGTTCTGCCGGGCAGGGATGGATAACCTGTGCCGGCAGCGCAAGATCATCGGGGTGGATCGATGGGGCGGTTACGCGGAGCACGTGGTGGCCCCCGCCGCCAACTTGATGCGCCTGGGCTCCCATATCTCCTACGAGGAGGCCGCCGCCGTCCAGGCGGCCTTCGGGACCGCGTGGCACATGCTGGCCTCCCGGGCGCGGATCCGGCCTGGGGAGACGGTGCTGGTGCTGGCGGCCGGCAGCGGCATCGGCACCGCCGCCATCCAGATCGCGCGGCATTTCGGGTGCCGGGTGATCGCCGCCGCCAGCAGCAAGGAAAAGCTGGAGAAAGCGCGGGCCCTTGGGGCGGACGTGCTCATCAACTACCGCCAGCAGCCCCGCTTCAGCCTGGCGGTGGTGGAGGCCACCGGCGGGCGTGGAGCGGACATCGTCTTTGAGCACGTGGGCTCGGACACCTGGAAGGAGAGCGTGGCCTCCTTGGCCTTCCGGGGGCGTCTGGTGTTCTGCGGCTCCACCACCGGCCGCTGGGGCGAGACCGATCTATGGGGAGTGTTTTACAAAGAGGCGGAGATCCTGGGCTCCTTCGGGGCCACTCGGGCGGATTTCCGGGCGGTGATGGAGCGAGTGGAGCAGGGGATCTTCCGCCCGGTCATCGACCGGGTGTTCCACTTGGAGGAGGCGGCGGAAGCCCATCGCTACCTAGAGGACCGACGGGTCTTCGGCAAGGTGGTGTTGCGCATCCCATAGGGGTTTTGCCCCTATGCTTCCGCGCAATTCGGCATGGGCCTCCAAGTGATCCGGGCTATGCCTCAAGGGGGAACCCGAAGGCAGGGGACGCTACCCTTGCTTTCAGCCCTCGGATGGCCCCTTCTCGAGTTCCCCGTACACGTCGGGCCGGGCTGCCCGGACCCATTCCGCGGGGATGCCGGACAGGAACCGCAGGGGCTCCTGTCTGGTGTTGCGGTATTGATGGGTCATGTAGGGCGGCACGAACACCACGTCTCCGGCCCGAATCGGATACGTTTGATCTCCGATCTGCACTTCCCCCTCCCCGCTGAGGATGAAGTCCTCCTGCTCGAACCAATGGGATTGGAGGGGAGTGTGGCCGCCCGGCTCCAGCTCGATGACGCGCAGACGGTAGGTTGGAGCGCCGTGTCGGGTGTCGATGATCCATCGGATGTAGGCGCCTCGGGCGCCCGCATCCGTCATCGGTATTTGTTTAGCGTCTCTGGATAGGGTATCATAGGAGGGCCATGACCACCCAGTCCACCTGTCCGAATTGCCAACAGCTTCTGGCCGAATTGGAACGCCTCCGGGCGCAGTTGGAGGAGGCGCGG
>Ga0272447_1000173_pt1 | contig 49432 bp, 50 predicted proteins | sample YNPCB0133_FD_194589 | JGI IMG/M metagenome (GOLD analysis project Ga0272447, IMG submission 194589) | Hot spring microbial mat communities from Yellowstone National Park, WY, United States - YNP-CB-013-3 | ecosystem: Environmental > Aquatic > Thermal springs > Hot (42-90C) > Sediment | place...
CCCTGTGGGGTGCGGGGCGTGGCGCAGCTTGGCGAGCGCGCAGCGTTCGGGACGCTGAGGTCGGCGGTTCAAATCCGCCCGCCCCGACCAGGTCCCCGAGAGAAGACGAAAGGGCTCAAGTCCCCAGGCGTACCTTCGTGAGGGAACCGCCGACCTCGGCCGGGGTCCCCAGCAAGTCGGCAGAGGGCGTGCGGTGAGCTGCTGCGGGACTTCGACTTGCTGGGGTGGCTTCGGCGGTTCAAATCCGCCCGCCCCGACCAGGTCCCCGAGAGAAGACGAAAGGGCTCAAGTCCCCAGGCGTACCTTCGTGAGGGAACCGCCGACCTCGGCCGGGGTCCCAGACCACCCCAAAAATCGCGCAGCGATTTTTGGGGACCGCGGTCGCGTCTGCCTGAGCGCTTTTTCGGGGCACCCTCCCGGCAGGTCCGCACCCGAAGTTGACACGCGCGGCGCCGCGTAGGACCATGGAGCCGGAGCGCACGGGGTGGTCGGCGGAAGCGTCGGCCTGAGAGACACCCGTCGAACCTGATCCGGGTAATGCCGGCGGAGGGAATGCGCGGAAGTGCTCCTCAAACAACCCGCCCCCAGAACCGCACCACGGCTTGGTCTTGCTGAGCGCTCCGGGAGCACGTGGAAGCCGATGCCCTCCGCAGGCCCCACCGTCCCAGGGAGGTGGTGCCCTTGACGGAAGTTGTGGTGGCAGGAGGCGGGGTCATCGGCTTGGCCGTGGCCGAGGAACTGGCCCGCGGGGGCACCCGGTGGTGGTCCTGGAGCGGGACCGGGTCGGGGAGACAGCTGCTGCCTCCGCGTCCGCGGGCATGCTGGCCCCTGCCGCGGAGGCAGACGCCACCCCCGAGGTCACCACGCGGCTGGCGTTGGAAAGCCACCGCATGTACCCGGAGTGGATCGCGCGCCTGGAGGAGGCTTCGGGAGTCTCCGTGGGCTTTGACCGCTCCGGGACGGTGGTGGTAGCCCTGGACGCGGACGACCTGCGGGAGCTGGTGCACCTGGAGCAGGCGCAGCTTCGGTTCGGCCTGCGGACCCGCAGGGTTTCTGCTCAGGAAGCCCGGGAGCTGCAGCCGTCCCTGGGTCCCTCCGTGGTGGGCGGGCTTTTGCTCGAGGACGACTGGCAAGTGGACCCCCGCCGGCTTCTGCAGACGTTGCGTCGCAGCGTGGAGGTGCGCGGGGGACAGGTGCGGGAGAACTCCCCCGTCCAGGCGGTGGTCCGGCGCAACGGGGCGTGGGCGGTGGAAGTCCGGGGCGGACAGGAGGTGGTGGCGCGGACGGTGGTGCTGGCCGCGGGCGCTTGGACAGCTTCCTTGCTGCCCTCGGACCTTTGCCGGTTGCCCCTGCGGCCTGTCAGGGGAGCGGTCCTGCGCCTGGGAGCAGGGCTGGAATCCCCGCGCGTGGTGAGGACGCCCCGGGTGTACGTGGTCCCGCGAGCGTGGGGTGAGACCGTCCTGGGAGCCACGGTGGAAGAGCGGGGCTGGGCCCGAGAGGCCCTGGCAGGCGGTGTGTACGAGCTCCTTCGGGAGGGCCGACGCGCCCTGCCCTGCGTGGACGAGATGCCCCTCCGGGAGGTGGCGGTCGGATTCCGCCCGGCCATCCGGGACAACGTGCCCGCGGTGGGCCCTGTGGACCAGGAGGGCGGGCTGCTGGTGGCCACCGGGCACTACCGGAAGGGGGTGGAGCTCGCTCCCCTCACCGCGGTGCTGCTGCGGCACGCGGTGGAGGGCACTCCTCACCCCATGGCGAGCTGGGTAGACCCCCGGCGGTTTCAGGAGGGCTGAGGCGTGAGCGCGCTCCGGGTGCGGTTGAACGGGGAGCCACAAGAGGTGCCGGAAGGTGCCACCCTCGCGGACCTGCTGGGAGAGCCCGCGCCGGGGCTGGCGGCGGCGGTGAACGGCCAGGTGGTGCCGAAGCAGCAGTGGGCGCACTTCCGCCTGCAGGACGGCGATCAGGTGGAGTTCGTGCGGGCAGTCCAGGGAGGGTGAGATGGGCCACGTGCAAGCCTTGTGGGACACAGATCCCTGGCAGCTGGCGGGGCGGACCTTCTTCTCGCGGCTCATCCTCGGGACCGCCCGGTATCCCAGCCACCAGGTGCTGGTGGAGGCCCTGAAGGCCGCGGGGGTGGAGATGGTGACGGTAGCCCTGCGGCGGGTCCGGCCCTCCCAGGAGGGGGAGGACCTGTACGGGCTTTTGCGGGCCCACGGCATCGAGGTGCTCCCCAACACCGCGGGTTGCTTCACCGCGAAGGAGGCGGTGCTGGTGGCGGAGATGGCCCGGGAGGCCCTGGGTACCAACTGGATCAAGCTGGAGGTGATCGCGGACGAGGACACCCTGCTCCCGGAACCCGTGGAGCTGGTGGCGGCCGCGCGGGAGCTCGTGAACCGGGGGTTCGTGGTGTTACCGTACACCAACGACGACCCGGTGCTGGCCAAGAAGCTGGAAGAGCTGGGGTGCGCCGCGGTGATGCCCCTGGGGGCTCCCATCGGCAGCGGGTTGGGCATCCGCAACCCCCACAACATCGCCCTCATCGTGTCCCGGGCCAGGGTCCCGGTGGTCGTGGACGCGGGGGTGGGCACCGCCTCCGACGTGGCCATCGCCATGGAGCTAGGTTGCCACGCGGTGCTCCTCAACACCGCGGTGGCCCGGGCCCACGACCCGGTCACCATGGCCCGCGCCATGCGCCACGCAGCCATGGCAGGCCGGGCCGCGTACCTGGCGGGCCGCATGCCCAAGCGCTTTTGGGCGCAGCCGTCCTCACCCCTGGAGGGGCGGGTAGAAGTGCCCGCGTGGCCCTAAGGCGCCTGTCCCGGAAAAGCCGCCGTGAGGAAGATGGACCGGGGTGGTCTAGGTCTAGACGTCCCGCAGCTGGTGGTGGTGGCGGACGTGGACGCCGCGGGAGGGGAGTCCCCGTGGCGGCAGGTCCTGGACCGACTCCGCGGCCTGAGGGTGTCGGTACCGGTGGCGGTACAGGTGAGGGCGAAGGGCCGCCCAGTCCACGCCCTGCGCGAGCTGGCCCTGCAGGCCCGAAGGGCCCTCGGGGACACCGTGCCCTTGGTCCTCAACGGGCCAGCCGATCTGGCGCGAGAGCTGGGGTTTGTGGGCGTGCACTGGCCGGAATCGGAGATCCCTCCAGAGGTGCCCCAGGAAGCCGCCGGCCTTTTGCGGTCGGCGAGCGTGCACGGTGTGGAAGCGCTGGCTGCGGCGGAGGAGGTGGCCCACTACGCGGTGTTCGGTCCGGTCTTCCCGCCCGGGTCCAAGGCTGCCGCGGGGGTGGGCGTGGAGGCGCTCCGGGAGGTGTGCCGGCGGGCGCGGGTTCCCGTGTTGGCCGTGGGCGGGATCACCCGCGAGCGGGTGGCCCTCTGCGTCCAGGCGGGTGCCGCAGGGGTGACGGTGGTTTCCGCGGTGGTCCGAGCGCCGGACCCGGCCCAGGCGGCCGCGGTGTTGGCAGAGGCCCTCAAGACCACCCCGGTCCATCCGCCGGAGGGCTTTTCCGGCACAGGCTCCAAGGGTTCCCGGTAACCTGTCGGCAGGGGTCCGGGGACCCGGCGGGGAAGACCCCTCCCATGGACCCCAGGGACGCCCTGTGGAGCCTCCACCTTCTGGACGTGGCTATCGCGGAACGCCAGGCCGCGGCGGAAGCTTTGGCGGCGGAGAACCACGCAGCCCTGCGTCTCGTGGAGCTCCGCCAGAAGCTGGAGGAGCTCCGTTCCCGGGCACAGCAGGTGCGGGCGGCGCAGCGCGCCGCGGAGCTGCAACTGCAGTCCCTCCGGGAGAAGCGGCAGCGGCTGGAGCAGGAACTGTACAGCGGCCGCCTCCACCCCCGGGAGCTGGTGAACCTTCAGAGGGAACTGGACGCCCTGGCCCGCCAGTACGAGCAGCTGGAGAGCTGGATCCTGCAGCAGATGGAGGAAGCAGAGTCCGTGGAGCGGGAGCTGGAGGAGCTGGACGTGGAACTGCGGGACCTTGAGACGGCCTACCGGGTGGCGGTGCAGGACCGGGCCGCCCGCTCCAGAGCCCTGGAGGCCGAGCTCCAGACCCTCCGGCAGCGCCGGGAGTCCCAAGCGGCCTGCATGGACCCGGGCCTCGTGGCGCACTACGAGCGGCTGCGGCAGCGACTGCAGCCGCCCGTGGCCAAGGTGGTGGGAGAGGCCTGCGGGGGCTGCCACGTGAGCCTGGCGCGCGCCTTCCGGGAGCGCCTGCGGTCCGAGGAAAAGGGCCCGCCCTTGACGTGCCCCGGCTGTGGCCGGCTGTTGGTCCCGTGAAGGTGGTGGTACGCCCCGACGGGGCTTCCCGAGGCAACCCCGGACCCGCCGCGGTGGGGGTGGTGGTGGAGGACGCTTCCGGGCGCGTCCTGCGGGAAGTGTCCGAGGTCATCGGCGTGGCCACCAACAACGTGGCGGAGTACCGGGCGCTCCTGCGGGCTCTGGAGGAGGCGCACAAGCTGGGCGCGCAGGTGGTGGAGGTCCGCACCGACAGCGAGCTGGTGTCGCGACAGCTCCTGGGGCAGTACCGGGTACGGGATCCCAAGCTCCGGGCCTTGTTCGAGGCGGTGCAGCGCCACATGGGAGGCTTCTCCCGGGTGGTGGTGCGTTGCGTGCCGCGATCCGAGAACGCCCGGGCAGACCGGCTGGCGCGCCTTGCCGTGTCCCGAGCCGGGGACCCCGTGGAGGCGGTGGTTCAGGCGGCCCGAAGGGGGCGGGTCCAGGAGGCTCTGACAAGCCTGGGCAGGCTCTCCCCTGCGCAGCTGCGGGAAGCTGCGCAGCGCTTGGTGGAGGAGCTGGCGCAGACTGCGGGGCGGCACCTTCCCAGGCATGAGAAAATGGAGGTGGGAGCGGGCCGGGCGGCCGCGCCGCCGGAAGGCGGTGAGGAAAGTCCGGGCTCCACAGGGCAGGGTGGTGGGTAATGCCCACCCGGGGCGACCCGAGGGAAAGTGCCACAGAAACATACCGCCGACCCCCTGGGCCGGTAAGGGTGAAAAGGTGCGGTAAGAGCGCACCGGCGGCGTGGTGACACGTCGGCCAGGCAAACCCCACCCGGAGCAAGGCCGAGTAGGGGGAGATGAGGTGGCCCGCCGATCCCCGGGTAGGCCGCTAGAGGCTCCCGGCAACGGGAGTCCCAGAGAGATGGCCGCCGCGCCGGGGAAGGCCTCCGGCGTACAGAACCCGGCTTACAGGCCCGCTCCCTCAGGAACTTTGGTGAGAGCATGACGTGCCCGTACTGCAACAGCGAGAACGTGGTCTGCAACGTGACCATCCGGTGGAGCCAGGTACGCGGGATCTTTGTGCCGCGGCGGGGCCACTACTGCACCACCTGCGGGAAGTCCTTCGACCCACCCCCGGAGGACGGCCTGAGCCTGTCCACCGTGGTCTTGGACGAGATCACCCCGGCCATCCGCAAGCTGCAGGAGAGCGGCGACGTGATCGTGGTGCGCCACCGGGACGGCGTGCACGAGGTCCTGTACTGATCCCGCCCCGGCCGTCTCGCTGAGGTATCGAACACACGTACACACCTGCGGAGACTTTGCGGAATTCTCTTGCCAACCGGCAGGATTCGTGTTCATTTCAGCGTAGTGGGGAACTGTGGGGATTCATGGGAGAGTAGCCCAACGCGTGGGGCCACATGCTGAAGGGAGAGTACGAGTACACCCTGGACGACCGAGGCAGGCTAGTGATGCCGCCCCGGTTCCGGGGCCCCATGGGGGAGCGGTTCGTGGCCACCCGGGGGTTCGACGGCTGCGTGGTCCTGTACCCGTTGTTGGAGTGGCAGCGGGTGGAGGCGAAGCTTGCCGCGGAACCGCTGGAGAATCGCCGGCTGGTGCGGTACCTGCTGGGCTCCGCGGTGGAGTGCGAGCTGGATCGGCAGGGGCGTTTCCTACTACCCCCACCCCTCCGGGAGCACGCAGGGATCAGTCGCGAGGCGATGCTGGTGGGCTTGGTCAACAAGGTGGAGGTGTGGAGCAAGGAGCGGTGGCAAGCGTACCTGCAAAGCACGGCGCAGGACGAGGCGGCGCTGCTGGAAGGCTTGCGGGGGTTGCACCTGTAAGGGGATGGCGTGGGAAGGGAAGGCGGACGTGTGGAGGGACCGGGGCCCGGGCCACTCCGGAAGACAGCGACCACGCCGCGCGCACACACCGTCGCTCGCTCCAACCCCCCTGCTCCACGCCCAGCCGACGCAGCGCGGACGACGCGAACCCGGGCCCCGATCCCTCCACATGCCCCGAAGTGGCCTGGCTGGCGAGGAACCCCTGCACGTCCCCGTCCTCGCGGACGCGGTGGTGCAGTGGCTTCGACCAGCTCCCGGGGGAGTCTACGTGGACGCCACGGTGGGCGCGGGAGGCCACGCGGAACGTCTCCTGGAAGCCTCGGGTCCCTCGGGTAGGGTGGTGGGCATCGACCGAGACCCCGAGGCCCTGGAGGTGGCCCGTCACAGGCTGGCGCGCTTCGGGGGGCGCCTGCAGCTGGTGCACGGGAACTTCGCAGTCCTAAAGATGCTCCTGGACAAGCTGGGGCTGCGGGAGGTGGACGGGGTGCTGTTTGACCTGGGGGTTTCCAGCCTCCAGCTGCAGCGGCCGGAGCGGGGCTTCAGCTTCCAGCTCCCAGGCCCCCTGGACATGCGCATGGACCCGGGCCAAGAGCAGACCGCCGCCGACCTGGTGAACCGGCTGTCCGAGGTGGAACTGGCGGACCTCCTGCGGCGGTACGGGGAGGAGTCCTTCGCGCGCCGCATCGCCCGGTCCATCGTCCGCCGGCGGCCCCTGCACACCACCACAGAACTGGTGGAGGCGGTGCAGGCCGTGGTCCCGCGCTCTCGGTGGCCCCGCCGCCTCCACGTGGCCACCCGGACCTTCCAGGCCCTCCGCATCGCCACAAACCGGGAGTTGGAGTGCCTGGAACAGGCCCTCGGCCAGCTGCCGGAGGTCCTGCGGCCCGGGGGTCGCGCGGTGGTCATCTCCTTCCACTCCCTGGAGGACCGGCTGGTGAAACGGGCGTTTCAGTCGGACCCGAGGCTACGTGCGCTGACGCGCAAGCCTGTGCGCGCGAGCGCCGAGGAGGTACGGGCCAACCCCAGGGCCCGCAGTGCGCGCCTGCGCGCCGCGGAGCGGGCGGAGGCTTCCCCGTGACCGCATCACGCCGCAGGCGTACCTACCCCGTCCTGCTGCCCCGGGAGTTCCCCGTCACCAGGGCTCCCCGTAGACTCCGGCGCACCCACCCCGTGGCCCGGGGCCTGGTGGCGGTGTTCCTGCTGGCCCTCCCCCTGTTGGGCCACGTGTGGCTGGAGACGGAGGCCACCCAGGCCGGTTACCGACTGCGGGCCCTGCGCCAAGAGGTGGTACAGCTGGCACAGGAACAGCAGCGGCTGCGCACCCAGGTGGCGGCCCTGCGGTCTCCGGAACGCCTGGAGCGGTTGGCCTCGGACTTGGGCCTCCAAGCCCCCGCCCCGAACCAGCTGGCCGCGGTACCGGTCCCCGTGGCCTTCACGGGTCCACGCCCGGAGGCCGCCGAACTGCCGTGGTGGCAGCGGGTAGTGCGGCTGCTCCACGACCCTGCCGCCTCCGCCGCAGAACCCGAACGGCCATGAGCCGCTTTCCTTCCCTCCCCCGGGGGCCCGGAGCGGGTCCCCCGCAGGTCCTGGCCCTGTCCCGGCGCAGGATCCGAGGGGTGGCCGTGGTGTGGCTGGCCTGCCTGGTGGTGCTGGGTGCCAGGGTGGCCTACTTGCAGACCGCGGCCTCCGAGAGACTCCGGGAGCTGGGCCGACGGCAGCAGGTGGAGACGGTCACGGTACCGGCCTCCCGGGGGCGGATCTACGACCGAGCAGGACGGCAGCTGGCGGGCAACGTGGTGCGAGACTCCGTGTACGCGGTACCTCGGGCCATCCGCGACCCGCACCGGTTCGCTGGGCAGGTGGCGCCCGTGCTGGGCGTTCCTCCGCAGTCGGTGGTGGAGCGGGTGCGCGGCGGCGGCTACTTTGTGTGGCTGGCCCGCCAGGTGTCCCCGGAAGTGGCTTCCCGGCTCCGGGGCCTGCGCCTGCAAGACCAGCTGGGGTTCGAGCAGGAGGAAAAGCGGGTGTACCCCGCGGGGCTTCTGGCGGCCCACGTCCTGGGTTTCACGGGCGTGGACAACCAGGGGCTGGCCGGGGTGGAGCTGCGGTACGAGGAAGCCCTGCGGGGGCTTCCGGGCCGGGCCGTCCGGGTGCGGGACGCCTTGGGGAGGGAGATCCTGGAGGGCCGCCAGGCCCTTTCCCCGCCGCGGCCCGGGGCGGACCTGGTACTAGCCCTGGACAGCGTGGTACAGCACGTGGCGGAACGGGAGCTGCAGCGTGCCGTGGAGCACTACCGTGCCCGGGGTGGCGCCGCGGTGGTCATGGACGTACACACGGGGGAGCTGCTGGCCGTGGCCAGCGTGCCGGGATTCGACCCGAACCGCTTCCAACACCGCCCGGAGGGGTGGCGGAACCGCGCCCTGGAGGCATACGAGCCCGGCTCCACATTCAAACTCGCCATCCTGGCCGCGGCCCTGGAGGCGGGAGTGATACGGCCGCAATCCCGCTTCGTCTGCCAGGGCACCTTGCGCATCCCCGGGGGCTACACCATCCGGGAGGCGCACGGGGAGTCCCACGGACGGGTGGGCGTGGCGGACGTGGTGCGGCTGTCCTGCAACGTGGCTTCCGCCCAAGTGGGAGCCGCCTTGGGGCCGGACCTCCTGTACCGCACCGTGGCACGGTTCGGGTTCGGCCAGCTCACCGGAGTCGACCTGCCGGGCGAGTCCGCGGGCATCCTGCGCCCGCCCGGCACCTGGAGCGCCACCGACCCGTACGTGGTGGCCATCGGCCAAGGGGTCGCGGTGACCCCCCTGCAGCTGGTACGGTTCGCCGCTGCCCTGGCCAACGGCGGTTACTTGGTGCGGCCCCACGTGGCCGTGGCCGTGCTGGAACCGGAGGGTGGGCTGCGCAGGGTTGAGGGGGCACAACAAAAAATCCGCGTCCTTTCTCCCTCCGTGGCGGGGACCCTGTTGCGGATGATGGAGGCGGTGGTCACCGACGGCACCGGTACCGCCGCCGCGGTGGAAGGGTACCGGGTGGCCGGCAAGACGGGCACTGCCCAGAAGCCTTCGCCCTCCGGTGGCTACCAGCCAGGGCGCTACGTGGCTTCCTTCGTGGGAGTCGTGCCCTCCGACGGGCCGCGCTTGGCGATCCTGGTGGCGGTGGACGAACCCCGGGGGGCTTACTACGGCGGGGTAGTGGCCGCCCCGGTGTTCAGCCGGATCGCCTCCCAGGCCCTGTGGGTGCTGGGTATCCCGCCCAGCGAATCCAGCCCCCAGGTCCTCCGGGGGCGGGGAGGAGACTGAACCCGGGAGCCTATAATGGGGAGGGTTTCCCGGAGGCTGCCTTGCGTCTGCGAGATCTAATCTTCAACTTGCCCTCGTACCAGCTCCTCGGCTCCGACCGCGTGGAGGTCTGCGGCATGGCTTACGACTCCCGGCGGGTGCGGCCCAAGGACCTGTTCTGCGCGGTGCGGGGCCAGCGGTACGACGGCCACGCCTTCGTTCGGGAAGCGTGGACCGCGGGAGCCGCGGCGGTCTTGGTGGAGCGGCCTGTGGAAGTCCCGTTGCCCCAGGTGGTGGTGCCCTCCGTGCGGGCCGCCATGGGGCCTGTGGCTTCTGCCTTGTGGGGCCACCCCTCCCACCAGCTGGAGGTGGTAGGGGTCACCGGTACCAACGGCAAGGGCACGGTCGCCTTCCTGGTGCGGGCGGTGCTGGCGGCGGGTGGGGTGGCGTGCGGGGTGGTCGGTACCCTGGGCGCTTGGCTGGGCAACGGGTGGGAACCTCTGGAGCGGACCACCCCGGAGGCCCCAGACCTGCACGCCCTCCTGTCCCGCATGGTGCAGGCCGGGCTGAGAGCGGCCGCGTTGGAGGTGGCCTCCCACGCCCTCGCGCAGGAGCGGGTGGGGGGAGTGCGGTTCCGGGTGGCCGCCTTCACCAACCTCACCCGGGACCACCTGGACTTCCACGGCACCTGGGAGGCCTACCGGGACGCCAAGGCTCAGCTCTTCGAGCGGGTGGACCCGGACGGCCTGAGCGTGGTGAACCGGGACGACCCGCACGGCGCGTACATGGCGTCTCGCAGCCGAGCTCCCGTGCTCACGTACGGGCTGAGCAACAACGCCGCGGTGCGGGCGCAGGACGTGCGGGCGGACCCGGAAGGCTGCCGGTTCGAGGCCATCACCCCCGCGGGCCGGGTCCCGGTCCAGCTGCGCCTTTGCGGTCGGTTCAACGTGTACAACGCCCTGTGCGCCCTCGCGGTGGGCCTGCACTGGGGAGTGCCCCTCGAGCGGGCCGCCCAGGCCTTGGAGGCGGTACGCAGCCTGCCAGGTCGGTTCGAGCGCGTCGACGAGGGGCAGCCCTTCCTGGTGGTGGTGGACTACGCCCACACCCCCGACGGCCTCGCCAGCGTCCTGGCCGCTGCCCGGGAGATCGCCCGCGGCCGGGTCATCGCGGTGTTCGGCTGTGGGGGCGACCGGGATCGTGGCAAGCGGCCCGTGATGGGGCGCATCGCCGCGGAGCTGGCGGACTACGTGGTGGTCACCTCCGACAACCCCCGCAGCGAGGACCCCCTGGCCATCGTGGCGGAGATCGTGGAGGGCGTGCGATCCGCGAAGGCCCCTCGGGGCGCGTACGAGGTTGAGCCGGACCGCGACGCGGCCATCCGGAAGGCGGTGCAGCTGGCCCGACCCCAGGACGCGGTGCTCATCTGCGGCAAGGGCCACGAGACCGTGCAGGTCTTCGCGGACCGCACCATTCCCTTCGACGACCGGGCGGTGGCCCGCCAGGCGCTGCGGGAGTTGGGCTGGGAGGCGCCGGAACGGTGTTCGGGGCCGGTCCCGTCCTGACCGTGGAGGAGCTGGCCCGCGCCGCGGGAGGCCGCGTGGTGCGCGGAGACCCGTTTACCGGGGTGACGCGCGTCAGCACGGACAGCCGGACCTGCGGCCCGGGAGCTCTGTTCGTGGCCCTCCGGGGCCGGAACCGGGACGGGCACGAGTTCGTGGCGGACGCAGCACGGCGCGGGGCGACCGCGGCCCTGGTGGAGAGGGTGGTGGAAGCGCCCCTGGCGCAGGTGCAGGTCCCGGACACCCTCCGGGCCCTGTTGCCGGTGGCCGCCGCGTGGCGAGGGCGTTTGCCCGTGCGGGTGGTGGGGGTCACGGGGAGCGTGGGGAAGTCCACCACCGTACAGATGGTGGCCGCGGTGCTCCGGACGCGGTACCCCACGGCGGCCTCGCAGCCCGAGTGGAATGCAGAGCTGGGAGTCCCCCTGACGGTGTTCGGGCTCGACCCCGGGCACCGCTACGCGGTGCTGGAGTTGGCCATGCGGGGGCTGGGCCAGATCGCCTCCCTCTGTGCGGTGGTGCGGCCTGCGGTGGGCGTGGTGACCCGGGTCGGGGCAGTGCACACGGAGCAGCTCGGCTCTGTAGAGAACGTGGCCCGGGCCAAGGTGGAGCTGGTGCAGGCCCTGCCTCCGGGCGGGCTGGCGGTGCTCAACGGGGACGACCCGCGGGTCCGTGCCATGGCTACCCAGACCGTGGCGCGGGTGGTGTACTACGGGACCGGCCCCGACTGCCACGTCCGGGCAGAGCGTGTGGAGCTTGGGCCGGAGGGCGTGGGTTTCCACCTCCGCACGCCCGCGGGCTCCTCCCACGCCTTCCTGCCCGTGCCCTCCGCACACCTCGTGCACAACGCCCTGGCCGCGGTGGCCACGGGGCTAGCGGAGGGGGTTCCCCTGGAGGAGGCCGTGGCAGCCCTGCGGGAGTTCCGCCCGCCGCCCATGCGCCTAGAAGTCCTGCACCTGCGGGACGGCGTGGTGCTGGTGAACGACGCGTACAACGCCAGCCCCCTTTCCGTGGAAGCGGCCCTGGAGGTGGTGCGCGTTCTGCGGGGCGGGAAGAGGCTGGTGGCGGTCCTGGGGGAGATGCGGGAGCTGGGCGAGTTCCACCGGACGGCCCACGAGGAGGTGGGACGCTGGTGCGCGCGGGACGGGGTGGACCTGCTGGTGGCGGTGGGAGAAGGAGCGCGGGAGTTGGCAGAAGCCGCGCGGAAGGCAGGCCTCCCGGAGAGCTGCGTGTGGTGGTTCCCCGACGCGGAGTCGGCGGCCGGAAAGGTGGGGGCCGTGGTCCGCCCCGGGGACGTGGTGCTGGTGAAGGGCTCCCGGGCCGTGGGACTGGAGCGCGTGGCGCAGGTGGTGATGGGAAGGTGAACGTGGTCTGGAGCGCGCTCCTCGGCGCCCTGCTCTGTGCGGGCTCGGTGAAAATCCTGCTGCCGTGGCTGCGGCGCGTGGCCCGACAGCCCATCCGGGAGGACGCACCACCCCGGCACCGCGAGAAGGCAGGTACTCCGACCCTGGGTGGGCTCGCCCTCCTGGCGGGGGCCCTTGGCTCCCTCCTGTGGGCGGGGCCGTGGACTCCCGCCCTGGGGGTGGTGGCCTCCGCCACCGTGGTGTACGGCGCCGTGGGGCTGCTGGACGACTGGCTCAGCCTGCGCCGGGGAAGCAACTTGGGGCTGCGGGCCCGCGAGAAGCTGGCCCTGCAGGTCCCGGTGGCGGTGGGCGTGGGTTGGTACGCGGCACGCACAAGCCCGCAAGGCACCGCCTTGGGGCTGCCCTGGGGCGCATGGGACATGGGTTGGGGGTACGTGGTCTTCGCGGCGCTGTTCCTGGTGGCCTTCGCCAACGGCGTGAACCTGGCCGACGGCTTGGACGGTCTGGCCGCGGGGTGCGTGGCGGTGACGCTGGGCGCGTACGCGGTGGTGGCCCTGCGGGCCGGGCAACCCGAGTTGGCCACCTTCGCCGCGGCGGTGGCGGGAAGCTGCCTGGGCTTTCTTTGGTTCAACGCCCACCCCGCCCAGGTGATGATGGGCGACGTGGGGTCGCAGGCCCTCGGGGCCGCGGTGGGTACCCTGGCCCTGCTCACCCGGACGGAGGTGCTCGCGGTGGTGGTGGGCCTGGTGTTCGTGGTGGAAGCGGGGTCTGTGGTGCTGCAGGTGGCGTACTTCAAGCTCACCCGGGGAAGGCGGGTGTTCCGTAGTTCGCCCTTGCACCACCACTTCGAGCTGGTGGGCTGGGAGGAGCCCAAGATCGTGACGCGCGCGTGGCTGGTGGCGTGCCTGGCCGCCTTGGCCGGGCTGGGGCTGTGGCGGTGAACGCGGTACGGGTGGCGGGACCGCGCCGGGTGGAACACCCGGCGGTGGAGGCCCTCCGCGGGCTCCGGGTGCACGTGCTCGGGATCAGCGGTACCGAGGGCTCCGCGGTGGCGGAGTTCCTCGTGGCGCAGGGGATGGAGCCGACGTGCCACGACCTCCAGACCCCGGACTCCTTCCCGGAGGTGTACCACCGTACCCACGCCTGGATGGAGGCGTCCCAGCGGGAGGAGCGGGTCCGCTGGTGGCTGGAGCAGCCCGTGCGCTGGCGGGAACGGTACCTGGAAGGGCTCGAGTACGCCCAGGTGGTCTTCCTCCCTCAGGCCTGGTTCCGCAGACCCGAGAATGTGCCCGTGCGGGACCTTCTGGCCCGAGGGGTGCGTGCCCACAGCCTCACCCAGCTGGTGCTGGAACTGGCACCGTGTGCCGTGGTAGGGGTCACGGGCACCAACGGGAAGTTCACGGTGGTCACCCTGGTCCAGCGGATGCTGGCCGCCTCAGGGCTGCGGGCGCACGCCAGTGGGAACGACCGCACCCACGTCCCCGCCCTGTACTTCCTGCACACGGTCACCCCCCAGGACCGCCTGGTGCTGGAGGTGAGCAACCGGCAGCTGTTGGGGACCTGGCGCAGCCCGCCCGTGGCGGTCCTCACCAACCTCAGCCCGCACCACCTGGACGACCACGGCAGCTTCGAGGCGTACGTGGCCTGCAAGGCCCGCATCTTCCGCCACCAAGGGCCGGAGGACGTGCTGGTGGCCAACACGGACGACCCTGTGGTGTGGTCCCTGGCCCGCAGTGCCGCCTCCCGGGTGGTGCCCTTTGGGAGGGAGGCCCGGGACGGCGCGTGGCTGGACGGGGAGTGGATCCGCTGGCAGGATCGGCGGGTGGCGCGGGTCGGGGACCTGTGGGTACCGGGGGCGCACACGGTGTCCAACGCCCTGGCCGCATGCGCCGCGGCGGCGGTGGCAGGCGCTGCGGTGGACGCCATGGGGCAGGTGCTGCGGGAGTTCCGGGGCCTGCCGCACCGGCTGTGGCTGGTGGACGAGGTGGCCGGGGTGCGGTTTTACGACGACTCCCTGGCCACCAACCCAGGGGCCGCGGCGGCCGCGGTGCGGGCCATGGAACGCCCCTTCGTACTCATCGCGGGCGGCCGCAGGCCGCAGGCCACCCTTCAGGATTTTCAGCCGGTACGGGAGGCGCTGCGGGAGAGCCCCGTGCGGGCCGTGTACCTCATCGGGGAGTGCGCGCCCGTGCTTCGGGAGGCGCTCCGGGGGATCCCCGCGGAGGTGGTGGAGACGCGGACCCTGGCCCACGCCTTTCGCCGTGCCGTGCAGCTGGCCCGTCCCGGGGAGGCCGTGCTCCTTTCGCCGGGCTGTGAGTCCTTCGACCAGTTTGCGGACTACCGGGAGCGGGCGGAAGCCTTCTGCGCCCTGGTGGCGCAGCACAGGAGGCGGGGAGGGTGACCCGACAGGCTCCGCCACACGAGATCCGCCGGGCAGCGCCGGACGGGTGGCTGGTGGCCAGCGTCCTGGGCCTCTGCGGGTTGGGTCTGGTGATGGTGTACAGCGCCAGCTCCGTGGTGGCCTTCGAGCGGTTCCAGGACGCCGCGTACTTTCTGAAGAGGCAGCTGGTGTGGTTCCTCCTAGGCTGCGTGGTCATGACCGCCACCTCACGGGTGCCGTACACCGCCTGGCGCGGCCTGGCGGTACCGCTGTTGGGGTTGGGCCTGGGCCTCATGGCCGCGGTGTTGGTTCCGGGGATCGGGGACGTGGCCGGGGGAGCGCGGCGGTGGATCGTGCTGGGCCCGGTGAGCCTGCAGCCCGTGGAGGTGGCCAAGTTCAGCCTGGTGGTGTACTTGGCCCACTTCCTGTCCAACCGGCGGGAACGCGTGCACCACTTCCTCCCCGGGCTGGCCCCGCCCCTGCTGGTGACCTTGCTCCTGGCCGCCCTGGCCCTGCGGCAGCCCGACATGGGCAGCGCGGTGGTGCTGGTGGGTATTGCGGGCACGGTTTTATTCTGCGCGGGCGCGCGGTGGGTGCACCTGTTGGGTCTGGCCGCGGTGGCGTTCCCCGTGGGGGCGTGGGCGGCCCTGGGGGAGGCGTACCGGCGCCAGCGAATTCTGGCGTTTTTGGACCCTTGGCGGGATGCCTTGGGGAGCGGGTTCCACATCATCCAGTCCCTGGTGGCGGTGGCCTCCGGGGGTATTCTCGGCCTAGGCCTGGGCCAGAGCCGGCAGAAGTTTTTCTACCTGCCGGAGCGGCACACGGACTTCATTTTCGCCATCCTGGCGGAGGAGGTGGGCCTGGCGGGGGTGACGGTGGTGCTGGCCTTGTACGGGCTGTTCGTGGCACGCACCTTCCGTGCGGGCTTGCGGGCCCCCGACCGCTTCGGCTCCCTGCTGGCCGCGGGCGTGGGCTCTTGGGTGGCGGGGCAAGCCGTCCTCAACATGGGCGTGGCTACAGGCCTGCTGCCCGTGACGGGAGTCCCCCTGCCCTTCGTGAGCTTCGGCGGGTCTTCCCTGTTAGCCCTCATGGCCGCTGCCGGGGTCTGCGTGAACCTGTCCCAGTACGCGCGGGTACCTCGTCAGGCGGACGTGTTCGCCCGCTGGCCGGCTGCACCGTTGCCGGGAGGGAGGGGCTGATGTGGAGGGTGGTCCTCGCGGGTGGAGGCACGGGCGGCCACGTGTACCCGCTCCTGGCGGTGGCGGAAGCTGCAGGAGGCCAGGCGGAGTTCGCGTTCGTGGGCTCCGGGGGCCTGGAGACACAGGTGGTCCCCACCCACCACATCCCCTTCCACCGGGTGCCCTCCGGGGGCGTGGTGGGCAAACGGCCTTGGCTGGCCTTGCGGAACCTGGCCCGCGTGGCCGCGGGGGTTCTGCAGGCCCGGGGCCTGCTGCGGAGCCTGCGGCCCCACGCGGTGGTCTCCACCGGGGGCTACGGAGGCTACCCGACGGGCCGCGCGGCCGTAGACCTCGGCTTGCCCCTGGTGCTGGTGGAGCCCAACCTCCTACCGGGACTGGCCACCCGTGCCCTGGCGGTTCGGGCTCGGGCGGTGTGCGTGGCCTTCCCGCAGACCGCGGCCTCCTTTGGGGACAAGGCGGTGTGGACCGGGGCTCCCGTGCGCGCCGCGGCGCTGCGGGGAGACCCGCAGCGGGCGCGGGAGGTGTGGGGCCTGGCGCCAGACCGAACCACCGTCCTGGTGGTGGGAGGAAGCCAGGGGGCTCAGGTCCTCAACCGGGCCGTACAGGACGCGGCCCGGATGCTGGCGCACCGTGCGGACCTGCAGCTGCTGCACGCCACGGGGCGGGCGCGGGCCGGCGTAGAACAGGACCTAGCCACGGGAAGCTTGCTGTACCGCGCGGTAGACTACCTGGACCCCATCGGGGACGCGTACGCCGCCAGCCACCTGGTGGTGGCACGGGCGGGGGCCATGACCTGCGCAGAACTGCTCGCGTGGGGGCTCCCCTCGGTCCTCGTACCTTTGCGCCTGGCTTCCGGACACCAGCGGCACAACGCCAAGGCCCTGGAGGGAGCGGGCGCCGCGGTGGTGGTGGAGGAGGACACCCTGACAGGGGAAGGGCTGGCGCGGGTCCTGCAAGAGCTGGTGGACGACCGCTTTCGACGGGAGCAGATGGCTCAGGCAGCCCGGGCCCTAGGACGGCCGGAGGCGGCCCGCAGCGTGTGGGAGCAGGTGGCCCGCGCGGCCGGGGAGGCCTGCCTTGGGTGAGCTGCACTTCGTGGGCGCAGGGGGTGCCGGGATGAGCCCCCTGGCTGAGGTGTACGCCCGAAGGGGGGTGCGGGTATCCGGGTGCGACCGGAGGGAGGGGCCCGGCGTCAGGCGCTTGCGGGAGCTCGGGGTGCCGGTGTGCGTGGGCCACTCCGTCCGCCACCTGGAAGGGGTGGAGAGGCTGGTGGCCTCCCGGGCGGTGCCGGCCATGGAAGCGGAGCTGGTGGCGGCGCGGGAACGGGGCCTGCCGGTGCTCCACAGGGCAGAGCTGCTGGCGGAGCTGATGCGGGGCGAGCCGGACTCCGTGGGGGTGGTGGGCACCCACGGGAAGACCACCACCACCGCCCTGCTCGCCGTGGCCCTGGAAGCCGCGGGATTCGACCCCACCGCGGTGGTGGGGGGAGAGGTGGTGGAGTTCGGCGGGGGAGCCCGAGTGGGCCGGGGAGTTGCGGTGGCGGAGGTGGACGAAAGCGACGGGTCCTTGGTCCGGGTGCGGGTGCGCTCCGCGGTGGTTACCAGCTTGGATCTCACGGACCACGCGGACCACTACCGCGACCTGGACTGCCTCCTGGGGACCTTCGCCCGCTTCCTGTCGGGCACCGACCCGGGGGGATTGGTCTTGACGTGCGCGGACTGCCCCAACGCCCGCGTTCTTGGGGAACACGCGCCGGGCAAGGTCCTCACGTACGGGCTACGCGAGGGCGCCTACCGTGGGCGGGTGGTGCGGACGGAGGGCGGGGCCTCCCACTTCGCCCTGCAACGGTTCGGCCGTCTGGTAGGGGAAGTGCGGTTGCGGCTTCCCGGCCGGCACAACGTCGCCAACGCTACCGCGGCCCTGGCCGTGGGGTTGGAACTGGGCGGGTCTTTCGAGGCCATGGCGCAGGCTTTGGGGGGGTTCCGAGGGGTCCGACGAAGGTTCGAGGTGTACTGCGAGGCTCCCTTGGTGGTGGACGACTACGCCCACAACCCCGTGAAGGTGCGGTCCTTTTTGCGGGCGGTGCGGGAGGCGTGGCCCGGCCGGCGCGTGGTGGCGGTGTTCCAGCCGCACCGCTACTCCCGTACCCGCACCACCTACCCGCAATACGCCGACGCTTTCGAGGACGCAGACGAGGTGGTGGTGACGGAGCTGTACCCCGCGGACGAGCCGCCGGAGCCCGGAGTGACGGGCAAGCTCATCGCGGACTGCCTCCGCCACCCGCGGGTGCACTGGGTCGCGGACCTGGAGGAGGTGGTGCCCTTCCTGCTTCGGTCCGTGCGGCCGCAGGACGCGGTGGCCACCCTGGGCGCGGGAGACGTGTGGCGGGTGGCGCGGCGGCTCGCGGAGGAGGTGGAGAGGTGAGGGCCGGCTCGGTGCCCGCAGAGCGGCTCGCGGACTGCCTGCGACGGCTGTGCCCGGACGTGCGGTGCCACGAATCCCTGCGTCGCCACACCACGTTCCGCATCGGTGGCCCCGTGGACGTCCTGGTCATCCCGCGGACGGGGGAAGAGCTCCGGCAGGTGGTGGCGTGGCTGTACGGTCGGGGGGAGCCCTTCGTGGTGCTGGGGCGCGGCTCCAACGTACTGGTGTCGGACCGGGGGGTGCGGGGCGTGGTGGTGAAGGTGGCGGGTGCCCTGGATCGCGTGCGGTGGGACGGCGCCCGCCTGGTAGCGGAGGCAGGGGCAGGGCTGCCCCGTCTGAGCTTCCGCGCGGCCCGCCGCGGGCTCGCGGGGCTGGAGTTCGCCGCGGGGATCCCCGGTTCCGCAGGCGGGGGCGTGGTGATGAACGCGGGTGCCCACGGCCACAGCCTGGCGGAGGTGGTGCGGGCGGTGTGGGTGGTGCGGCCGAAGGGGGAGGAGAAGTGGTCCGCGGAAGCCCTGGGCTTCGGCTACCGCACCAGCCGGCTGCAGCACGAACCCGGGGTGGTGGCGGAGGTGGAGTTGGAGTTGCGCCCCGCACCTGCCCAGGAGGTGTGGGAACGCACGCAGCGGTGGCTGGAGCAGCGGGGTGCCACGCAGCCCGTGCGGCTGCCCTCCTCCGGGTGCGTGTTCCGGAACCCCCCGGGGGACGCCGCGGGGCGGCTGTTGGAGCTGTGTGGCGCCAAGGGGATGCGGGAGGGTGGGGTGGAGGTGTCCACCCTGCACGCCAACTACGTGGTGAACACCGGGGGAGGCCGTGCGGAAGACGTCCTGCGCTTGCTCGACAGGCTCCGGGATCGGGTACGCCGCGCCTTCCAGGTGGAGCTGGAGCTGGAAGTGCAGCTGGTGGGGGAGTTCTAGGATCGTGTCCCGAAAAACCCTCACGCAGGTGGGCCCGAGGTCCCCAAGGATCGCGCCGCGATTTTTGGGGTGGTCTCGTCTCCCGGGCCCGGGGCGCTGCTCCTCAGGGTCCGGACCACCGGAAGAGGTGGGAACGGGTCTGGAGGAAAGTCTCAGCACGTGGACCCGGGTCTTGCGCGTGTGGCTGGTGACCAGCCTGGTCTGCGCGGTGGCGAGCTTCCCGAACTCCTCCGCGTTTTCCGTCCAGGAGGTGGAGGTGCAGGGGGCCCAGGCCCTGGACCCGCAGGCGTTGATGGCCGCCGCGGAGCTCGCTCCGGGAAGGCCTTTGGCGTCTTTAGACCCGCAGGAGGCGCGAAGGCTGCTGCTGCGGCTTCCACGGGTACGGGAGGCTCAGGTGGAGCTCCGGTGGCCTTCCCGGGTGTTGATCCGGGTGCGGGAGCGGGTCCCCCGAGCGGTGCTGCGCCTGCCGGACGGTGCGCACGTGCTGGTGGACGAAGCGGGTGTGGCCCTGGAGCGGGTCCACCGGGACCCGGGACTCCCCGTGGTGCTGAGCCCCGCCCTGCCTTGGGTGAGGCCGGGCGAGGTGGTACCCGCAGCAGGGGTGGCGCGGTTGGTGGCGGAGGTGGCGGCCCTGCCGGAGCGGGAGCTGGCGCAGATCCTGTGGGCCCGGTGGCTGCCCACGGGCGACTACACGGTGGGTACACGCCACGGCCTGGTGGCGCGGGTGGCGGAGGGCCAGCTGGCCTGGGGTTTACAGACGGCCCGGGAGGTAGCCCGGTCCCTGCGCCGCAGGGGGGTTCAGGTCGCGGTGGTGGACGTGCGTTTCCGTGGCCGGGCGGTGGTGCAGCCTGCGCCGTGAGGAACGTCGGCGACCCGTCGGACGTTCCGGCAGGAGTCCGCACCGCCCCGCAGAAGAGTTGGAGAAGCAAACGGCCGTTTCCTTGCACGAAGTTGCACCGGATCGGAGGAGGTCGCAGGTGCCGAGGAAGGGTGCCCTGGTGGGGCTGGACATCGGCACCACGAAGGTGTGTGCCCTGGTGGGCGAGGTGGACGAGGACGGCGAGGTGCACGTGGCTGGAGTGGGTACCGTGCCGTGCACCGGGGTACGCCGAGGCGTGGTAACGGACCTGGAGGCCACCACCAGGGCCCTGGGGGAAGCGGTGGAACGGGCCGAGCGGATGTCGGGCCAGACCATCCGCTCCGTGTACCTGTCCGTTTCCGGGGAGCACATCGCCTCCCAGAACAGCCGCGGGGTGGTGGCGGTGTCCCGGAGCGATCGGGAGATCGGTCCACAGGACGTGGAGCGGGTGGTGGAAGCCGCGCGGATGGCGGCCATCCCGGCTCCGGACCGGGAGATCGTCCACCTCCTTCCCCGGGGTTTCGTGGTGGACGGTCAGGACGGGGTGCGGGACCCCGTGGGCATGTACGGCACGCGGCTGGAGGTGGAAGCGCACATCGTCACCGGGACCAGCACCTTCCTCGCCAACCTCGCAAAGTGCGTGCACCGCGCCGGCCTGGAGGTGGAAGAGATGGTGTTGGAACCCCTGGCGTCCGCGGAGGCGGTCCTGTCGCCCGCGGAGCGGGAGTTGGGCGTGGTGGTGTGCGACGTGGGCGGGGGCACCACCAGCCTGGGGGTGTTCCACGCGGGAGGGCTGGTACACACCGTGGTCCTGCCCGTGGGCGGAAACCACATCACCCACGACATCGCCTTCGGCCTCCGTACACCCGTCCCCGAGGCGGAGAAGCTGAAGGTGCGGCACGGCGCGGCCTCGGTGCACGCGGTCCGGGAGGGAGAGCTGATGGAGGTCTTGGGGGTGGGCGAACAGCAGCCGCGGGTCCTCCCCCGCCGGCACCTGTGCGAGATCATCCAGCCCCGGGTGGAGGAGATGCTCAGCCTGGTGGCGGCACAGCTCAGCCGGCCCGAGCTGGCCCGTCGGGTGCCCGTGGGCGTGGTCCTCACGGGGGGCACGGCTCTTCTGCGCGGGTTCGCGGAGCTCGCGGGCGAGCGGCTGGGGCTGCCTGCACGGGTGGGATACCCCGTGGGGGTGGTGGGCTTGGCGGACGCGGTGGCGAGCCCCGCCTTCGCCACCGCGGTGGGCCTGGTGCTGTACGGGGCACGGCGGGACCGCAGGCAGGTGGGCCGGCCGGAACGCAACGGAGCCCTGTGGGGCCGGCTGCGGGCCTGGGTGCGCAGCGTGCTGCACGGGGAGTAGGGAGACGGCGCGAAGGGCGAGGGTGAGGAACACGGCGCGGGAGGAGGGGACCATGGCGCATCTGGACCGAGATCTCCGGCGGTTCGCCTCCATCAAGGTGGTGGGGGTGGGGGGCGCGGGGAGCAACGCGGTGAACCGCATGATCGCCGCGGGCTTGCGCGGGGTGGAGTTCATCGCCATCAACACCGACGTGCAGGCCCTGGCTCTGTCTCAGGCGGAGCGGAAGATCCACATCGGCGCCAAACTGACCCGGGGCTTGGGAGCCGGAGGGAACCCCGAGGTGGGCAGGCAGGCCGCGGAGGAAACCAAGGACGAGCTGTACGAGGCTCTGGAGGGCGCGGACATGGTCTTCGTCACCGCGGGGATGGGCGGCGGTACGGGGACGGGAGGTGCCCCCGTGGTGGCCCGCATCGCCCGGGAGCAGGGCGCCCTGACCATCGGGGTGGTGACCAAACCCTTTTCCTTCGAGGGGCGGCGACGGGCCGCGGCCGCGGAGGAGGGCATTCGGAACCTCAAGGAGCAGGTGAACACCCTCATCACCATCCCCAACGATCGGCTGCTCCAGCTGGTGGACCGCAGCGTGAGCATGATCGAGGCCTTCCGGGTGGCGGACGACGTGCTGCGGCAGGGAGTGCAGGGGATCGCGGACCTTATCACGGTACCGGGGCTCATCAACCTGGACTTCGCGGATGTGCGGACGGTGATGGCGGAGGCGGGGTCGGCCCTCATCGGCATCGGGGTAGCTTCCGGGGAAGACCGCGCGGTGCGGGCCGCCCGGACCGCCATCAGCAGCCCGCTTTTGGAGACCTCCATGGAGGGCGCCCGGGGGGTGCTCCTGAACGTCACGGGCGGGCTGGACCTGGGCCTGGTGGAGGTGAACGAGGCGGCGCAGATCATCGCGGAGGCCGCGGATCCTGACGCCAACATCATCTTCGGAGCGGTCATCGACGAGGGCCTGCGGGACGAGGTCCGGATCACGGTCATCGCCACGGGCTTCGACGCAGCACGCCCCCAGCGAGTCTTGGAGGCTGCGGAACGGGCGGCCAGCCCGGCCCCGCAGGTCGCGGAAGTTCCCGTGAAGGTGTTCCTCGACGACCTGGACGTGCCCGCCTTCCTCCGCAAGCGGTGAGGGAGGACCGGAGGCGGAGGGCGGCGCGGCGCGGCCGCGCCGCGGACGCGGTATGACGTACGCGGGCGATCCCCTCGAGGTGGTGGTGCGCCGGCACTTCCCCGTCCTGGAAGTCCACCGGGCGGACGGGGTGGTGGGCTTCGTGGTCTCGGACGGCCCCCACGTGACCGGGAGCTTCCGCGCCCTGCGACGGGAGCTCACAGCCCTGGGCTACTCCCCCCTGTTGCGCCGTCGCGGGGGCCGCCTGTGGCTACACGTGGTGCCCCGGCCGCGGCCTGGGGAAAACCGTGGCTGGCTGGTGGCGGCCCTGTTTTTGGCCACCGTCGGCACCACCTTCGCCACGGGCTACCTGGCGTCCCAGCGGTTCAGCCAGGTGCTGCAGGAAGTGCCCCACGCGGTGCTGCGGGCGGGATACTGGCCCAACCCGTGGGTGGACGGTCTCACCTTTAGCGCGGCCCTCATGGCCATCCTCCTGGTGCACGAGCTGGGGCACAAGGTGGCGGCCAGGGTCCACGGCATTGAGGCCAGCGGTCCGTACTTCATCCCCTTCCCACCCCTGCTCCTGGGCGGGGAGATGTCCCTGGGCACCATGGGGGCGGTGATCTTTTCCAAGGAACCCGCCCCGGACCGGGACGGGCTGTTCGACCTGGGCGCTTCGGGGCCCGTGGCGGGGCTCGCGGTGGCGGCCGTGGTGCTGTGGCTGGGACTGGAGCGCACTGTGCTCTTGGACCTGCAGGCCCTGTGTCCTGGGTTGCGACCGGAGACCTGCGGGCCCTTGTGGGCCCTGCCGCGTTTCCCCTTCGGCCTGCCGTGGGTGGTGGACCGGGTGGTGAGCTGGCGCTTCGGCGCTTCTCCGGAGGTCGTGGCGTACCTGGACCCCTTGCTGGATGCCGCGGTGATCGGGGTGTTCGTGACCGCGGTGAACCTCCTGCCGGCTAGTTCCCTGGACGGCGGCCACGTCACCCGGGCGCTGTTGGGCGAGCGCTGGCACCGATGGGGTTCTTACCTGGCTGTGGGGCTTCTGTTCCTGATGGGTCTGTGGCTCATGGCCGTGCTGCTCCTGTTCCTCCTCTCCCGCGGTCACCCCGGCCCCATGGACGACGTGAGCCCACCGTCTCCCCTGCGGCAGGGGGCGGGGCTGGCCTTGCTGGGCGTGTTCGTGCTGTCCCTCCCGTGGAGCAACTTCCTCCTGCTGGTCCGGGTGCTGACGGAGCTGTTTGGCCGCTAGGAGCGTGTCCCGAAAAACCGTGGGTCAGACGGGACCGGGGTCCCCAAAGATCGGCGAAGCGATTTTTGGGGCGGTCGAGGTGGTCTGACGGTGAGTATACAGTTCGTGGAGGTCCGCAAGCGCTACGGAGCTGCGGAGGTCCTGCGGGGCCTTAGCTTCCAGGTCCGGGCGGGGGAGGTGGCGGCCCTGGTGGGCCCCAACGGCGCGGGCAAGACCACCACCCTGCGGGTGGCGGCAGCCCTCACCCACCCCACCGCAGGCAGCGTCCGGGTGTGCGGGCGGGACGTAGCCGCGGATCCACAGGTGGCGCGACGGTGCGTGGGTGTGGTCCTGGAGCAGGCGGGGGTTTACGGGCGGCTGTCCGGAGTGGAGATCCTGCGGTACTTCGGCAGGCTGTCTGGCTTACCCCCCGGGGAGGTGCGGCGCCGTACCGAGCAGCTGGTCCAGTGGTTACACATGGAAGGTTTTTGCGAGAAGCCGGCGGGCACGTACTCCCGCGGCATGCGGCAGCGGCTGCACCTGGCGCGGGCCCTGCTACACGACCCCGCGGTACTCCTTCTGGACGAGCCCACGGGAGGCCTGGACGAGGGCACCGCTGCGGTGGTGCGCCAGGCCCTGCGGTCCCTGGCGCGGGAGGGACGGTGCGTGCTCTGGGCCACCCACTCCCCCGCGGAGGCCCGGCAGGTCTGCGACCGGGTCCTCCTGCTGCGGGACGGGAGGATCTGGCGCGAGGTGACCGCAGCCCAGTTCCGGGAAGGGGACCTCCCGGAAGGAGGCGAGCCCGGATGAGGGTTGTGTGGGCCGTGGCGGGCAAGGAAATCCTGGACCTGGCCCGGGACCGGCGGGCTCTGATCTTGGGGTTCCTCTTGCCGGTGCTGGCGGTGCCCGGGCTGTCGGCACTGGTGGAGGTGGGCACCCGCCGCAGGATGGAGTCCCCAGCCCGGGTGGCCGTGGTCAGCTCCGGAGACGTCCGGGGCCTTTTGCGGTACGCGGACGGCCTGTTGGAACCCGTAACGGTACCAGATCCGGAGGAAGCCCTGCGCGCGGGGCGCGTGGACGCGGTCTTGTCAATTCCCGGGGACCTGGAGGCCGAGGCGGAACGGGGGACCGCGGAGCTCGTGCTGCGCTACCGCCGGGGCGACCCGGACGGACTGTTGGCCCGAGAAAAGGTGGCGCAAGTGGTAGCCCGGTACTCCCTACCCCGGGTGGACCGCACGCTGCAGTCCCGCGGGCTGGACCGGGGGTCTCTAGTGCCCGTCCGCCTGCGCGAGGAGGCGGTTCCCGGGGGCGTGGGGTGGACCGGCCTCGCCCTTCCCCTCTTCGTAGTGGTGTGGGGGTTTGCGGGGGCCTCCCTGGTGGCTGCGGACCTGACCGCGGGAGAGAAGGAGCGCGGGACTTGGGACATCCTCCGGTCCGCCCCCGCGAGCCGAGGGAGTCTGGTGGCGGGGAAGTTTTTGACGTGCTGGTTGGCGGGCACGGTGCTGGCTGCTTTGGGCGCGGCCTCGCAGTTCGTGCTTTCGGAAGCTGGCCCCCCGGGCTGGACCCAGGTCTTCAGCCTGCTGGCCGCAGCAGGCAGCGCCAGCTCCGTGGCCGCGGCCTGCGCCTTGGTGGTGGGCCTGCTCAGCAGGAGTGCGCGGGAGGCCAACCAGTGGGCCCTGCCCTTGTACCTGGGGGCCCTGGCCGCCGCGGCGGGGGCCGAGGCCGTGCGGGGCTGGCCGGCTGCGTCCTTGGTGCCCGTGCTCAACGCCTTCCTGCTGGCCCAGCAGGCCGCGGAGGGGAGGCCGGAGGCCGGATGGGGGTGGGTGACGGTGCTGTCCTCCGCGGTGCTGGCCGCGGTGCTGCTGTGGGCGGCGGCGCGGCTGGTGGACCGGGAGTGACCCCCTTGGGGGCCTGTCCCGAAAAACCGTCGACCGGAGAGGACCGGGGTGGTCTGGGTCAGCGCACAAGCCGCGGGAGCAGCCACAGGAGCAACAGGACTACCCCCGCCGCCACCCACATCCAGATGTGCGTGGTCCCCGGCCGCCCGGACCGCCGCACACCTTCCGCACAGGGCCGGCACAGGTTCCCCGAGGCCGCCCGCACCACGCACGCGCTGCAGAGAGGCTTGCCGCAGCGGTTGCAGTACTGCAGGGCCTCGCGGTCCGGGTGGTAGGCACATCGGATTGGGTTCACGCTTCGGCCCTCCCTTCCCGCAAAGCCTGCAGCCGGCGGAGGTTGTCGCGGTCCGGGCCCCGCCGGTCGAAGCCCGGAGTCTCGATCACCCCCGCCAGGCGCGCCAGCTTCGGGTGGTTCACCCACGCCCGGAACCCCTGGAGGCCAATTCTCCCCTCGCCGATATTCTCATGCCGGTCCAGGCCGCTGCCCGGGTCTGCCCGGGAGTCGTTGAGGTGCACGAGTTTCAGCCGGGAGAAGCCCACCTGCCGGTGGAAAGCGGACAGGGTCAGTTCCACGCCTTCGGGGGTCCGTAGGTCCCAACCCGCGGCGGAGAGGTGGGCGGTGTCCAGGCACACCCCGACCCGTGGGTGGCCGTGCACCGCGTCCAGCACCATACGCAGCTCGTGGAACCGGCCGCCCAGGGTCCGACCCGCGCTGCTCTCCAGGAGGATCCAGGCGCGGTCCGACTCCTCCAGGGCCTGTTGGAGGGCCTGGGCTACGCGCCGGATCGCCCGCGCCAGGGACAAGTCTCCGCGGCTGCCCAGATGCGTGACCACGCCGAAGCCGCCGGCTTCCTCCATGGTCTGCAGGGTATGGGTCAGGTGGAGGACGGATCGTCGGCCCACCTCGCCGTCGGCGGCCGGGTTGACCAGGTACGCCGCGTGGGCCACCAGGGGCCGCAGTCCGTAGCGGCGGCAACGCCGCCGCAGCTCCTCCAGGTCCTCCGCGGGGTAGCGGACGAGCCGCCAGGTCCGGGGGCTTCCCACGAAGATCTGCAGGCACTCGCAACCCAGCTGGGCTGCCCGGTCCGCGGCCTCGTAGATACGGCCCCGGATGGAGACGTGGGCACCGAACCGCACGGAGCTACTGTACTCGACGCAGCCCGCGGTATCCTGGTGGCGTGCCTTCAGCCTTTCGGGCTTTCTGGGCGAACCTGGCGCTGGCGGCGGTGGCGGTGGTGTGGGGCGCCACGTTCCCCGTGGCCAAAGCCATCCTGGAGGTGGTACCGGCCTTCTGGTACCTCGTGGTGCGGTTCGCGGTGGCCTCGTGTGTCCTCTGGCCCCTGGCGTGGCAGCACTTCCCTTGGACCCCTGGGTTCTGGGTCCGGGGCGGCCTAGCCGGTCTGGCCCTGGCCGCGGGCTACAGCTTGCAGACTTTGGGCCTGCGGGAGGTCAGCGCCACCCACGCCGCCTTCCTCACGGGCCTGTTCGTGGTCCTCACCCCTCTTTTCGCCTCCCTGGTGGGCCGGCGTCCCGGTGGGTGGGAGTGGCTGGGGGTGAGCTCGGGGACCGCGGGCCTGTGGCTGCTGGTGGGGGGAGTATCGCGGCTGGGGCTGGCGGAAGTCCTGCTGTTGGGCTGTGCTGCGGCCTTCGCCCTGCACATCCTGTGGCTGGACGCCGCGGCTCGGGAAGGCCCCTCCCTTTCCCTGGGAGCCCTGCAGGTGGGGGTGGCCACCGCGGTGTTGGCAGGCTTCGCGGCCACAGAGCCCTTCCCGTCCACGGTGAGCCCGCGGGTGTGGGCGGCGGTGGTGGGGATGGGGGTTGTAGCCACCGCGGTCGCGTTCTTGGTTCAGTCGTGGGCGCAGCGGTTTACCCCGCCCGCCCACGTGGGTTTGGTGTTCATCGTGGAGCCCGTGGCCGCGGCCCTTTTGGCGCGTTGGTGGTTAGCAGAACTCCTCACGCCGGCCCAGTGGGTGGGAGCCGGACTCATCCTGGCCGGGATCGGGGTGGCACAGCTCCGCCCCGGTGGAGCTCCGGCGGGCATGGAGGCTGCGGCAGGACGGTAGGAGGACGCAGGATGGCGCGCAAACCTGGTTTCAACACCCTGGCGGCCCACGCGGGACAGCTCCTGGACCCGTACGGGGCGGTCTCCCCGCCCATTTACCAGACCTCCACCTTCGCCTTCCCCACGGTGGAAGAAGGGGCGCGCCGGGCGGGATCTTACTCCGAGGCCTTCTACACCCGCTGGGGCAACCCGACGCTGCGTCTCGCGGAGCAGCGCCTGGCAGCCCTGGAAGGCGCGGAGGCCTGCGTGCTCACCGCCTCGGGCATGGCGGCGGTGGCGGTGGCGGTGCTGTCCGTGGTGGGTGCGGGAGACCACGTGGTGTGTGCGGAGTGCGTGTACTCGGGGACCTTCGAGCTGTTTCGTAAGACCCTGCCCCGCCTCGGGGTGGAGGCCACCTTCGTGGACCCGACAGACCCCGAAAACTACGTCCGGGGCGCGCGCCCCAACACCCGGCTGATGTACGTGGAAACCCCTGCCAACCCGGTCCTCGCCATCACGGACCTCCGGGCGGTGGCGGAGGCGGCGCACCGGGTAGGGGCGGTGTGCGTGGCGGACAACACCTTCGCCACCCCGTACAATACCCGGCCCTTGTCCCTGGGGGTGGACGTGGTGGTACACAGTGCCACCAAGTACCTGGGAGGCCACCACCACCTCGTGCTGGGCGCGGTGGCGGGTCCACACCGCTTCTTGGCCAGCTGGAGGGAACAGCTGCGGGTTTTCGGCGGGTGTGCGGACCCCTTCTCCGCGTGGCTGTTGCTCACCGGGATCCAGACCTTGGGGTTGCGGGTGGAACGGCAGAACGCCACCGCCCAAAGGCTCTCGGAGTTCCTGCGGGGCCATCCCAGGGTGGAGCGGGTGTACTACCCGGGCCTGACGGACCATCCCGGGCACGAGGTGGCACAGCGCCAGATGCGGGGCTTCGGAGGCGTGCTCAGCTTCGAGGTCCGCGGCGGACTGGAGGCGGGGCGCACGGTGGTGGAACGGCTGCGGTGGATGAAGCTGGCGGTGAGCCTGGGCGGCGTACACTCCCTGGTCACCCACGCGGCCAGCACGACCCACGTGCACGTGCCGCGGGAGGAGCGACTGCGGGCGGGCATCTCGGACGGCCTCATCCGGGTGGCTGTGGGTGTGGAGGACCCGGAGGACTTGCTGGACGACCTCGAGCAGGCCTTGGCGTGATGGACCCGCAGGTGGCGAAGGTCCTGGCCCGGGTCCGGGTGGTGGTGCAGCCGGAGCCCTTGGTCCGGGTGAGCCTGCCGCCCTCGGAGAGGGGTCCTCTGCAGCGGCGCGCGGAGCGGTTCCACGCGCCCTTCTGCGTGACCTTTACGTCCCATGGGGTGTCCCTGGTGTGCCGGGAGGTGGAATGGGACCAGGTGGGGAAGGGGCTGCGGGCGCGGGGGGTGGAACGCGGGTACCGGATGATCACCCTGGACGTGGAACTGGAGCCGGAGGGAGTGGGCTACGTGCGGGCGGTCACGGAACGCCTGGCGCAGGCGGGGGTGGTGGCGGGGCTGGTTTCCACCTTCCACCGGGACCACCTGCTGGTGCGGGAAGAGGACGTGGACCGGGCCCGTCAGGTCCTGGAGTCCCTGGTGGAGGAGTGCCGGGCTGGAATGGCGCAGCCGCCGGAGCGGTTGGGACCTGCCAGAGGGAGGGGTGCTTCGGAGGAGGGGGACGTGGGGCCAGGATCCGGTCCTGAGGAAGCCCTGGCTCACGTGGACCGGGGTGCTCTGGAGGAGGCCCGGGAGATCCTGCGCACCGCCCGTAGAATTGCGGTGGTAGGACTTTCCGACAAGCCGCACCGGCCCAGCCACGGGGTGGCTCGGTACCTGCAGGAGCAGGGCTACGAGATCGTGCCCGTGAACCCCCGCGTGAAGGAAGTCCTGGGGGTGCGGAGTTACCCGCGGCTCGTGGACGTCCCAGCCCCCGTGGACGTGGTGCAGATCTTCCGCAGGTCCGAGTACGTCCCCGAGGTGGTGGAGGAGGCGGTGGCCGTGGGGGCCCGGGCGGTGTGGATGCAGCTAGGGGTCCGGCACGAGAAGGCGGCCGGCCGGGCACGGGCCGCGGGCCTGCGGGTGGTCATGGACACCTGTATGGCTACCGTACACCGTCTGCTGCGGGCCCGTGGGGAGCTGTGAGGGGAGGGGGTCGTGGTACGGTACCGGTACTTGTAGGAGGGGGGATGGCTGGAGGAGCTGGGGTGACCCTGCACCTGGGCTGCACCGTGCGCGCGCTGGACCTGGTCAACAAGCACGTCACCGACCACGCGGGCCAGGTGTACGGCTTCCAACGGCTCCTCCTGCACTTCCACGAGGCAGCCACGTGGAGGCAAACGCGGTGGTGGCGGGCCTCTGGGAATCCGTCCGAACACGGAGCTGGCCGCCGCGGCAGGTCTGCCCGTGGAGGACGGGGTCGTGGTGGACCCGCAGCTGCGGGCCCACACCAGGACGTGTACGCGGCGGGGGACGCCGCCCGCTTTTTCAACCCCGCCTTGGGTGCCTGGGTGCGGGTGGAGCACGAGGACAACGCCAACGCCCACGGCCGCATGGCGGGCCGGAACGTGGCAGGCAAGGCCGAAGCCTATGCCCACCTGCCCTTCTTTTACTCGGACGTGTTCGACCTGAGGTACGAGGCTGTGGGGGAGCGGACCCGGGCCTCCAGGTGGCGGAGGACTGGAGGGACCCTACCGGGAAGAGGAGTGTACCATCTGCGGGACGGCCGGGTGCGGGGAGGGGCGCTGCTGTGGAACGTGTGGGGACAAGTGGAGGCGGCACGGGAGCTGGTGGTAAAGCCCGGTGTCCGCGACCGGACCACCCTCCGAGGAAGGTTGCCGCGGTGAGCGTGGGACCTCCCACGCGGTGAGCTGCGCATGCGGTGGCGCGTGGACCTGCCCGGAGACTGCCCCGTCACTTGGACGGTGGTGGGGGCCAACCTGACCACCTTTGTGCTGTCCTACGTGGGCGTGCGGTGGCGGCTTTCCTTCCACCCCTCCACCGCGGCCGCAGAGCCGTGGACGTTCCTGACCTACGCCCTGGACGGGAGCGGGTCCTTGCTGTCGGTGCTCCTGTCCAGCTACGCCCTGTGGCTGTTCGGTGGGAGCCTGGAGCGGGGGTGGCTGCTTCGCGACTACGGCCGGTTCCTGGCCCTCACCACGGCGGCTCCCGCGGGGGCCTTGTGGGTCGCCGGGACGGGGCTGGGCATGGAGGCGGGGCTGTCGGGGTTGTGGATGCCCGTGGCAGCCTGTGCGGTAGCGTGGTCCGTGGTGCACCCATACGAGCGGCTCCTGGTGTACTTCGCGATCCCCGTGGAAGGCCGGTGGATCGGGCCTCTGAGCACGGCCCTGGTGTTTTTCTCCTTCCCCTTCCCCCTGGGCGCCTTCGCCCTGTCGGGGTGCGCGGTGGCCTGGTGGTACGCCTCGGGAGGGCGCTACGGGCTGGGCCGCGGGAGCCGCGCCCGCCTGGGGAACCCCCTTGCCGCTTACCAGCGCTGGCGGCGCAAGCGGGAGTTCCGCCGGCTCATCCGCCGCAGCGGGCTCGACGACCTACACGAGGAGCCTGCCCGGGAAAAGCCCTCCGATGTCCGCTAGATGGAAACCCCCTGACGGACGGGCCGGGGTGGTCTCGACCCATCCCAAACGTGGCGCGGCGGTTTTTTTGGGGGGGCGCGGTCGATGCCCGAAAGCCTTTGCGGGGGCGGTCCTGGGACTTCACAGGCGGGTGACGGAGCGGGCGGATGCTGGGAGTAGCGGCGCAGAGGAGGGCAAAGGAAGGATGAAGCGACGGGTCGCGGTGAGCTGGGTGGTGCTTTCGGTCCTGCTCCCGGTGGGCATGGCGTACGCCCACCACGGGTGGTCGTCGTACGACGAAGACCGGACCGTGACCGCCTCCGGGCCCGTGGAGGAGGTCCACTTCGAGCACCCGCACGCCACGGTGCGGGTGCGGGCGGAGGATCGCTCCTGGCTGGTGGTGCTCCCGCCTCCCACGCGTGCAGCGGCCGTGGGACTCAGCTCGGACCTGCTGCGGCCCGGCACGCGGGTGGTGGCGGCGGGGCACCCGCACCGCAGGGAGGCGGGCGAGATGCGGGCCTTGCGGATCACGGTGGGGGACCGGACCTTCCGGCTCCGGTGAACGGGGGGCCTCCGTGGGCGACCTGGTTGGAGGCCACCGCCTTCGCCACGTGGATGCGTCAGGCGCTGTGGGCGTACCCGGTGGCGGAGGTGGTTCACCTGGTGGGCTTGGCGGTGCTCGTGGGGTGTGCGGCGGCCTTCGACCTGCGGCTTTTGGGGCTTTCCCAGGGACTCCCGGTGCGGACCCTAGCACGGCACCTGCTACCCTGGGCGTGGCGGGGGTTCGCCTTGGTCGTGTCCAGCGGCGCCGCCATGTTCGCCGCCCACGCGAGCGAGTGGTCGCAGAACCCGGTCTTCCCCGTGAAAATGGCCTTCATCGCCGCGGGTGGTTTGAACGCCTGGGCGTTCCACCGGGGCGTGTACCGGTCCGCAGCCTCCTGGGACGTGGGCCCGCCCCCCCTTCGGGCCCGGGTTGCAGGCGCGGTGTCACTCCTGTTTTGGGGGGCGACGGTGGCGTGCGGGAGGTTGTTGGCTTACCTGTGAGAGGCGGCGTTCCTTGAGCCGGCCTTGGTTTCGGCGGCGCCGGCTTTGTTAGGATGGGAGGCACCGTCCGCCGGCAGCGCCCCTGGCCCTTTCACAAGGCGTTGACCGACCCGCCCGACCCTGGGGCAAGATGGGGTGGGTGCGGAGCAGGGACGATAGGGTTCCCGGAGATGTGCGGCCGGTGGGTTCGGCGATGAGGCGTGCGGCGTGGCTCGTAGCTGCGGTGGTCCTGGTAGCCGCCTCCGGGGCGGCCTCCCAGGCTTTCTCCCCTCAGGCCCTGTACGACCGGGCCTCCCCCGCGGTGGCCCTGGTGCGCACCGTGGAGGCGGACCGTCAGGGGACGGGCAGCGCGTTTGCGGTGACGCGGGACGGGCTGGTCCTGACCGCGGCACACGTGGTCCGGCGTGCGGAACGCATCACCCTGGAGTTCGAGCTGGGGCGGCGGCTCCCCGCGCGGGTGGTGGGCTACGACACGCGCCGGGACGTGGCCCTCCTGCGGGTGGACGCGGGCGGCCTGCCCGTCCTGCGCCTGGCGGACCCCTCCGGCATCCAGGTGGGCGAGCCCGTAGCCGTGATCAGCAACCCCCGAGGGCGTCCTAAGGTCTTGACCACGGGAGTGCTCCTGGACGTGGGGCTCAGCCTTCCGGGTCTGGTGCCGGGCATCTTCATCCGTGTGAGCGCGCAGGTGGCCCCCGGAAGCTCTGGAGGGCCGGTGCTCAACCGGGTGGGGGAGGTGATCGGGGTGGTGGTGGCGGTTTCCGCCCGGCCCGGTGCGGAAGGGGGGTTGGCCGTCAGCAGCGCGGCGGTGGCCCAGGTGCTGCCCAGCCTCATGGCCGGAGCTCGGGTGGAGCGGGCGTGGCTCGGGATCTTGGGGACCACCGTGACCCCCGAGCTGGCCCGGGAGCGGGGCCTTGCCGTCCAGCGGGGAGTGCTGGTGTTGGAAACCGTCCCCGCTGCGCCCGCGGAGCGGGCAGGGTTGCGGGCCGACGCCGCCAACGGAGTCCCCGGGGACGTCATCGTGGCGGTGAACAGCCGGGCCGTGGACAGCATGGAGGACCTTTTGGCCCTGCTGGCAGAGCACCAGCCCGGTGACCGGGTGCGGGTTCGGGTGGTACGGGGCGTGGCGGTGCTGGAGGTGGACGTGGTCCTGGGAGTTCGGCCTTGACGAAGAGGGCCCCCGTGGCCACCGCCTTGGTGGTCGAGGACGAGCCCCAGATCGCCCAGCTCGTCCAGCGCTACTTTGAGCGGGACGGCTTCCGTGTGGCCGTGGCCTCCGACGGCCCACAGGCCCTGGAACTGTTCGCCCGGGTGCGCCCGGACGTGGTGGTCCTGGACCTTATGCTGCCCGGCCTGGACGGCTGGGAGGTGTGTCGGAGGATCCGGGAGGATTCCAGGTCTGCGGTGGTCATGCTCACCGCCCGGGACGCGGTGGAAGACCGCGTGCAGGGGTTGGAGCTCGGCGCGGACGACTACGTCACCAAGCCCTTCAGCCCCAGGGAGCTGGTAGCCCGGGTGCGGGCCGTGCTGCGGCGGCAGCGGTGGGGCGGGCGGGAGGTTCTGCAGGTGGGGGACCTGGTGGTCGACTTCCCCCGGAGACGGGTCCGCAGGGCGGGAAAGCCCGTCCCGCTCACGGCCACGGAGTGGAGGTTGCTGGAAGCCCTCGCCAGCCAGCCGGGGTACGTGCTGACCCGCTGGCAGATCATCGACCGCGTCTACGGGGGGTCCTTCGAAGGGTTCGAGCGTACTGTGGACGTGCACGTGAAGAACCTCCGACAGAAGCTGGAGCCCAACCCGCAGGAGCCCCGGTACATCCTCACGGTGCACGGGGTGGGGTACAAGTTCGCGCACCCGTCCCATGGTTCCGACCCCTGAACAGTCGTCGGCGGCAGCCGGCCCTCCGCCAGGCCCGGAGGCGGCGCTCCGGGGTTGGAGCGGGTGGCTACAGGGATTGCGGGCGCAGCTGGCCCTGTCCTTCGCGGTGGTGGCGGTGCTGGCGGTGGCCGCGGTGGGGCTGTGGGCCCAGCACCTGACCGCGGTACGGTTCCACGCGTACATGGAGCGGGTGCGGCGGGGGGAAGTGCCCTGGGTGGCGGAGCAGCCGCCTCAAGTGCGGGAGCTGTGGCTGCAGAACCTGAGGCCCAGCGCGCGCCTGTTCCGCGCGTCGCAGCGCAAGTTCCTGGCGGCCTTCAACCAGTCCCTGTGGTTGGGCGGGCTCACCGCGGCCGTGGTGGCGGTGGGGGCGGGTTTGTGGTTGGCCGGCCGCATGGCACGCCCCCTGGCGGAGCTGCGGGCCGCGGCCAAGGCCATCGCCTCCGGCCGGCTGGACCAGCGGGTGCGGGCTTCTGGAGGCGAGATCGGGGAGGTGGCGCAGGCCTTCAACGCCATGGCCGCCCGGTTGGAAGCGGACGAACGGCTGAGACGGGAGTTCCTGGCCGCGGTGGCCCACGAGCTGCGCACGCCCCTGGCCAACGTGCAGGCTCACCTGGAAGCCATCCTGGACGGGGTGGCCGAGGCCACCCCGGAGCGCATCGCGGCCCTGCACACCCAGACCGTGTTGCTGAACCGTTTGGTGAGCGACCTCCGGGACCTCACCCTGGCGCAGGCAGGGGCCCTACCCCTGCAGCGTTGCCCGGTGGACCTGACGGAGATTTGTCGGGAGGTGGTGGAGGTTCTGGGACCTTGGTTTCAAGAGCGCCAGGTCACAGCCGAGATTGTGGCAGAGGGCTCCGTGTGGGCCTGGGGAGACCCCCAGCGGCTCCGGCAGGTGCTCCAGAACCTGGTACACAACGCGGTGCGGTTCAGCCCGCCCTCGGGCACGGTGCGGGTGGTGCTGACCACCCAGGCCGGGTGGGCGGAGGTGGCGGTGGAGGACGAGGGGCCGGGCATCCCCCTGGAAGACCTGGAGCGGGTCTTCGAGCCCTTTTACCGCAGCGACCCCTCGCGGAGCCGGCACAGCGGCGGCAGCGGCTTGGGGCTGGCCGTGGTGAAGCTTCTGGTGGGCGCCCACGGGGGCACGGTGCGGGCGGAACGCAGGCCGGACCGAGGCACGCGCTTCGTGGTCCGCCTGCCCGCCCCACAACCGCAAACACCGTCTCCATGAGCTTCCGCTGGCCCGTGGTGCTGTGGTGTCTTGCCCTGTGGGCCGTCCTGGCACTGGCCGGCCGGGCTTTGCTGCGCCGCAGGAGCGCCCGGGCCATCACGCACCCGGGGGTGGGTTGGCTGTCGGCCCGCAGCCGGGAGCCCTGGGCGGCCTTCGGGGGCGCCCTCCTGCTGGCGACGCTCGCCGCCGCGAGGCCCGTGGCCCCGTGGCCCGCCCCCGCGGGGTGGCCCGTGGTGCTGGTGGTGGACGTGAGCCGGAGCATGGAGGAGACGGACATCGCCCCATCCCGCCTGGAAGCCGCCAAGCGGGCGGCGGTGGAGTTCCTCCGGCGGCTGCCCCGGGGCATCCGGGTCGGACTGGTGACCTTCGGGAACTTCGCCAGCGTAGTAGTCCCTCTCACCGCAGACCGGGAGAGGGTGGCGCAGGCCGTGTGGGACCTCACCACCCAACTGCGCACCCAGCTGGGGGCAGGACTTCTGGAGGCGGTGCGCGTGTTGGAGCAGGAGGGAGCGCCGCAGGGGGAGGTACGGGGCGTGGTGGTGCTGCTGTCTGACGGGCGCTACAGCGACGGTCCCACCCCACAAGAGGCCACGGACCGGGCGGTGCAGGCCCGGGTGCGGGTGTACACGGTGGGGATCGCCACCACGCGCCCCGCGCACCTCCTCCGGAGCGGTTTCTGGGGACTCCTGGACGAACCGACCCTGCAGGCCATCGCGGAACGCACGGGCGGCAGGTACTACCGCACCACCCACGCCGGCCAGCTCCGGCACGCTTACCAGGACCTGGCACGTCGCACCGGCTGGCGGTGGGTCCCCCAGGAGGTAGGAGCCCTCTTCGCCTTGGCCTCCGCCGCGCTCCTCGCGGCCAGCGTGTTCCGTTCCGTCCGCCGCGCGCCCCTGGCGTGACGGCTCCTTGACGCGTCCGCCTGCGACCCCTATTGTCACACTGCGGTAGCCAACCCCACGGTTCGAGGGAAGGCGTGGGCCGGTTGACTCTGGCGGTGGTGTACGGAGGCCGTTCGGGGGAGCACGAGGTGTCGTGCGTCTCTGCCCGCAACGTGGTCCGCGCAGCAGACCCCCAGCGGTTCTCCGTGGTAGAGGTGTTCATCAGCCCGGACGGCAGGTGGTGGGTGGACGGGAAGCCCGTGTGGCTGCGCCTGGACCGCGTGGGGAAAGCCCACCTGGTGGTGGAAGGGCGGGACGTGGTGTGCGACGTGGTCTTCCCGGTCCTGCACGGGACCTACGGGGAGGACGGCACCGTGCAGGGCCTGCTGGAGATGGTGAACGCCCCGTACGTGGGCGCGGACGTCCTGGGCTCCGCGGTGGGGATGGACAAGGGCGTGCAGAAGGCCCTCCTGCAGGACGCAGGGCTGCCCGTGCTCCCCTTCCAGGTGGTGGAAGGCCGCCGGTGGGAGCGTCACACGGAGGAGGTCCGCCGGGAGCTGGCCGCGCGGGTGGGCTACCCGTGCTTCGTGAAGCCCACCCGCTTAGGCTCCTCCGTGGGCGTGCACCGGGTGGAGACTCCGCAGCAGCTGGACACCGCGGTTTGGGACGCCCTGCGGTACGATCTTGCCGTGATCGTGGAGCGTGCGGTGCTCCAGCCCGTGGAGGTGGAGGTGAGCGTGTTGGGCAACGACGACCCCATCGCCTCGGTGCCGGGGGAGGTGCGGCCCCGGCACGCGTTCTACGACTACGAGGCCAAGTACGTGGACCCGGAGGGCGCGGAACTGGTGATCCCCGCGGAGATCCCCGCGGAACGTGCGCAGGAGGTGCGTGGGCTGGCCCTGCAAGCCTACCGCACTCTGCGCCTGTCGGGGATGGCCCGGGTGGACTTCCTCCTGGAGCGGGAGGGCGCAACGTACATCAGCGAGGTGAACACCATCCCGGGATTCACGCCCATCAGCATGTACCCCAAGCTGTGGGAAGCCACGGGGATCCCGTACCGGGAACTCATCAGCCGCTTGGTGGACCTGGCCCTGGAACGCTGGCAGCGGCGCAACGCCCTGTGCACCACGTACGAGGGGGGCCGGCGCATCCGGATGGGGGAGGCGCGGGCGTGAACCGGTTCGTGAAGTCGCACGCCCTGGGCAACGACTACATCGTGCTGGACTCCGCGGAGCTGGACTTCCCCCTCACCGCACAGGCGGTGCGGCGCCTGTGCGACCGGCACTTCGGGGTGGGCTCCGACGGAGTGTTGGTCCGCGTCCCCTCCCATCAGGCGGACTTCGGCCTGCGGATCTACAACCCGGACGGCAGCGAGGCCGAGAAGAGCGGAAACGGGCTGAGGATCTTTGCCAAGTACCTATACGAGCACGGGCACGCCCATGCTCCCCGGTTCACCGTGGAGACCCCGGGGGGTGTGGTGCACTGCGACCTGGAGGTGCGGCACGGACGTGTGGTGGAGGTCACGGTGGACATGGGGGAAGCCACGTTTTCCAGCTCCCGGATTCCCGCGGCGGGGCCCCCCCGGGAGGTGGTGGACGAGGCCGTGGAGGTGCAAGGGGTGAGCTTGCGGGTGACCGCGGTGAACGTGGGGAACCCGCACTGCGTGGTGTTCACCGAGGACCTCAGGCAGGTGGATCTCCTGCGGCTGGGACCTGCCTTGGAGTGCCACCCGTTGTTCCCCCAGCGCGCCAACGTCCAGTTCGCCCAGGTGCTGGCCCCGGACCGGGTCCGGATCCGCATCTGGGAGCGGGGGGCAGGGCACACCCTGGCATCGGGCTCCAGCGCGTGTGCGGTGGCCGCCGCGTGCGTTCGCCGGGGCCTCACGGGCCGCGCCCTGCGGGTGGAGATGGACGGCGGCACCCTCCGGGTTTCCGTGGAGGAAGGCTATCGGTTGCGCGTGACGGGTCCCGCGTCCGAGGTGTACACGGGGCAGCTCCTCCCCGAGTTCGTGGAGCTGTTGCAGCCCTTGAGCTCCCCATGAACCGGCCGCGCGGGGTCGTCTTGGACTTGGACGGGGTGGTCTACCGGGGCCGGGAGGCTCTGCCGGGGGCGGTGGAGTTTCTGGCGTGGCTGCGGGCGGAGGAAGTCCCCTTCGCCTTCGTCACCAACAACTCTACCCGGACGCCGCGGCAGTACGTGGAGCACCTGCGTCAGCTGGGGATCCCCGCGGAGGAAGGCCAAGTAGTGACGTCCGCCCTGTGTGCCGCGGCGGTGCTGCAGCGTTGGAACCTCCAAGGGCCCGTGCTGGTGGTGGGAGGGTGGGGCCTGCGAGAAGCCGTTTTGGAGGCCGGGTACGCGCTGGTGGAGGACGGAGACGCCGCGGCCGCGGTGGTGGTGGGGCTGGACACCGAGCTCACGTACGCGAGGCTAAAAGCGGCGTGCTCCGCCATCCGGCGCGGTGCGCGCTTCGTGGCCACCAACCTGGACGCCAACCTGCCGGTGGAGGGAGAGCTGTGGCCAGGAGCCGGGGCCATCGTGGCGGCCATCCGGACCGCCACAGGCCGCGAGCCCGTCTCCGTGGGCAAACCTGAACCGTACCCCTTCCGGATGGCCCTCAACCGCCTGGGCACGCGGCCGGAGGAAACCCTCATGGTGGGAGACCAGGTCGCCACCGACATCGTGGGCGCTGTCCGCCTGGGTATGCGGACCGCCCTGGTGCTCACCGGCGTGGTCACCTCGTTGGAAGAGGCCCAGGGCGGGGAAGTGAGGCCCGACGTGGTGGCGCGGGACCTTGCAGACCTCCTCCGTCGTCTGCGCCAGGACCCCTGAGGAGGTGCGGCGTGCGCAAGGTCCTGTACGTGATCCTGGACGGACTCGCGGACCGGCCGGTGGCGGCTCTGGGTAACCGCACACCCCTGGAGGCGGCGCACACGCCCCACCTGGACGCCCTGGCCGATCAAGGCCAGCAGGGGTCGGTGGTGACGGTGGGGCCGGGCATCGCTCCGGAGTCCGACGTCGCCGTCACCGCGATCCTGGGGTACGACCCCTTCGAGTACCACGCGGGGCGGGGCCTATTGGAGGCCCTGGGGATGGACATCCCCTTCCGGGACGGAAACCTGGCCCTGCGGGGCAACTTCGCCACGGCGGGGGAGGGGCGACGGATCGTGGACCGCCGCGTGGGGCGGAGCTTGCGCAGCGAAGAGGCCAAAGCCCTGGCCCGCGCGGTGCAGGAGGAAGTCCAGCTGACAGGTGCCGCCTTCCGGTTTGAAGCCAGCGTCGGGCACCGCTGTGTGCTGGTGCTGTACGACCAGGTGCGGCTGTCCGCTGAGATCTCCAACACCGACCCCGCGTACGGCCGCGTGGGCGCCCTAGGGGTAGCCAAGACCGTGGTGAAGGACGAGGTGGAGACCTGCCTGCCCCTGCAGCCAGACCCGGGGGCGGAGCGGGCGGCGCAGCTGGTCAACGAGTTCACGGAGCGCAGTCGCCGGGTCCTGGAGGCGCACCCGGTGAACGCGCAGCGGAAGAGCCGGGGGGAACCTCCCGCCAATTTGGTGTTGCTGCGGGACGCCAGCGACCGCGTGCCGCAGGTGCCCGCCTTCACGGAGCGCTTCGGCGCCCGCTTCGCGTGCTTCGTGGAGATGCCCGTGGAGCGGGGTATCGCACGGCTTTTGGGCATGGGCATGGTGGAGGTCCCGGCCAGCGGACGCGACCCCCGCGTGTACAGCGCGTGGGCCCACGAGGCCCTGCGCCAGCTGGACGGGTGGGACGGTCTGTACGTGCACCTCAAGGGGCCCGACGAGCCGGGCCACGACGGGGACTGGGCGGGCAAGCGGGCGGTGGTGGAGGGGATCGACCGGTACTTCTTCGGCCCGCTGCGCACGGGGCTGGAGGGCCGCGGGGACGTCGTGGTGGCCGTCACCGCGGACCACGCCACCGTGTGTGCGTTGGGCGCCCATACCGACGACCCCGTTCCCCTGTTGGTGTGGAGCGCCGGCCTGGAGCCCGACCGAGCGGGAGAGTTTGGGGAGTCCGCGGCGGCGCGGGGGAAACTGGGGACCCTGCGGGGGGTGGACGTCCTGCCCCTGGTGCTGGAGCTGGCGCGCCGCCCCTAGACCGCGCTGGAAAACGCGGGGCGGTTGTTTGGGGACCCGGGGAGAGGTTCGCAGGCGGCGCGGCCAAACCCCCACCCCGCGTACCATGAGGGAGTTGCCGGGCCAAAGCTGGGACTACCGCCTGGTCCGGGGGGCGGTGCGGGCGCTGTTGTGGCTGCTGTTCGACCTGCGAACGGCGGGCCAGGATTCCATCCCCCGGTCGGGCCCTGCCCTGCTGGCGGCCAACCACCGCTCGTGGCTGGACCCCGTGGTTCTCGCCGCGGCCCTGCCCAGGCGCGCGGTCTTTCTGGGAGCGGAGGAGCTGCTGGGCCGGCGCCTGACGCCGGGGTTCGTACCGTGGGACTCCTTGATCCGCCTGCTGGCGCCCGTGGTGCGGTGGTACGGGTTCGTGCCCGTGCGGCGCACCGAGCTGGACCCTGGCGCCTACACGGGGGAGAGCTTCCGTGCGGCCCTACAGGTGTTGCGCGCGGGCGGGCTGCTGGCCCTGTTCCCGGAAGGAGGGATCAACCGCACGGGTTCCCCCTTGGCGCCCTTGCGGCGTGGGGTGGCGGCGCTGAGTTTGCGCGCGGGCGCTCCCGTGGTGCCCGCGTGGCTGTACGGCACCGACCGGGCTCTTCCCCTGGGGGAGGTGGTGCCGCGGCCGCGCCGGGTGGCGGTGCGCTTCGGGCCGCCCATCCCTCCCGCGGGGCGTTCCCCGGAGGATCTGCTGGCCCGGTTGCAGGACGCACTCCTGCAGCTGTACCAGCAGGGCCCCCCTTAAACTGACCACCCCTAAAAATCGCGCAGGGATTTTCGGGGACCCCGGTCTTCTCCCCTCAAGCGCCTTTGTGGGACAAGCTCGTAGACCGTTTTGACCCGGGACGGATGCCACGCGAGTACCCCGACGGGTCGCCCGCCGCCGCGCCTCCGCCAACTGGCGTGGGCACGGTTTGGGGGGCACGTCGCAGCCGAGGCGGGAACTTCCTTCCGGCTGAGGAAGTCGGGGTCGAGGTCTGCGGGGATCGCTGAGCTGGCGAACCAGACCGACCAGAGCGCCGTCCTATGCGACTTCTCGACCTTCCACCACGGTGAGCAGATCCAGGAGCTCCTCCTTGATCTCCACGGAGGCCCGGCTCTCCGGGATCCGGCGCCGCTCTCGAGGCCTCGCCAGCGGGACCGGGACGGTCCGACGAATGGTCGCCGCAGGGCCGGGGGTCATCACCACGATCCGGTCCGCGAGATAGATCGCCTCGTCGATGTCGTGCGTGACGAGCAGGACGGTCTTGTGTTCGGCGCCAAACCGGCTGCGGACGCACCGGTCCATGGTCGCGGCCTCCCACAACCTCAGCAGCTCGTCTTGGAGCATCGCCCGGGTCAACGCGTCCAGGGCGGCGAAAGGCTCGTCCAGCAGCAGCACCTTGGGGTTCGAGACAAGGGCGCGCGCCAGGGCCACCCGCTGCTTCATCCCTCCGGAGATCTGCCCCGGCCGCTTGGACCGGTGCTTCCACAGCCCCACCAACCGGAGGAAGTGCTCCACGAGCTGCGCCCGCTCCGGCAAGGGAAGTGTCCGGTGGACCGAGGAGACGACCACGTGGACGTTCTCGTAGACGGTGAGCCAGGGCAGGAGGGCATAGTTCTGGAACACCACCGCCCGATCCGGCCCCGGGCCCAGGATCGGCCGCCCCTCCAGCAGCACGGTTCCGGAGGTGGAACGGTCTAAGCCGGCGACAAGGTTCAGCAGTGTGGACTTCCCGCAGCCGGAGTGGCCGATGAGGGCCACGATCTCCCCCCGCGCCACCTCCAGGTTAACGCCCTCCAGGACGTGATGGGCTCCGAACGACTTGCTCACGTCCTGCAGCACGAGGTAGCCCATCCGTCACCACCTCTTCAGGTGCTTGAGCCACGCGCCCAGCGCGGCGTCCATCGCCCATCCCACAAGCCCGATCAGGAGGATCGCGCTGAACACCTGCTCCAGACTCAGAGCATTCCAGCTGTCCCAGATGAAGAACCCGATGCCGGTGCCCCCGGCGAGCATCTCGCTCGCCACGATGACCATCCACGCAACCCCCAAGCCGAGCCGGAACCCCGTGACGATGTAGGGGAGGCTGTGGGGGACGACGACCTTCGTGAGGTAGGTCCACCGAGAAAATCCGTAGACCTGCGCCACGTGCCGGTACTCCAGGGGGACCGAACCCACCCCGAGGGCGGTGCTGATCAGGGTGGGCCACAGGGAGGTCACCGCGATCACAAACACGCTTGCCCGAGGCGACGAACCGAGGGCCGCAAGTCCCACCGGGAACCATGCCATGGGGGAAACGGGCCTCAGGATCTGGACCACGGGGTTCAGGAGACCGCGGGCGGACTCCGAAGCCCCCATGAGGATGCCCAGGGGCAGGGCCAGGGCCACGCCGATGGAAAAGCCCAGGAACACGCGTCCGAGGGAGGCCAAGAGCTGCAGCCCGATTCCCTTGTCGTTGGGGCCCGCGTCGGAGAAGGGGTGGGTCACGAGTTCCCGGAACACCCCGAAGGTCCGGACCGGATCAGGGAGCTGAGGAGCGAACACGCGGCTCAGCCCATACCACAGGGCCAGCACCAGCGCGAACCCTAGGACGGCGCTGCGGAGCTGAACCAGGGCCGGTCGTGCGGCGACGGAGACGCTGGGGGCGAACGGTTTCCGACCGACGATGGTCCCCTGCATCGTTACACCTCCCGGATGTGGTACTTCCGAATGGATGCTTCCGGCTGTGTGGGATCGAACGGTACGCGGTCGATGAACCCCAACAGCGGCACGAGGTCCTCTTCCGGTACGGGGAAGCCGGCCTCTCGGGCCGCTGCCCGGTACAGATCCTGGAGGATCAGCACGCGGGCCACCTCCAGGTAGTCGGGGGCCTCCCGGAGCCATCCCCATCTCCGGTACTGGGCGAGGAACCAGACCCCGTAGGCGTAGCGGGGAAAGTTCACCCGGCCCGCGCGGTGGAAGAGCATCGGGTCGTCCTTGTAGACCCGCCGGCCCAGGCCCGCCCCGAGGTGGTAGATGCCCAACAGACGCTCCAGGATCGCCTCGGCGGGGGCGTTCACGTAAGCCCGGCGGGCGAGGACCGGTGCTGCCTTCCGCCGGTTGTCGTGGTCGTCCAGCCACCGGGAGGCCTCGAGGATCGCCTTCATGACGGACTTGGCCTCCTCGCGGTGCTGCCGGGCGAACGCCCAGTGGAACACCAGGGCCTTCTCCGGGTGGTGCTTCCAGATGTCCTGGGAGGCGAGGTGCGTGAAGCCGACCCCCTCGGCCACCGCCACCCCGTTCCAGGGCTCGCCCACGCAGTAGCCGTCCATGTTGCCGACGCGCGTGTTCGCCACCATCTGGGGAGGCGGGATCGTGATGATCTTCACGTCTTTGGGGAAAACCCCGCAGGCCCCCAGCCAGTACCGCAGCCAGAGGTCGTGCGTGCCGCCCGGGAACGTCATCGCGAAGGTGGGCGTCTTGCCGGCCTTCTGGAGCGCGTCGATGGTGGCCTTCACCTTCTGGAGCTCCCCGAACCCCACCCGGTCCCCGAAGGTCTTCACGGAGAGGGTAACGGCCTGCCCGTTGACGTTCAGGATCATGCCCAGGGCAAGGCGGGAACCGGCCGTCCCGCCGATCCCGGCGTACACCGAGAAGGGCATCGCCGAAAGGCAGTGGGCGGCGTGGAGTTCTCCAGACAGGAGCTTGTCCCGGACGTTGGCCCAGCTCGCTTCCTTGGAAACCTCGACCTCAAGGCCGTACTTCCGGTACAGGCCCAGCTCATGGGCCATCACCACCGATGCGCAGTCGGTGAGGGGGATGAAGCCAACCCGCACCGTCGCGGGCGCCGCCCACGCCCGGACCACCGGTCCCAGCGCAAGCCCGAGTGCGGCCCCAAGGCCGGCTCGCAGCACCTCCCGCCGGGTGAGGCCACCGGCCGGTTCTGCGCCTGCGGGCACCGGCCGTACCCGGACCGCGCACGCCTTCAGCTCCGGCTGGCCGGAGACGGGGTCGGTGGCGGTGGACGTCAGGGCGTTGGCAGATCGGTCCGCTCCGTGGAGAGGACCCCAGTGGAACGGCAAGAAGCACGTCCCGGGGCGCACCCGCTCGGTGACGCAGACCCGCACCACCGCCCGGCCGCGGCGCGAGCGCACCTCCACGTACGTCCCCTCCCGGATCCCCAACCGTCCGGCGTCCACGGGGTGGAGTTCCAGGAGAGGCTCGGGCTGGGATCGTACGAAGGCCCGGACCTTCCCGGTCCGGGTGAGGGTGTGCCAGTGGTTCTTCGCGCGGCCCGTGAGGAGCACCAGCGGGAAGCGCTCACACGGCACCTCCTTCGGCTCTTGGTGCTCCACGGGGACGAACCGGGCACGGCCGTCAGGCGTGTGGAAGCGTGCATCCGCGTAGAGCCGCGCAGTCCCGGGATGGTCCGGCTCGGGGACCGGCCACTGGAGCGGGCCTTCCGCCTTCAGACGGGCGTAGGTCACTCCGGAGTAGTCGCACGGCCGGCCCCGCAGAAGCGCTGTGAACTCCTGAAAGAGTTCCTCGCTGGACCCGTAGGGGAAGTGCGCCCCGAACCCCATCGTCCGGGCGAACCGGGTGAAGATCTGCCAATCGGGGAGCGCCTCTCCGGGCGGTTCCGCGAGCGTTGACAGGTACGTGATGCGCCGCTCGGAGTTCGTCATGACCCCTTCCTTCTCCGGCCACTGGGCGGCGGGGAGGAGTACGTGGGCGAACGCCGTGGTCTCGGTGGGATGGTAGGCGTCCTGGACCACGACGAGCCGCGCGCGACGCAGGGCCTCCTGAATGAAGGCGTGATCCGGGAACGAGGTGGCAGGATTGGTGCCCACGATCCACACCGCCTGTACCCGACCGTCCCGCAGGGCTTGGAACAACTCCACCGCCGTAAGGCCCGGCTTCGACGGCAGCTGCTCAGCGGGCACACCCCACACGGCGGCCACCTCCCGTCGGTGTTCGAGGTTGGTGACGAGCCGGTACCCGGGCAGCAGGTGCGCGAGTCCTCCCGCCTCTCGGCCGCCCATGGCGTTGGGCTGCCCGGTGAGGGAGAAGGGGCCGCTGCCGGGTCGTCCGACCTGGCCGGTGGCCAGATGGAGGTTGAGGATCGCCTGGGCCTTGGCGACTCCGACGGTGCTCTGGTTCACCCCCATGCTCCAGAAGGTGAGGAGGGCACGGGCACCCCCCACGATCCGCGCGGCCTCGATGACCAGCGCCGGAGGGACGCCGCACAACCGGGCCACCCGCTCCGGGTCGTAGGCCGCCACCGTCTGCGCCACCGCCTCGAACCCCGTGGTGGCCGACGCGATGAACCCGCGGTCGATCCTGCCCTCGCGGATGAGGAGGTTGAGGATCCCGTTCAGGAGCGCCACATCGCTCCCGGGCCGGATCGGGAGGTGCAGGTCGGCGATCTCCGCGGTGCGGGTGCGCCGCGGGTCCACCACCACCACCTTCACCGCCTCCGGTGCCCCGCGCTTCCGCCGGACGATCCGCTGGTAGAGCACCGGGTGACAGTCGGCGGTGTTCGTGCCCGCCAGGAGGATCGTATCGGCGAGGTCCACGTCCGCGTAGCACGACGGCGGTCCGTCAGAGCCGAACACAGAGGCGTAGGCGGCCACCGCGGAGCTCATGCACAGCCGCGAGTTCGCGTCCACGTTGGGCGTCCTCAGGAAGCCCCGGGCGAGCTTGCCGGCCACGTAGTAGTCCTCGGTCAGCAGCTGCCCGGAGAGGTAGAAGGCGATGGCCTCCGGGCCGTGGCTGCCGAGGATTTTTTGGAGGCGGTCTGCGATGTGCTCGAGCGCCGCATCCCACGAGACCCGCCGGAAACGTCCGCCGATCCGGACGTGCGGGAACAGGAGCCGGTCAGGAGTGCGCAGCGTCTCGGGCAGGAAGACGGCCTTCGCACATACCCCACCGAGGCTCGACGGGTGATCGGGATCCCCCTGCACCTGGACGACAGCCCCGTCCTGTACGGTGACCCGCAGCCCGCAGCCCACGCCGCAGTACGGACAGTACGTCCGCTCCTGACGCATCGTATCCCTCACGACGCACGGGCGTAGCTCTGCCATCCCTTCCCTCCTTCGTCGTTTGTTGTGCGGCAACATGGCCGCTGGGTTGACAAGAGGAGCAGGCGGGGCTCCGGACCTTTAAAGCGGCAGCGGGGCCGCCTGGGTCATTCGGGGGGAGACTCCACGACGAACGCGTCCTGCTCACGGCGAACCGGGTAGACCTTGAGCCGGAGCGTGGGGTCTGTGATCCCGCGTCCGGTCCGCAGGCAGAACCGGTAGCCGTGCGCAGGACAGATCAACTCCATCTCGTCCACCACACCTTCCGCGAGGGAGGCACCGGCGTGGGGGCAACGGTCCTGCACGGCGTAGGTCGTCCCGTTGCACCGGAACACCGCCACCACTTCCTCGCCCAGCTGCACCCGGAGCCCCTTCCCTTCGGGAAGCTCCGCCGCAGGCACGGCAGGGCCCCGAAGCGGTGCGGACACCCGCGAGGCCGCCGCCCGTGTCTGCCAGGTCCGCAACTGGGTGCGTAGGCCGTCGAAGTTCCCGTACCGCATCAGGGCCTCCACGATGGGCTCCAGCGCATCGCAGGGCACGTCCTCCAGGAGCTTCAGGGCACGCGTGGGCTGAGGGCCGCTGCTCCCCCCCCACGTATACGTCCACGGCTTCCACCATCTCCTCCCCGATCCGGACCTTCTTGCCCACAAGCCCGACATCCGCCACCCCGTGGTTCCCGCAGCCTGCAGGACACCCCGACCAGTGCACGGTCACAGGACGCTGGATGCGGTCTTGGAGGGATCGGGCGATCTCCAGGGCGCGGCGCTTGGTGTCGATGAGGGCCAGGTTGCAGTAGTCGGTGCCGGTACAGCTTACGAGCCCCCGCAAGACCGGAGGTGGGTCGGGCCGGAATTCCCGCAGCAGAGGCTCTGCTCGTAGGGCCTCCAGCTTCTCGTCCGACACGTGGGGGACGATCACGTTCTGGCCGGTGGTGAACCGGACTTCACCGTTCCCGTACACCTCGGACAGCCGGGCCAGTTCCAGGAGTTGCTCTGCCCGCACCCGGCCTACGGGGACCAACAGCCCCACCGCGTACAGCCCCTGTTGTTTCTGGAGGATCACGCCGATGTGGTCGGTGGCCGTCGGCTTCCGCTCCTCCCGGCCCGCCGGGCTCAAGGGATACCCCAGGCGATTCTCCAGGACCTCCCTGAACCGCTCCACCCCCCACAGGTCGAGCAGGAAGCTCAGCCGCGCCTTGCTGCGGGCCTCCCGCAGTCCATAGTCCCGGAAGACCTCCACGATGGCCGCGCAGACCTCCGGGGCCTGGTCGGGGGTCACGAACGCATCGAGGGATGAGGCGATCCGGTAGCCGCCGGACCCCATCTTGCCCCCTACCAGGACGTTGAAGCCAACTAGCCCCTCCCGCACGGCCGGGACCAGGGCCAGGTCCTGAGTCTCCGCGTGGGTGCAGTTCTCCCGACAACCCGTGATCGTCACGTTGAACTTCCGGGGGAGGTTCGTGTAGGCGCGGTTCCCCACGATGCGCGCGGTGAACGCCCGCACCACCGGGGAGGCGTCCAGAAGCTCGGTGGGCAGGAGCCCTGCGAGGGGACAGCCCACTACGTTGCGGACGTTGTCCATGCCGGTCTGCAGCGTGGTGAGGCCGACCCCGCGGAGCCGCTCCAGGATCTCGGGGACGTCGCTCGTAACGGTCCGGCTCCCAACGCCATCGAGGCCATAAAGGCGGCCCGCGACGGGCTGGACGTGGGGAAGGACATCCTCCGCTACGCCCGGGAGGGGTGGGAGGCGATCCCCAAGGACGACGTGGAGCGGCTGAAGTGGTGGGGAGTCTTCTTGCGGAAGCACAGCGAGGGAGAGCCCGGCTACTTCATGGTCCGGATCCGCATCCCCAACGGCATCGCCACCGCCGCCCAGGTCCGGGAGATCGCGACGATCAGCGCGGAGCGGGGGCGGGGGATCGCCGACATCACCACCCGCCAACAGATCCAGATGCGGTGGATCCGCATCGAGGACGGTACCCTCCTTCCCGGTTCGGGTGTCCGGGAACGACGGGGTTCCCACGGCACAGGAGAGCGGCGGGGCTCCGGGATCCAGTACGGGGGCCGAGAGGGCCGCTCGGCCCAGAGGACTTCGCGGTCTTGCTAAACTCCGTACGGGAAACACGGGCGCTTGTCAAGAGGGACGGGCGGCGAAGGAGGGCTGCAAACGGGATGGAGGCAGGAACGGTGCGGGTCCTGGGGTTTGCGGGGAGCCTGCGGCGGGGTTCCTTCAACCGGGGCCTCCTGCGGGCTGCCGCGGAGGTGGCTCCCGAGGACGTGCCCGTGGAGGTGTTCGACCTGCGGGGGATCCCCCTGTACGACATGGACGTGGAGCAGCAGAGCCTTCCGGAGCCCGTGGTGGCCTTCAAACGCGCCGTCCGCGACGCGGACGCGGTGCTGATCGCCACCCCGGAGCACAACTGGTCCTTCCCCGGGGTGCTGAAGAACGCTCTGGACTGGGCGGCACGACCTTCGGGAGACAACCCCTTCCGGGGCAAGCCGGTGGCGGTGATGGGAGCCAGCACTGGGGCGTGGGGGACCTTGCGGGCGCAGCTGCACCTGCGGCAGGTGCTGGCGTACCTGGAGAGCCACCTCCTGCCTCGCCCAGAAGTCCTCGTCACCCACGCCCGGGAGAAGTTCGACGGCGAGGGCCGGCTGGTGGACGAAAGCACCCGCGCGCGGGTTCGGGAGTTGGTGGTGGCGCTGCGGGACTGGGCCCGGTTCTTGAAGGGAGCGGGCCCGCGGTAGGGAAACCCGGTTCTCCCCGGCTCTAGGAGCGTGTCCCGGAAAAACCTGTTTCATGGAGGGGGACCGGGGTCCCCAAAAATCGCTGCGCGATTTTTGGGGTGGTCTAGGACCCGACTTTGACAGTTCCTGGGCATACGAGAGCCTCGGAGGGGTGTAAATGCCCGGTTTTCCGGCCCTGCGGTGTGTGCACACGCGGCAAGGCGTAGGCACACGTTTTTCGACGAAACGGCAGGAGTTCTAGA
>Ga0272447_1000174_pt1 | contig 49417 bp, 48 predicted proteins | sample YNPCB0133_FD_194589 | JGI IMG/M metagenome (GOLD analysis project Ga0272447, IMG submission 194589) | Hot spring microbial mat communities from Yellowstone National Park, WY, United States - YNP-CB-013-3 | ecosystem: Environmental > Aquatic > Thermal springs > Hot (42-90C) > Sediment | place...
GCCTGGGGGAAGAAAAAGACCCAGTAGAGGAGCCGCAGGTAGTCCAGCGGGTTCCAAGGCTGAAGGGGCCGTTTCAATTTGGGGGCCAGGTCCAGGCGGGGGACATTTGCGCTCATTCCAGCGCCTCCAGATCCCTCTCATATCCGGCTCGCCAATCATAATCGGGGTCGGCCAGGGCCTCGTAGCAGTGGTGGGCGGCCCGCTGCAGCCAGTAGGGGTGCCGTCCGGAAAGGGCGATGAGCTCCCGGCAGGTCGCCGGGTCAAACCGGGGGGCCTCCGGCGCCCAGGGGTGGTCCAGCAGGCGCTGGGCCTCTTCTTCGGTGAAAGGGCCCACTTCCAGAGGCTGGAGGAAGTCCCACGGTATGGAACCCCTCTCCGGCCGGGGGAAAATGTTCCATGGCGGCACGCGGCTGGCCGTGACCAGGCGGAAGCCCGGTTCCCGCTGGCAGAGGGCCCGGCATCCTCGAAGCATGTCCAGGTCAAAGCCCCGCTCCAGCGCCAGGTCCAGCTCGTCCAGCAGCAAAACCATCCGGCGGCCCCGCAGCGCAGCCCGAAAGTCTTCCCAGGTGTCCCCGCTCCCGCCCAGCCGGGCGATGGCCTCCCGGAGGAGTTGCCGGGCCGGGATGGGTTCAAAGAAATCCCAGAAGAGGGTGGGAATCTCTTGATCCAATCGCCGTTTCAATTGCCAGAGGATGGAGGACTTGCCGATCTTGCGCTCCCCGATGAGGGCGACGGAGCCCGCCTCAAGCTGCCGGAGCACTCGTTCCAGCAGGCGTTCCCGCCCGATGAAACGGGCGGGGTCTCGGATCGCCAGGATATCGGTGAAGGGATTGGGAGGCAAGGGACGTTCGACCGGCTTCAGGACAAGCCTTGCGATGAGAGACGCGGGGATGATGAACGCGGCCTTCACCGAGGGGTCACGCTCGGCGGCAGAGACCATCCCCACTACGCCGCCCAGAGCGTCGTCCCAGACCGGCGCGCCGCTGAAGCCCGGCCGCACTCGGTAGCTGATCTCATTGGTGTTCTCAATCTGAAGCCAGCCGCGGGCGGTGGGGCCCCGGATGATGCCGCTCGCCCAGACGCCCTCCGGATGCCCGGCCGGGAAGCCGAAGGCGCGGAAAGGATGACCCCAGAGGTCGCCGCCTTTCACCAGAAGGGCCGGCTCAGCGCCCTCAGGCGGGTCGGATTCCAGCTCCAGAACGGCGATGTCGTCCTGAGGATGCCAGCGGGCGACCCGCGCACTCAGGTGCTGGTCCGGCGCCAGAAGGGGGAAGTCCAGAAAGATCCGATCGGGCAGCGGTTCGGGCGGCGGTTCCGGCGCGTCATCCGACGGGTCCAGGGCGCGGGTCACCACATGGGCGCAGGTGACCACCTCCCGTCTTCCCACCAGGAAGCCCGAGCCGATGACGGTTTCCTTGTCAACGGCATAGATGCGGACCTGGGCGCCCTGAATCCGATCCACTGGGTCTGCCTGGCGCGTCATCCTGCCCTCCGGATCCTCCGGTCTTGCCGGGCGAGGACGAAGGGAACGACCGCCGGCGCGAGGATGGGAGCGCCGAAGCCGGGCGTGGGCCCTTGACCGCGCCGGCGTTTGCGGTATCCTTTGCCTCGGCGGAGGTCGCCTGTCGCCGGCCCTCGGCCGATCATCCCGAACTCGGGCCCCCGCGCCCGGATCCGAAAGGAATCCACGCGCGCGGGCGCTTTCCCTAAGTCCCAATTATAAAAGCGAGGCGGATGCGATGCGACGGGCGTGGGTGTTGAGCGGAGGCGGCAACCGGGGCCCGCTCCAGGTGGGCGCGATGCGGGCGCTGCTGGAGCGGGGGCTCGATCCCGACTTCCTGGTTGGCACCTCGGCCGGGGCCATCAACATTGTGGCCTTCGCCGCGGATCCCACCCCTCTGGGCCTGGAGCGGCTGGCGCAGGCCTGGCAGAGCGTCCGCCGCGAGGATATCTACCCCGGTAATCCATGCACCATTCTCTGGCGGATCCTCACCTGCCAGGACAGCTTGTTCGACGGTTCCGGGCTGCGGCAGGTCCTCCGGGCTCATCTCCCGCCGGGTGTGAAGACGTTCGGGGACCTGCAACGCCCGTGCTACGTGACGGCGGCGGATCTGTGCACGCAGCGCCTCATCCTGTTCGGTGAGGATCCTTCCACCCCGGTGCTGGAGCCGGTGCTGGCCAGCGCCAGCGTCCCGGTCATCCATCCCCCGGTGCGCTTCCGCGGGATGCAGCTGGTGGACGGCGGGATCGTGGCGGTGGTCCCGGTCTCCATCGCCCTCGAGAAGGGGGCGGAGGAGATCTACGTGGTGGACCTGGGCTTCAGCCCGCAGATCCTGCCGCCCCGCCGGGGCGTGATGGAAATCGCCATGACGGCGTATCAGACCCTCATCGACGAGCAGACCCTAGACGACCTCTACGATGCGTTGCAGGTTCCGGTGACGCTCCACCACGTGTGCATCCCCGCCTTTCAGGAGATCTGCTTCCTAGATTTCTCCCAGACTTCTGAGATGCTGGAGGCTGGCTACGAGGCGATGCGCCGTTATCTGGAGGATCCGCATCCCAACCAGATCTGTGTGATCACGGCCGAGCGCTGTCGGGCCATGGCGGCCCAGATGGTCCCCAGCGGGGGCCGGGTCTATGCGCCGCCGCGCCGGCGGTGGTTGCTGGGGATGAGGTCCCCGAAAGAATAAGCTTAGGGAGGAGGGGGAGGCGATGCGGCGTGGAGATCCGTAGACTTCAATCTGGAGGGATGCGATGACCTACATTGCGGTGGATCTCGGAGGCACCCGCATCCGGGCCGCGCGCTGCGACGCGGCGGGCCGGGTGCAGGCCCGAACGGAACAGCCCACCCGGCCGGAGGAAGGGGTGGAGGCGGTGATCGACCGCATCGCCGAGTCGATCCGTGCGGTCTGGCCGGCGGACGAGCCCGTGGAGGCGATTGGCATCGGCGCGCCTGGTCCGTTGGACCCCCGCACTGGGGTGGTGCTCACCGCCCCCAACCTGGGCTGGGAGAACGTCCCGCTGGCGGAGCGGCTGCAGGAGCGGTTCGGCGTCCCTTGTTTCGTAGGCAACGACGCCAATCTGGCTGCCCTGGGGGAATGGCAATATGGGGCTGGCCGCGGCCACGATCACCTCGTGTATCTCACCATCAGCACCGGCATCGGGGGCGGGGTGATCACCCACGGGGTGTTGCTGGAAGGCGCTCACGGCCTGGGGGCGGAGTTGGGCCACATCCTTGTGGAAGTCCAGCCTGGGCCCCAATGTGGCTGCGGGCAGCGAGGCTGTCTGGAGGCCCTGGCCTCCGGGACGGCCATCGCTCGCATGGCCCGGGAGGCCCTCGCCCGCGGCGAGCCGGTCCCCTGGTCGGATCGCGATCCCGAGTCCATCACCGCGGCCGACGTCGCGGAAGCGGCCGCTCGAGGCGACCCCGTGGCGGGGGCCATCATGGAGCGGGCGGCCTTCTACCTGGGGGTGGGCATTGCCAGCTTCTGGCACATCTTCAACCCCACCCTCGTGATCCTGGGCGGCGGGGTGATGAAGGCAGGCGACTGGTTCCTGGAGAGGATCCGAGCGCACGCGCGGGAGCGGGCGATGACCCCCGCCTACGTTACGCCCATTGTCCGGGCAGCCCTGGGGGAGGATGTCGGGCTGTTAGGCGCCTTGGCCTACGCGCAGTGGCGGCAGGCCGCTGCGCTCCCCCACTCGCGCTGAAGCTGCGCCCAGTCCTCCGGCGTGTTAATGTTCCGCCAGGACCAGCCCTCCGGGTCCACCGCCTGCCAGTCCGCTGGCGGGATATAGCGCACCCGGATGGCCGGGTAGAAGGCGACCACCGCCCGCTGCCCGCGCGCTAAGGCGGCAGCGATAGGGTTGAGACAGGAGGCGCGATAGAAGGCGTGGAGGGGCTCCGGGCGACCCTCGGCGTTCACCGGCACGACGGCGTCCGACCCGGAGCGGCGTTCGAACAGCCAGCGGATGATCAGGGGATCCACCAGGGGCATGTCGCAGGCAAGGACGAAGGCCCACTCATACCGGGCGCTCAACAGGCCAGCCCATAACCCACCCAGTGGGCCCACCGGAGGGGTGGGATCGGGGAGAAGCCGGGCAGCGAAGCCTAGAAGGCGCTCAAGGCGAGGCGCAACCAGGATCACATCGTCGGAGACCTGGCGGAGACGCTCCACCAACGCGGCGATGAGAGGGCGTCCGTGCCATTCCAGCAAGGCCTTGTCCTGACCCATCCGGCGGCTCTGGCCACCGGCCAGGAGGATCACACTATACATGCGGAGCCCCCTTTGACACTTCGGGGAACCTTTCCGTAGGATAGAGTATATCCCCATTTGCAAGGAGGAGCGCAATGTTCGGGCGACCCAAGCCGGAGAGGGGGCCGGCAGCTCCGAAGCCGGCGGTTTCCAGCGCCTCGTCGGAGACCGTGCTGGGCCCTACCTGCGTGGTCAAAGGGATGCTGCAGGGAGATGGGACCATCCGGGTGGAGGGGATCTTCGAGGGTGTGATGGAGATCAGCGGACATCTCATCATCGGGGAGAACGCGCGGGTGCGTGTGGAGGTGCGGGCGACCAACGTCTCGGTAGCCGGCGTGGTGATTGGCAAGATCCACGCCACCGGGCGGGTGGAGATCCTCTCCACCGGGAAGGTGTGGGGCGAGATCCAGGCGGGCTCCTTAGTGATCGACGAGGGTGGATATTTCCGCGGGCAGTCGATGATGCCTGGGGCAGAGCCCGAGTTCCCGATGCTGGAAGCCCCTCGCCCGGATCGGGAGGAGCGCGTGATCGACTTGAGCGCGGGCCTGGAGGTTCGGGAAGGATAGTCTGGGTTAGGCGAACCCCTTTCCCCCTCGCCGCGCATCGAGAAAGCCGCGGGGCGGCCTGCCGGTCGCCCCGATTTTCTATTTCCCCATCCGAGGAGGAGGTCAGTATGTCCGTGGTGGCCGTTGTGGGAGCGCTATGGGGCGATGAGGGGAAGGGCCACCTCGTGGATTACCTCAGCCGCACCGCTGAGATCGTAATCCGGGTCCAGGGCGGGGACAACGCCGGGCACACTGTGGTGAACGAATATGGGACCTTCCGGTTGCACCTGGTGCCCGCGGGGGTGTTCCACCCCGGGACCACCTGCCTCATCGGGGCGGGGACGGTGGTGAACCCGGATACGTTGCTTCAGGAGCTTTCGGACCTGGAGGCGGCGGGGGTGGACACCCGCCGGGTGTGGATCTCGGATCGCGCCCACCTGGTCTTCCCCTATCACTGCCAGCGCGACGAGCTGGAGGAGCGGGGCCGGGGGGATCAGCCCCTGGGCACCACCCGTCGGGGCATCGGCCCGGCCTACAGCGACAAGGCCGCCCGCATCGGCCTGCGCATGGGCGATCTGCTCCACCGGGACTGGCTGCACCGGCGCCTGCGGCCGGCTCACGCCGCGATCGCAGCTCGGATCACCGCCCTAGGCGGGGAGCCTCCTCCGCTGGAGGAGCTGATCGATCGCTGCGAGGGATGGCGGGAGCGCCTGAAGGACCGCATCATTGACACGATCCCGCTGCTTCAGGAGGCGCTGCGGCGGGACGCCCGTATCCTCCTCGAGGGCCAGCTGGGCGCCATGCGGGATCTGGACTGGGGGATTTACCCCTATGTGACTTCCTCCAACACCCTGGCCGGCTACGCGGCGGTCGGCGCCGGGATCCCTCCCCAGGCGATCCGGGAGGTGATCGGGGTGGTGAAAGCCTTCGCCACGGCGGTAGGCGAGGGCCCGCTGGTCACCGAGGTCCACGGGGAGCTGGCTGAGCGCCTGCGCCGGGGAGGGCCGCCGGAGGGATGGGAGTTCGGGGCCACCACCGGACGTCCCCGCCGGTGTGGCTGGCCGGACGCTGTGGCCCTGCGCCATGCGGCCTGGCTGAACGGCTTCACCGCCCTGGCCGTCACCAAGCTCGATGCGCTGGACGGGCTGGAGGAGATCCCGCTGTGCGTGGGCTATCGCCTGCCCTCCGGCGAGGTCCTCACCCACGTCCCCGACACGCCGGTTCTCGAGCAGGTCTCCCCGGTGTATGAACGTCTCCCGGGGTGGACGGGTCCCACCGCCACGGCTCGGCGCTGGGAAGATCTCCCGGAGGCCGCCCGCGCGTATCTGCGTCGCTTGACGGAGATCGCCGGCGCGCCGGTGCGCTATGTCTCCGTGGGGCCAGGGCGGGATCAGATCCTTGAGGTGGATTCAGCCGAAGCGAGACTGGGAGATGCTTCCCCTTGATCCGGACAATAGGCGGGGCGAAGAGCATAGCCCTTCCGTAATTCATAAGTCGAAATTTATCTCGACGCTTCGACCGTCATCCTGGCCGTTTCAGCGGAGCCCTGTCTGTCCCCAGGTGGCCAGATCCATTTCTCTTGTCTTGATCTGAGATTTTGATAGAGAGGCCGGATGCCTCAACGCTGACCTCCAGCTCTCTCGAAGACGGAAGGTTCGAAGCAAGAGCGCTTTTCGGATTCGTATGTTTGTTGTAGGAGCGGCTTTCGCCGCGACCTTTGCGTCATCGAAGACGGGGGTTCGGGGCGAAAGCCCCTCCTACAAAAGATCCATAAAGATCGATTCAAGCCTCGGAGGGGAGGCTCTAGATGTTCACCCACGACAGTTATCTTTCTCCCTTCGCCTGGCGGTATGGCAGCCCAGAGATGCGCCGGCTCTGGTCGGAGATCCATCGCCGGCGCTTGTGGCGGCGGGTCTGGATCGCCCTGGCCCGAGCGCAGATGGCGGCCGGCCGGGTGCGGCCGGAGCAGCTCGCGGACCTCGAAGCCCACGCGGAGGCCATCGACTTGGCCCGGGCGGAGCGGATCGAGGCGGAGATCGGCCACGACCTAATGGCCGAGCTGTTGACCTTCGCGGAGCAGGCCCCCGTCGGCGGCCCGATCCTGCATCTGGGCGCCACCTCCGCGGACATCGAGGACAACGCCGACGCCCTGCGCATGCGGGAGGCCCTGGATCTGATCCGAGGGCGCCTTCGGCAGGTCCTGGAGACGCTGGCGGGGGCCATCGAGCGCTGGGCGGAGACGCCCTGCATGGGATGGACGCACCTTCAACCCGCGGAGCCGACCACAGTGGGCTACCGCCTGGCCCTCTACGGCCAGGATCTGCTGATGGACTGGGAGGAGCTGACCCGTTGCCGGGATGTGATCCGAGGAAAGGGCTTCAAGGGGGCAGTGGGCACAGGGGCCTCCTATCAGGTGCTGCTGGCGGGGACCCTGATGATGCCGTCCGAAATGGAGGCGCGGGCGATGGCGGAGCTGGGGCTGGAGGCCTTCCCCGTGGCCGGCCAGATCTACCCGCGCAAGCAGGATTGGCGGGTTCTCTGCACCCTGGCGGGCCTGGGGCTTTCCCTGTACAAGATGGCCTTCGACCTGCGCCTTCTACAGGCGCCGCCTTTCGGCGAGTGGTCCGAGCCCTTCAGCCCGCGCCAGGTCGGCTCCTCGACCATGCCCTTCAAGCGCAACCCGGTCCTGGCGGAGCGGATCAACGCCCTGGCCCGCTACCTGGGGACGCTGCCCCAAATCGCATGGGAGACGGCGGCCCACTCCCTATTGGAGCGCACCTTGGATGATTCCGCGGTCCGTCGCATCATGCTCCCCGAGGCGTTCCTAACGGCGGACGAGATCCTACGCTTGGCCCTGCGGATCCTCCGCGGCCTGAATGTTCACGAGGAGAGCTTGTGTCGCAACCTGGAGCGGTATGCGCCCTTCGCCGCCCTGGAGCCAATCCTCGTGGCGGCGGCCCGGGTGGGGGCGGACCGTCAGGCCCTTCACGCCCGCCTGCGGGATCACGCAATGGCGGCGTGGGCAGCGGTGCAGGCGGGCCTGGCCAATCCCTTGCCGGATCGCCTGCGGGCGGACCCGGAGATCACCCGCTGGGTGCCTCCGGAGGACCTGGAGAAGCTGCTTCGAGTGGAAGCCTACATCGGCGATGCCCCGGCCCGCGCCCGGGCCCTGGCGCAGCGGATCCGAGAGTCCATCTCCAGGTGAAAGATGAATCCGTAGAGGGTTCCAAATGGAAGAGCGCTATGCCCTGTTCAGCCTGACCGATCGCACGGGGGCGGTGGAGTTCGCCCAGGGGCTGGCCGCCCTGGGCTGGCGGATCCTCGCCACCCGAGGCACGGCCCAATCCCTGGAGGCGAGGGGAATCCCTGTGCGCTCCCTGGAGGAGTGGACCGGGTTCCCAGAGATCCTAGGGGGACGGGTGAAGACCCTGCATCCGAAGGTGCACGCCGCGATCCTGGCCCGGGCAGCCGAGGCCGATCAGGCGGAGCTGGCGGCGATCGGGGGGAAGCCTATTGGTCTAGTGGCTGTCACCCTCTACGCGTTTGAGGAGGCAGCCCGCTACGGGACGGAGGAGGAGGCCATCGAGGCCATTGACGTCGGCGGAGTGGCGTTGCTGCGCGCGGCCGCCAAGAACTTCGCCCGGGTGATCGTCTGCAGCCGGCCGACAGATTACCCTCTGGTCCTGGAAGCCCTGCGCCGCGACGGGGAGGTTCCTCTGGAGTTGCGCCGGCGCCTGGCAGCGCAGGCCTTCCGCCGGACGGCCGCTTATGACGCCTGGATCGCCCGCTATCTTGAGCGGGAGGACGGGGAGGGAGAGCTGCCGGAGACCCTGCTCCTGGCCGCCCGGCAGGCCCTCTCCCTCCGCTATGGGGAGAACCCGCATCAGGCGGGGGCGTTCTATCTGGAGCCCTTCCGGGAGCTCCCCTTTGAGGCGCTGCAGGGGAAGCCGCTTTCTTACAACAACCTGCTGGATCTGGAGGCCGCGTGGCGGGCGGTGGAGGAGTTTGAGGAGCCGGCAGCGGTGATCATCAAGCACAACAACCCCTGTGGAGCAGCGACGGGGGGCGATCCGGCGGACGCCTTCCGACGGGCCCTAGCGGGCGATCCGGAAAGCGCTTATGGCGGCATCGTCGCCTTCAACCGGGAGGTGGACGAGGAGGCGGCGGCCGCGCTGCAGGAGGTCTTCCTGGAGGTCATCGCGGCGCCGGGGTATCAGCCGGAGGCCCTGGACCGGCTCCGGCACAAGAAGGCCTGCCGATTGATCCGGATGGGCGCGGGAGCCCAGGGTGCCCTGGAGATCCGAAGCGTCCTGGGCGGGCTGCTGGTTCAGACTCCGGATCCGGGGGATGGGGATCCGAAGAGCTGGCGGGTGGTCACCCGGCGCGCGCCCTCCGAAGAGGAGTGGCGGGATCTGCGGTTCGCCTGGAAGGTTGTCCGTCACGTGCGCTCCAACGCGATCGTGCTCGCTCGGGAAGGGCAGACCGTGGGGGTCGGAGCCGGTCAGATGAGCCGGGCGGACGCGGTGCGGGTCGCGGTGATGAAGGCGGGCCCGCGCGCCCGGGGCGCGGCGATGGCCTCCGACGCCTTCTTCCCGTTCCCCGATGGTGTGGAAGCAGCAGCGGCGGCCGGGGTGACCGCTGTGATCCAGCCGGGCGGCTCCATCCGGGATGCGGAGGTGATCGTCGCAGCCGATCGCCTGGGGCTGGCCATGGTCTTCACCGGCCGCCGGCATTTCCGGCATTAGCCTCGGGGCCAGAGGCCGGAGAATGAAAACAAAGAGGATGCACGTGGGGGAGGATGAAGGCGAGGCGACAGGATTTAGAGACCTTCTCGGGAATGCTCCAGCACCGAAAGAGGCGGGGGGGCTGAGGGACTACGGGATCACGAGGAAGGCTCGTCCTTTCATCTTCGGGCGGCCATGGAGACGGAGGTCGAGGAGGCAGCCCGCCGTCGGGGGCTCAGGCGGGTGATGGATGAGCGAGGGAAGATCGTATCCGTCGGGGTCTGGGAGCTATAGGGCGATCTCCGTAGGCCCGGGGGGACACCTGTGAAGTCCCCCCGGGTTTTTCACTCGGCGTAGATCCGCACGTAGCGGTTCGGCTCCTTCCCGTAGCTGTGGGAGATCAGGTTGTACTGTCGGGCCAGCAGATGTTGCTGGCGCCGGATGTATGCGTTCTGCGGCGAGAGATCCACGTAGCGGGCCTCGCCGTTGAAGATCTTCTGGATAGCAGCCTCTGCCTCCTCTAAGGCCCGGGTCAGCTGCGGATCCTCCTCCCCATTGGCCGGGGCCAGGTTCAGGATGTCCGCCAGGCAGCTCTCGATCTGGGTCACCGTGTTCGAGCGGACCACATAGATGGGGATCCCGCGGCCCTCCGCCTCGATGAGCGTCCGCGGACGCCGCCGGTAGTGGGCCTTGGTGGTGATCACCACGTCTGCCTCATGGATTTGCTCCACCACCTGGATGGGCGTCCCGAAGACGCTGGCAGCGCGCTGGAGCCGGTTGCGGGCCAGGCCTAAAGGATATACCCGCAGCGGCCGACGAGGCCCATTGCCCGAGGTCGCGGGGGCGGCCCACACGGGCGGTCCCTCGCTCTCCTCTTCCGGGGCGAAGGTCCCCAACCGCTCCGCGCTCACCCGCGGGGGCGGTGTGGGTTCCCCAGGGGAGATGGGGGTGGTGGCGATGATCTCACCCCGCCAGAAGGGCAGGGGCGACTTCCCCACCATCACCGCCCGCCGGAACCTCGGCCTCTCGACGTGGATCTGCCCCTCCTCGTCTCGATAGCGCAGCTCCACATCCGGTTGCTGGCCCCGCAGCAGGGCGTCCACGCTGGCGGCCACGTCATGGTGGACCAACAGGCGCTGCCGATCCTGGATCTCGATGAGCACATCGAAGGTGGGGGGTGCTCGGCGCTCCAGCACTGTCTTCTGAGTGCCACGCCGTCGGGCCTCCTCGTCGGAGAGGGTCACGCTCTCCACCCCTCCTACCAGGTCCGAGAGGGTGGGGTTCATCAGCAGGTTCTCCAGGGTGTTCCCGTGGGCGGTGGCGATCAGCTGCACCCCCCGCTCGGCGATGGTGCGGGCGGCGATGGCCTCCAGCTCCCGCCCAATCTCATCGATGATGATCACCTCGGGCATGTGGTTCTCCACCGCCTCGATCATCACCTCGTGCTGGAGGCTGGGCTTGGGCACCTGCATGCGGCGCGCGCGGCCCACCGCCGGATGCGGGATGTCTCCATCCCCGCCGATCTCGTTGGAGGTGTCGACAATGATCACCCGCTTGTGCTCCGCCAGAACCCGCGCCGCTTCCCGTAGCATCGTGGTCTTCCCCACGCCGGGGCGGCCCAGCAAGAGGATGCTCTTCCCCGAGAGGATGATATCCTTGACGATCTCGATCGTCCCGTAAACCGCCCGGCCAACCCGGCAGGTCAGGCCGATGATGTTGCCGCGCCGGTTGCGAACCGCGCTGATCCGGTGTAGCGTCCGCTGGATCCCCGCCCGGTTGTCCGCATCGAACTCCCCGATGCGGGAGACCACATACTGGATATCCGCCTCGGTCACCTCCCGGGCGCACAAGGCGACCTCGCCATCTGTGTAGCGGGCCTCCGGATAGCGCCCCAGGTCCAGCACCACCTCCACCAGGACCTCATTGCGGTTGTGATCGCGCACTGCCTGAGCGATATCCGGAGGTAGCACGTTCAGCAACGCTTCCAGGTCGTCTGTGATCTGAAATTGCGTCATTCTATCGATCCTGCTCCTCCTATCAAGATGCCAAGCTGCCTTTCAACAACTTCCCGAGGGCTACCGCTTCGGATTTTAGGGCGATCCTCACGGGCTGTCGAGTTCCTGCAGCGCCGCTCGCATGACCTCCAGGGGGGCCTCCTGCCCGGTCCACAGGGCGAAGGCCAGGGCGCCCTGATGGAGCAGCATCCCCAACCCGTTGGAGGCGGGGATGCCAGCCGCCTCTGCCAAGGCCATCAGCCGGGTCCGTGGGGGCTCGTAGATCAGATCGATCACTGCCCGAAGCCCCCACGGGAAGGGGCGATCTGAGGGCCAGAGGCAGGCCTCCACGTCCGGGGCCATCCCCACCGGCGTGGTGTGGATCAACGCCACAATGCCCTCGGGAAGGGGGTCCTCCAGGCGGATGAGGCGCACCGGCGGAAGCTGCAGGCCGGCGACCGGGAACGATGCCTTCAGCGTTGCGAGCATCTGCTGCGCCCGCTCGGGGCTGCGATGGAGGAGGAACACCTCGCCGACGCCCTCAAGGGTCAGGGCGGCCAGAACGGCACGGGCGGCCCCCCCAGCGCCGATGACGGCCACCGCCTGCGCCTGCACCGACAGCCCGATCTCCTGCAGGGCCCGGCGGAGCCCTTCTACGTCGGTGTTCTCCCCCACCCATCGCCCTTCGACCGCCCGCAGGGTGTTCACTGCCCCTACGGCCTGGGCCAGCGGGGAGATCTCATCCAGCAGAGGGATCACGGCAGTCTTGTGGGGGACAGTCACGTTGGCCCCCGCGAAGCCCAGGGCTCGCAAACCCCGGACCGCGTCCTTCAGGTCCTCGGGGCGGACCGGCAAGGGGACGTAAGCCCAATCCAGGCCTAAGGCGGCGAAGGCCGCGTTGTGCATCTGCGGGCTGCGGCTATGGGCCACCGGCCAGCCCAGCAAACCGACCAGGCGGGTGGTCCCTCGGATGCGAGCCATCCGTCCCCTCCTTCGCTCCCCTGAGGCATAGGGGCGGGCTTTCCGGATGTCACGGTTCCACTTCGATCTCCGCGCCGAGGGCCCGCATCCGCTCCGCGAAGCCCGGGAAGCTGTCGCCGATGCAATCGGCGTCCTCCACGATCGTCTCCCCATGGGCGATGAGCCCGGCTACGGCCAGGGCCATTGCCAGGCGATGGTCCCCGTGGCTGTGGACGACGGCACCGCGCAGCGGGGTAGGCCCCTCGATGGAGAAGCCATCCGGATGCTCCTCGATCCGCGCCCCCATCCGGCGCAGCTCGGCCGCTAAGGCGGCGATCCGGTCGCTCTCCTTCACCCGGAGCTCCGCCGCGTCTCGCACCCGTGTGGTCCCCTCGGCCTGAGTGGCCGCCACCGCGAAGACGGGGAACTCGTCGATCATGCGGGGGACCCAGGGGCCGGCGATCTCGATGGCCTGAAGGCGAGCGGCGGAGGCCCCGAGGAGCCGGCCGACGGGCTCCCCATGGCGTTCCTCTTCCGGGATCGCGCGGATCGGCGCGCCCATCGCCTGAAGGGCCTCGATCAGCCCCAGGCGGGTCGGGTTGAGCAGCAGGTCCAGCGCCTCGATCTCCGAGCCCGCGATCAGTAGGGCGGCAACCAAAGGGAAAGCCGCCGAGGAGGGATCCCCAGGGATGGCGAGATCGAGGGGCAAGAGCCGCTCGGCCGGGTGAATGGTGATCGTTCCCCCATCTTGCTCTAAGGAAGCCCCCATCGCCCGCAGCAAGCGCTCGGTGTGATCCCGGGAGGGCGCAGGCTCGACCAGGGTGGTGGAGCCGTGGGCATAGAGGCCGGCCAGCAGCAATGCGGACTTCACCTGGGCGCTGGCCACGGGCATCTCGTAACGGATGCCGTGCAGCGCCCCTCCCCGCAGATACACCGGCGCGTGGCCTTCCGTCGTGCGGACCTCCGCTCCCATCTGGCGTAGGGGTTCTGCCACCCGCTCCATCGGACGTCGGGAAAGCTGGGCGTTGCCGATCAGGGTGCTGGGGAAGGGGAAGCCGGCTAGGATCCCCATGAGAAGCCGCATGGTGGTCCCGGATCCCCCGCAATCCAGGGGGGCGGAGGCTGGCTGAAGGCCGCGCAGCCCCCGGCCACGGACGATCAGGTGGTCCGCGGCCGGGCGCTCCACCTCGACCCCCAGCGCGCGGATGCAGCGCAGCGTCGCCTCACAGTCGGCCGCCGGGAGCCAGCCCCGCAATGTGGAAGCCCCTTCGGCCAGCGCAGCGAACAGCAACGCCCGGTGGGAGATCGACTTGTCCCCGGGCACCCGGATGACGCCACGCAGACGAGCCGATGGACGAACCCTCAGGCGCATCGAATCCTTTCCTGCGCGATCCGAAACGGCGAAGATCCTCCTGGGTCCGGGGTCAGTCCCAGAGTCTCGTCTTCCCCCATTATAATTTGAGGCAGGCTTCTCCCTTGAGAGACGCCGGCCTCTGCGCCCGCGGGGGACGCTCCAACCGATGGATAGGGGAGGTGGCGATGGAGCGCAAGCCCAAGCCGTATACGGTGGCGGAAATCATGACCTCGCCCGTGGTGACCGTCCCGCCGGATATGCCGGTGGAGGACGCGCTGCGCCGGATGGTGCAGAAGGGGATCTCCAGCGTGGTGGTGGAGCCAGAAGGCCCCCATGGGACGTGGGGGATCATGACCAAACGGGACATCCTCAAGAAGGTGGTGGCCGCTGACCGACCGCTGAAAGGCCTGAGGGTCCGCGACCTGATGAGCGCACCTCTCATCACCGTCTCCCCAGACACCACGATCCGCCAATGCTCGATCATCATGCTGGACGCCAACATCCGGCGGGCGGTGGTGATGCAGGACGGCAGGCCTGTCGGCATCGTGAGCGACACCGACATCTTCCAAGCGGTGGAGGAACGCGGGTGGGGTCCGGACTGAGCGCAGGGCTTCCCCGGCCGATCCGGGTGCGACGGCTGACGGCGGATGGCCGGTTGCGTGTCGTCTATGCCGGGCGTCTGGTTCAGGCCTCGCCGCAGGCCTGGGTGGTGGAGGCTCTCTGGGAGCGTCCTTTGCTGGACCTGGGATATGTCCTCCTGGAGCCTCAGGACCGGTTCGTGGAGTATTTCTTCCCGGGCCGGTGGTTCGTGATCTATGAGATCCACCATCATCGGGATGATCGGCTGAAGGGCTGGTATTGTGACATCATCTATCCCCCGCGGGTTTCGGAGGAGGAGATCGAGATCCGGGATCTGGCCCTGGACGTCTTCGTCACGCCGGCGAGGGAGGCGTGGGTGCTGGATGAAGAGGAGTTCGAGGCGCTTCAGCTGTCAGAGCATGACCCCGCCGCCTACGCAGCGGCCCGTTCAGCGCTCCGCGATCTGCTCCGGATGGTCGAGCGGCGAGAACCTCCTTTCCATGTTCTGCCTTGAGTGGCGGTTTGATCCCCGCGGTTGAAGCGGCATGCATTGCGTAGGAGAGGGCTTTGCGAAAGCGCTGGGCCTGGGTTCTAGAATGTCTGACGCTGGCAGGGGGCGTGCGGTTCGCGATGGCCAGCCGCACGCCGGTGGAGGCCGATGAGCCCGCCTACCTTCAGTTCGTCTACGGCCCCGCCCGGACCCTCTACGGGCCCGAGGAGACGGTGCGGATGGCCCGGGCGGTGACCGGATGCTCAGAGTTCACCCTGGAGGAGCTGCTGCGCATCGGAGAGCGTCGGCTGAACATGCTGCGCTGGTTCAACGCGCGGGAGGGCCTGGACCGCTGGGCGGATCAGCTGCCGAAGAAGTTCTTGGAGACGTTGCAGGGGACCGGACCGACGGCATGGGTGACGCTCAGCCGAGAGGAGATCCCGAAGGCGCTGGATCGCCGTTACGAGATGGCGGGCTGGACCCGGGAGGGGGCCCTCACGTCAGAGAAGCTGCGCGCGCTGGGCCTGGGCGGGCTCCTGACGTCCTGAGGGAGGCCGCCCCTGGCCGGAGGGCGGAGGAGCGGCGATGCCCGCTACGATGGAGCACGTGGCGGCCCTGAGTAGGACGATTGGGCCGCGGGGGAGCACGACGGAGGCCGAGCAGGCGGCAGCGGCTTACGCGGCCGGCGTCTTCCGGGAGCTGGGCCTCACTCCCTATGTGGAGCCGTTCGTCAGCGCCACTTCCGCCTGGCGGCCCTATGCCATCGCCACAGGGGGGATGCTGCTGACGGTCCCGCTGTTCTTCCTGGGCGGACGGTGGATCGCCGCCCTGGGGATGTTTCTGTGGATCCTCTGCACCGTCATGGAGTTGACCTTCACCCCGAATCCCCTTCGCCTCTTGGTTCCCCAAGGGAGGAGCCAGAACGTCTACGCGATTCTCTCGCCCGCTGAGTCCGTCCGCGAGCGGGTGATCCTGTGCGGCCATCTGGACACCCATCGCACCCCCTGGGCTTTCTCCTCGCCGCGGGCCCTGGCCATTTACCGAATGCTGGTCACCCTGGGGTTGCCTGGGGCGGCCGCGATGGGCGTGCTGTTCGGGATCGGGGCCTGGACCGGGGATCCCCGGTGGGGGTGGCCGGCGCTGCTGCCGGCCCTCCCGCTCGCGGCGGTCTTCGCCATGGCGGTGCAGGCGGATCTCACTCCTTACACCCGCGGGGCCAACGACAACGCCACCGGGGCGGGGATGGTGCTCGCTCTGGCGGAGCGGCTTCGTCGGGAGCCCCTCCGCCATACGGAGGTCTGGGCCCTCTGCACCGGATGCGAGGAAGTGGGGGCCTACGGGGCCGCAGCCTTTGTCCGCCGCCACCGCGACCTGGGCCGCCCGATCTTCATCGTGCTGGACACGGTGGGCGGGCCTGGGAGCGGGCCGTGCGTCCTGGTTCAGGAGACCATGCTGGTTCCCCTCCGGAGCGATCCGGGTTTGCTGGCCCTGGCGGAGGAGGTGGCCCGGTCGTGCCCGGAGCTGGGGGCTTATCAGTGGCCGAACTTCCGGGGGGCCTACACCGATGGCGCCCCTGCCATCCGGGCCGGGTGGCGGGTCCTTACCCTGGTGAACCTGCGGCCGGATGGGGTGCTCCCCTACTGGCACCAATCTTCGGATGTGTATGAGAACGTGGATCCGGGGGTGGTAGCCCGCACCGAGGCCTTCGTCTGGCAGCTGCTGCAGGCCATCGACCGGCAGGCCATCGCGCGTGGATGAGGCCTTTAGGGAAACAGGGGCCGGGTGGATAGAGGGCGAGTGCATCCGGGAAAACCCTGATTCCAATCAGGGGTTTCCCCGTTGTCAGGAGCGATGGCATTGGGGGATATAATAGTCAGGAAGTCAGGTTTAAGTTCTACTTCACTTCGTGGCCATATATACGGATACCTATACCACTAATAGCGGAATGGAGGGCGAGAAGATGAGCAACTTGCATCAATGGCTTGTCTGTTTTGACACAGACCAGATCAAACAATATCTGCTTGCTACAAACCGCCTGAAAGAGATTCGTGGCGGAAGTGCCTTGATTGCTCAACTGGATGTTGAACGAAAGAACGATCTCGAGCGGCGCTATGGCGAAAACAATGTGGTTTATTCTGCTGGTGGCGGTGCGGCGGTTCTGGTTCCGACAGAACAGGAGGCTCAGGCCCTGATTGCTAAAATAGAGCGCGAGTTTCGTGCTCGTACGGTTACGGCCTCCATTACCGGTGTCTATCTGCCGGTGGACCCGACACCTGGAAGATTTGGGGCAGAGATGGCGCGGGCAAGCCGGGAGTTGCGCCGGGCCAAAGCATCCAAAGCGGAATTGGCCTGTTTGCCCGTAGAGCCGTATATGCGCCTTTGTGATTCCTGCGGGAACCATCCGGCAACACGCCGGGCTCAGGCTCAGGATGGAAGTAGAGACTGGTTATGCCTGACCTGTTTTAGGAAAAGGGAAGAGGGCCGCGAGGCGCGCGCGGGCTTTTTCGCGAACTTTGTCGCTTGGAGCCAGTCCGAGAGTTGGCAGAAGGCGCCTGACGACCTGGATGCTATTGGGGCTCTCGCCTCTCCGCCAGGCTATGTAGGTTTCATTGCCCTGGATGGCAACCATGTCGGCGATCTGCTGACAGAACTGCCCACCATAGAGGAGTATCGGAAGTTTTCGGAAGGGCTTTGGAAGCTCGTGCAAGAGCAGACGTTTAAGTCCTTGGAAAAGCACTGTGCGCCCCGTGATGGGATTGCTCCTTTTGAAATCGTCCTGATTGGCGGTGATGATGTGTTGCTGATCACATCAGCAGACGTCGCTATGAAGGTGGCATTAGACATCGTTCAGGGGTTTGAAGAGTCCTCGCAACAGTTGCTGCAAGAAGTCGGGCTATCCGGTAAGCGCGCGAAACTGACCATGGCCGCTGGTGTGGTGCTGGCCCACGCGGATTTCCCGATTCCGGCGATGCATACCCTGGCTGAGGCCCTCCAGAAATCGGCCAAGAGGCTCTGCGCGAAGCAGAAGTACCAGACCGGCGCCATTGATTTCCAGGTGGTGACCGGCAGCGACACAGACCTGGATGCGATGCGCCAGGGGGTTCCCCATCGCCGCCCATATACCCTAGGGGACCTGCGCGATCTTCTATACCACATTCGCCAGCTGAAAGACGCGGATATGCCCACGAGTCAGTTGCATGCGATGTATCAGGCCCTGTTCGAGGGGGCAGTGAAGGCTCAGCTGGCCAGTATTGCCACGCTGGGATACCTGGGCCGGAGCAAAGACAAGACACGCTACAACCGCTTAAGGCAGTTCTTTGAGCGGTTCGGTGTGCAGTTGGACGGACAACTACCCCCGTGGGATGTCGCGCGGGGGAAAGAAGAAAAGCGCCTGGTATCTGCGCTCACCGATCTGGTGGAGCTGTATCCATTTATTTAGATGAGTTAAGGAGAAATAGAATGCCGCGAATGTATATTGAAATTAAGCCTCTTCTCATCGAGATACGAGGGTCCCTTGCGCTGAACACTGGCTTCCGTCGCGGCCTCATCCATCGCACTGTGGAGCGCGATGCTGAGGGGTTGGTTTATATCCCGGCCTCGTCGCTGAAAGGGCGGGTGCGTTATGCATGTGAACAGGTAGCCCGGAGATTCGGGCTACACGTATGCCGATCCCCGCGCCCCGACATGATGTGCGGTGCTCACACTCCGAAACCCTGCTTGGTGTGCCGGGTGTTCGGAACCCCGGGGCGGGGCAGCGAACTTCGCTGGCAGGACGCGCGGTTGGTTGAGGAGTATCGGCGTATTTTCGTCGCTGACGAAGGGCGTCGTCGGGCGCAGGTTTATGTGCGCACCCAGGTTCAACTCAGCCGGAGGCTGGGAACCGCCGCCCCCGATCGCCTCTTTACCAGCGAGTTCGCCCTTGAGAATTTGCGGTTTGAGTCAGCGATCACTGGGTGGCTGGAGGTGACCCCCATCGCCGGAGAGGATGCGACCGGTGGCTATGAACTCTTGTTGCTCCTGGCGGGATTAGGTTTGGTCAATACCCTGGGAAGTGGGAGCAGCCGAGGCGTGGGACATTGTGCCATCCACTTGCCGGAGCAGGTCATGGTTGGAATGAAACCGGTTCAAGTTGCCGAGGTCCTCGCGAATCTGAACCTGCTCGAAGGATTTACTCTGGAGACGGAAAAATGACGATTGATCTCGTCCTTACCCTTCGACTACGTTCACCTTTAGCCCTGCACCGGACGCGTGCCGGGATACAATATGCCCGCACTCTGGATTACATCCCCGGCACGACCCTGCGCGGTGCCTTGGCCGAAGTCTACCTGGCCAGACACGGCGCGCCCGATGATACGTTTCACGCTCTCTTCCTTTCAAATCAGGTGCAATATGGGGATCTTTGGCCATCAGTCGAAGGCCAACAAACCATATTGCTTCCTGTCACAGTTCGGACCTGCAAGCGTCACAAGTTAAAACATCCCAAGAGCTTTTGGGATGCCCTTCTGGATGTCTGGACCGATTCCGGGGATAGAAAATGTCCGGAATGCGGTGAGCCTTTGGATCGGGTCGACGGTTATCTGAGCGGCCTCAAGCCTGTGGAGCCGCTCTCTCTGCGCTCCCGCCTGCGGGTGAGCACAGCCATTGAGCGGGGCACCCGGACGGTGGCGCGGGAGATGTTGTTCACCCAGCATACCTTGATCAGCCGATCGGAGGCAGGAGATGGGAAGCCCCTTCTCTTTCGGGGGACAGTGCGGTTGCTGAATCCAGGCTTGCGGGATCAATTGTGCTCTCTGTTTCCAGAGCGCACCATCTTGTTTTTAGGTTCGGGCCGTAGCCGGGGGTTGGGCCGGGTGGAAATCGAATCCTGGTTGGAGGCACCTGCCGCCGAGCCGCTATCGGAACGCTGGCGCAAGTTTAACGAGGCTGCTCAACGGGCGGGTGGAAGCCCGGGCATTCGTTACTTTTCCCTGACTCTTTTGAGCCACCTGGTCCTGCGGGATAACCTGTTACGTCCCGTGCTGGACGAGATCACTCCGCAGCATTTCGGGCTGCCGGAGGAGGTCGTGTGGGCACCCTATCCGGGTTCTGGCCGGCCGGTGCGGTTTCTCAATGCGATCACTGTGCCCGGATGGAACGCCGCGCTGGGGTTGCCCAAACCGGATACCGTAGCCCTGGCTCGGGGATCGGTGCTGTTGGGGCAGTGCGATGCCCGTGAGGAGCAGGCTGTGCTGGCCAGCCTGATGCGCATAGAGGCAGAAGGCGTGGGCGAACGGCTGAGCGAAGGCTTCGGCCGAGTGGCGGTCTGTTATCCGATCCATCATGCCTGCCGAGAGGTAAACCATGACCGAGGGAATTCGGAAAACAATTGACGAAGCAATTCGCTGGATGGTTCTGGAACAGGCCATTGCCCGGAAGAGTGACGAATATGACCGGCTGGCTCAGGAGTATGCCGCTCGGTTGATCGCCACCAGGGTGGACAAGACCCAGGTGCGTGGTCTGGAAACCCTGGCCCGCACTACTGACAGGGTGTCCGACATCACGGACTGGCTGAAGCTGCGTGTGGGGCGGGATTCCAGGCGAGAAGGGTGGGCCAAAGAGGGCATCGGACGCGACTTGGTGACGGAGTTAGAGGGGTTGCGCAGCGATGCCAGAAAGATCGTGAATGAACTTCGGAGCAAGGGCAATGCTTTCGCCTCTGACCCTGACCTGGAGCGGCAGGTGCACCTGAGGCTCTGTCGCGAGTTCATCAAGCACCTGGCGGCGCACTTTGAGTACCTCAAGGCGGAGCGGGAGCGATGAGCGAGCTGGAATATCTGCTCAAACGGAAGCAAAGCATCGCTGCCTGGAGCGACCGCTGGCAGGCCGAGGCGGCCCGCTTTGCCGATCGCCACCGCGACCTGCTGCCGCGGCGGATCACTAATGCCCAACTCTACGGCCTGGGCAATGTGGTGCGCAGCGCGCGACGTTATGCCGACATTGAGCGCTTTATCCGCCACCAGGCGGAAAAGGCGGAACGCGCCGGCCGGCTGGACGTCCAGGAGTACTGGACCGACCTGAAAGATGCCCTGGGCAAACTTCGCGGCGAAGCGCAGGCGCTGCCGAAAACGCTCCCTCTTCCTGCCGGGATGGATCACCAGGAGGCTCTGGATGACCTGCACCGCGAGCTGGCCCGGTTGTATGTGCAGCATTTGATCGCCCATAGTTTGTACCAAGCATCGGGACCAAAAGAGAGTTAGCAACAATTTAGATAGGTTAATTTATCATGTCTGATGCGCTGATTGAGGCAATTGAAGGAGTGATTCAAAGTTTACAGCAGCAAGAGCCTGACGTCTGTCCTTATTTGGATCAGGCGTCCAAATCTTTCTCGGCAGGGGCCTATGACGCTGCGATCGTGATGGCCTGGTCGGCGACCATCGCTCATCTGATACGGGCGGTCAACCAAATCGGGCTAGAGGTTTTTCAATATGCCTTTCGCAAAGAGTATCCTGACCGAAAAAAGGTCCCAAACGGACCGGAAGAATTGGCGGGTGATGATGACAAAGCTTTTATACAGGTGTGTCAGCAGATGCGCTTTCTCCGGGTCAACAAGGATGACCTCCATCGCTTCCGAGCTCGCCGCCATAAGAGTGCCCACCCTGCTTCAGAATTCGCTAATAGGGACGAAGCAAGGCAATATCTGGAGATTTGTCTGCAAGTGGTGAGCCTTCCAGCACAAGAAGAACGCATTCTTGATGATGCTATACTTGTCGACTACGCTCTGGAAAACGGTAGCTCGGCAGAGACGATAATTGGGTTGGTTCATCCCGAGTATCGTTTGTCAGCTGCAACCAGGCTCTTGGAGGCATATCTCAACAATTCAGGACCGGAATATGATGTTCTTGTTAGTATCTGGCGGCAGCTTTGGAATTTGCTGACCGAACCAGACAGGCAAGCATTATGGCCCAGGCTTGGAGATGAGGCTGCCCGTGCACTGAACGGGCACAATGAATTTCGCAATGGGGAGGACATAGCCCGTTTTATCGTCTGGCCGTCGCCGAACGAGAAAAACTTGCATCGAGATGCCATCGTGGAACGATGTATCCACTACCTGAAAGGCAAGTTGCGCGACGGTTCTTTTTCTGATGAGGACAAAGAGTTCTCGTTGTGGCTCTACGACAAAGTGCCAACAGACTTTCAGGTGCAAATCGTCCGTTTGTGCACCTTGTGGCTCATTCGTCGAGTCAAACGTGGCGATTTCACGGGAGCAGACCTGGATTTCAATGCCTGGCTCAAAGAGCAATCCAGGCCTGACCAACAAGTAAGATTTCAAACCATCAGAGACGCAATCGTGAGGAGGTATTACGATGACCCAATCCCTTGATCGTTCCCAACTCCGCGCCCGCTATCGGATCACCGGGCGCATTGTGCTGGAGACCGCCCTGCATATCGGCGGCGGACGGAACCCGTCGGCGGCGACCGATAGTCCGGTGGTGCGCGACGGCGCCGGCCGGCCCTTTATACCGGGCTCGTCCATCAAGGGCGCCTTCCGCGCCGCGGTCGAGCGGTTAGTGCCCAATATCCCCGGTTTGCGCACGTGCGGGCTGAGCGATGCGCCCGAAGCCTGTGCCAACCGCTTGCGGGAGGAACTTAAGGATTGCAAAAACATTCCTGAAGCCGAACTTTTGGAGCTCCTGGACCGCATCCTGTGCGATACCTGCCGCACTTTCGGCACGACACATCTGGCCTCGGTGGCGCTCTTCCACGATGCGCCCATCTCGGAGCCCTGGCGCAGCCTGCCCGAGGTGCCAACTCAGATCCGCGACGGCGTGGGCATTGACCGCGACAGCGAACGCGCCCGCGAGGGGATCAAGTACGACTTTGAGGTGGTGCCGCCGCAGGCCTCGTTTGACTTCACCCTAACGCTGGAAAACCCCAGCGAGCGAGACCTGGGGCTGATCGCCCTGGGGCTGCAGGAGTTCATCGCCGGGATGATCCCCCTGGGCGGCATCCGCTCGCGGGGATTGGGCCGCTGCCACTTGGAAGAGGTCAAAATTGAATGGGTGGACTTCAGCGATCCCAAAGCGATGACGGCTTATTTGCTGGAGGGCCAGATGTCCGTAGAACCGACCGGCGACTTTATCCGCCGCCACCTGAGCGCGCTGCTGAATTCAGAAAGGAGCTGAGCGATGTTTAAGCAACTCGTGAATGAATGCCTGATTGACCTGCACATTTACGTCGAGGGACCGGTGTTGATCAAGTCCGGCCTGGCTCAGATCAGCGGGCCGGATATGGCCTGGGTGCGCGTTTTCCGCAACGGCCGGGAGGAGGTCTATCTGCCCGGCTCATCCCTCAAGGGGGTCCTGCGCAGTCACGCCGAGCGGATCGCCCGCACGCTCAAGCCCGAGGCGGCTTGCGATCCGTTTGCCGATACCTCCTGCGGTCGCATCCTTGACAAGAAAAAACCGGGCTCGGTGGAGGCTTATCGCGATTCGTGCCTGATCTGCAAGATCTTCGGCTCCACAGGCTTCGCCGGCCGGCTGGCGACGGCTGATGCCTATGCCATCGGCAAGCCGCCCGAATCGGCTCAGCGCGACGGCGTGGGGATTGACCGTTTCACCGGCGGCGCGGCCCACGGGGCCAAGTTTGAGCTGGAAGTCATCACCGAGGGCGTCTTTGCCACCACGTTGCACCTGCGCAACTTCGAGTTGTGGCAACTGGCGCTGGTGGGCCTCGTGCTGCAGGACCTGGCCGACGGGCTGATCCGCATCGGGATGGGCAAAAGCCGGGGACTGGGCAAAGTGCGCGGCGAGGTGCAGCAAGTCCGAATAGACTTCCTCGGCCCGAAGGCCCCGCGGGTGATCAATGGCCAACTGGCCCTGCGGGGGGTCGGTTCCCTCTTTAACGACGCCCAGGCCTACGGGATGGTCAAGCCCGATGAGGTCGTCATTCCCTACAGTGGGGAGGTCCGCTCTAACGGCCTGCGTACAACCTTTGTCTTCCCCGGACAGACCTTCCCATGGGATCAAATTGCCGATCGCTGGATCCAGCGGGCCAGCGCGTTCGTGGATCCTCTGGCCGGCGAGCGGTATGGAGGGCGGGGATGACCGAACGGGTGTTTTCCGGCATCCTGGACCTGAACAGATTGCAGGCGCTGGTGGAAGCCTGCCGGCCGCAGGCGCGTTTCGCCATTCTGGAGCGGGTGGACGCCATTGATTTTCCTTCGCCCCAAAAGGAGAGCATATCGGTGGCCGAGTGGCCCAAAGGCCGACTCTTTGACGAGGCCTTTGAATTGCGCTGGGAGCAAATCGAGCAGGAATATCAGGTGATTTTGTCCGGCAGCGGAGATCTGTCGGCCCTCGCCGATGGGCTGAGCGAGCAGCCTTTGACCCCTTTCGCTGACGAGGTGCCCTACTATTGCTGGAAAGAAACGGATGCGCGCCTGGGGCGCACGTTGAACTACCGCTGTGTGCCGGGCAAGGGGGATGTGAAATTGTCCGTGCGCGAGTTCCGGGATGAGCGCGGTCGGCTGGTCTTCTGGCGCTATCTCAAAATGGAGCGGGATGGAGGTGAAGGATGAACCCCTATGGCTTTGTTCGCCTGGGACCGGCCGCCCAGCGCATGGCGGCGATCCGGCATGACCGGTTCCAGGGGCTGAGCGGGCGCCTGCGCTGTCGCCTGACGGCGCTGACCCACCTGTTTATCCCCAGGACCCAGGAGGCAATGAAGGGGAAGCATCAGGAGCTGGATCTGATGCGATCCGCGGATGGGCGGCCCCTGTTGCCCGGATCCTCCCTCAAGGGGGTCATCCGCAGCGTCGCCGAGGCGATCAGCGGCTCATGCCTGACTCTGCCCCTTGGCAAAGACGGCCAGATGGAATATCGCGGCCGTCCACCGGTCACGTATCGCATTCCGCGCGGATTTGAACACTGTCGCGATGCGGATCACCTTTGCCCGGCCTGCCGCATCTTCGGCTCGCTCAGCGGCGGCAATCCCTTCTTGGGCAAGGTCGGGTTCAGTGAGGCCCTTGCGGTCGGCCCGTATGAGGTTGAGAGGCTGACCATTGAAGCTCTGATGGAGCCCAAACCGCGCCACCGCGCCTGGTATGAAGATCCGATCCAGCGCGGATACCTTCGCGGGCGCAAGTTCTACTATCACCGGCCCGCTGGCCCGCGGCGGACAACGGTCAGGACTGAATACAACAAGACCATTGAGGCCGTGAAGCCGGGTGCCGTTTTTGAGTTCGAGGTGGATTACATCAATCTGACAGAGGCCGAGTTGGCGTTGCTGATCTTCGCCCTGGTGCTGGAGCCTGATATGGCCCACAAGGTGGGGATGGGCAAGCCGGTGGGGCTGGGCAGTGCCCGGATAGAGATCGTTGGATGGGAACGGATCGACCGCCAGGCGCGCTATCGGCAATGGGGCGGCGGAGTCACAAGGCTGGAAGGGGAAGACCTAAGTGCTGAGATTGCTCGCTGGCGGGACAAATACTATCAAGAATACGCTCCCTGGAAGGAGATAAGCCTGGCTGACCTCCGCCGCATCTGGAAGTGGGACCCGGCGACAACGGTAGAAATCCGGTATCCAAGTCCAGAGTGGTTCCGACGGAATCCAAAGGCACCGATAGAGGAGGCACCATGAAGCCAGAAACTGCGCTGGTTCTGTTAATTGGTGAACAGCCGTTACCCAACTTGCTACCGACACGTCATATTGCTCCTAATTTAGTCGTTCTGGTTCATACGAAGCGCACCAAGGAAATCGCAGAACGGCTCAAAGATCTATTGTCATTCGAGCAGCTTCTCTGCGAAGTGGATCCCTACCAATTGCCTCAAATTGAGCGGACTTTACAAGATTTTCTGTCCCAACATGTAGATAAATTTGGATATAAGGTGCTCTTTAACCTCACGGGTGGGACTAAGCCGATGTCCTTAGCCGCTTTTCAAGTGGCTGCTCGGCGTAAAGCTCCTTTTGTGTATTTCCAAACCGAGGGTGGCCGCAGTCTGCTTTATTACTATCAATTCACTGATCGAGGAGAAGTAGAATTGGAGAGGCAGGACGAGTTAGCACAAACTATTACTCTTAACGACTATCTACGCGCACAGGTGGGGTTCTATACAACAGAATCGCCGAGAGCAGATTTTGAAGAGCAAGTGTATCAAGTGCTGCGAGAGATTACCGAATTGGAGGTATTTACAAGTGTGCGTCCACAAGGTTTGGAGGCTTTGGAAGTGGATTTTGTGATCCGTCTGGGCAATCAGATAGGCGTCATAGAAACCAAAACTAAAGGTGCCAAATCGGGAATTGATCAGATTCAAGCCGTAGCTGAGCCGCGATATCTGGGGACATATGTAACCAAGTTTTTGATCTCCGGTAGTCTGATGGATGAAAACAACAAGAATCTCGCCCTTGCTTATAGAATTGAGGTGATTGAGTTACCAAGTTATACCAAAACAGGGAAGATAAGCCAAAGTGACCAGCAGATGCTCCGAGAACGAATCCTTGAAAAAATGAGAGGGAGGTGAACCACGGGCATCCACCACCTCGTGGGCCTGGGCCGTTCGGCCAGCACCGTTATCAGGCCGCTGGGGGAAGAATTGCCGCTGGGCTGAAGGGCAGCACAAGGGGCGGGGCGTTGCCAGGGTATCTGAGGGCATCGCCTTTGGCCATCCCACGCCCGTCATATTCTACCTGGAGGTCCTGGGATGATCCTGCTCAACTTCGCCCATCCTCTGACTCAGGAACACATCGCTCAGGTGGAAGCCCTCACCGGCCAGAAGGTGGATCGGGTGATAGAAATCCCCACCCAGATTGACCCTCAGCAGCCGCTGATTCCTCAAGTGGTGGCCCTGGCGGATGCCTGTGGGCTCTCATCCAAAGAGTGGCAGACCCTCCCACTGCTGGTGAACCCGCCCTCCCTGAATTTCATCGCCGTCGCCCTGATGGCTGAACTCCACGGCCGGATAGGATACTTCCCCCCGTGCATCCGCATGCGGCCGGTGGCGGGAGCCCTCCCCCCTCGCTACGAGGTCGCAGAGATCCTGGACCTCCAGTCGGTTCGGGAGGAAGCCCGAAAACGGCGGTAAGCGGCCAGACGGATCCGAGCGGATCCCTCCGGACCGGCCCCGGACACGAGCGCATCGGGCGGGGAGCAAGATAATGCATGCCTTCACCGCCCACCGTCTCCGGTTCATCACGGAGGTGCGGACGCCGGTGGAACTGAACGAGCACCAGGGGGCGGCCATCCAGGGCGCCCTCTTCCACATCCCTCCTGGACCACTTCTGCACGAACCGGGAGGCTTCGGAGTGCGCTCACTGCCCCCTGGTCGCCGCCTGCCCGGTCGCCTTCCTGATCAGCACCATGCGGCCCGAAAACGAGCGGGGGCGGGATGTGCCCCGTCCTTTCACGATCCAGCCGCCCCTCCCCGCCAGCGGCCGCCCCGTGGAGCGGGGGGATCATCTCTTCTTCCGCTACGAGGCAGGGGAACCCCTTGAGTTTGGCCTCACCCTCTACGCCCACGCCATGCAGCTCTTCCCCTATGTCGTCCTGGCCGCAGCGGAGATGGAGCGGGGCGGCCTGGGCCGTCGGCTGCCCCGGGAGGCCCCCGGCCGTCCCGATCCCGTCTGGGGGCGGGGCACCCTGACCCTCCGGGAGATCTGGGCGGAGAACCCCCTCACCGGCGCCCGCCAGCCCATCCTCCGCTCCGGCGACCGGATGGTCCACGTCCCTGACGTTCCCATCACCCATGCCCAGATCCCGGCCATGCCGGTCCCGCCGCCAGAGGCAGTGGTCGTCCTGCGCTTCCTTACGCCCACCCGGCTGATCCAGGGGGGCGCGCTGGTCAAGCCCGACCGCTTCGCCTTCCGACCCTTCTTCCAGCGGCTGATGGAGCGGCTGGAGGCCCTGACCCGCCACTTCTCCGACACCCCCCTGGTCTTGGACGACCCGCGAGGGCTGATCGCCGCTGAACGGGTGCGCGTCGTGGAGAACGACCTGCGCTGGGCGGAGGTCTGGAGCTATTCCACCCGTCGACAGCGGGAATCTCCGATCTCCGGCCTCTTGGGGGCCATCGCCCTCCGGGCGGAGGAGTGGTCTCCCTTCTGGCCCTCTCTTCTCTGGGGCCAGTTCACCCACGTGGGGAAAGATGCCGTGATAGGGAAGCCGTCCACCCCTATCCATCTCCCGGATTTGCCGTGTGCTCCCCTCTGAACAAAAATGAAGAGCCTGATCCATGGCGGCGAAAGGCTTATGGCGCTCCGGCCGGAGTTCCCTCTGACGATCCAGGCCGACCGGACGGTCTGGCTGGAGACCCGGCATCCCGGGTATGAGCCGGCCCGGGACGCCCTGGCCCGTTTCGCCGACCTGGAGCGGAGCGCCGGGCCGATCCACGTCTACCGCATCACCCCCCTTTCGATCTGGAACGCCGCCGCCCTGGGCCTCACCGCTGCGGAGATCCTGGAGGACCTCGAATGCTTCAGCGGCGGCCAGGTCCCCGAGGGCTTGCGGGAGGACATCCGGACCTGGATGGCCCGCTACGGCCGGCTCCGCCTGGAGATGGGAAACGGGCGGCTCTGGCTGGTGGCCGACGATCCCGCCTTGCTGGCCTGGGTGCGGGCCCAATCCGTGGTGGCCCCCTTCCTGGCCCCCTGCGGGGAGGCGGAGGCGGACCGGGTGGCGGTGGAGCCCCGGGCCCGCGGCGCCCTCAAGCAGGCCCTCCTCTACCTGGGCTATCCGGTGGAGGATATGGCCGGATACGTGGAGGGCGCCCGCCTGGACCTCCGGTTGCGGTCCACGTCCCGGACCACCGGCGAGCCCTTCCGCCTGCGCCCCTATCAGGAGGAGGCCGTGGAGGCTTTCCTCCGGGCCGGCAGCGGGGTGATCCTGCTCCCCTGCGGGGCGGGCAAAACCATCGTGGGCCTGGGGGTGATGGCCCGGCTGCGCACCGCCACTCTGATCATCGCCACCAGCACGGTGGCCGCCCGCCAGTGGATCACGGAGATCCTGGACAAAACGGATCTGAGCCCCGATCAGGTCGGGGAATACACCGGCCATCGCAAGCAGATCCGTCCGGTCACGGTGGCGACTTACCAGATCCTCACCCATCGCCCCCATCGGGATTTCGAAGAGGACCTCCTCCGCCAGTTCCCGCATTTCCGCCTCTTCAGCGCCCTGGACTGGGGCTTGATCATCTACGATGAGGTGCATCTCCTGCCGGCCCCGGTCTTCCGCATCACCGCCCAGCTCCAGGCTCGCCGGCGCCTGGGGCTGACAGCCACCCTGGTGCGGGAGGACGGGCTGGAACGGGAGGTGTTCGCCCTCATCGGCTCCAAGCGCTACGAGGCCCCCTGGCGGGCGCTGGAGGCCCGGGGCTGGATCGCCGCAGCCGAGTGCCACGAGATCCGCGTCCCCATGGCTCCGGAGGATCGCCTGCGATACGTGGCCACGGAGGAGAAGGAGCGCTACCGTCTGGCGGCCACCAACCCGGCCAAGGAGGCGATGATCCACCAGCTCCTGGCCAAGCATCCGGAGGACACCGTCCTCATCATCGGGCAGTATCTGGATCAGCTGGAGCGCATCGCCTGTGCCCTCTGCGCCCCCCTGATCACCGGCCGGACGCCGGTGGCGGAGCGGGAGCGGCTCTTCGATCAGCTCCGCCGCGGGGAGATCCGCCGCCTGGTGGTCTCCCGGGTGGGCAATTTCGCCATCGACCTCCCCGACGCCAACGTGCTCATCCAGGTCTCCGGCACCTTCGGCTCGCGCCAGGAGGAAGCCCAGCGGATGGGTCGGATCCTGCGCCCCAAGCGGAATGGCATCCTGGCCCATTTCTACACCCTGGTCACCCGCGACACGGTGGATCAGGACTACGCGGCCCGGCGCCAGCTGTTCCTGGTCGAGCGGGGATATCGCTACGAGATCCTGGAGGCTGAGGAGCTGTCGGGCTATCACCCGGCCGTGGCCGATGTCGCCGCTTGGTATCGATCGCTCCCCCCGCCGACGTCCGCCGAGAACGGATCTTCCTCCAATGGGTCTGGATCGTCTGCTTGACCTCCTTCCTGCCCAAGTTCGCGCGGAGGCTTTCCGCCTGTGGGCTTCCGGCGCTGTGCATCTACGAGCGCTGGATCCGAAGGTATGGATCGCCAGCATCTCCACGGAGTCGCGAGCAATGGAGACGCGCTGGCGACGTCCAGGCTCGGAGGAGGCGCTGGCCCCTGAGGCCTCGCGGGTCCGGGGCTGCGGGTGCCGAGCGCCGAAACCCTGCGCCCACGAAGGAGCAGCCTGGCTGGCCCTGCTGTTCGATGGGGGAGGGTTGCCTGAGGAAGCCAAAGAAGAGCTCCAGCGCCTGGAGGCGCAGTTGGAGCCGCAGACGGCCCTCGAGCTGCTACGCCTCGCTCGCCGTCGGGGCTGGGCGCTGCCCCGCGGGCGGAAGCCGGAGCTGGTGCGGCGCCTGGCTGCCCGGCTCAGCGTCTACTACCGGCTGGGGCTGTGGCGGCAAGGGCTGGACCCGGAGCTGGAGCGCCTGCTCGGGTTGATCCGCCTGCTCGGCAAGGAGCGGGTGGACCTGGAGGAGCTGGAAGCCCGCTGGATGCGTTGGGCCGAAGGGGATCGCTCGGCCTTCCGAGCGGTGTGGCGTCGGGCCATCCAACAAGGCCTGCTGATCCCCTGCGCTCTGAGCCACAACGGGCGGCCGCGCCCCCATGCCCACCTGCCGGCCACCCTCCCGCTCTCCGGGCTTCCATCCCCCGCGTTCCCGGCCACGGTCTACTACAGCTTTCCTCCTGAACAGACGGTCGCGGCGCCGCCCCTTCGGCTGCTTCTGGAGGAGGCCCGCCGCGGCTGGATCCTGCGGCCGCCTGCCCGGATCCTCCGCGTTCATCCCCGGGCCCATCTGTTCGCCTGGCTGTGGGGATGGCCCCACGATCCCGAGGAGGTGGAAGCCCGCCTGGCCCGCCATCCCGGGTCGCCCCCTCCCTACGAATGGCTGACGGTCCCGGTAGATGAGTTCGATCCCCGCGCCATCGAGGCGCTAGAGGAGCGCGTAGGGCTGCCATGGGAGGGCGCTGCCTTCATCGCGGAGATCCTCTGTCGTCTCTGCGGCGAGGGTCCGGGAGAATCTTTGCCCTTTGCTCCGGGCGCCGAGGAGGAGGATCCCATCGCCCGCTGGTGGGAGATCTGGCGGAGCGGGGCGACGCTCTTTGAGATCGTCTGGCTCCGGCGTCAGGATCCCACGGTTCGGCTGGTGCGATCTCTGGGGTGGATGGGGGGGATCGAGCAGCTTTACTACGAATGGGGACGGGGCCGGCAGGCCCTCATCGAGTTGCTGGCCACCCTGCCGGATGAATGGGTGGATTGGATGGATCTGGTCCGGGCGGTGGAGGCGGCCCAGCCGCCTGGGTTCGCGGAGGACCGGCTGGATCAGCGCTGGCGGTTGCTTCGAGGCCGGCCGGCCCTGGAGCCGGTTCCCGTCGCCGAGCATCTGCGCGCCTATCTGGAGGGGGCGTTGTTCTGGCTGGGGGCGGTGGCCCTGGCGTATGAAGAGGGATCGCTTCGGGCCTTCCGCCTGACCGCCCAGGGGCGTCGCTGGATCCGGGGAGAAGTCCCTCCGGTGGAGGAGCCCGAGTCGCTTCCGGAGACCCGCTGGCTGGATGAGACGACGTGGTCGGTACGGCCAGGGCCGACGGCAGCGCCGCTGCTCTGGCTTTCAGGTCGGATCGGCCGGCCGATGGGCTCTCCGTTCGTTTTCACCCTGGATGCGGAGCGCATCGCTATGGTGTTCCAGGAGGGGTATCGCCCGGAGGAGATTCTCACGCGCTTTGAGGCCTGTGGCCTGCCGCCCACGGCTGCGTTGCGAAAGGCCCTGGAGCGGGTGTGGGACAGCATGCGGCGGGTCCAGGTGTTCGAGGGCGTCACCGTCCTGGAGGCGGAGGACCCGTGGACCCTGCAGGAGCTGCTCGTGGCCACCGGGCTGGGGTCAGCCATCCGAGGCTGGATCGCTCCCCACATCGTGGTCATCGAGGAGGCTGCCCTTGAGGGCTTAATGAAAGAGCTCCGGGATCGGGGATACTTCCCGACGGTGGTGGAGGGTTGATCCGCGGTTGTTGCAGGAGGGGCTTTCGCCTCGAACCTCCATCTTCGATCCTGCAAGGTCGCGGCGAAAGCCGCAACATCGTCCTTTGTAGGATGGGCTTTCGCCCTGAACCCTCCGTCTTCGAGATTCCCAAGCACCACGGATGAAGCTACCCCCCGCAGCCCGAACCTTCCGTCTTCGGTGGCGCAAGGGTTCGCGGCTGAAGCCGCTCCTATAACATATCGTCCTTTTCGTTTTTGGTAGGAGGGGCTTTCGCCCCGAACCTCCGCCCTCGATGAGGCAAAGGTCGCGGCTGAAGCCGCTCCTACAACAACGTTGTCCTTTGTAGGAGGGGCTTCCGCCCCGAACTCCCCCTTCGATCCCGCAGCTGGTCGCAGCGGAGGTCACCCTACTCTAAATCAACGGACAGCTCGCACCCGTTCCGCCCGCTGATCCCAGGCGGCCTCCAGAGCCCGGAGGGATGGCTCCAGCCCCTGCACGGCCGAGGAGAGGTCGGCGCTGCCTTCCACGGCCTGCTCCAGGGCCTCCACGGCCTGGGGGAGCTCCTCGGCTCGTTCCAGGAGCTCGGCATCGAACCGGTAGAGGGCTTCCAGCTCCGCCTCCTCGATGCGGAGAGCGTCGAAGAAGCCGGCGTAGCCGTAGCTCGCCGTGCGGACGCGGTCGGCGAGGGTCTGGAGGCGACGGACGAGGCGGTCCAGCTCCTCCGCCTGGGAAAGATCCCGGTCGGCCAGGCGGCGCTGGGCCCGGAGCAGCCGGTCGGCGGTCTCCCGAAGCCGCCGGCTAAGGGTCTCTCGGAGGAGACGGTCGGCGTCCCGTCGCAGCTCCTTCTCTTTGTACCCTGCGTAGCCCGGGAGAGCGCGCAGCCATCGCTCCGAGGCTGGCCGGTTCGCCTTCACCCGCTCGAGGATTTCATCCATTGCCGCCTCCTGCGGCTTATGCCCTTCGCCCCTTGCCCTCCGCCAGCTCAACGATTTGACGGAGCAGGGTGACCAGGGTGACGGCGCTCTGGACCAGGGCGGCTGGGGAGGGGCGAGCGTCCCCACCGCGCTCCCGTCGGGCCTTCAGGTAAAGATAGGCGGCCAGCACCCCGAAGAGCGCCCCGAGCAGGCCGCCGATGAGCAACCCCCATTGATCGCGGCGCACCGATGATCCTCCCCGTGAAGAGGGTCCTCCGTCGCCTCTATGATAGCCCAGGTCGCCCTCTTCGGTTGAGGGATCCACGAACCCGTGGGAGGGCACTCCTCGTGGTCCACCTGTTGGAGCTCAATGCGGGGGACCCAGAGCCAGAACCAGACGTAGGTGCGCTGGCACAGGGTGCCCTCGAGGTTCCGGAAGGGGACGGTGCGGGAGAGCGCCAAGCCAGCGCCCTCCCGTTCCCGGATCAGCCACATACGATAACGATCGGATCCCAGCTGCCAGCGGAGATCCCCGCGGGCGGCCAAGGTCCCGATCATGCAGATCCCACATCCCGCGCCTGCAACGGCCAGGGCCAGAAGCACGGAAAAGGCGGTCTCCATCCGTTGCCGCATGGCAGTCCTTCCGAGGCGTGTGGGGGAGTGGACATCTTTCATGCTTCATCTCCCTGGAGATGGATCAGCACGAGCTCGGGAGGGCACATCAGGCGCATGCGGGGCATCCCCAGGCCCTCCATCCCCAATCCCCGGCTCACATACATTGTGGTTCCCCCACGCCGATACAGCCCCATCTCATAGCGCTTGCCATAGATGGAAGCCGTGACCAGCGCGCCGATCCCAGGGAGGCGGATTTGCCCGCCGTGGGTATGGCCACACAGGTAAAGGTCGATCCCCATGGCGCTGGCCTCTGGGAAAAGATCCGGGGAGTGATAGAGCAGGATGGTGAATGCCTGAGGGGGAATTTGGCGCATCAGCTCCCGCAGGCGTCGGCCGTCTTCCTCGGGGTCGTGGGTGCAAGTGAGGCCGATCAGGCAGATCGGAGGGCCCCCGTGAGCCAGCTGGCCGAACCGGACGATCTGATCGTCCAGCCGAGTGACGTGGGTGAAGCCGAACAGGATCCGCCGCACCACCTCTGGCGAGTCCACCAGCGGCGTGCCGGTCACCAAGTAAACCCCCAATGGGGCCTGCAGGGCCTCCAGGAAGCGGCTGCACTGCGCCTGGGCGGCGGGATCGTGGACATAGCTTAGGTTGAGGAGATCGCCCGTGAAGACGATGAGATCGGGATCCAGCTCCTCTGCCCAGTGGAGCACCTTCTGCTCCCGCCGCGTCAAGCGCTCTAGGTGGAGGTCGGTGAGGTGAAGGATGCGCAGCGGGGGCATCCCACGGAGCTTGGGGGAGGGGATGATCAGCTCTGTCAGGGTAAGGCGGAAGGGCTCCTGATACAGGGCGCTCAGCAGGTTGCCCGTGAAAGCCAGGTGGCCGATGAGGACCAGGCTGGCCGCCCAGGGGAAGGGATGCAGAGGGAGCAGGCCTATGCTTAGGAAGAGGCGGAACAGGCTGAAGGCCAGGAAGGGCGGCTTGGGAGGGCCGAAGGAATAGCCCCGGCGAGGGAGGTTGATCAGCATCGCCGCGTCGCCCGCAGCGAAGGCCAGGAAGAGCCCGGCGGCCACCGCGCCGGCCATCAGGGAGCGATGGGCCCCCTCCCACGCCAGCCCCACCCCGCCGCCCAGGGCCAGCGTCCAGAGGCCCACCAGGCCCCACGGCAGGCGCTCCAGTCGGTTCATGAAAACCATAAACCGATGGAAAGGGCTCTCTTCGGTCCCGGGAAGGAACCGGCGGCGTCGGGTCGGGACCGGCACGGTCTCGCGGATCGGCGCGGGGGAGGGGATCCCCTCAGGGGTTTCGGATCCAGACCCCAAAGCGTCCCGTCCTTCCGTGCTCCGCACGGTGGGAGAACCAGAGCCCAGTGTGGCACGCGGTGCAGATCCCGGCGGTGATTACGGCGGGCACGCCCAGGCGGCGCAGGTGGAGACGGACCGCCTCCGGGAGATCCAAGTGCCAGGCGCCGTTCCGGCGGCGCATCGGGAGGGCGGGGCCCAGCTGGGCGCTGAGGGCCTCGATGACCTCAGGGCCGACGGCATAGCAACAGCCCCCAATGCCGGGACCCATGGCGGCGTGGAGCGCCGAAGGCCCGCGGCCCAGATGCCGCTCGAAAGCCTCCAAGGCGGACTCCAGGATGCCGGCTGCAAGGCCCCGCCAGCCCACATGCACCAAGCCCACCGCCGGCAGGCCGGGATCGGCAAGCAGAACAGGGATGCAGTCGGCGAACCGCATGAACAGGGAGAGACCTCGCTCCGCTGTGATCAGCCCGTCCACGCCCTCAAGGGCCGCTCCGCCGTGCCGGGCGTCCACGACGAGGACCCGGTTCCCGTGGACCAGCCGGGTGGTGACGGTCTCTTCAGGGCGCAGGCCGGCCGCGGCGAAGGCTCGTCTGAGGTTCTCCGCCACGGCGGCAGGATCATCGCCCACCGCGCTGCTCAGGTTCAAAGCGGCGAAGGGGGGCGCGCTGACCCCGCCGTGGCGCGTCAGGAAGCCATGGGGGATCTTCCCCCACGGGGGATCTGCAAACCGATAGAAGAGGATCGATCCGTTGCGGATCGCTTCCCAGCGCGTCATAGGGGGATTTCCAGCAGGACTTTCAGCGCCCCCTTGCGGGCGGCGTGCTCGAAGGCCCGGTCCGCCTCCTGCAGGGGGTAGCGGGCGTGGATCAGCGGCTGGACGTCCACCAACCCCTGGCGCAGGAGCCGGAGGGCCGGCTCGAAAGGCCCGCAGCGGGATCCGATCACCGTCACCTCATCCACGGCGACCATGGTGAGGTTGGCTTCGACAGTGCCGTGATAGGTGCTCTTCAGCACCAGGGCCCCCCGGGGGCGCACCCAGCGGCGGGCCAGGTGAAAGCCTTCGGGGGAGCCGGTGCATTCCACCACCACATCGGCGGACAGGTCGCCGGCGTCCTCCACGTGGGCCACCGGGATCCCCCGCCCAGCCAGCAGCGCCAGCTTGTTCGGGTTCCGGCCCACGACGAGCAGATCACAGCCGGTGAGCTGCATAACTTGAGCGACGAGGCTGCCCAGCTTGCCGTCGCCCAGCACCACCGCTCGATCCGTGGGGCGGATGTGGGTCTGCTCAAGGATCTCCAAGGCGGCGGCCAGGGGCTCGACGAACACGGCGGCCTCATCTGGGATCTCGGGGGGCACCTCGTGCAGGTTCACCACGGGCAGGAGGAGATACTCCGCGAAGGCGCCATCCCGCCCGGAGATGCCTAAGGTCGTCCGGTTCGGACAATGGGTGGGCCGTCCGGCGCGGCACGTAGGGCAGACGCGACAGGCGGCGTTGATCTCGCCCACCACCCGCTTCCCCACCCACTCCGGATGATCCGGGGCCTCTTCGACGACGCCGACGAACTCGTGGCCGGGCACGCCGCGGAAATCCAGATAGCCCCGCATTAGCTCTAAGTCGGTGTTGCAGATGCCGGCTAGCTTCACCCGGACCCGTGCCTCACCGGGTGGCGGAGAGGGGATCGGGTAGTCCTGTCGGATCTCCAGGCCGCGGTTCAGGTAGACCGCCCACATGAACGCTCCTCCCGCCCGGGGAAATGACCTCTGAGGCGTCCGCCGCCGGAAACCGCCCTCGGGCTTCTGATATTTTAATCAAAGTTGACGCCGGCCGCTTTGCTTCGCTCTCTGCGCTATCCGGATCGGACAGAGCCTTCGACGCCGTCAGGCGCCGTTCCCTATCCGGGCCTTCGCCCCCTGCGGGTAGGGCCGCCACGCATCTGGGCCCGAATCCGACCTCAGCGCCCCCGAGTATGTTTGTTGTAGGAGCAGCTTTCGCTGCGCCCTTTGCGTCATCGAGGGCGGGGGTTCGGGCTGTGGAGTGCGGCTTCATCCGTGGCCTCTAGGGATCTTGAAGGTGGGGGTTCAGAGCGAAAGCCTCTCTTACCAAAAACGATGCGTTGTAGGAGCGGCTTCAGCCGCGACCTTTGCCTCATCGAGGGCGGAGGTTCGGGGCTGAAGCCCCTCCTACCGAAAGGACGATGTGTCGTAGGAGCGGCTTCCGCCGCGAATCCTTACGCCATCGAAGACGGGAGGCTTGGGCTGTGGAGTGCGGCTTCATCCGTGGCCTTTTGGGATCTTGAGGGCGGGAGTTCAGGGCGAAAGCCCCTCCCACCGAACGAACGATGTGTTGTAAGAGCGGCTTCAGCCGCGACCTTTGCGTCACCAAAGATGGAAGGTTTTGGCTGTGGAAGGGCGGCTTCATTCGTGGTCTTCTGGGATCTCGAAGAAAGAGGTTCGGGGCGAAAGCCCCTCCTACCGAAAGAACGACGTGTTGTAGGAGCGGCTTCAGCCGCGAACCCTTGCATCATCGAGGGCGAAGGTTTTAGCTGTGGGAGGTGTCTTCATCCGCGGCCTTTTGGGATCTTGAAGGCAGAGGTTCAGGGCGGAAGCCCCTCCCACAAAGACCGATGTTGTTGGAGGAACGGCTTCAGCCGCGATCTTTGCGTCATCAAGGGCCGAGGTTCGGAACTCTGTGCGCCCGTGGGTGAGATAGGACCTCCGGTGCCGGCAGGGTTCATTCCACATCCGTTTTCTCGCTTCCGATCGGAGGGGCTGTCCGCTAATCTCGGCAAGAATACATGAATGCGACCTTGAAGTCCCCAAGCACACCCCCACTCATGGATGGCTCTCTCGCCCCTTCCTCGACGCCGGGCAAGCTCCGGGCGGTCCTACATATCCCAGATAACCCAAACGCCCCGTTAAGGTTTCCCAAATCCCTTGTGCAGGTGGGGCGGATTCATATAATGGATGGTATAGTGTGGGGCGAAGTGGAGGAGAGTGGTGGGAACGAGAGGACAGCGCAGGGCAGAAGCGGAGCGGCCGGCAGCTTCCCTGGGGGAGACCCCGATGTTCCTGGGGGAATACCGGCACGGGATCGACGCAAAGGGACGGGTGTTCCTCCCGGCACGCTATCGATCCTTTTTTGCAGCGGGGGCCGTGCTGACCCGGGGCTTAGAGCCCTGCCTGTATCTGTTCACGTTCCCGGAGTGGCAACAGGTAGCAGAACGGATCCGCCAGCTGCCTCTGACCGCCCCCGAGGCGCGGGAGTGGCGCCGTTTCTTCTTCGGAGGGGCCTTCGACGTGGTCCCCGACGAGCAGGGTCGTATCCTCATCCCGGCCTCCCTCCGGGCCTACGCTGGCTTAGAGGGCCAGGCGGTCATTGTTGGGGTTCATACCTACCTGGAGATCTGGTCCCCATCCGCATGGCAGGGGATCCTGGAGCGCTTTCAGAACGGCCGCATCCCACCGGAGCACTGGATCGGGTTGAGGGTGTAGCGGATGGGGATCGGACCTGGCAGAAGCCTTGAGCAACAGCGCGATGCATATCCCAGTTCTGCTGCGGGAGGTGCTGGAAGGGTTGCAGGTCCGCCCGGGCGGCGTCTACGTCGACGCCACGGTGGGCGGAGGGGGCCACGCGGCGGCCATCTTAGAGCGCTCCGCGCCGGATGGCCGCCTGCTGGGGATCGATCGGGACCCGGAGGCCCTGCAGCGGGCGCGGGAACGCCTGCGCCCCTTCGGCGAGCGCGCGATCCTGGTCCACGGCTCTTACGCGGAGCTGCGGCGGATCGCGGTGCGTTATGACTTCCTCGCGGTCGACGGGATGCTGTTCGATCTGGGGCTCTCCTCGGGGCAGCTCTCGGATCCCCATCGAGGGTTTAGCTTTCAGATCGAGGGCCCCCTGGACATGCGCTACGACCCGGGCCACGGGATCCCGGCGGTGGAGATCGTGAACCGGTGGCCGGAGAAGCAGCTGGCGCAGGTGATCCGACGCTATGGAGAGGAGCGCTTCGCCCGGCGCATCGCCCGGGCCATCGTGCGAAACCGGCCCATCCGCACCACCACGGAGCTGGCGGAGCTGATCGCCCGGGTGGTCGGGCGCGGTCGGGAGGATCAGCATCCGGCGACGCGGACGTTCCTGGCCCTGCGGATTGTCGTCAACGAGGAGCTGCAGGCCCTGGAGCAGGCCCTCCCCCAGGCGGTCTCCCTGCTCCGGCCTGGGGGGCGCCTGGCGGTGATCGCCTTCCATTCTCTGGAGGATCGCGTCGTGAAGACGTTCTTCCAGCGCGAATCCCGGGATTGCCTCTGCCCGCCGCAGGTCCCGGTTTGCACGTGTGGGCATCAGGCCGCCTTGCGCTTAGTGACTCGCAAGCCCATCTGTCCTTCCGAGGAGGAGGTTCAGATCAACCCGCGGGCGCGCAGCGCGCGTCTGCGCATCGCGGAGCGATTAGAAGGTGCCACACGAATCATTCGCGGTGTGCCTTGAAAATGAGCCGACGACGTATGTTGCTGGCAATGGTCGGGGGGATCCTGTTCATCGCGGCTCTTTCCCTTCTGTTCACGCTTCTCTCCACGGCTGCGGTGGAGCAGGGGCAGATTGTTCAGCAGCTGGCTGAGGTCCGGGCGGCACTGGAGCGGGAGAACGCGGCGATGGAGGAGATCATCGCACGGGAGAGCACGATCCCGCGCCTGTTGGAGCGGGCCCGCGCCCTGGGCTTCATCTCGGGGGAGGGCACTCCGGCGCTCCCCCTCTCCCTGCCGGCGCCGCTCCCAACGCCGGGAATGCAACCATGAGGGAGGCCACGTCCACTCTGCGCTGGCAGCCAGCCGCGTTCGCCTCCACCCTGATCCTGGGGCTGGTGGTGATCCGGCTGATCTATCTGTCGTTCTATGCGACGGGAGAGCTCCTCGGGGTCCAGACGCTGCAGCTCCGCCTGGAGGCTCGCCGCGGCCGCATCCTGGATCGGAGAGAGGCGGTGCTGGCCCTGGATGTCCCGCGCTACCAGGTCGTCCTGGAATATCGTCCTATCGCCTACGGGGGGGATCCGGAGCGGCGGGCGGCGTGGTTGCGCCGGGTCGACGAAGCCCTGAGCCCGCTCCTGGGCTTCTCTGTTCGGGAGGCCGACCGGAGCTGGCCTAACACTCGGTGGCAGCTCCCGATCGCCCGAGAGGTCCCCGAGGACCTCGCCCGGGTGATCGCCCGCCGGATCGAGGAGGCCGGCCTGCGAGGAGTTCGGGTGATGCCTTACTGGAAACGGATTTACCCGGAGGGCTCATTGGTCGGCCCGGTGCTGGGTTTCGTCGTCTTCGGGCCGGACACCTGGGGCGTGGAGGGACGGCGAGGGGCAAGCGGAGTGGAGCGGACTTATAACGTCGTGCTGAGCGGGAAGGCAGTGACCCTGCGGGTGCCAGTGGACGCTGAGGGGCGCCCCCTGCCGCTGCAGGAGGCGGCCCTGGAGGGGCCGGAGCCCGGTGGAGATGTGGTCCTCACCCTGGACCGTACGATCCAGGCGGTGGTGGCGGAGGAGCTGGCCCGGGGCCTTCAGGAGAGCGGAGCCCAGCGCGGGGACGCTCTGGTCCTGCGCCCGCGCACGGGGGAGATCCTGGCCATGGTCAGCCTGCCTGCCTTCGATCCCAACGTGCCGGAGACCCTGGAGCGCAACGCGCGCAATCCGGTTGTCCAGGACCTGTATGAGCCGGGCTCTGTCTTCAAGATCCTGACGATGGCGGCCGCCCTGGAGGCCGGCATCGTCCGCCCGGAAACCCGCTATATGGATCAGGGGTGCGTGGAGTTCGGAGGGGCCCCGATCTGCAACTGGGATCAGGATCGCTATCCCGGAGGGCGGGGCTGGCTGGATATGACGGAGTTGTTGATGTACTCCCGCAACGTGGGCGCTGCGCATCTGGCCCGCCTCCTGGGCCCGGAGCGCTTCTACGCAGCGCTGCATGCCTTGGGGATCGGGGAGCCGACCAATGTGGACCTGCCCTATGAGACCGCGGCCTGGCTCCGGGCCTACGGGGATCCAGACTGGCGGGAGGCGGATCTGGGGCGCCAGTCCTTCGGCCAGGCGGTGTCTTTGACTCCGTTGCAGATGGCGATGGCTGTCTCCGCGGTGGCCAACGATGGCCTGATCATGCGGCCCTTCATCGTGCGGGAGCTTCGAACCGCCCAGGGAGTCCAGCGCGTCGAGCCCCAGGTCCGGCGGCGGGCCATCTCGGCGAAGACGGCACGGACCCTGCGGGCGATGCTGGAGACGGTGATCGAACGAGAGGCAGTGAAAGCCCGGGTGCCGGGATATCGGATGGCGGGCAAGACCGGGACGGCGCAGATCCCCACGCCGGTAGGCTACGATCCGCGGGACACGATCGCCTCGTTCGTGGGGTTTGGCCCGGTGGAGGACCCTCAGGTGCTGATCCTGGTGAAAATGGATCGGCCCCGGCGCTCTCCTTGGGGTTCGGAGGAGGCTGCCCCGGTCTTTGCCCGGATCACGGCGCGGATCCTCCCGATGCTAGGGGTTCCGCCCTCAGGTTCCCCGGAGGGCCGGTGACCTGGGATCCTCCAGCCAGCGCGTTCAGGAGCATAAGATGAAGAAGAACGGCGGGATGCGAGTGGCGGTTCGGGGGATGACCCTGGCGGATCTAACGGAAGCCTTAAGCGGCCGGCGTCCGCCCTGGGAGATCCCGATCCAGCATGTGTCCATCGATTCCCGAGAGTGTGGGGACGGAGATGTGTTCGTCGCCCTCCCCGGAGAGCGGACCGATGGTCATCGTTATGTCGGGGACGCCTTCCAGCGGGGGGCGATCGCCGCCCTGGTCCATCAGGAGGTGTCTGAGGGGGCGTTGCACGTGGACCTGGAGCGGGGGCCCTGGCCGGAGTCCCTGAAGCTCCCTGTCTGCTTCCGCGTCTCGCGGACCCTGGAGGCCCTCCACCGATGGGCAGCGTGGTGGCGGGCACGCTCCCCGGTGCGGGTGATCGGGATCACCGGGAGCGTGGGGAAGACCAGCACCAAGGAGCTGACCTGGGCGGTGCTTTCCCGGCGTTACGAGACGTTGAAGACCGAAGGGAACTTAAACAGCGAAGTGGGTCTGCCCCTGATGCTGCTCCGGCTGACGCCGCGCCATCAGCGAGCGGTGCTGGAGATGGGGATGTATGCCCGAGGGGAGATCGCGGCCCTCTGCGCCATCGCCCGCCCCGCCGTGGGCGTGATCACCCTGGTGGGCCCGGTCCACCTGGAGCGCCTGGGGAGCATAGAGGCCATCGCAGCAGCCAAGGCCGAGCTCGTGGAGGCCCTCCCCGAGGACGGGGTGGCTGTCCTCAACCGGGACGATCCGTACGTGCGGGAGATGGCCGGGCGGACCCGGGCGCGGGTGTTCTTTTATGGGCTGGACCCTGAGGCGGACCTGTGGGCGGATGAGATCGCGAGCGAAGGGCTGGAGGGGATCCGCTTCGATCTTCATTATCGGGGGGAGACCTTCCGGCGGGTGCGGGTCTCCCTGCTGGGCCGGCACAGCGTGCACACCGCCCTGCGGGCCATCGCTGTGGGGATCCTGGAGGGGTTGACCTGGGATGAGATCTTCACCGGCCTGCGGGACCCGCGGGCGCAGCTGCGCCTGGTGGCGGTGCCCGGCCTGCAGGGCTCGATCCTCCTGGACGACACATACAACGCCAGTCCGCCGTCGATGCTGGCCGCGCTGAACCTGTTGGCGGAGCTGGAGGGCCGAAAAATCGCGGTGCTGGGGGACATGCTGGAGCTGGGGACGTATGAGGTGGAGGCACACCGACTGGTGGGCGGGCGAGCGGGGACGGTGGTGGACCTCCTGATCACCGTGGGGCCTCGGGCGCGCATCATCGCCCGGGAGGCGATGGCGGTGGGCCTGCCAGCGGACCGGGCGTGGGCTTGCGACTCGAACGCCGAAGCCATCGAGATCCTCCGCCGCATCCTGAAGTCTGGCGATGTGGTCCTGGTGAAGGGCTCCCGGGGCCTGCGCATGGAGGAGATCGTGAATGCCCTATGCGAGGGATAAGTGAAGACGGCGGGGTTGCCGGCCCGTCAGTCTCATTCCCGCTGGACAAGGAGGTCGAGTGGCGCAGGCGCTGTTCATGGGCGGTCTGTCCTTCCTGCTAGCGGTGATCTGGGGGCCGCCACTGATCCGCTGGCTGCGAGCCAACGGGATCGGGAAGAAGATCCGGATTGAGGGACCGTGCACGCATCAGGTGAAGGTGGGGACGCCCACCATGGGCGGCCTGATGATCGTGCTGCCGGTGGTGATCCTAACGCTCACCCTGAACCTTGGGAACCTGATCGTCAACACGGCGGCCGGGCAGGCGTTCCTGCGCCAGATGGGCTGGCCGGGGGATCAGCTGATCGGGCGATCGATCTTGGTGCCGGTTGCGGCCATGCTGGCCTTCGGAGCCCTGGGGGCGGTGGACGATTGGATGGGCACGCGCGGGGGCGGCGGGCTGCTGGCCCGCCACAAGTTCCCAATCCAGATCGCCCTGGGGATCGCGCTGGCGCTGGTGCTGCACTTCGGGATGGACCTGCGCAGCGTGGCCATCCCCACGGTGCCGCGGAAGATCGACATCGGGTTGCTCTACCTGCCCATCGCGGTGTTCATCATCGTGGGCTCGGCCAACGCGGTCAACCTCACCGATGGGCTGGACGGCCTGGCAGGGATCATCACGGCCATGTCGTTCATCGCCTACGGGGTGATCGCCTATCTCCAGGGCCAGATCTACCTGGCCACCTTCGCCTTCATCGTGGTGGGAGCCTGCATGGCCTTCCTGTGGTTCAACGCGCATCCGGCCCAGATGTTCATGGGGGATGTAGGCTCCCAAGCCCTGGGGGCCACCCTGGGGGTGGTCGCGTTGATGACCGGGCAGTGGCTGCTGCTGCCGGTGATCGCCCTCATCCCAGTGGCCGAGACCCTCTCGGTCATCCTGCAGGTGGCATACTTCAAGTGGACGAAGGGAAAGCGCCTGTTCCGGATGAGCCCGCTTCACCATCACTTCGAGCTGCTGGGCTGGTCGGAGACCCAAGTGGTGCAGCGGTTCTGGCTGATCTCCATCTGGTCGGCGATGATCGGCGTGGCGCTGGCGTTGCTGTGAGGTAAGGTCGGATGCGGGAGCTCATGGGCGCGCGGGTGGTCATCCTGGGGTTGGGCCGGCAGGGCACCGCCCTGGCCCGCTGGCTGGTGCGGCAGGGCGCCGAGGTCACACTAAGCGATCGGCAGCCCGCGGAGCGCCTCGGGGGTTTCCTCCAGGCCCTGGAGTGCCTGCCGGTGCGCTATGTGCTGGGGGACCATCCGCTCTCTCTGCTGGAGGGTTGCGATCTCCTCTGCTTAAGCGGAGGGGTGCCCTTGAACCTCCCCATCGTTCGGGAGGCCATGCGGCGGGGGATCCCCCTGGCCAATGACGCCCAGCTGTTTCTGGAGCGATGCCGGGGGTGGACGGCCGGGATCACCGGCACCTCGGGGAAGACAACGACGACCGCCCTCGTGGGGGCGATGTGCCAGGCGGCGGGCTTCCGCACCTGGGTGGGCGGCAACATCGGAAATCCCCTCATCGAGTTCGTGGAGGAGATCGGCCCGGAGGACCGTGTGGTCCTGGAGCTGTCCAGCTTCCAGTTGGAGATCATGACCGTCAGCCCGCGGGTGGCGGCGGTGCTGAACATCACGCCCAATCATCTGGACCGTCATGAGACGATGGAGGCCTATATCGCGGCCAAGCAGCGCATCCTGGACTTCCAGGACGTCGAGGACGTGGCGGTCCTGGGGTACGACGACCCGAACGCCCGGGCTCTGGCGGCGGCGGTGCGAGGGCGGCTGCGGTTCTTCAGCCGCGAGCGGGAGGTGGCCCGCGGGTCGTTCCTGCGAGAGGGGACCCTCTTCCTGCGCCTGGGCTCCGAGGCCTGGCCGATCTGTCGGGCAGACGAGGTGCGCTTGCGGGGCCGCCATAACTTGTGGAACGTCCTGGCGGCAGCGGTCGTGGCGGGCACCCTGGGGGCAGACATCAGCGCCATCCGCGAGGCCGCCCTTACGTTCTCAGGAGTGCCGCACCGGCTGGAGCAGGTGCGGGAGGTGCGAGGCGTGTGTTACGTGAACGACTCCATCGCCACCACGCCGGAGCGGGTGCGGGTGGCCCTGGAAGCCTTCGAGGAGCCCATCGTGCTGCTGGCGGGCGGGCGGGACAAAGGCCTCCCATGGGAGGAGACGGCTGGGATCATCGCCCGCCGGGCCCGCGTGCTGATCGCCTTCGGGGAGCTGGGGGATTGCATTGTGGGGGCCGCCCAGGCGGCCTGCGCGCGGGTTGATGAAGCGGTCTTGGAGCGCCTGGAGCGGGTGGCTACCTTGGAGGAAGCAGTGGCCCTGGCGGCCCGTCTGGCCCGGCCGGGGGAGGTAGTGCTCCTCTCCCCGGGGGGGACTAGCTTCGACGCCTATCGGGATTTCGAGGAGCGTGGCATGCACTTCCGCCAGCTGGTGGAGGCACTGTCATGACCACTACGCGAAGAAGGTGGCATGACCTGGCGATCGCTCGAGGTGAGCTGCAGGCCTCGCCGCTTCCCTTTACGCCCCTGGAGCTGGGGTTGCTCGTCGGGCTCGCCGTGTTGGTGCTCTTCGGCCTGTTGCTGGTTTACAGCGCCACCTACTACCTGGCGCGGCACGCCTTTGAGGATCCCTTCTATTTCTTCCGACGCCAGGCGGTCGCCGCCTTCCTAGGGACTGTCGGCCTCCTCGTTCTCTGGCGGATGGACTACCACCGTCTGCAGCGGCTCTCCGTTCCTTTGATGGCCATCGGCGTGCTTGCGCTGATTGCTGTGCTGATCTTCGGGGAGGATCGGCTGGGGGCCCGGCGCGCCTTCTCGGGCGGCTCCTTCCAGCCTTCGGAGTTCGTTAAGCCGATCCTCATCCTCTACCTGGCGACCTGGCTGCCCACCAAAGGGGAGCGGCTGCGGGAGTTCCACCGGGGGTTCGTCCCCTTCCTGCTGGTGCTGGGCCTGGTGGTGATCCCGATCTTCCTGCAGCCGGATCTGGGGACGGGGTTGTTGATCGGGCTGGTGGCCGCCTGGATGTTCGTCGCTTCCGGTGCCACGGCGGTCCAGATCCTCGCCGGGCTGGCCCTGGGGGCCGGAGCGTTCGCAGGGCTCATCGCCGTGCATCCCCACGCCCTGGCCCGGCTTTCTGGTTATCTGCAGATCCTGCGGGGGACGGGCGGGGCCGGCTCCCATCTGGGGGCGGTATGGGAGGCCATCCGCTCCGGCGGGCTGTTCGGGAAAGGCCCCGGGGCGATTCTTTATACCCTCAGCGGACAGGTGCCGCTGCCGCACTCCGACAGCGCCTTCGCGGTGGTGGGAGAGGCTTTCGGGTTCGTCGGAGTGATGTTGCTCATCTTCCTGCTCACCGCCTGGGTGATCATGGGGTTCATCACGGCCAGCCGCGCCCCGGACACGTTCGGGGGGCTGCTGGCCCTGGGAGTGACCCTATGGATCGCCTGGCAGGGGTTGATTAACCTGGGCGGGCTGACCGGGGTGCTCCCGTTCACAGGGCTCCCGTTGCCGTTCATCAGTTACGGCGGATCCGCGTTGCTCAGCGAGCTCATCGGGGCGGGGATCCTGCTCAGCGTGGCCAGGAGGATACGGGATGCGAATCTGGATCGCCGCGGGGGGGACCGGCGGGCACATCTACCCGGCGCTGGCCGTCGTCGAGGCGCTGCAGGACGTTGAGCCGGACCTGGAGGTGATCTGGGTTGGCACGCCGGAGGGAATGGAGGCCCGGCTGATCCCATCCCGGGGCTTTGCGTTCCTCCCGGTGGAGGCCGGCGGGGTATACGGGCTGGGGCCTCGAGGGGCCCTGGGGGGGCTGTGGCGGATCGCCCGGGGGGTTCGGCAGGCGTGGCAGGCGATGGCCCGGCAGCGCCCGCAGGTTCTCTTCACCACCGGGGGCTTCGCCGCCGTCCCGGCCGCCCTGGCAGCGGCCCGGGCCGGGGTTCCCATCCTGGTGTATCTGCCGGACCTGGAGCCGGGGATGGCGGTGCGGTTGCTCACGCGCCTGGCCGCCCACGTGGCCGTGACGGTCCCGGAAGCCCAGCCCTTTTTCCGGGGACGACCGGTGACGGTCACGGGGTATCCGGTGCGGCGCCGCCTGATGGCGGCGGCGCGGGATCGGGAGGCGGCCCGTCGGCGCGGCCGCGCCCGCTGGGGGTTTGCGGAGGACCTCCCGGTGGTGCTGGTGTTCGGAGGCAGCCGTGGGGCGCGCCGGCTGAACCGGGCGGTGGATCGACATCTGGAGGCGCTAGTGATGGAGGCCCAGGTGTTGCACCTCACCGGGCCGGCGGACCTCGAGCGCATGCAGGCGCGGCGGGCGGCGCTGCCTTCAGAGGTCCGGGCGCGTTATCAGCCGGTCGCGTATCTGGAGGAAGAGATGGGGGAGGCGCTGGCGATGGCGGACCTGGCCGTCTGTCGGGCGGGGGCTTCGACCCTGGGAGAGCTCCCGCTGTTCGGGCTGCCGGCGGTGCTGGTGCCCTATCCCTACGTGCGGCGCCATCAGGAGCGCAACGCCGCCTATCTCATCCGTCAGGGGGGCGCGGTGAGGATCCCCGATGAGGAAATTGAAGAACGGCTAGGGGAGGCGGTGCAAGTGTTGCTCAAGGACCCGGATCGCCTGCTGGGGATGCGCCGGAACATGGGCGCGCTGGCCTGCCCGGGGGCGGCGGAGCGGCTGGCCGCGCTGGTGCAGCGTCTGGCCGCTCCCACCCCATATCCGGAAAAGCGCCCGGCGCAGGGGAGGGCGGGATGATCGCGCTGCACGCCGTCTTCTGGGCCTTCGTCTTCGTGTTCGCACTGATCGGCGCCCTACGAGGGGTAGCTAAGGAGATCCTGGTCAGCACCTCCATCGTGGGGGTGATGTTCCTGTTCAGCCTGTTGCAGCAGTTCGCCCCCCCCATCTGGGAGTTCATCACCCGGGATCCCGCCACTCGCTTTTTCATCGAGACCTTCGCCATCGCCCTGGCGGCGATCTTCGGCTACGCCGGCCCGGCCCTCTCGGTGCAGCTGGCCGGACGGGCCAAGCGGGAGAAAGGCGTGGAGATCATCGCCGGCCTGGTCGTCGGGGGCGTTAACGGATGGCTGATCGCTGGATCGATCCTGTTCTTCCTGCACCGCGCTGGCTACCCGTTCCCGGAAGTGATCCAGCCCCCGGCGCCGAACAGCCCGTTCCTCGACATGCTCGGTTGGATGCCGCCGGGAGTGATCAAACCACCGTTCCTCTACTTCACGGTGTTGATCGTCTTGTTCATGCTGTTGATCTTCTATCTTTGAATGAACTACCGCAGGAACGACTTTCGCTGCGAGGCTCGCGTCATTGAGAGCGGGGGTTCGGGGCTGAAGCCCCTCCTGAGTAGGAAGAATCGATGCCATAGGCTCGGATTTCGCCGCAATTGGACGAGTTTCCGAACCCTTGGAAAGGCGGTCCGAGCAGGCTGGAAAGCCTGTTCCGTGGCGGTTCGGATCGGCGCGAAGCGGGGATGAAAGAGATGTTCTCCTTGCGACCGGGCATGGCCTTTCATCTGATCGGGATCGGGGGGGCTGGGCTCTCCGCCCTGGCTATTGTGTTGCACGAGGCGGGCTACCGGGTGAGCGGATGCGACCGGGCGCCCTCGCCGTTTGTGGAGGCCCTTCGCGTCCTCGGCGTCCCGGTCCACATCGGCCATGACCCCGCCCACGTGGGAGAGGCGGAGGTGCTGGTGCGGTCCTCCGCCGTGCCAACGGATCACCCAGAGGTCCGCGCCGCCGAGGCGCAGGGACGACCGGTGGTGAAACGGGAGGCGGTGATCGGGGCGCTGATGGCCGATCGGGTGGGGATCGCCATCGCCGGCAGCCACGGGAAGACCACCACCACAGCCATGATCGCCTGGATCGCCCTGGCCGCCAGAAGGGATCCGACCTTCATCGTGGGCGGGCTGATCCACGGGCTGGGCCGCAACGCCCGGGCTGGGCAGGGGGATCTCTTCATCGTGGAGGCGGATGAGTACGACCGGATGTTCCTGGGCCTCCGGCCCCGTATCGCAGTGGTGACAACGATTGAGCACGACCATCCAGATTGCTACCCGACGCCGGAGGCCTTCTTCGAGGCGTTCAAAGCCTTTGCGGATCAGGTACCACCGGAGGGGCTCCTGGTGATGTGTCATGCGGATCCGGAGGCGCGGCGCTTGGCAGATCTTCTGGAGCGCCAGGGCCGGCGGGTGATTCGATATGGATGGGGGCCGCCAGCCCGCTGGTGGGCACGCCCTCTCGCAGTGGATCGCTTCGAGCTCTTCCACGAAGGCCAGGCGGCCGGCGTCCTAAGCCTCCCGGTCCCCGGCCACCATCACGGGCTGAACGCCCTGGCCGCCCTCGCCGTTGCAGAGGCCGTGGGGATCCCGCTGGAGACGGCGCGGGAGGCCCTAAGCCGGTTCCCCGGGACCGCCCGGCGCTTCGAAGTGAAAGGGGAGGCGCGGGGCGTGCGGGTCATCGATGATTACGCGCACCATCCGGGGGAGATCCGGGCTACGCTCCGGGCGGCCCGCGCCCGTTATCCCGGCCGCCCCCTGTGGGCGGTCTTCCAGCCGCACACCTACAGTCGAACCCGGGCCCTGCTGGAGGAGTTCGCGGC
>Ga0272447_1000176_pt1 | contig 48563 bp, 43 predicted proteins | sample YNPCB0133_FD_194589 | JGI IMG/M metagenome (GOLD analysis project Ga0272447, IMG submission 194589) | Hot spring microbial mat communities from Yellowstone National Park, WY, United States - YNP-CB-013-3 | ecosystem: Environmental > Aquatic > Thermal springs > Hot (42-90C) > Sediment | place...
CATTCGTTGTATGGCGATCAACGTCATTCGCCGCTGATATGTGCCCGATGGACGCAGGTCAGCTTCTGCACGCTCAGATCGGGGGTTAGCTTGGCTGAGTGCTTATTAGAGGGTTGATCAGCCCTGACTGGATAGTCGCGCGCGATGATGGCGTCCACTATCTGCGTACCCACGCCCGGCAGGCTAAACACCGTCTCGGTGAGGACAGCGCCGGAGAGCAAACCGCCGGTTTGTAAGCCGATAATGGTGACTATGGGGACGAGCGCATTCCGCAACGCATGTTTAAAGATCACGGCGCGCTCGATTAGACCCTTAGCGCGTGCTACGCGCACGTAATCTTGGGTAAGCGCATCAAGCATGGCGCCGCGCGTCATCCTGGCGATAATGGCCAACGAGATCGTGCCAACCGCGATCGAGGGCAAGATCAAATGCCGCAGCGCGTTGAAGAATACATCGAACCTGCCTTGAATGAGCGAATTCAACAGCACGGAGTTCGAGAGCAAGAGCAGAACGAACCGCTGTAGCCCTTGCGCATCCTCCAGTCCCCAAACTTTCAGCAGAGATGGCAGGTCGGTCCCGGCAGCGAGCCGGCCTGAAGGGGGCAACTGGAAGGGCGTGTCCTTAAGCGCCAAGGCGAAGATGTAGGCCAGCATCAGGCCAAGCCAGAACACCGGCATCGAGACGCCAATGTTGGCGAAGACCACCGCCCCCACATCTATGGCAGTGTTGTGCTTTGCAGCGCTGAGCACCCCCAGCGCGATGCCGAAGCTGACCGCGAAAAGCATTGCGAAGAGGGTCAATTCCATCGTCATCGGCAGTCGCTCAGCGACGATGTCGGCCACCGGCCGGCCGTTTTTAATAGAAGTGCCCAAGTCGCCTTGTAGCAGGCTGCTCAGATAACGAATGAACTAGATGGGGATTGCGTCATTCAGACCGAATCGCTCGCGGAAAGCTTGGCACTTCTCTTCGGTCGCGCGTTCGCCCAGCATCACTTTGCACGGATCGCCGGGGATGAGGCGGACGAGCACGAAAGTGACGATGAGGATGCCGAGGACAACTGGCAGCAGCAGCAATAGCCGGCGAACGATGAAGCGGAACATGCATTCAAGATGAGGAGTAAACGCCTGGTCGGCAAACGTCGCATTAGCGCTTGCCGACCAGGCGAAGATGTAACTGCCGGAGCTTACTGGTTCAGGAAAGGACCAAAGTAGGCCGTCCAGTATTCAAACGTCCCGGTGCGGCCCTTGTGATTCGGGTTCTTAGCGTCCCACATGACTGCCATGGTGGCAACGACGTCGTTGGCGTCTAAAGTGGCGCCGTTGTGGAACTTAACGCCCGGGCGCAGCTTGAACGTCCACTCCTTGAGGTCGCTGCTCGCCTCGTAGCTCTCGGCCAAGGCCGGCTCAATTTCGGCGGTGCCGATCTTGAAGCGCACCAGCGTTTCGTAGATCTGGCCACAGGCCATGAAGGTCTCCCCGTCGCTCTCGTCTGCGCAGTTCAGGCTGATCGGTTCGGCGTTCTGGACGAACACGAACGTATCCTTATTTGAAGGCTTCATCGCAGCGAAGACCAGCGCGCTGACCGGGTTAGCGTGCGCGCCCTCGACATCAGCGCGATAAGCGAGCGCAGAACCGCCGTGAGCCACCGGGATCATCGGCACGTACTTCTTGAGCAACTCGTTCACTTTGTCGTAGGCAGCGCGACGCTTATCTAAGTCAACGGTAGAAGCACCTTCGCGCAGAAGTGCGACGATGTCATCGTAGGGTTTGCCGAACTGCTGATTCTGCGGGCCAAAGTGGTAGTCCAGAAAGTTGGTCGCATCCGGATAGTCTGCTCCCCAGCCCAGGAGGTAGAACGCCTCTTTACCTGCAGTCACAGAATCAAGGAACGCACCCGATTCTTTGACTTCGATCTTGACGTTCACGCCAATTTCTTTGAGCTGGGCCTGAATCTCCTGTGCGACGACGCCAGGATTGGGGAGATAGCCGCGCACGACGTCGCGGTAGGTGAGGGTGACTTCGAGATTCTCCTTGCCGGCCTCTTTAAGCAATGCTTTGGCTTTCTCCGGGTCATACTCGTACCATGGAACGTTCGGTGACGCGCCTACGGCGAAGATAGTGGGCACGAAGCTGGTGGCGACGACAGAACCGCGTGGATAGTAGTCTTCCACGATGCGCTGGCGGTTGATGCCATAGGCGAAGGCCAGCCGCACACGGTCGTCGTCAAAGGGAGGGATGGTGTTGTTGAAACCAATGTAGAAGATATTCGCCGCAGGCACCTCGATCAGCTTTAAGTTTGGATCTTTCTCAACGACCTCGAAATCCTCCGGTCCAACGTTGGAGATGCCATCGGCGTTGCCGGATTGGAGTTCCAACAGGCGCTGAGCGGCCTCTTTGGACCAGCGTAGAACAGCCGTGGGCGTCTTGGCTTTCTCACCCCAGTAATCGCTAAATGCCTCAAACGTGAGGCTCTCACCACGCTTCCACTCTTTCAGCCTGTAAGGCCCAGTGCCGACGGGATTGTCGCTGATCTTGTTGCTGTCCCCGCCCGTCTCATTCAGATAATCGGCATCCAGAATAGCGAAGGAATCTCCCGCGATCTTGTAGAGGAACGCTGGGTCGGGTGTGCACAGAGTGAACTTCACCGTGCGCTCGTCCAGCGCCTCGATCGCTTTCATCGAGCCGCCGTAGTCACAGTTTGGAGCCTCTACCTTCATCATCTCAGCTTTAGCAGGGGCTGCTGTGGTCGGCGTTTCTGCCGGCTGCGTAGCCTCGACCGAGGGCGCAGTGGTCGGCGTGGGCAGCTCGGCAGCGGGCGCAGTCGTCGGCGCCGCGGGGGCAGCGGGCGTCGCCGGCGCGCAAGCAGCCAGCAGCAAGGACAGGGCGACGACCATGGATACTCGACTGAACAGATAATTCGTGGAATGCATACTTCCTCCTTGAAAGATGTTAGGATAACCTTAAGTACAAGGTTTCACTCGCCCAATGCAATGCGCAAAAGGACAACCAATCCGCAGGCTGCGCAGCCTGTGGGAAGGTAATGACAGGGCGGGGGCCGCCTGGGTGAGCGCTTTTGGGCGAGCAGCATTGCGTGTGAACGCACCCCAATCACAGCGCGTTAAACAAAACGCAGTAGCATCAACTCTGGAATGGCCAAAGTCTGGATTCCCGCACTGCTACGCCAATACACCAACGGTCAAGCCGAGGTCCAGGCCGAAGGTGCTACAGTGGGTGAGCTTATCGCGCACCTAGAGCAGCGCTATCCTGGGCTGGCGCGCCGGCTGATCGAGCCAGATCAACAACGCCTCCGCCCGCATCTGATGCTGGTTGTGAACGGTGAGCACAGCCGGCAAGGGCTGCGCCACCCGGTGGACGAAGACAGCGAGATACACTTTGTGCCCGCCATGAGCGGCGGATAAACAGCGATGTGGGCACAAATCCGCGCGACGCTCAATAAGATCACGGTTGGTTCGGCCAAGCCCAGCCAGCCATCGAGGCCCGCGCCGGAAGCCCCCGTCCCTGATCGCCGCAAGCTCATCTTCACCCTCCTCCTGGCGATCGCGATCAGCGCCGCGGTGATAGTGCTGACGACCTACTTTCGGGATGAGATCGCGGCCCTGGGGCGGATCGGGTTATTGGGCTTGTTCTTCTTGAGCGCGCTGGGCAACGCCACGGTGATCATCCCCGCGCCGGCCTTTGTGGTCGCCTGCGCAGCGGCGCCGATTTATGGCCCGCTCGCAACCGGCCTGGTGGCCGGCATCGGCTCGGCGGTGGGCGAGATGACCGGCTACATGGCCGGCTACGGCGGCACGGCTGTGCTGCCGCAGGGCAAGACATATCGCCGCCTGCGCTTTCTGATGCGCCGCTGGGGGCCGCTCTTCATCTTCGCCCTAGCGCTGATCCCCAATCCTATTTTTGATGTGGGCGGCTTGACCGCCGGCGCGCTCAAGATGCCCCCGCTGGCTTTCTGGGCTGCGACGGCTGCCGGCAAGGCGCTGCGTTTACTCCTCGTGGCGCTGGCGTGCAACGGCAGCTTGCCGTTCGTCATGGAGTTCTTCGGCGCGCAGCAGTCCCCGTGATTCGATGATGACCGCCTCTCCACAGTTCAAGACGCACCGCTTGGACGACCCTGTGGCTACCTGCGGCAGCCGGCTTTACGCGATCTGTTCCCAGCACGGCCTCTTCTCTGATCCACCCGACGGTCACGTCCCCGGCGAGATGTGGGGCGTGTGGGCGCACCCGATCAAGCTCCTCGATGGGTTCTGGTTTGGAGTGAGCGATGCGCGCTCGGCAGAACCGACCTGGCTGACCCACGCCGAGCATTGTGGTGTGCATCCAACCCACGTGGAGTTTGAATATCGCCTTGGGCCGCTTCGCGTCACGCGACGCGACTTCGTGCCCGACGCGACGGAGGGGATGATCGTCGCGTTGACCGTGCGCGCCGACTGGCCTTTTGAGGGCTTCTTCCATGCGCTATTTCGTTCTGATCTGCGGCCGGCCTGGCTGGGCGAGCAGGCCGGCCTGCGCGATGGCCGCGACCGCGCTGCCATTGATCCAGCCAGAGGCTGCTGCGTCTTCACCGACGAGGAGAATCCCTGGCTGTGCGCCGTCGGCGCGGACATCGCGCCGCTGACCATCGCTGCGGATGAGCCATGGGCGATCGCGGCGACCCAGGGACGGGGCGCAACCGTCCGCTTCACCCATGCCTTGTGCTTGGATGAGCGCGCCGCTGAGTGGACGATCCGCTTTGCCATCGTCGGCTCGGCGTCGGCGCTTGCGGACGCAGCGGGAGCGCCGGCGCGCCTGCTCGAGCAACATCCGGCTCTATTTGCCGCCAAGCAGGCGCAATGTCAGGCCATCCTCGAGGTCAGCCAGATCGTGACGCCGGATGAGCAGCTCAACCAGGCCATCGCATGGTCGAAGCTGATCAACCAGATGTTCGTGCGCGACGTGCCGGCGATTGGATGTGGCTTAGGCGCCGGCCTGCCGGAATACCCGTGGTGGTTCAGCATAGATGTGGGGTATGCCGCGTTGCCGATGCTTCAGTGCGGCCAGTTCGAGCTTGTGCGCGACACGCTGCGCTTGCTCAGGGCGCAGAGCGAACGGCACAACGCCGCCGAGCCGGGCCGCGTAATCCACGAGCTGACCACCACCGGCGTCATCTTCAACAAGGGCAATATGGTTGAGGTGCCGATCTTCACCCGCGCCGTGCATCAGTATTGGCTGTGGAGCGGCGATGACGCATTCCTGGCCGAGATGTACCCATTCTGCAAGGCCGGCTTGCTGGATTACGCACTCGGTCAGCACGACCCTGATGGTGACCTGTGCCCTTCTGGTCGCAGCGTGGTGGAGACGGTCGAGATGCATGCCGGCTTTGAAACGATTGACGTGGCCGCTTACATGAGCGACGCGCTGGGCCGGCTGGCCGACATGAGCCGCGCGCTGGGCGATGCGGCCCTGGCCGACGCGCTGGCGGAGAAGTCGGCTGCCTTGGGCCAGGGGATTCGCCAAGGGTGGTGGATGGAAGATGAAGGCTTGTTCGCCGACGTGCGCGCCAGCGTCGGCGAAGTGCAGCGCGTGCTTAGTGATCTCGACTGGCATATCGCTGAGCAGGACTGGTTGACGCTGGATCAGCAGCGCGCTGTGGAAACCGCGCGCCGGCTGTTCGCCCCCGGCCTGTTGCGCGAGGCGCAGCGCGACGTTGACCTCCCCTGGCTGCTTCGCCACTGGGTGGTGCTGTGTCCGCTTGAGACGGGCATCGCCACGCCAGAGCAGGCCAAGCGCAGCCTGGACCGCTTGCAAAGCGCGGAGTTCAGCAACGCATGGGGCATGTATCTGCATCCGGAGCGCCAGGACGTGATGAGCATCAACACCGGCCTGCTGGCGTTGAGCGCCGCGCGGTATGGCCTGGTGGATGACGCGCTGAGCATCATCGCCAAGCTCGTCCGCGCGTTCGGCTATCGCACGCCGGGCGCGGTGAGCGAGGCATTGCCCGATGCCTGGTGCTTCCTCCAGCTCTGGTCGAACGTTGGGCTAGTTGCGCCGGTGGTGGAATGCTTTCTGGGCATCCAGCCGCGCGCTGCCGAGCGCACGCTGGTGGTCCGTCCGCGCCTGCCGTCGGCGTGGGCCTGGGCCGAAGTCAAGCGGCTGCGTGTGGGCGATGCGTACTTCGACATCCGCGTTGAGCGCGCCGGGACGGGCTATCGCGTCACTACGTCGGGCGGCGAGGGCTGGCGCGTGGTGCTGGAGATTGCGCCTGCGTAGCAGAAGAGGGAGCGTAACGCTGGGCGGGCGGATGAGGCGATCAGGACGACGTAGCGTTGGCGAGTGCGGCTGCCTGGCGTGATATAGGGCCAAGCATGCATAGCTGCGTGGGGCTTCGATTGGCAGGCGTCTAGATGCTTCGCTGACGCTCGGCATGACGCGCTAGCGCAGCGAGTGAGCAGCCTGCGCGCCTGGATGTGAACGCACTCCTTGATGAACCTTGGAACGCACCCTACAATGCATCCCTGTTGATTGCGCTGTTGTATATTCGCCGGCGTGGCTGCTGGTAGCCTCCTGCCCTGCCTGCTCGACGGGATGGCCGCGGCCTGCTATAGCCTCAATCACAACACCCCCACGCGTCGCCTGCTCGCTGCGCTCGTGCTGCTATCTATAAGTGGCCTGCTCTTTATCCGCCCCGACGCTCTAGAGCAGCAGCTCATTGCCGAGGTAACCCTCAGTGAGCTCTCCTCAGCCAAGGCCGGCAGCTTCGTACGCGTCAGCGGCTTCCTGGTTACCCCAGACGCTTACCGCGCGAGATACCAACCGAGGGACGCTCACTTTATTGAACAAGGCTACGCGCCGCTGATCTCCGAGGACAAGAGTCAGGTCGTCTGGGTGCGTGGTGCCAATTTGTCAGGCGATGAGACCATCTCCGCCGAACATGTCAGCCTGGTCGGGCAGGTCGTGCTGGGCCAAAGCGACCAGCAGCCTGCGTTGTATTTGCGCGTCGGATCGCCGATAGAGGTGCTGTTGGCACAAGGGGTGGCTTGGCTCAGCCGCGCGCTGCTGGCAGTCCTCCTCAGCCTTGCCGGGCTGGCCTGGTTGGCAGCACGGTTGGACTACGCCCTCCCCCTGCCTTGGCCCGTTGGCCACACGCCGGATGCGCCCACCCTGTTGTGGTTTGGTTCGCTGGGTCACCCCTTTAGCGAATACGTCGTGCGCAGTAGGCCGGTCCAGCTCGCCCTGCTGCCCCACGAAGCCCGCTTTGAATCGCCCAACGGCTGGGCGGTGACCGTGCGCCGGCTGCGGCGCGCGCATCTCTTCGAGGCAGCTACGCGCTACGGCGGCCTGCCCGCCATGCGCCTGCACTTTGAGGATGAGCGCGGCTTGCCACGGCGAGGCGTGTTGGCGACCAACTCGCACGAAGCGCGCCAGACGCTCTTGCAGGCGCTCAGCCTGATTCGGCGTTAGCGGGTGATCCCGTTATAGTTCGGCTGCTTACACTCACACGCCTCACGGCGCTGGTCGCCCTTCACCAGCGCGCCATCATATTCCCGCTTGCCCTCGATGGCCATCCAACCTTCCAACACGAACGGCGGGTTGCCCTGGGCGTTGAGCCATTCGCCGTTGTATTTGCGGGCCAGGTGTAGATGCGCAGCGACCGCGAAGCCGCCCTCGCATGAGGGATGACCGATCAGGTCGCCGGCCTTGACGCGCGCACCAGCCGGCGGGCGATTGCGGCTGGCGATGTGCAAATAGAGCACGCTCCAGCCGACGCGCTCATCCCCGCTGGGGTCAAGCGACAGGACGACCTCGCCATCGGCGCTGCGGGCGACGACGCCATCCGCGACTGCGGTCACCCAATCACGCAGCGGGGTGCAGCCGGCCACGCTGGCCGGCGCGAAGTCGAGCGCGCCCCAGGGGGTGCCGCTTCCCCAAGCGCTATGTGGGCCGCCGGTGAAATACCATAGCTCGCCCTTCCGCCAGGGCAGCGCCAACGGCGGCTGCTCAAGTCCGCTCGGCACGAGCGGGCCGAACTCATATCGCCAAGGGTCGCCGAAGAGCCGCCGGTAGGTGCGCATGAAGGCGCGCGCGCCGTCGGCCTCGGCGATGGCCGGCCAGTCCGCAGCCGTGCTGATGGCAGCCAGATAGTTGTGCAGGCCGGCTGTGCCGGCGTTCACGCCCTCGGCGATTGCCAGGTAGTTCCCATCGTTTAGCCGCACATAGCCTCGCGTCGCCAGCCGCCAGCCGTAGTAGCCCTCGTTCAACCGCGCGGCAGCCCAGCTCAACTGCAGGTAAAGGCTGGGCCGGTCCATCCCCGTGTAACCCAGCGGAGAACGCTGCTGTTCATCAGTTGGGGCGTGCTGCGTGACCCATCCGCCGACGTGCTCCAGGGCAGCCAGCAAGAGGCGCGGATGCACGCTGAACTGCTCGGCCACCCGCTGGACGATCTGAGCACCGGTGAACCGCTTGCCGGAGATGACCTCGCTATAGCGGTTGAGGTAGCCATCCTGCTGGCTCACGAAACGCGCCGTATCGAATGCAACCGCCGTTGGCCCGTTGACCAGTTCGCTATCGGGGATCAACTTGAGGGCCGGCGTGCGCCCGACGACCTGCCGGCGAATAAGCAATATCTGCCCAACCCTGAGCGCGTCGGGGTTACGCAAGCCGTTGACCTGCTGAAGCTCTTCGGGGGTCGTGCTGGTGGCGTAGGCGATGCCGCTCAATGTGTCGCCGCGCCGCACAACGTACGTCATGGTGATAACGCCGAGGGACGCGATGGCCCGTGGTGGATCGAGCGTAGGCGTGCCGCTCGGAACAGGCCAATCGGGGGTCGGCGTAGCCGGCAGCACATCTTTTGAGTAATAAGTTGGATAAATAGTTGGAGATGGAAGTGATGCCGAGCGCTCGCCGGCACACGCAGCCGCGAGGCATATCATTAAGCTGAGAGTAGCGTAAATCCTCCTCATGCACTATAATTTTGCCTGGCTTCTCCCGTTGACTGGCTTGCTCATGGCGAGGGCCTGATAAACGCGCGCGAAACTAGAGTGGTTAAACGACTTCCTCTAAATCGTATTATGAAAGCAAAAGTGAGCATTGTAAGATTATTTATCATTTTTACTCTCTTGTTAACTTCGCAAAATCCGATCCTTCAAGCTCAGTCTACACAAGATGTGCCCGTAGATCAAATCATTATTAAATATCATGATGATCAAGTGACCACAATCGCCCAGGCTGCAGAAGCGGCCCAGATGGCACGCCTAAGCGCCCAGGCCGGCGTTGCGCTGACCTACTTCCGTCCGATGTCCGGCGATGCCCACGTGCTGCGCCTACCAGCCCGCATGCCCGTCGCCGAGGTCGAGCGCATCGCCGCCCGGCTCAGCGCTTTGCCCGAAGTGGCATACGCCGAGCCGGATTACATCATGCGGCCCATGCTCGTCCCGAACGACCCGCAATATGCCAACCAATGGCACTATTATGAGGCCTACGGGATCAACCTGCCGCAGGCCTGGGACATTAGCACCGGCAATCCCAACATCGTCGTGGCTGTGATTGACACCGGCCATCGCCCTCACGTTGATCTGGCCAGCCGCATCATCGGTGGATACGACTTCATCTCAAACCCACTTGTCGCCAACGATGGGGATGGCCGCGACCCTGATCCGCAGGATCCCGGCGACTGGATTACTTCTGCTGAGAGTTCGAGCGGTTACTTCGCGGGTTGTCCGGTGACCAACAGCACCTGGCACGGCACGCACGTGGCCGGCACAATTGGCGCGGTCACCAATAACGGCCGAGGGGTGGCCGGCGTGAACTGGGGGGCCAAGCTGCTCTCGGTGCGCGTCCTCGGCAAGTGCGGTGGGGAGACGTCGGACGTTGCGGACGGGATGCGCTGGGCTGTCGGCCTTTCAGTGCCTGGCGTGCCGAACAATCCAAATCCCGCCAAAGTGCTTAACCTGAGCCTGGGTGGGAATAGCCCATGCCCTACTACATTTCAGTCAGCCATTAACGCAGTGAATGCTGCCGGTGGCATCGTGGTCGTCGCAGCGGGGAACAGCAGTTCGAACGCTGCTGGATTCACACCTGCAAACTGCAACGGCGTCATCACGGTGGGGGCGACCAATCGCAGCGGCGTGCGCGCCCGGTATAGCAACTATGGCAGCGTCGTGGACGTGAGCGCGCCAGGCGGTGATTCAGCCGGCGGGGTGCTATCCACCGCCAATACAGGGACTCAAGGGCCCGCCTCGGACAGCTATGCGTATTACCAGGGCACCAGCATGGCTGCGCCGCACGTCGCCGGCGTGGTCTCGCTCATGTTGGCGGTCAATCCCACGCTGAACTTCACGCAGACGGAGACCATCCTTAAACTCACGGCCAAGCCATTTGGCCCAGGCCACAGTTGCAGCGGCTCGACAACCTGTGGCGCGGGCATCGTGAACGCGCACGCCGCGCTGCGCCACTTGCTGCCTCCGCGCGCCTTCGTGCCGATAGTGATTACTGAATAGAGCAGTAACGACTAAGTATCCAATTGTCAGGCCGGTTTGGCGCACTTCACAGAGTGCATTCAAAGATAGGGCAGAACTCTGAGTGAGGGAAGGCTTGCCGTCCCCTAACCCCTCTATGTCTGCGAAATTAGCGCACGCTCTCTTTAACACAGTATTGCCTACCCTGCGCTACACTTGGCCGCGATGAAGCGCATCGCAGTGATCACCTCCGGCGGCGACGTGCCGGGCTTGAACGCCGCCATTCGTGCGGTGACCCGCACCGCGCTGGCCTACGGCGCGCAGGTGCTGGGCGTCCGGCGCGGCTACGAGGGCTTGATCGAGGGCGACTTCATCGAGCTGACCTCTCGATCGGTCGCCGGCATCCTGCGCCAGGGCGGCACGATGCTGGGCACCTCGCGCAGCGACCGCTTCATGACCGACGCGGGCCGACGCCAAGCCAAGGCGCAGTTAGAGCGCGCTGGCGTCGAGGGCCTGGTGGTGATCGGCGGCAACGGCACGCTAGCCGGCGCCTATGAGCTGTTCAAGCTCGGCGTGCCGCTGGTGGGCGTGCCCAAGACCATAGACAACGACCAATACGGCACCGACATCGCCATCGGCGTGGATACCGCGCTGAACACCATTGCCGAGGCGGTTGGGCGCATCAAGGACACCGCCTCTTCTCATCACCGCGCTTTTCTGGTGGAAGTCATGGGCCGGCACTGCGGCTACCTCGCGCTCGCCAGCGGCATCATCACCGGCGCGGAGATGGTGCTGATCCCCGAACAGCCGGCGCACCCCAGCGATGTCGCTGCCCGCATCATCGAGGCCCATCACATCGGCAAAGCGCACTGCATCATCATCGTGGCCGAAGGCTGGAAGCCCGGCCTGCGCGCCCTGCAGAAGTACCTCGCCGATAACCACACCGACGAGGGATTTGACATCCGCGAGGTCGTGCTGGGCCACGTGCAGCGCGGCGGCACACCCACCGCCTTCGACCGGCTGCTGGCCACGCGGATGGGCGTGCGCGCCGTCGAGTCGTTGCTCGACGGCAGCGGCATCGGCCAAATGGTGGGGTTGCATGGCGGCCAACTCGGCCTCGTGCCGCTGGAGGTCGCCACCTCCTGCCCCAAGCCCCTCTCGGCAGAGCTGATGCGGATCGGCGAGATGCTCTGTCGGTAGCGAGAGTCTGCGACCGGCCAGCCATGCAGGCGATCGTTCAGACATGCGCTCAGTGGCTTAGAGAAGGCAGAAGCGTCGGCGTGGCTACAGTGGTCGCCACATGGGGATCATCGCCGTGCCCCGTAGGGTCGAAGCTGGCGTTCACGCTGGACTACCGCATGGTCGGCTCGGTGAGCGGCGGGTGTGTCGAGGGCGCAGTGGTCGAAGCCGGCCTGGAGACCCTGAGCACCGGTCGCCCGCAGTTGCTTTCCTTCGGTGTGGCCGACGAAACGGCCTTCGAGGTGATCGGCCTGGCCTGCGGCGGGCAGATCGAGGTCTTTGTTGAGCCGATCTCGCTCACGTTGTGCGCCTTCTGGGAGCGCGCCCTGGCGCGGCAAACGCCGGCTGCCGCCGTGACAATCATTGACGGGCCGCCAACGCTCCTCGGCGGCAGGCTTCTATTGGACGCCGATGGCGAGGCCAGCAGCTTGAGCGACGCCCATCTGCGCCAACAGTTGGGTGCAGCGGCGCAAGACGCGATCCACTCAGGTGCCAGCCGGCAGGTCACCCTGACCTCTTCCGGTGGCGAGGCGCTCAGGGCGTTCATCGAGGTCATCGCCCCGCCGACCACGCTGATCATCGTCGGCGCGGTGCATATCGCTATGGCGCTCACCGTGCTGGCCAAGGCGCTAGGCTACCGCGTGATCGTCATAGACCCGCGCAGCGCCTTCGCCAGCCAGGAGCGCTTTCCGCACGCCGATCAAATCATCGTTGCGCATCCGAGCAGCGCGCTAAAAGAGGAATCGCTCACGCCCCAGACTGCAGTGGTCGTGCTCGGCCACGACGCCAAGCTGGACGACCCAGCGCTGCGGATAGCGCTGAACAGCCCGGCGTTCTACGTCGGTGCGCTCGGCGGTCAAAAGACGCGCCAAGCGCGGCGCGAGCGGCTGCTGAAGCTAGGCTTGAGCGAGGCGCAACTGGATCGGTTATGCGCACCCATCGGCCTACCGATTGGCGCGCGCACGCCCGAGGAGATCGCCGTGGCCATCCTCGCGCAGATCATCGCCGTGCGCAACGACAAGCTTCACTGACGGACAGCCTGGGTGATCGCCACGCCGCTGATGAAGCCGATGTAGGCCGGCACGAGCGGCAACACGCACGGTGAGAGGAAGGAGAGCAGGCCGGCAGCGGCGGCGACGGGCACGCTCAGCGCCGCATCGCCCAGCAAAACATACTCCAGCTCAAAGGGGACGCTGGCCAACGACGCGCTGAGCTGCGAGATTTGCCCCAGCAGCAGCGCCGCGCCCACGCCGATCAACAGCAGGCCGCTGATCGCCTCGACGAGCCGGGCGCGCCTCTGAAGCCGCCTGAGCAGCGGCACCATGCGGTCGGCCAGGCCGGCGACGAGCAAGAACGGCAGACCCAGCCCCAGCACGTAGGCAAACAGCAGCGCGATGCGCGCGCCCAGGTCGTTGGTGACGCTGAGGGTGAGGATGGCGCCCAGGAAGGGGCCAATGCACGGCGTCCAACCGGCAGCGAAGGCCATGCCGGCCACATAGGACCGCGCGCTGCCCAGGCCCTGGCCGATGCTGCTGAGGTCCTTGCGCGTGTCGCTGTAGAGAAAAGGCAGATTGAGCAAGCGCAGCTTAAACAGCCCGAAGGCGATCAAGACCGCCCCACCCACCATGCGAACTGCTTCGCGCACGTCGTAGAACACGTCGCCCAGCAGCGTGCCGACGAAGCCAAACAAGCCGACGACAAAAGTGGAGAAGCCGGCGACGAAGAGCAGCCCTTGTACGAAGGTGTGCCAGCGCTGAGCCGGGCTGAGGGCGACAGCCGACGGCGCACGGACGGTTATTTGCTCGGCCATACAACCGGATGATAACAGGGTCTGAGAAGGATTGCTTAATTTAACGCTCACCAAATGCGCACATCGCCACGCTCAGCGCAGAGAAGTATCTAAGCGCCCACCCGACCAAAGCCTTGCGAGGCCATCAACCCCACGCCTGGCTGTCATGCTGAGCGCAAGCGAAGCATCTAAAATCCCGCCCGATCAAGCCCAACGAAGCCACCAAACGCCCATCTACCTGTGTCATGTGTGGAGGGCGCAGCGCTGCTGCGCCCTCACTTCGTTGACCAGGGCCGCGCCGGCCCCTCAGTCAAGGTAGCCCCTTCGCTTCGCTCAGGACAGGATGAGAGGATAAGCGCTGGTAGCCCCTATGTTAGTGCTTATCCTGTTGTGATTCTTCCTCGATCTGGCGCAAGATCGCGTCGTCGCGATCCAGGTTGCGCCGGCGCAGCCAGAGCGTGACCAGGTAAACGGTCATCGCGCCCAAGATCACCCCGTAGGCTGTGAAGAGATAGACGGCATTCCTATCTTCGAGCAAACTCATCAGGCATCGAGCAGCGCCGCCTTGCGAGCGGCCAGCGCATCCTCGCGCTCCAGCAGGGCCACGCGCGAGCGGAAGAAGAAGAGGTAGATCATCGTAAACGTCGCCAGACAAAAGACGAGGATCACCATGCGATCTGCGGACACGCCGAAACCGCCCTGCTGCGCCGCGTTCACGCTAGGGCCGAACACGGCTGGATGGATGCTCTGTAGCACGCGGCTGACCAGAAAGTTAAGCGGCACGGTCAGCGCGCCCACGATGCCATAGACCGAGGCGAAGCGCGCGCGCTGGTTCACGTTCTCCAGGCCACCCCGTAGCATGAGGTAGGCCAAATACATAAGAAACTGCAGCGCGCTCAGCGTGAGCTTGAAGTCCCACGTCCACCAGGCATTCCACGTGGGCCGGCCCCACAGCATGCCGCTCAGCAGCGTCATGGTGATGAACAGCACGCCGATCTCCGCCGAGGCGTGCGCGCGGCGATCCCATTGCAAATCGCGCGTCTGCAAATAGCGCACGCCGCAGAAAGCCGTCACCAACCAGGCGCCGAAACCGATCCAGGCCGACGAGAGATGAAAGTAGAAGATGCGCTGGGCCTCGCCGCCCGACCGCACGTCGCCGGGCGGGGCGATCACGAAGACCATCACCAGGGCGACCGCCAGCATGACGGCAGCGGCGACGCCGAGCGCCCGCGTGAGCGATTCGCGCGATTGACCTTGCGCAGCAGATGCTTGTGTCGAGAGGACGCCTTCCATAAGCCTATCAACCTCCACCACCACTTATTATTAAAAGAGGCGCAGATGCTCCCATGCTGCGCCTCTGAATCCTCAAATTTGAGGACATTATACTCGCTGCTATGGTGCTTACGTCAATCGAGCCGCGCCCGCGTTCCACCGGTGAGGTGTTCAGCCTGGCACTGAGGCTGTATTTGCGACGCCTCCCACATGCGGTCGCCGTGCTCGCAGTCGTGCTACTTCCTTCGTTGTTGCTCAACGGGTCCGGCGTGGCCGGCGCAGCCTTCCTGGGCTTGATGTCGCCCGCCCCGAACTCACCTGCGCCAGATGCGACTGCGATGACCACGCTATTCTCCGCTCTTGCCCCGCTGCTGGGGCTGATCGTGGGTGCCTTCTGGCCGTGGGCGGAGGGCGCATTGGCGTTCAGCGCGCTTGCGCAACTTTCAGGCGAGCGGCTGGGCCTGCGCGCTGCGTATGGGCGGACGCGCGGGCGTTGGCCGGCGCTTTGGCTGGCCAATCTGCTCGCGCAGATCGGGATCGCGCTGCCTCTGGCCCTCGCCGGCCTGATCGCTGCTGGCGTAGCGCTCCCCTTCCTGGCTATCCCTGTGTATGCGGTGTTTGGGGCGAACATCTTTGAACAAGTGCCCCCTGCCGCCTTCATCGTCCTCTTATTGGTAGGTGGGCTGCTGTTTATCATTTTGTCAGCACTGGCCATCACCCTGGCCATTCAGTGGAGCCTGCGCGCGCCGGCGATTACCTATGAGAATCTCAGCAGCACCGCCGGCCTGAGCCGCAGCGTGGAGCTGGTGCGCGGCCATCGCTGGCGCATGTTTGGCCGTTACCTGCTGTTCGCGCTCCTCGAGTTCGCGCTGACCATCCTGCCGACAATCGCGCTCAGCGCGTTGCTTGCGGTCATCCTCTTCCCGCAGACGTTTGCATCCCTAGGGACAAACAACTTCGCCGATCTTCAAGCAGCACTGGCGACGGTCGGTATGTCGTCGGCGGCTATCAGCACAGTGACGACGCTACTGGTGGCACCGCTGCGGGTGATCTTCACAGCGGTGAACTACGCCGATCTGCGGATTCGCAAGGGAGAATCGTTAGCTGCTCAACCAACGCCAACGGAGACGCCGGCAAACGCAAATGCGCTCGCGGAGTCGCTCAGCTCGTATGCCGCGCCTCAAGCGCGGGACGCAGATTGGCGGATGCTCGACCCATCGCGCATGACGCCGGCCCAGCGCGTGAGCCTGTTGTTCCGGCGCCTGCGCGCCGAAGGCGAGAGCGCCGAACTCTTGACGGAGATGGGATTTGCCCTCTACGAAGTGGGCGACTGGGGCAACGCGCTGAACGCCTTCGACCGCGCGCACGCGCTGAAGCCCGATCATCCCCGCGCCGCATACGGCTTGATGATGTTGTACTACGAGCGCCGCGAGCTGGATCTTGCCCGTCAAATGATGCAGACGTATCTCCGCTGTGAGACGGATGAAGAAGCGCTGCGCGCCGTCCGCAATCATCCACGCTTCAGAAATTTGCTCTAGGATGCCAACCATGCTCTTGGCAGAGCACAGTTTGAGCATGACGGAGCAGTGATGAACGATGAACGATAACGTGATGAATGGGGCGCACATGCAAGGCAAGGTGTGCGTGGTGACGGGCGCAACCGCCGGCATCGGTCGGGTGAGCGCCCGACGGCTGGCCGAGATGGGCGCAACTGTGATCATAATCAGCCGCAACCCAGCCAAGTGCGATGAAGTGGTGGCCGAGATTCGCCAACGCACCAACAACCCGGCTGTGGAAGCCATGCCGGCCGATCTCTCCGCGCTCGGCCAAGTGCGCGCCGTGGCGCAGCGGTTGCTCGATCGTTACCCGCGCATTGACGTGCTGTTGAACAACGCCGGCGCGGTCTTCACCTCGCGCCAAGTCAGCCCTGACGGCATCGAGATGACCTGGGCGCTGAACCACCTGAGCTACTTTCTCCTGACCCATCTCCTCCTCGACGCGCTCAAAGCAGCGCCGGCAGCGCGCGTGATCAACGTCTCTTCGGATGCGCACCTGATGGGCAGGATCTACTTTGACGATGTGCAATTCGCGCGCCGCCCCTACCGCGGGTTCGCCGCCTATAGCCAATCCAAGCTGGCCAACGTGATGCATGCCTACGCGTTGGCGCGCCGCCTCCAGGGGACCAACATCACGGTAAACGCCCTCCATCCTGGCGCCGTGGCGACGAACTTCGGCAAGAACAACTCTGGCCTGCTCTGGCAATTGGTCTTTCAGCTCTTTGGGCGCTTTGCGATCAGCCCAGAGGAGGGCGCAAAGACCAGCGTGTATTTAGCATCATCGCCTGAGGTCGCCGGCGTCAGCGGGAAGTATTTCTATCGTTGCAAACCAAAATCTTCATCACCACTTTCTTATGATCAACAAGCCCAGGAGCGGCTGTGGGCTTTGAGCATGGAGATGGTGGGGGAATAGCGCACCTTGCAACTGTGTGATTGCACATGGCCCTCGGCGTCTTGAGCGCCGAGGGCCTTTTGCTTTTCCCCAACCGCGCTAAGTTGTCCCAAGTTGTGGATAACCAGTTGCAATTTTTCTGATTTCGGGTAACATGGGGGCAAGTGGGGGAAAGTGGTTGAAAGTGGGAGAGGCAGGGTGACATGTTTTTAGGTGAGTTCGTACACACGATTGACGAGAAGAGCCGGTTGACCCTGCCGGCAAAGTTCCGCACGCGCCTCGCCGACGGTGTCGTGCTCACCCCCGGCTTAGATCGCTGCCTGCAGGTCCACCCCCTGGACGAGTTCAAACTACTCTTCGACCGCGTCACCAGCCTGCCGATGACGAGCCGAGAGGCCACCACCTTGCGCCGCATGCTCTTCAGCAACGCGCACGATGTCACGCCGGACAAGCAGAACCGCGTGCTCATCCCACAGCCACTGCGTGAATACGCCGGCCTGACCAACGAAGCAGTCGTCGTCGGCGTCGGCAAGTTCATCGAAGTGTGGAACCCAGAGGAGTGGCAACGCGCACGCCAAGAAATCCAATCTCACGCCGCGCAGAAGGAGATATGGGCAGGGCTGGGCATCTAAATGCGATGAACGAAAGCACCATCGACAGCGCGCATGTGCCGGTCTTGCTTGAGGAGGTGCTACAGGCGCTCCGCCCGCAGGCTAGCGGGCGCTACCTGGATTGCACGGTGGGCGGCGGTGGCCATGCCGCCGCGCTGCTGCGCGCCAGCGCACCCGACGGTGTGGTGTTGGGCTGCGATGCCGATCCCGAAGCCATCGCCGGCGTGCGCGCGCGGCTGCCCGATGACCGCTTGATCTTGCGGCAGGCTTGGCTAGACGAGGTGGCCGAGCTGGCGCGCGCACTGGGCATGATCGCCTTCGATGGCATCTTGATAGACCTCGGCCTCTCGTCCGATCAGCTCGCCGCCCCCGAGCGCGGCTTCTCGTTCATGCACGAAGGGCCGCTCGATATGCGCTTCGACCGCAGCCAAGGGCTGCCGGCCTGGCAACTCATCGAGCAGATGGACGTGCAGCGCTTGAGCGAGGTGCTGCGCAACTATGGCGACGTGCCCAACGCGCGTCAAGTGGCCGAGGCGATCTGGCGCGCTCGGCCGATCACAACGACCAGCCAGTTGCGCGACGTAGTGACATCGGTGGTGCGCGCGCGCTCAAAGCGCATCCACCCCGCCACCCAGGTCTTTCAAGCCCTGCGCATCGCTGTGAACGACGAGCTGGTGCGCTTACAGAGCGCGCTGCCGGCCCTGATTGACCTGCTGAAACCAGGCGGACGCATCGCCGTGATCGCGTTCCACTCCGCCGAAGACCGGATCGTCAAAGAGATTTTTCGGCGCGCCTCGCGCGCACAGGCCGGTTTCGGCCAGGCTGAGCATGAACCGGCGCGCCTGCGCCTGCTGACGAAGACGCCGATCCGCCCAAGCGAAGCTGAGATCGCGCGCAACCCGCGCGCGCGCAGCGCCCGGCTGCGGGTCGCCGAGCGACTGGAGGTGACAATCTGATGAAAGCAGCCCGAAGACTGATTTCCTGGCTGCGCGCGCTGGCGGCCATTCAGCTCAGCGACCGCCAAGCCGGCTTGATGGCGCTGCTGAGCAGCGCCCTGTTGATCGCGCTCATCATCGTGTGGCTCTCGTTAACGACGCGCACGGCACTGCTCAACCAACAGATGGATGCGCTTGAACAACAACTCATCGAATTGGTGAGCGAGACCAACCAAACCTGGGCCCAGATCAGCATAGTGACCGCGCAGCCTGTAATGGAGAACCGCGCCAGGCGATTGGGCTTTCAGCCTGCCGAGAGCGTCGAGTATCTGATAGTTAGCTCCGATGAGGTCGAGGAGGCGCGACGCTGACCATGATCTCCACAAAGCGAATGATCGCGTTGGTGGCCTGCATTGCGCTGGCGTTGGCGCTGGCCGTAGTGCGTGCGTTTCAGGTGCAGATACTGGAAGGGCCAAAGTATGCCGCTGCTGCCAGGCAACAGCAAGTGCAAACCAAATTGGTGTTGAGTCCGCGCGGGGCGATCTTCGACCGGGCCGGGCATTTGCTGGCGATCAGCCAGCCCGCCTATATCGTGCGCGTGAACCCGCACGCCATCACCGACACGACGACCGTCGCAGAGGCGCTTTCCCAGTTGTTGGGCCAGCCGGCTGAACAAGTGCGCTGGCGGCTCGAAAGCATCCTGGCCGATCAGCGCGCGCTCACCCCAACGCTCAGCACCCTCATCGCTTACAACGTCTCTCCGCAAGCTGCCAGACAGCTCACCGAGACCTTGGCGGGACGAGCTGGCCTAGTGCTCACCAAGACCTGGGCGCGCTGGTATCCACAAGGGGCGACCGCCGGCCCCACCATCGGCTTCATCAATTTAGAGGACGCCGCCTACGGCGGCATCGAGGCATACTACGATGAGCAGCTCAGGTCTTCGGTCGGCCTGCGCCGAGAGCGCAGCCGGCTTGATCTGCTCACCATCACCCCAACTCAGCGAGGGGCTGACCTGGTGCTGACGCTCGATCTACAGCTACAGCGCTACGCCGAGCAACGCCTGGCCCGCGCCATCCAAGACACCGGTGCTGCGCAAGGCGTCATCATCATCATGGAGACCGCCAGCGGCGCGATCCTCGCCTCGGCGTCGTGGCCAGGCTACGACCCAAACCGCGCGCTGGAATTGGCCAACAGCTCCGACCAACACCTGCTGCGCGACCCAGCCGTGAATGACGCCTACGAGCCTGGCTCCGTCCTCAAGCCGTTGACGATCGCGGCAGCCCTCGATGCCGGCCTGGTGACCACACAAACGATCCTGACCGACACCGGTCGCCTGATCGTTGGCAATAAGTTGATCCGCAACGCCGAGGGGGGCGCCCGTGGCCGCGTCACGCTCGAGGACATCCTGGCCTATTCGCTCAATGTGCCCACCGCGCAGATCGCACTTGACCTGGGCGCAGAGACGTTCTATCGCTATTTCCGGCGATTTGGGTTTGGCCATTCTGTGGGCATAGACCTGAGCGGCGAAGCGATGGGGGTGATGCGCACACCGATTGACCCGGCCTGGTCGCGCGCCGACCTGGCAACCAATAGCTATGGCCAGGGGCTTTCGGCGACGCCCTATCAGGTGATCAACGCCCTGAACGTCATCGCCAACGACGGCTTGTTGATGCAGCCATATCTCGTCCAGCAATGGCGCACAGCGGATGGGGAGGTCATCCGCAAGCAGCCCGTTCCGGTGGCGCAGGTGATCTCAAAAGAGACGGCGCGCGCGCTGCGCCAGCTTATGACCGCTGCGACGCGCCGAGCGGTGCCAGGCGCGCTCCCGCGCGGCTACGCTGTGGCCGGCAAGACCGGCACCGCAGATTGGTATCTGAACGGCAAGAAGCAAGACACCACCATCGTCACCTATGTTGGCTTTCTACCTGCCGATCGCCCGCAGATCACCATCCTGGTGAAGTTGGACCAACCGCGCACCTCGCGCTGGGCAGCGTATACGGTCGTGCCCGTCTTCCGCGACGTGGCGGAGTATGCTAGCCGCGCGCTAGGGATTCCGCCGGATAACCTGCGCAATCCTTGATTCAATTGCTATGTTGACACTTGCCGATGTTGTCGAAGGAGTCAGTGGCCAGCGCGTGGAATCACTCGCGCGCTACGCTGTCCGCAGTGTGGTGATTGACTCGCGCCAAGCGCTGCGAAATGACTTGTTCGTGGCTTTGCCTGGTGAGCACACCGACGGCCACGACTACGTCAGCCACGCCTTGGGGCGCGGGGCGCTCGCCGCGCTCGTCCACCACGATCGCCTCTCGCGCCTGGAGGGCGTCACGGCTGGCTGGCTGGACGCGCGCGCACCCATCGAAGCACCGCCAGAAGGGTGGATAACGCCGCTCCTCATCCGCGTAGACGATACGCTGGCCGCCCTACAGCGCCTCTCCGCCTTTTGGCGGTCGCGCTTCACGCTGCCCGTGATCGGCGTGACCGGCAGCGTGGGCAAGACGACCACCAAAGAGGTGATCGCGCACGTGCTGAGCGCGCGCTACGACGTGTTGAAGAGCGAGGGCAACTACAACAACGAGATCGGCGTCCCGCTTACCTTGCTCCGCCTGCGCCCGAACCACCAATGCGCCGTGATCGAGATGGGCATGCACGCGCTGGGAGAAATCGCTGCCTATTGTCAGTGGGCCAAGCCGCGCATCGGCGTGGTGACCATCGTCGCGCCGGTGCATCTCTCTCGCCTGGGCAGCATCGAGAACATCGCAAAGGCCAAATCAGAACTGCCGGCTGCGCTGCCGCCGGAGGAAGAAGGCGGGGTGGCGATCTTGAACTACGACGATGAGCGCGTGCGCGCGATGGCTGCCATCACGCGCGCGCGTCCCTTTACCTACGGCTTGAGTCCACAGGCTGATCTTTGGGCAGAGGACATCGAGAGCTTCGGCCTGGATGGCATCGTGTTCACCCTGCGCTATGGGCGTGGCAGGTGGCTGGCCAAGCTGCCGCTGCTTGGCCGGCACAGCGTGCAAACGGCGCTGCGCGCGGCAGCCGTCGGCCTGGTGATGGGCATGGACATTGATGAAATCATCGAAAGCTTGCGCACCCCCGCAACACAGCTCCGCTTGGTGGTGACGAAAGGGCCGTTTAACTCGTTAGTGCTGGACGACACCTACAACGCCAGCCCAGAGTCCACGCTGGCCGCGCTGAACTTGCTGGCCGAGATCAACGAAGGCCCGCGCATCGCCGTCCTCGGCGACATGCTGGAGCTGGGCAAGCTGGAACAGAAAGGTCACGACGAGGTCGGTTGTCGCGCCGGCATCGTGGCCCAGTATGTGATCGGCGTCGGCGAACGGGCCGCCTGGATCTGCCGCGCAGCGGTTGAGTGCGGCGCACCCCGCGAGCGGGTCTTTCACGTCATGACCAACGAGGAAGCGCTGGCTGTGTTGCGGCAAATCGTGCGCGAGCGGTGCGTGATCCTGGTGAAAGGCTCGCGCGGGATGCAAATGGAGGAGATCGTCGCCGGTCTGGCGAACAGTGAGTGACGAGCCAGGCCCAACTCGGAGATGTAGGACGATGCAAACGCCAACACTGCCCGAGATGGGGGTTTGTCTACTGATGGGGGGCGTGGCCTTTGTGATCGCTATGCTCGCCGGCCAGCCGCTGATCCACTTGCTCAAGCGCTGGCGGATCGGCAAGCAGATACGGATTGACGGACCAGCCAGCCACATGGTGAAACAGGGCACCCCCACCATGGGCGGCATCCTGTTCATCGGCACGACCCTGTTGTTGATCCTAGGCATGTATCTCTACTCGCGGATCGGCGTGCGGGTGAACCCCAACTTCGCCGGCGTGGTGCTGGTGGGGCGCTCGCTGGCCGTGCCGCTCTTTGTGATGATCGCGTTCGCCGTGCTGGGCGCGGTTGACGACTACATGGGCGTGCGCGGCGTGCGGCGCGGTGAGGGCATGCGCGGGTGGAGCAAAGCGTTCTTCCAACTCATCATCGCCGTCATCGCCGCGGTCATCCTACATGCCGCGCCGGCCTTTGAGATCACCAGCAATGGCATTGTGCTGATACCTGATCGGCCCTTGTTCGGCATGAGCAAGATGGCCGTCCCCGGCCTGGCTCAGCCCATAGACCTGGGCATCTTTTGGCTACCGATCGCCGTGTTCATCATCCACGGCAGCGCCAACGCGGTGAACTTCACCGACGGCCTGGACGGCCTGGGGGCGCTGATCAGCGGCGTGGCGTTCGTCGCGTATGGGGTGATCGCCTACCTACAGGGCCAAGTCTTCCTGACCATGCTGTGCATGGTGCTGGTCGGGGCAATGTTGGGCTTCCTCTGGTTTAACGTGCACCCAGCCCAGATGATGATGGGCGACCTGGGCAGCGAGGCGCTGGGCGCTGTGCTGGGCGTGGTGGCGCTGATGACCGGCCAATGGCTGCTGCTGCCGATCATCGCCATCATCCCGGTCGCCGAGGTGATCAGCGTCATCATCCAGGTCGCCTACTTTAAATACACCAAGCGCAAGTATGGCGAAGGGCGACGGTTCTTCAAGATGGCGCCGTTGCACAACCACTTCGTCTTGCTTGGCTGGAGCGAACCGCAGATCGTGCAGCGCTTCTTTGTGATCGCGCTGTTCTTCGGCATGCTAGGCATCGGCTTGGCGACGTTCGGCAACCCAGCAGCACCACAGTAATGGAGGAAAGCTCGGCGATGGACTGGTCAACCCGACAGGTAGTGATCTTAGGAGGCGCACGGCAGGGCACGGCGCTGGCCCGTTACCTCGTCGCCCACGGCGCGCAGGTGACGTTGAGCGACCTGAAACCCGCGCATGAGCTTGACTTGCAACCGCTGGCCGGCCTACCCGTGCGCTTCGTCCTGGGCGAACATCCGCTCAGCCTGTTGGATGAATGCGACTTGCTCTGCCTGAGCGGCGGCGTGCCGACCGACCTGCCGATCGTGCAAGAGGCGCGCCGGCGCGGCATCCCGCTGAGCAACGACGCCGGACTCTTCCTGGACGCCTGCCCGGCGCCGGTGATCGGCATCACCGGCTCAGCCGGCAAGACCACCACCACCACCCTCGTCGGGGAGATGCTCAAAGCAGACGACCCGGGGCGCGCGGTCTGGGTCGGCGGCAACATCGGCAATCCGCTGATCAGCGACCTCGATCGCATTCAGCCCGGCGACCGCGTGGTGATGGAGCTTTCCTCGTTTCAACTTGAGCTGATGAATCGCAGCCCGCACATCGCCTGCATCACCAACATCACCCCAAACCACCTGGACCGCCACGGCACGCTGGAGGCATACATCGCGGCCAAGCGGCGCATCCTGGACTTTCAATCGCCAGACGACTGGCGCGTGCTCTCAGCAGATAACTCAATTACTGCTGCGCTGGGCGGCGAGGGAGCGAGCACCCTGTGGTTCAGCACGCGCGGGCGCCCCGCCGAGGACGGCGCGTGGGTGGACGAAGCCGGCAACCTGCGGGTGCGGCTCTCCCGCGCGTTGTCGCCCGAATTACACACCGCGGAGGGCGCTGTGATTTGCCATCGGCGCGAGGTGCTCTTGATGGGCGACCACAACATCGCCAACATCCTGGCGGCAGCCGCGATCTGCGCCATAGCCGGCGCCTCGGTGGATGCTATGCGCAGGGTCGCCACCACCTTCCGTGGGGTGCCCCACCGCTTGCAGTTGATCGCAGAACACGACGGCGTGCGCTGGTACGACGACTCGATCGCCACCGCGCCGGAGAGACTGGTCGCCGCGCTGAAATGCTTTGATCAGCCGGTCATCCTGCTGTGCGGCGGGCGCGACAAGCATCTGCCCTGGGAAGAAGCCGCGCGCGTGATGCTCGAGCGATGCAAAGCCATCGTCTTGTTCGGTGAGATGGGGCCGCTGGTGGCCGAACATTTAACCCACCAGCGCGGCGCCGGCAGCAGCGCACCCGCCCAATGGGTGATCGTGCCTGACCTGCGCACGGCGGTGCGCGAGGCACACTGCCTTGCGCAGCCTGGAGACGTGGTCTTGCTTTCGCCGGGCGGCACGAGCTACGACGCCTTCAAGGACTTCGCGGAACGCGGCGATCGCTTCCGCGAATGGGTCAACGAGATCCTCACTGCAGCTCAGGGAGGGGCACATGACCGCTAGATCAGCGAGGCGCGCAGCCTGGCGCGGCCACCAGGAGCGATTGACAGACTGGGTGCTGGTGATGGCCGTGCTGTTGCTGACGGCGCTTGGCCTGGTGATGGCCTATAGCACCACGTTCTTCTGGTCACAGGTGAGCGAAGGCAGCCCGCTGGCCATCTTCGGCAGGCATGTGAGCTCCGCCGGCCTGGGGCTGCTCGCCTTCGCCGTGTTTTGTCGGCTGGACTACGGCCTGTTTCGCCGCCTCGCGGTTGTGATCATGCTTGGTTGCTTGATCGCGCTGGTCGGCGTGATCCTCTTCGGCGACGAGGTCTTCGGGGCGCGGCGCACGCTGTTCAATGGCTCGGTCCAGCCCAGCGAGCTGGTCAAGCTGGGCGTGATCATCTATGCGGCGGCCTGGCTGGCCTCGCGCCGCGACCAGGTGCGCAGCATATTAAACGGCCTGTTGCCCTTCGGCGTGATCATCGGCAGCGTCTGCTTTTTGATCGTCATCCAGCCCGACCTGAGCACCGCCGCCGTGATCACGATCACCGCGCTGGCGATGTTCTTCATGGCCGGCGCGAGCTGGCAGCAGCTTGGGCTGGTCGTGTTGATCGCCGCCGGGGCCTTCGCCTTGTTGGTGGTCGCGCTCCCGTATGCCACCACGCGCCTCAACGAGTTCTTAAAGATTTGGCAGACGCCTGCCGAGATGAGCTACCACATCCGCCAGTCGCTGATCACGCTGGGCAGCGGCGGGCTGTTCGGCAACGGCATCGGGGCGAGCGGCCAAAAGTTCGGCTACCTCCCCACCCCACACACCGACAGCGTGTTGGCCGTGCTGGGGGAAGAACTTGGGCTGGTCGGGTTGATCTGCGTGCTGGCGCTGTTCATCGTGTTCCTCTGGCGCGGCCTGCGCATCGCTCAGCACGCCGATACTGCCTTTGGCGCGTTCATCGCCGTCGGCATCGTCACATGGGTGATCGCGCAGTTGTTGTTGAACCTATTGGCGACGCTGGCGATCATCCCGTTCACTGGCATGCCGGTGCCGTTCTTGAGCGCAGGCGGATCGTCGTTACTTGCCTTGCTGACGGCCAGCGGGGTGGTCGTGAGCATTGGACGAGGCAGCCAACTGCTGCCTCCTGAGCGCGATTCGATAGAGGAAAGCACCACAGAAGTGAAAGGAGGGAAACCCATCCGTGCGCATCCTGCTCTCCGCCGGCGGAACAGCCGGACACGTTTTGCCCGCGCTTACCGTGTTGCGAGCGCTGATGGCGAAAGCGCCTTCTTTAAGCGGACGACCTGGCAGCGCTCCAGAGGAGATTCAGGCATTGTTCATAGGCGAGGCCGATGGCATGGAACGTGAGCTGGTGACGCGCGCAGGGGTACCCTTTCAGGCGATCTGCGCCGGCGCGATGCACGGCGTCGGCGCGCGGCGCGCGCTGCGCGGCGCGTGGCGCACGCTGCGCGGCAGCGGACAAGCGCTGCGCATCCTCCGCGCGTTCAAGCCGCACGTGGTGTTCATGACCGGCGGCTTCGTCGGCGTGCCGGTGGCGCTCGCGGCCTGGTTGCGGCGCGTGCCCAGCGTGGTCTATCTGCCGGACATTGAGCCGGGCTACGCGCTGCGGCTGATGGCGCATCTGGCCACCCGCGTGGCCGTCACCGCCGAAGACTCGGCAGCGTTCATCCCCAGGCGGAAGATGGTGATGACCGGCTACCCCGTGCGCGAGGCGTTCGCAAACCTCTCGCGCACATCGGCGCGCCGGCACTTTGGGCTTTCCGAGGCCGAGCGCGTGGTGCTGATCTACGGCGGCAGCAAGGGGGCGCGCAGCATCAACCGCGCTGTGTTGACAGCGCTGCCCGATCTGTTGGCCGCCGCCACGGTGATCCACGTCACCGGCAAGGCGGACTGGGCGGAGGTCAGCGCAGCGCGCGCCGGCCTGAGCGAGGCCTTGCGCCGGCGCTACCTGGCTTTCGACTACCTGCACGATGAGATGGCGCTGGCAATGGCGGCGGCGGACTTGGCGGTGTGCCGAGCCGGGGCCAGCGTCCTGGGAGAGCTGCCCTATCTCGGCCTGCCCGCCATCCTCGTGCCCTATCCATACGCTTGGCGCTACCAGCAAGTCAACGCCGACTACCTGGCGCGGCGCGGCGCGGCGGTCGTGCTGCGCGACGACCAACTTCTGGATGAGCGGGCAGGGCTGCGCCGCTGCGTGAACGACTTGCTGAATCACCCCGCCCGCCTGGAAGCGATGCGGCAGGCGTCGCAACGGTTAGGACATCGCGATGGCGCAGCGCGCATCGCCGCGCTCCTGCTCGAAGTAAGCCGTGGCCATGATCAACGCTGAGGTGTTCTTCCTGTTCTACATCATCGTCTGGGGCTTCATCGGCACATCGCGCGGCTGGGTGCGCGACGTGGTCGTGACTTTCAGCATGATATTCGCCTTCTTTATTTACTCGGTGCCGCAGGTCACCGACCTGCTCAAGCCGCTGTGGGAACAAGAAGCATCCATTTGGCGCTTCTTCTGGCGAAGCCTGCCGTTCCTCATCATCACCGGCTTCGGCTACCTCAGCCCAATCGTTGCGCGGGGGCGCTTTTCTGAAGCAGCGCGCTTCGAGCGCGGGTTGCTTTCGTTCATCGTGGGTGCGTTCAATGGCTACCTGTTATTCAGCACGCTCGCCTATTGGGCCTTCCAGGCAGGCGTGCTGACCGATGCACAATACAGCAACCTCTTTACTGCCCCGCCCCAGGGTTGGGGAGAGTTCTTCTTCATCAAGAGCGCGGCGCCTGTAGTCTTCAGCGGGTCGCTGCTGCTCATTGTCCTCATCGGGATCTTCTTATTCGTGATTGTCGTATTGGTATGAGCTGGCTAGAGAAGCGATTTCACCTGATGGGCATTGGCGGCGCCGGCATGAGCGCGCTGGCCCGCCTGCTCCATGCACGCGGCGCGCGCGTCAGCGGCGATGACCGCGCCGATTCGCCCACGCTGCGCGCGCTGCGCGCAGAGGGCATCCCGGTCGCGCTCGGCCATGACCCCACGCACCTGGCAGAGGTGGACATCCTCGTGCCCTCCTCAGCCATCCCGAAGGATGAACCTGAACTGCTGGCGGCCAAGGAGCGCGGCATCCCGGTCTGGCATCGGGGCGACTTAATCGCCGCGCTGGGCGAGGGCAAGACGGTGATCGCCGTGGCCGGCACGCATGGCAAGAGCACCACGACGGCCATGCTGGCGACGATCTTCGTCAACGCCGGCCTCGATCCCAGCTTCGTCATCGGCGCCACCCCCAAACCGCTGGGCGTCAACGCGCGCTGGGGGGGAGGCGAACTCTTTTTGGTTGAAGCCGACGAATACGACCGCACCTTTCTGCACTTCCGGCCCCAGGTCGCCGTGATCACCAACGTGGAATATGACCATCCGGACACCTACGCCGACCTCGACGCGATGTTCGAGGCGTTCGCTATGTTCGTGCGCAGCGTGCCCGAGGATGGCTTGGTGGTCACGTGCGCCGACGACGCCGGCTGCGCCGAAGTGCTGCGCCGCGCCGGGCTGCCCGCAGATCAGGCGCGCCCGTTCCTCGCCGACTACGGCCTGAATCGCGGGCTGTGGCGGGCGTTGAACCTGCGCGCCAACGCGCTCGGCGGGACGGATTTCAGCTTTCACGGCTTCGGCGTCAACGGCGAGGTGAGCGGCAACGCCTCGCTGCGGGTGCCCGGCGAGCACAACGTGCTCAACGCGCTGGCCGCGCTGGCTGTGGCCGATGCCTGTGGCGTGCCGGCGAGCGAGGGGGTGCGCTCGCTGGGCGATTACCAAGGCGCAGGGCGGCGCTTCGAGCTGCGCGGCGAAGCGCGCGGCGTGCGCGTCTTCGACGACTACGCCCACCACCCCACCGAGATCAAGGCCACCTTGCGCGGCGCGCGGCAGCGCTACCCGCTGGGGAACATCTGGGCGATTTGGCAGCCACACACCTACAGCCGCACCGCGGCGCTGCTCGACCAGTTCGCCACGGCGTTCGACGAGGCCGATCAGGTGATCGTCCTGCCGGTGTATGCAGCCCGCGAGCGCAAGGAAGACCTGGGCTTCTCCGCCAACGCGCTCAACCCGATCGAGATCGCCCGCAAGATCCGCCATCGCAACGTGCGCAACGCGGCCTCGTTCGGCGATGCGCTGGGGATGTTGCTCTCGCAGGTCAAGGGCGGCGACGTGATCATCACGCTCAGCGCCGGCGATGGCAACCTGGTTGGCGAGCGGCTATTGGAGATGCTGAACCGAACGTGATCGAGACGATGGACATCCGAGAACTCCAAGCGCGCGCCAGGCGCAACGAACCGCTGGCCAAGCACACCACCGCGCGGATCGGCGGCCCAGCCGACCTGCTGATCGAGGTGCAGAGCGTGGAAGAGCTGGTCGCGGTGGCGCAGCGGGCCGACGAGATAGGGCTGCCTTATCTGGTGCTCGGCAGCGGGGCAAACGTCCTGGTCAGCGACGCTGGCGTGCGCGGGCTGGTCATCCTCAACCGCGCCAAGGAGGTGAAGTTCGAGGTGCGCGGGGTGAAAGCGCGCGTAGAGGCCAATGCCGGCGTGATGCTCGCCACGCTGGCGCGCGATTGCATCGAGCGCGGCCTGGCCGGCTTTGAATGGGCGATCAACGTGCCGGGCACGGTAGGCGGCGCGGTGGTGGGCAACGCCGGCGCCCACGGGATGGACATCGCCGCCAACCTGAACCTCGCCCGCGTGATGCGCCGCGGCTGCGCGCCGGAGTATTGGACGCCGCGCCAGCTTCAATTTGGCTACCGCACCAGCGCGCTCAAACGCTATGCGCCGGCTGACCGGCCGCTCGTGCTGAGCGCCACGTTCGACCTGAAGCTGGATTACCGGCCTAACCTGGAGCGCCGCGCCAGCGAGTTCATCGCCAAGCGCAGGGCCACCCAACCCGCCGGCGCTTCCATCGGCAGCATGTTCAAGAACCCGCCAGGGGACTACGCCGGCCGGCTGATCGAAGCCTGCGGCCTGAAGGGCAAGCGCATCGGCGGCGCAATGATCAGCGAGAAACACGCCAACTTCTTCGTCAACGTATCGGGCGACGCCAGCGCCAGCGACGTGAAAGCGTTGATCGACCTCGCCCACACTGAAGTGCTCAAGCGGTTCGGCGTGGATCTGGAGCTGGAGATCGAGTTGCTGGGCGAATGGCCCGCCGAAGCGCCAGATGGACGACTGAGAGCAGGAGGGATGACCTGATGGCGCAAGGCAAGCTCAAGGTCGCTGTGCTCTACGGCGGCCAATCCGGCGAGCACGAGGTGAGCCTGATGTCTGCTGAATCGGTGATGGCGCACCTGGACCGGCAAAAGTACGACCTCACGCCGGTGTTGATCAGCCGGCAGGGGGAGTGGAGCCTGCCGCTGGAATCGCTGCGCCAATTCGACGTGGTCTTCCCGGTGTTACATGGGCCGATGGGTGAGGATGGCACGGTGCAGGGGCTGCTCACGCTGCTGGGCGTGCCGTTCGTCGGCGCCGGCGTGGTCGGCTCGGCCGTGGGCATGGACAAGGCGATTTTTAAGGACGTCATGCGCGCGCATCACCTGCCCGTGGTGGCCTATCGCGTCGTTCGTCACCGCGAGTGGGTGACGCAGCCCGAAGACGTGACGGCCGGCGTGATGGACGAGCTGGGTCTGCCGTGCTTCGTCAAGCCGGCCAACATGGGCAGCAGCGTGGGGATCAGCAAGGTGAAAACCATCTCTGAGTTCAGCGCCGCCATGGCCGAGGCGTTCACGTGGGATCGCAAGGTGCTCGTCGAGCGGGCCGTGCCGCACGCCAGGGAGCTGGAGGTGAGCGTGCTGGGCAACGACGAGTTGCAAGCCTCCGTCGTCGGCGAGGTCGTGCCCAGCCGCGAGTTCTATGACTACGCGGCCAAGTACCTGGACAAAGGCGCGTCGGCCTCCAAACTGCACATCCCAGCGCCGATCGCAACCGAGGTGGCCGAGCACATCCGCGCCCTGGCGCTGCGCGCAGCAGAAGTGACCGAGGCCCGCGGTATGGCCCGCGTGGACTTCTTGATGGACGCCGAGAGCGGTGAGGTGTTCATCAATGAGATCAACACGATCCCTGGCTTCACCGACATCAGTATGTACCCCAAGCTGTGGGCGGCGAGCGGCCTGGCCTACGAGGCCCTGCTCGACCGCTTGATCAGCCTGGCGTTGGAGGCACATCGGCATGGTTGACGAGATGGGGATGCGCTACCGCCCTAGGCGCGACCGCCGGCAGCCGCGGACGCGCTTCGAGGCCACCTCGCCGTTGCACGCTCGCGGCAGGAGGATCGGCAAGCGCGGCCTGATCTTCGGCCTGTCGCTGCTCGGCCTGATCGCAGCGCTGCGCTGGTATAGCGGCCCGGATTGGCGGATCGAAGGCGTCGCTGTGCAGGGCAACGAGGGCATCCCCGCCGAGGTGATCATCGCCGCCAGCAACCTGCAAGGCGCGCACTTTCACTTCGCCGACCTCGACGCGGCTGCGCGGGCCGTGGATGCGCTGGCCGGCGTGGAGGCGGCCACAGTGGTCTGCCGCTGGGAAGGGCGCGCCACATGCGCGATCACAGTCCGGCCAGCGCAACCTCTGGCACTGTGGCAAAGCCAATATGGCAACGTCTGGAACGACGAGGCGGGAAACGTCCAGGTCGCCCACGAGAGCCTGTCGGCCCGCCTCGTCATCCAGGTTGAGGAGGGCCGGCCGCCGCTCCCTGGCGCGCAGCTCGACCCACGACTGCTGCGCGCGCTGCGCGAGCTGGCCGCCCTCCAACCCGAGGTCACGCGCTACGTGTATTCACCTCGGTTTGGGCTGATGTGGGTGACCCCGCAGCGCTGGCGGGTGCGACTGGGCGACGCGCCGTATGACGGCGCAATGCAACAGAAGCTGGGCCTCGCCCGCGCGCTCCAAGCGCAACTCATGACTCAGGGCAGGCGCATCAAGGCGCTAGACGTGCGCTTTCCAGAAGCGCCGTATTACGAGACAGCGGATTAGGCGGACATGGCGGACACAAAGACGATCACAGTCGTAGACGTAGGCAGCACGAAGGTGGTGGCGCTGGTGGGAGAAGCCGCTGACAACGAGGCCGGCTTCATCGTCACGGGCGTGGGCATCGCGCCCGCGCGCGGCATTCGGCGGGGTCAAATCGCCAGCATGGCCGAGGCAGCGACCTCGCTTCAAGAGGCGCTGGCCGGCGCGCAAACCACCTCCGGCGTCAAGGCTACCCACGTGCTGATGTCCGTGAACGGCGCTCACATCGCCTCGCAAAACAGCCACGGCAGCGCGCCGATCGGCCGCAGCGAGCGCGGCGTCTCACAAGAGGATATTCAGCGCGGCCTGGAATCGGCCCAGATGATCAACCTGCCCAGCAATCGCGAGATCGTGCATGTTATCCCGCGGCGCTTTCGCGTGGACGACCAAGACAGCGTGCGCAACCCGATCGGCATGTTGGGCTATCGGTTGGAGGTGCAAGCGCACATCGTCACCTGCGCGACCACGACGGTCCAAAACCTGCTCAAGTGTGCGCATCTGGCCGGCGTCGAGGTAAGCGAGTTTGTGTTGGCCTCGTTGGCCTCTGCAGAAGCCGTGCTGACGCCCAATGAGCGCGAGATGGGCGTCGCGCTGGTGGACATCGGCGGCGGCGTGACCGGCCTGGCATTGTTCATTGACGGGGCGGTCTGGCACACCAAGGTCATCGAGGTCGGCGGATGGCATTTCACGAATGACCTGGCCCAGGTGTTGTGCCTACCGCCCGATGCCGCTGAATACCTGAAGGTGCACTATGGCCACGTCAACCCCGACGAAATCCCCGCCGACCAGCTCTGCAACATCGCTGGCTTTGGCGACGAGCCGTTGGTGCGCGTCTATCGCCGCGAGGCCGCCGAGATCCTGCGCGCGCGCGCCGACGAGCTGTTCAGCCTCATTGAGCAGGAGATTCACCGCAGCGGATACGACGGCCTCCTGCCGGCTGGGCTGGTGATCACGGGCGGCGGCTCGCTGCTGCCGGGCCTCAAAGACTCTGCGCGCCAGATAACGCGACGCTCGGTGCGCCTGGCGCGCCCCGTCCAGCTCTACGGCTTGGTGGACGCCATCCGCTCACCAGCCTACGCCACGGCCGTCGGGATGTTGCACTGGGGATTGCAAGGGGCGATGACCAGGCCGGCCAAGCGCCGCCGACCCAGCCCGCGCCTGACGTTCTCAAGATGGTTGAAGAACCTGTTGCCTACCTAAGCACAAATGAGGCGGCGCATGTGGATACTTTGTGGACAACTCACTTGACACTGTGGATAAGCGGCTTACAATCTGTGGGCCGATGGTGGAACAAGTGAGGGGGTTAATCTATGCCAAGGAGGAGCAAAAAGATGAACAATCAAACCGGAGGATCACAAAGAGGAATTCAAGCTGAATCGCCAGCGCAAATCAAGGTCGTTGGTGTGGGGGGCGGCGGACAAAACGCCGTCAATCGGATGATTGACGAAGGCCTGGCCGGCGTGGACTTCATCGCCGTCAACACCGACCAGCAGGCCCTGATGCTGAGCAAAGCGCCCGTCCGCATCCGGATTGGCGAGAAGATCACCCGCGGCCTGGGCGCAGGCGGCAATGCCGAGATCGGCGAGAAAGCCGCCGAGGAATCGGCCGACGAGCTATACGAGGTGCTCAAGGGCGCGGACATGGTGTTCATCACCGCCGGCATGGGCGGCGGCACGGGCAGCGGCGCCGCGCCTGTGATCGCGCGGATCGCCCGCGAACTCGGCGCGCTGACGATCGGGGTGGTCACCCGCCCCTTCTCGTTCGAGGGCACTCCGCGCATGCGCACCGCAGAGGCGGCCATCGAGCGGCTGAAGGAACACGTAGACACGCTGATCGTGATCCCCAACGACCGGCTGCTGGAGATCGTCGGCCAGAAGGCGACCTTGTCCCAAGCACTCCGCACGGCCGATGACGTCCTGCGCCAGGGGATTCAGGGCATCAGCGAGGTGATCACCGTGCCCGGACTGATCAACTTGGACTTCGCCGACGTGCGCACCATCATGTCGGAGGGGGGAGCAGCATTGATGGCGGTGGGCGTCGCCAGCGGGGAGAGCCGCGCGCGGATGGCCGCCGAACAGGCGATCACCTCGAACCTGCTGGACGTCACGATTGACGGCGCACGTGGGATCCTCTTCAACATCACCGGCGGGACCGACCTCAGCATGTTCGAGGTGAACGAGGCAGCGACGATCATCAAGGCAGCCGCCCATCCAGATTGCAACGTGATCTTCGGCGCGGTGATAGACGAGAACATGAAGGATCAGATTCGCATCACGGTGATCGCCACTGGCTTTGACCATTCAGGCGGCTTGTCGCGCCGCGCCTCGCGCATCAGCAGCGCAATCCGCACGACCACGATGAAGCCATTGGCCAGCGAAGGCGAGCCAGCGGAGCAGCCGCGGCCCGTGTCTATTGATCACAACAACCTAGAACTGCCTTCGTTCCTGCGACGCCGCTAGCGCGGCGACAGGTGCCAGCGGCAACAGGGTGATGCGCCGAGGTTGCCGCTGGCGTCGGGGCGGTCTTTTCTTAAATTTTTGGCAGGTCATTGACTTGATCTCGGTTCAACTTTACAATCCCCGCCCTTGTGCGGCCATGCCCAGTCCCGAACAAACGTTCTGGACGCGACATGGCTGTATCGTCCAACCTATGAAGTGCCCGACCTGTGGCTCACACGACACGCACGTGATTGACACCGTGCGTGATCCGGGGGGCAACATCCGCCGACGGCGGGTCTGTCGCGCGTGTGGGCGACGCTTCAACACCATCGAGCGCTTGGTGGATTCCACGCCGCTGGTGGTCAAACGCAGCGGTCGGCGCGAGTCGTTCAACCGAGACAAGATCCTGGAGGGCATCCGGATCGCCTGTGCGAAGCGGCCGGTCGCGGCCGAGGACATTGAGCGCCTGGTCAGCCAGGTCGAGTCGCGCGTGCTGGCGATGAACAAGAGCGAGGTCGCTGCGCGCGAGATTGGCGACTTGGTGCTTCAGGGTCTGCGCGAGCTGGATGAAGTTGCTTACATTCGTTATGCTATCGTTTATCTCAATCTAAAGGACTTAGAGAGCGTCAAGCGCGAAATCGAGCGTTTGCTGAGTGAGAGATAACGCTGACTATCTAAGTAAATTGCTAATAAACTATGAAGATACCTAGAAGGTTCACCAAAGCCGGCGAAAGCCCGTTTGCTAACATTCGTTTCGTAAAGCGTAGCTCGGTGATTCGCAATCCCGATGGCTCAACCGTGTTCGAGATGCACGACATCGAGGTGCCGGAGAACTTCTCGCAGGTGGCCACCGACATCTTAGCGCAAAAGTACTTCCGCAAGGCCGGCGTGCCCAGCGCCACCGTGCGCGTCAAGGAGCGCGGCGTGCCGGCGTGGTTACAGCGCAGCATCCCGGCACCTGGCGCCGACGCCAACCACAGCGAGCGCCACAGCCAACAAGTCTTTCATCGCCTGGCCGGCTGCTGGACGTATTGGGGATGGAAGTATGGCTACTTCGACAGCGAAGAGGACGCACGGGCGTTCTACGACGAGCTGTGCTACATGCTGGCCAAACAGATGGCCGCCCCCAACAGCCCGCAGTGGTTCAACACGGGGTTGAACTGGGCCTACGGCATCACCGGGCCAGCGCAGGGACACTACTACGTGGACCCAGCCACAGGCAAGGTCAAGCCGTCCGAGGATGCCTACACGCATCCGCAACCCCACGCATGTCTGCCATATCGCGCGCTTGTGTCAACGCCGGCCGGTCCCATCCAGATCGGCACAATCGTTGAGCGGCGCATGATCGGCTTGCAGGTGTATGACGCAACTGGCGTAACACGGGTAGTAGCCGTCAAATACAACGGTGTTAAGCCAGTTTACAAGATTACACTTGCCAACGGCAATTTCATCGAAGCAACAGCCGATCACCTTGTGCTGGCGTGTGATACGCACAAGGGCCGACGCATCTGGCGCGAAGTGCGGCACTTAAAGCCAGGCATGCGGCTCATCCAGCGCACAGATACGTCAATTGAAACAGAATCTGAAGATCGGGCAGAGGACGAGGCAGCGCTCGCTGGTTGGTTACAAGCTGATGGTTTCGTTGGTCAATACGAAACCGGTACAAACACCAGTCTCACACTGGAAGCGATGACGATCAATGACAATGAACGCACATATGTCGATCATCTCATTACCCAGGTCTTCCCGAGCGCGCATTACCACGTCCGGCACGTAGATGCACGGGACTCATCACTGGATATTCGTCGCATACGTATCTATGGTGAACAAGCTCGTGACTTCGTCACTCGCTATGAACTGTTGAACCGCCATCTGGAGATGGAGGTGCCGCAGAGGGTGCTCAACGGCGGGCACAGTGTTGTGGTGGCTTACTTACGCTCACTCTTTCAAGCAGATGGTTGTGTTCGAATCCGTAAAGACCGCCAGACCAGCGACATTGTCTTTGGCACGATCTCGCCCAAGCTGGCCGTGGGCGTGTCGCACTTACTGAACAACCTAGGCATCTATAACAGCATTGTGCCGTGTAAAGACTCACGTGACAACCGTCAAACCTACTACCAGGTTGTCATTGCATGGAAGAGCGAGAAAGCCAAGTTTGCGGAGATGATAGGTTTTGTCTCCGCAGACAAGCAGGCCAAGTTGGCCGAAGCATTAAGGCTCGATGGCCGTTCAGTCGCATCCACACGAGAGGAGATCATCGAATCTATCGAATACGTGGGCGACGAGGATGTTTACGATATCGAGACAGAGAGCCACACCTTCCTTACCAACAACGTTGTTGTTCATAACTGCTTTATCCAGTCCATCGAAGACGACCTGGTGAACGAGGGCGGCATCATGGACCTCTGGGTGCGCGAGGCGCGCATCTTCAAGTACGGCAGCGGCACCGGCAGCAACTTCTCCAAGCTGCGGGCCGAGAACGAGCCGCTCAGCGGCGGCGGCAAGTCCTCCGGCATGATGAGCTTCCTCAAGATCGGCGACCGCGCCGCCGGCGCGATCAAGAGCGGCGGCACAACCCGCCGCGCCGCCAAGATGGTCATCGTGGACGTGGACCATCCCGACATCGAGGAATTCATCGAATGGAAGGTGATCGAAGAACAAAAAGTGGCCGCCCTGGTCACCGGCAGCAAGCTCAACAACAGGCATCTCAACGCCATCATGCGGGCCTGCCACGAATGGCCCGATCCGGCCACCCGCTTCGACCGCAAGCAAAACACCAAGCTGGCCAAGGCGATCGCTGAGGCGCGCCAAGCGCTGATCTCCCCGAATTACATCGAGCGCGTCATCCAGCTTGCCAAACAAGGCTACACCAGCATTCACTTCCCTGAATATGACACCGACTGGAACAGCGAAGCCTATGCCACCGTCAGCGGTCAGAACAGCAACAACAGCGTGCGCGTCACCAACGCATTCATGCAGGCGGTGATCGAGGATAAAGAATGGGCGCTGTTCTGGCGCACTGAGCTGGAGAAGGCCAAAAAGGAAGGCCGCCCGCCCAAGCCCCACCGCATCGTGCGCGCGCGGCAGATCTGGGACAAGATCTGCGAGGCCGCCTGGCATTGCGCGGACCCCGGCGTGCAGTTCCACACCACGATCAACGAATGGCACACCTGTCCAGCGGACGGCGAGATCCGCGCCAGCAACCCGTGCGTGACGGGCGACACGCTGATCGCCACCGATCGGGGTCTGGAGCGCATCGGCGCACTGATCGGCCAGCGGCGCAACATTAAGGGCATTGACGGCAAGCTCTACCGGGCCGAGGCAATCTTCCGCACGGGGACAGAGCCGGTGTATGCGCTGCGCACCCAGTGCGGATACCGCGTGAAGCTGACCGGCGACCACCTGGTGTTCACCGAGAATCGCGGTGACGTGCGCGCCTATGACCTGCGCAAAGGCGACGTGGTCCGCCTGGTCGGCGCGCCGTTCGGTCAAAAGACAACTGGCTCAGTCGAGATCGCCCAGTGGATCGGGCTGGCCGTGGGGAAGCGATGCGCAGCGTTGGCAAGCGCAGCACTCCCCCAGGCTGGATGGCACGTCCCGGAGGCAGCCGGACACGGCAAGGTCGCGCTGGCCAGCGCGCGGGAGCAGCACCACACTCGGCTTCCAAAGGCGTGTGTAGATGACGCAATCGCCACCGTCACAGCCTCGATCAGCGACCTGAGGGCGCTCGAGGACATAGGGGACGATGCCCTGGTCTTCACCGACGAGATCTTCCAGCTCGATCAGCATGAGCAGGCAGCCCTGCTGAGAGGGCTATTCACCGCCGGCGGGACGTTCGCACACTATGCCGACGAGACGCACCCCTGCGTCACGCTGAGGGCAGCATCGCTAGAGCTGCTGGAGCAGGTGCAGTTGCTCCTGCTCAACTTCGGCATCAAGGCGCAGATCATCGAACAGGCGGAGGCGGCAGACGGCAAGCTGGGCGCACGGCCCGTGCATTGTCTGCGCATCAGCCCAGGCGCTCATGCCCGGTTCGAGGAGGCGATCGGCTTCTTGGCGCAAAGCCCGAAGGCGGCCATGCTGGCCGAGCGCAACCGCACCGCCGGCAACCAGGACGAGCCGCTGGTTGACTCGGTCGCGTCGCTGACATACGTTGGCGTAGAGCCTGTCTTCGATCTCAGCGAGCCGATCGCGCAACACTTCGTCGCCAACGGCATCGGCGTGCACAATTGTTCCGAGTACATGTTCCTCGACGACACGGCGTGCAACCTGGCTTCGCTGAACCTGGCGTCGTTCTACGACGTGGAGAGCGGCCAGTTCGACATCGAAGCCTACCGACACGCCGCGCGGCTGTGGACGATCGTCTTAGAGATCAGCGTGCTGATGGCCCAATTCCCCAGCCGGCGGGTGGCCGAACTGAGCTACACCTTCCGCACCCTGGGCTTAGGGTATGCCAACCTGGGCACGCTGCTGATGCTCCAGGGCATCCCCTACGATTCCCCTGAGGGACGCGCGATCTGTGGGGCGCTGACGGCTATCTTGCACTGCACCGCATACGCGACCAGCGCCGAGATGGCCAAGGAACTCGGCCCCTTCCCCGGCTACGAGCGCAATAAGGAACACATGCTGCGCGTGATCCGCAACCACCGCCGCGCGGCGTACAACGCGCCGGCCGCAGAATACGAGGGGCTATCCATGCCGCCGATGGGCATTGACCCACAATACTGCCCGCCGGCCCTGCTCAAAGCGGCCCGCGAAGACGCGGATCGCATGCTCGAGCTGGGCGAGCGCTATGGCTTTCGCAACGCACAGGTGACGGTGATCGCGCCCACCGGCACGATCGGGTTGCTGATGGACTGCGACACCACCGGCATCGAACCGGACTTCGCTCTGGTCAAGTTCAAAAAGCTGGCCGGCGGCGGCTACTTCAAGATCGTCAACCAGAGCGTGCCGCCGGCGCTCCGCCGGCTGGGCTACAGCGAAGCCCAGATCAACGACATCGTTAAATACGCCGTCGGTCATGGCACGCTGGTCGGCTGCCCTTACATTAACCACGAGACCTTGAAGGCGCGCGGCTTCACCGACGAAGCGCTGGCCAAAGTGGAGCGCGCGCTGGCCTCTGCCTTTGAGGTGCAGTTCGCCTTCAATAAATGGACGCTGGGCGAGGACTTTTGCAAGGGCGTGCTCGGCTTCACCGACGATCAGCTCAACGACCCGAAGTTCAACATGCTCGAGGCGCTGGGCTTCACCAAAGCCGAGATCAGCGCAGCGAACGATTACGTGTGCGGCACGATGACCGTAGAGGGCGCGCCGCACCTGAAGCCAGAACACCTACCCGTGTTCGACTGCGCCAATCGCTGCGGCAGGTACGGCAAACGCTTTATCAAGCCCGAGGGACACATCATGATGATGGCCGCCGCCCAGCCCTTCCTCAGCGGGGCGATCAGCAAGACGATCAACCTGCCCAACGACGCCACGATTACCGACGTGTCGAACGCATACATGCTGTCGTGGAAGATGGGCCTAAAGGCCAATGCCCTCTATCGTGATGGCTCGAAGCTCAGCCAGCCGCTGAGCACGCTCAGCAAGGATGAAGAGGCGCTCGCGGCGCTTGTGGGTGAGATCAGCCAAGAATTGCCGGCGCCGCCACAACAGCAACAGGTGGTGGAGAAAGTCGTGGTGCGCTACTTGGCCAAGCAGCGCCGCCTGCCCAACCGCCGCAAAGGCTATACCCAAAAAGCCAAGATCGGCGGCCAAAGCATCTTCCTGCGCACCGGCGAGTATGAGGACGGCACGCTGGGCGAGATCTTCATTGACATGCACAAAGAGGGCGCAGCCTTCCGCAGCCTGCTCAATTGCTTCGCCATCGCCGTCTCGCTCGGCCTCCAATACGGTGTGCCGTTGGACGAGTTCGTCGATCAGTTCATCTTCACCAAGTTCGAGCCGTCCGGCGTCGTCGTCGGCAACGACCATATCAAGATGGCGACCAGCGTGATCGACTACATCTTCCGCGAGCTGGCCATCACCTACCTGGGCCGGCAAGACCTGGCCCATGGCGGCGGCTCAAGTGAGGTGCCGGAGCCGGAATATCACAGCGAAGAGGTGATCAGCGAGCGGCGGATCCCGCCCACCCAACTTCGGCTGCCCAGTCGCGCCTTCTCCGAGGAAGCGCATGCCGATGAGCATGCGACGAATGGGGCGCAGGCAAGCCCTGCACACCGACCTGCGAACGGACGATCGACCGGGCAGTCCGGGGGCGCGGTCACGATGCTGACAAGCGCGCAAGAGCGCGCCGAACTGGCCAGGCGTGCCCGCATGCGCGGCTACGAGGGCGACCCGTGCCCGGAGTGCGGCGCTTGGACGCTGGTGCGCAATGGCACCTGCTTGAAGTGCGAGACCTGCGGAGCAACGACGGGCTGCTCATAGGCCGGCGCCGCGCACAAAACGCTCCATCAAGACGCCCTGCCCCAGCTCGTGGCAGGGCGTCTGCTTTCGCGCCCCTACCACCGCCGGCTGTCCTGGACGCCTCTGGAGTAGCCGGCGATGTAAGCCAGGAGTGCGATGATGACAACCACCAGAGCGATGGTCTCCGGATTCATCCTTCACCTCCTTTTACTTTCGGAATCAGCGCGCAGGTTGCGCGCTCACTCCGACCCCCTAAAAAACCAACCACTCCTCGAGGCTGTGGCGTGCTGCCACCTGTTTGGGTGTAGTCTGCGAGGAAGAACAACGTGGTTCACCCCTAGCGTAAATGCGAAATTCTAAGAAAAGTTAAAGCTGGTATTAAGAAACGGATGTCAAGCGGCTGTCAAGTCAGCGGACAAGTTCGGTCAGATGTGAGCGCGCACAGATCACTACCATAGGCACGAGTAGTGATGAGTGTCGCGCTGACCATGCAAGATAACCTGGACTTTCGGCGGGCGCGCTCCAAGTGCCTGTTGCGGCGCGCCTGGGGCGTGCTCTCCGGTCACAGGACCGATCTGCTGCCCTGGGAGGAGGTGCGCGACAAGCTGAAGCTACGCGGGCTGATCCGGCGCGGCATCCAGACCGTGCCGATTGAGAAGATCAAGGGCAGCGTCGGGCGCTACAAGGACTTTGACGACGCATTTCTACCCACCAATGATGGCGTGAGCAGTCGCTGGCGCAAGATCAATCGCGCGTTCTACGAGGACATTCACCTGCCGCCCATCTCGCTGTACAAAGTCGGAGACGCTTACTTCGTCCTCGACGGCAACCATCGCGTCTCGGTGGCGCGCGAGCACGGGATCAAGTTCATTGACGCAGAGGTTCAAGAGGCGACCACGCCCGTGCCAGTGACGGCCGATGACATTGACGCCGAGTCGCTGACGCTGCTGGGCGAATACGCCGACTTCCTGGAGCGCACGCGCCTTCACCTGCTGCGGCCAGGCCAGAACATCCGCTTCTCGATCGGCGGTGGCTACGCGCGCCTGCTCGAGCACATCGCGGTGCATCGCTACTTTATGGGGCTGGAGCGCCGGCGCGAGGTGAGCGAGGACGAGGCGGTCACCGATTGGTACGACAACCTCTACATGCCCATCGTGGAGGCAATTCGCAAGACGGGCGCGCTCTCCGACTTCCCCGGCCGCACCGAGGCCGACCTGTATCTGTGGATCATGGATCACCGGCATTTCCTAAAGGAACAATACGGTCGAGACGTTTCGCCGGAACAGGCCACGGCCGACTACGCCAGGCAATACGCCCAGAAATCGCGGCTGCACAGCGCGCAACAGGCCTTCCGCCACATGGCCGATAGGCTGCGCACCTTCCTCACCTACAAGCCAAGGTCAATGCTCGCCCGCGCTGCTGCTCACTGAGCAGGCGCTAGCGCAGATGGCACTGGCTGTTCAACATGCGCAGGTGCCAACGCCGGCCGTCGTAATGCACCTCAGTCACCGAAGCGTTGGCGAAGCTGAACGGCTGCCGGCGGGCGACCGGCAGTCCCAGCATGGTCGCCAAGAGGGCACCGAGCGTGCCACCATGGGAGACGGCGAGGACGGTCTGGCCTTCATGCCGGGCGATCACATCGCGCAGCCAAGCCGACACCCGCGCATGCACCTGATCCGCGCGCTCGCCGTTCGGGATTTGAAGCTCGACGTCCGCTGTTTCGCAAGTCGTTGAGGGAAGCGCGAGGATCTCCTCGCGGGTCAAGCCCGACCAGTCCCCCATGTGATACTCGCGCAGCCGTTCGTCGGCGATCACCTGGCAGCCACACGCCTCGGCGATCACACGCGCGGTGTGGGCCGCCCGCACCAACGGACTGGTGTAGATGATCTGGACGCCCTGGTCGCGGAAGTGCTGCGCCAGCTTCTCGGCCTGCGCGCGGCCCGTCTCGTCCAGCGGCACATCCAACCAGCCCTGGACGCGGCCCTGGGCGTTAAACGCGGTCTGGCCATGGCGCACAAGGGATAGCCTGAGCATCGTTGCGGTCAGGGCTGTGAGTCGGCGGAGGCCGGCGAGAACACCTCTCGCAGCAGCGTCGCGGCGGCCTCGTCGGGGTGCAACTGACGGCTGGCGCACGCCTCGGCCAGGGCGCGGAGGCGGGCATCCGATATGTGCTGCGCCACCTGCTGCCATACCAGGTCGCGCAGCCGCCGAAGCACTTCCTGCTCCATGCGCTGCGCGGCGCGCGCGCGACCGTCACCTAGGAAGTGGCGGTGGCGCTCGACCGCGTCCAACAGGTCAGCAACGCCCACGTCCTCCGTGGCAACAGTCTTCAGCACCGGCACCTGCCAGCGCTCGGCCGTCGTTGTCGCCGTAGCGACAGATGTCGGCGCTGCCGGCCCATGGTGACCGGCGGCAAGCGGCGCGCTGATCTCCAGGGCAGCCTGCAGCGCGCTGAGCGTTCGCTCTGCCCCCTCGCGGTCTGCCTTGTTGACCACCAAGATATCGGCGATTTCAAGGATGCCGGCTTTGATGGCTTGGACATCGTCCCCCATGCCTGGCGCCTCGACCACGACGACGGTATCGGCAAGGCGGGCGATCTCCACCTCAGATTGCCCTGCCCCGACCGTCTCGACGAAGATCAGCTCATAGCCGGCGGCGTCAATCGCGCTCACGACATCGGCCGTGGCGCGGGCGATGCCGCCGGACGCGCCGCGGTTGGCCATGCTGCGGATGAACACCCCTGGATCCTCAAAGAGGTCGCGCATGCGGATGCGATCGCCCAGGAGCGCGCCGCCGCTGAACGGGCTGCTGGGGTCCACCGAGATGATGGCCACCGTCCGACCGCGCCTGCGCGCAAGCCTGGTCAGCGCGGCGATCAGGGTGCTCTTGCCGCTGCCCGGCGCGCCGGTGACGCCAACGACGTGGGCATGCCCCGTTAGGGCATACTGGGCGCGCAGCGTGCGCAGCGCCGCCGACTCGCCGTTCTCGATTCCAGTGATCAGGCGGGCTAAGTCACGCTTGGCCGCCATCGGTGAAGACTCAAGCGACGTTGAGGATGACATGCGCTATCGGTGACGAGGCGGCGTGTGGTCGCGGATGAACTGCACGATCTCGCTCAGCGGGGTGCCTGGGCCGAACACGGCGGCGATCCCGGCAGCTTCCAGGCCGGGGATGTCTTCTTCGGGGATGATGCCGCCGGCGAAGACGGGCACATCGCCAAGGCCGTATTCGCGCAACAAGGCCACCACGCGCGGCAGGAGCGTGTTGTGCGCGCCGCTGAGGATGCTCAGACCAACCGCATCCACGTCCTCCTGCACTGCCGCCGCAGCGATCATCTCCGGCGTTTGGCGCAGGCCGGTGTAGATCACCTCCATGCCGGCGTCGCGCAAGGCACGGGCGATCACCTTCGCGCCGCGGTCATGCCCATCCAGGCCGGGCTTGGCGATCAGGATGCGCAGCGGGCGAGTGGCCTCCGGTGCTTGCGCCATGCTGAGATTTTAGCGCCGATGCGAAGCACATGGGTGCATGCACAGCTAAGGGCGGAGCCTGGGTGAGCAACGGCAGTGCCGTCGCCCGCTCACCCAATCAGAATGGTGGTCTCCGGATAGGTGATTAAGGTCTTATGGCGAGGCGTTGCCAGCGCCGCCACAACCGTGAGCGCGCCCAGCCGTCCCCAGAACATCATCAGCATGATCACAAACTGGCCGGCTAGGCTGAGCTTGCTTGTCGTCCCCAGCGAAAGCCCACAGGTGGCGAAAGCCGAGACGACCTCGAAGATGACTTCCAAAAAGCTGGCGGTGGGCGTGGTGAGGATAACGAGGTAAGCCGCGGTGATCACGACGACGAGCGAGACGGTCAGCACGGCGGCAGCGCGCCGCGTGCTCTCCTGGCCAATGGTGCGGCCCAGCACGCGCGCGCTGGGGAATCCTCGCACGTAGCTCCACATGGAGATCAACATAGCGACGAAGGTGCCGGTGGTGATGCCGCCGCCCATCGAGGCCGGCGCGGAGCCGATGAACATCAGGCTAATCAGCGCCAGATGCGCGCCGGGAGAGAGCGTATCGAGCTCAGAAATGGCGGAGAAACCAGCCGTGCGCGCCGAGATGACCTGGAAGAGCGACACGGCAGATCGCTCAAGCAGCGACCGCTCGCTCAGCACGCCTTGCGCCAACGTCTCGGCAACCAGGATCGCCAACGCGCCGCTCAGGTTTAGCCACCCCACGATCAACAGCGTCAGGCGAGTATGCAGCGAAAGCGACCGCGAGCGAGGCCAAGAGAGCAAATCGGCGATCACGGGAATGCCCAACCCGCCGAGCACGATCAAAACCGCGAAGATGAGCAAGGTCATGCCATCTTTGGGCAAGCCATCCGGGAAGCGCGGATGGCCGTTGAACAGGTCAAAGCCGGCGTTGCAGAACGCCGAGACGGCGTGAAAGAGCGCATAGCGGATCACCTCGCCCTCGCTCAAGGGCAGCACAGATCGCCAGTGCAGCCATAACAACAGCGCGCCAATCAGTTCGAGAACGACGACGACTTGCAAGATGCGGCGCGTCAGCGTGATGATCTCCGTCAAACTCACCAGACCCAGCGAGTCGCGCAGCGCCAAGCGCTCCTCCAGCAGCATCTCTCGCCCGATCAGCCGATAGACCAGCAGGGCCAACACCATGAAGCCCACACCGCCGATCTGGATGAGCAACATCAGCACAAGCTGGCCAAGTGGGGTGAGGTCGCGGCCCGGCGCGATGACGGTGAGGCCGGTCACGGAAAGGGCAGAGACCGCCGTAAACAGAGCTTCGTTGAACTGCAGCGGCCGCGCCGCAACGCCAGGCAAGCTGAGGGCCAGCGACCCGATAAAGGTCAGCAATGCCAAGCCCAGCACCAGACGTAGGGGAGGTGGAGGGTGAAAAGCTTTGCGCCGGGAGCGGACCATCTAGTCCTCTGCGCAGCGCTCAACGTCGGCCAGTTTGCCGAGCACAACGAGCACATCTTCAGTCTGGGGGACAAAGTCTTGCGAGGGGGAGACGATCAGGTGATCGCCACGCTTCACGGCCAGCACATTCAGGTTGCGCTTGGCGAAGTCGGACCGATTCAGCGGCTGATTGGCGATCCGGCTGGGGGTTTTGATCTCGCTGATCGTATAGCCTGGGCCTAAATCAATCTGTCCGAGCATGCCAGGGATGGTGAGTTCAAGCGCCAAACGGTAGCCGGCCTCGTATTCCGGCAGCACAACGCGATTTGCGCCGACCTTCAACAGGATGTCGCGCTGGCGCAGATTCAGCGCCTTGCAGATAATGTTATTTACCCCTAACTCACGCAAGGCCACCGTCGTCAACAGGTTTGCCTCGAAGTTCGAACCGATGGCGACGATGACCGTGCTGAAGACAGCGATATCCACCTCACGCAGGGCGGCCTCGTTAGTGGCGTCTAGCACCACCGTCTGCGTCAACTCATCGGCCAACTCCTGAACTGGCTCCGGCGAACGGTCAATGCCGAGCACCGATGCGCCGCGACTGACCAGGGTGCGCGCCAGGCTGGAGCCAAATCGGCCCAGGCCGATGACGGCGAATTCATCCCTGTTGCCGCCTGAAGATACTTTAGGCAGACGCATGCTGAGCGCGCGAGCGAAAGCGCACGGGCAACGGCGGTGGCTCGCGATTTGGATCAAGGTAATCGAGCTTGGAGGCCATCTTGGCCGGCGCAAAGCCGAAGACGCGGTGCACGCCGCCGATCTCCGTGGTGCGATTGTAAGCCAGCGCGTCCATCTCTAACTCGGTCAGCGCGTTCCGGCAGCGCTTGAGGAAGGCAACGACCTGCTTGGTCAACGCGCTTGGGACGCGCACGATGCGCCGGCGGCGCTTCATCGCCTGGGTCGTGATCTGGGCGATGTCGCTCAGGCTCAACGCCTGCGGACCGCCGATCGGCACCACCTGGCGAAAGGTCGAGCGGGTGCTCAAGCAGCGCTCAACACAGGCGGCGACGTCGCCCACCCAGATCGGCTGGAGCTTAGTGGCGCCGCTGTGCGGCAGCGGCATCACAAACGGGAAGTCGGTTGCAATGCCGGCCAGCCAAGATGTCAACCAGTCGCCCTCTCCATAGACGACCGCCGATTTCAACACGGTGAAGTTCAGGCCGCTGGCGCGCACGATCTCCTCGGCCTTGCCCAGGCTGCGCTGCAGCGGATAGGGAGAGCGCGATTCCGCGCCCAGGCAGCCCACCACGATCAGGCGCTTGATGTTGGCGCGCTTCATGGCCGAGATCACGTTCCGCGTGCCGGCGATGTTGACCTCGTCGAAGGTGTCCTCTTTGGTCTCGCGGCGAATATAGGCCAGATGCACCACAGTGTCACATGCGCCGCCGTCGGTGATCGCTTCGTAGATTGAGTCTTCGTTGCGCACGTCCCCGCCGGTGATCACCACCCGGCGCGGGCACAAATGTTCGCGCCCCCAGTGAAACAGACACTTTACCTGATGGCCTGAGGAGACAAGCCTTTCCACGACAGCGCGGCCAATGCAACCCGTTGCTCCCGTGACGAGTATCATGTTGTGCGGTTGAACGTCAGGGTCAAGATGGCGATCAGGAAGAGCGCTTGCACAGCAACGCTGCCGGCCCACAGCATGTAGGCAGCCAGTGGCGTGGATGTCTGCGCGTCCTGATCCTTACTATCTGCCAATTTGTCTCTATTATATATTACAAAACCAGCTGCCGTGCTGATAATCAGCATGAGGAGGCTGAAGAAGATGGGCACGAACAACTGTTGCTTGCTTCCCAGGCGGTCGGGGAATCCATCAGCGTCGAAGTGCAACGCGATTTGGGTCGGCAGTTCTGGATAGCGCGCCAAGCCCACCGCGAAGATGGTCAGGTTTAGCGCCCATCCGAGCGCCAGCAAGACCAGCGCCAGCCTATCGCGCCAGACCGGCCAGCGGGCGAAGGCGGGCAGCGTCCGGCTCGGCGCGACCACGCGGGTAGGCCCCATCCCCAAGCGCACGTGCAGCGCCTCTACGAAGCCCTCTAAGTCATTCGGCGAGAGCAAGTAGCTACGTTGGGGCGTGACGATCAGCAACTGGCGCTCTGGCGGCTCGGTGGCGTAGGAGCGCACGCGGCCCAACGCAGGATGGCGACCCTCGCCAAACCAACAACCCGGCAGCGGAGGGCGCCACAGCCGGAGTTGGGCAGCAATTTGGCTGCCCTCAGTGACTTCATGAATGTCGCCGGTCGGCACGACCTCGACCATCGTCCCCCAGCGAATAACCAGGGCGTTTCTATCCAGCGAATAGCTCACATCGCGCAATTGATACGCCTGATAGCCCAGCCACGCTGCGATCGCCAACAGGGTGAGCGCACCTATGGCGAACAAAAAGGTCAGCAGCGAGAGCGGAAAGAGGAAGAGCGCGATCGCCAACGCCGAGGCTAAAACCAGCGTCAGCGCGGCAGCCACGACGCTGCTCGTGTAGGCCAGCCGGGCATCCGCCGGGAAGACGTTCATCGCGCAAACGGGCGCAAGTATACAAAATAGGAGTTACGCAGTTGGGGCCTAACTGGGTCATTCCCACCGCCATATATGGGGTGTTTTGGCCGATCACTCGCCATATGTGGGGTTCCCTTCCTGCCAACTGCGTAAGTCCTACAAAAATCACTCCCTCTTCCCTTTCGCAGGTGCATTTGCGCTGATCGCTCATCGCGTCAGCATGTCATGCTTCGCGGCAGCGAAGCATCTAAACGCCTGCCTAACCAGCCCCCACGGATTCATCTATGTCGCTGTGCCGCCAAGCAGCAGCCTTGGGGAGCAATTCGATCAGGCGCAAGTCTAGCTTCTTCGCGGAATGA
>Ga0272447_1000179_pt1 | contig 48014 bp, 48 predicted proteins | sample YNPCB0133_FD_194589 | JGI IMG/M metagenome (GOLD analysis project Ga0272447, IMG submission 194589) | Hot spring microbial mat communities from Yellowstone National Park, WY, United States - YNP-CB-013-3 | ecosystem: Environmental > Aquatic > Thermal springs > Hot (42-90C) > Sediment | place...
TGAGGCAACAGGGCCGAGAGACACTGGCCTACCTGATATCGGTCCTGACGGCCCCGGCCCGGCTTCCTCCCCTGTTCCCTCCCCCAGCGTGGGACACCTCATAACCCCCAGACGCTAAACAAGTACCCCCCAAGTAACGCTGCTCCTTGGCTGGATCCTCGTCGGAGTTGCAGAGGATCACGCTGTGATCGTGGGCGAAGCTCAGATCCTCCAGCCCGCGGGCGATTTCCGCGAAGAACGGGTTGGCGCTGTCGGGGACAACGAGGCCGATCACATGGGTGCGCTTGCGTCGGAGCCCCCGGGCCAGCCGGTTAGGGCGATATTGCAAGGCACGGACAGCCTCCCGAACCCGAGCCTCTACCTCCGGACTCACCGACCGGGTCCCGTTCAGCACATACGAGACCGTGGCGATCGAAACCCCCGCCCGCCGGGCGACATCCTGAAGCGTCGCCATCGCTCATGCTGGTTAAACGTTTAACTTCATGAAAGCATAAAGCCGGGAATCTGTCAAGTCGGGGCCCCGCGGCGAGGTGGTCCGGAGGCTATCATCTTTTACGAGGGATTCCCGTCTCGAGGAGTTCGATGCCGCGGTATTCCCCGCCTCCCTTTCGGGTGGGGCCGGCGCTTGGGGCGCTGGTCCTCGCCTTGGCCGGATTGTTTTCGACCTGGATCCAGGCACGTTTCCAGCCCGTGCCCACACCGCCCCTTGCGGATCTGCAAGGGGGCGCGGTTGCTGGCTACGTCCGGGTCCACGGGGTTCTCCCCGAGCCCCCCCGCTGGGAGCCGGAAGGCCCCCGCCTCCGCTTCCGCCTCAGCGACGGCACGGCCGAACTGCGGGTCCTCGCCAATGGGCCGGTCGCCGCCGCCCTGGCCCAGGCAAAGCGGATCCCCCGCGCCGGCGACGTGGTCACTGTGGAGGGACGCCTGCGCGAGGATCGGGGTCCTCCCTGGCTGGAGGTCGTCCACGCGGAGGCCCTGCGCGTCGAGCGCCCGGAGCCTCTCCCCCTCTCCATCGGCGATCTCCGCTCTGCCCCGTTGGGAGCCCGCGTGCAGATCACCGGGCAGATCCGAAGCGTCCGCCGCCCCTATGAGGGCCTCACCCTGATCCGCTTGCAGGATGAGACCGGGTCCATTGATGTGGCGTGGTATGAGGCCCTGGTGGGGACGCGGGCGGAGCTGCCCCTGGGCGCGGGCCTTCGGATCACGGGAGCGCTGACCCTATACCGGGAGGCCCCTCAGGTGGCGCTGGACGATCCGGAGGGCTGGGCCCGGATCCCCTGGACGCCTGTGCCCCAACCCATCGCCCGCGCCCGGGAGCGTCCCGACGGCGCCTGGGTCAGCGTGGAGGGGATCCTGGAGGAGCTCTCCGACACCCGCTGGACCCTTGCGGATGAAACGGGGTCTCTGGAGGTGCAGCTTTCCCGGGGGCTGCGGGCGGCCCTCCCTGCCACCCCGCCGCCGGGGGCCCAGGTGCAGATATGGGGGCGCTTGCGGTGGCGCGCGGGGACCCCGGCGCTCTATCCCGAGCTCTCGCTGGACCTGCGTTGGGAGCCTCCGGTGGCGACGCCCATGCCGGTCCCTTCCCCGACGGCCCGGCCGATGCCCACCCTCTCGCCCACCCCCACATCCACCCCGCGGCTCCGCCCCACCCCCGCGCCCTTCCCCCTAAGCGCCCTTTCGACCATCACCCCCGGTGTTTCTGTGACGGTGGTGGGCACGGTGGCAGAGCTGTATGGGTTTTCCGCCGGCTGGGCCCTGATCCTGGAGCAGGAAGGGCACCGCCTCCGGGTCTTCATCCCCAGCGCGCAGATGGCGAGCGTCCCCGGCCGGGAGGGGATCTACCCGGGCGCGCAGATCCGGGCCACCGGCGTGCTAACCTTGTATCGAGGGGAGTTGGAGTTGCTTCCCCGCTCCGGCCGCGCCATCCTTGTAGAGAAGGCCGTTCGCCCTGATGCGCCCCCGCGGGCCATCGGGAGCTTAAGCCCGGCGGATCAGAACGTGACGGTGCGCATCGCCGGGCAGGTGGTGGAGCGCACCCGCTTCTCTGCTGGGATCCGGCTGGTGGTGCGGGATGACAGCGGGGCGCTGCCGGTGATCCTATGGGAGAACGTTGCGGCCCTCATCCCGGAGCCCCTTCAAGAACCGGGAGCGAACGTGGAGATCATCGGTCGGGTTCGCCTCTACCGCGGGGAGTTGCAGGTCATCCCCACGGTGCCGTGGGAGGTCCGTTCGCGATGACAGCGTGGCTTCCATCAGCCCCCCCGCCGCCGCGGCCGGGCTTCGGGCTGGCCCTGCGGCCCCGGGCCCGTGGCCTTCTCCTCCTGACGGCCGTGGTCACCCTGGCCGCCCTGATCACCGGTCGATCGATCCTTTACAATTTGGCCTATCTGCTGATTGCTCTCCTCCTCGTCTCCCTGGCCTGGGCCTGGAGCGCGGTGCGGGATCTGGAGATCCGCCGCATGCCCCGGGTTCGTCGCCAGAGCGCGGGCGGGTTCTTCGAGGAGGCCCTGATCCTCCGCAACACCGGCCTCTTCCCCAAGATCTGGCTGGAGATCCGGGATGGATCCAACTTGCCCGGCCATCGGGCCAGCTTCGTCCTGGACAACCTTGGGCCTCGGCAGGAGCGGCTGTGGACGGCGCGGACCCGCTGTCGGCGCCGTGGGCTGTATCGCCTGGGCCCTCTGACGCTGATTAGCACGGATCCCTTCGGCCTGTTCGAGGCCACCCGCCAGCTCGCCGAGACCTCGGAGGTTCTTGTCTACCCGCCAGTGCTCCCCCTTTGGCGGATCAGCCTCCCGGTTGGGCGTTGGCGGAGCAGCGAGACCGCCCGGCGCCGCATCCCCGAGGTGACGCCGAGCGCCGGGGGGGTTCGGGAGTATCAGCCCGGCGATGCCTTCCGTCGCATTCACTGGCCCTCCACCGCGCGGCGGGATCGCCTGATGGTCAAGGAGTTCGATCAGGACCCGGCGGCCGACCTCTGGATCGTGCTAGATATGATGGCGGAGGTTCACGTTCGGCGCCCGCTGCCTGAGGAGGAATGGGACCTCGGAGCTCCCCGCGGGCTCCTTCCTCCTTCGACGGAGGAATATGCGGTTGCCGCTGCAGCTTCCCTGGTCGCCTATTTTCTGAAGCAGAAGCGCGCGGTGGGGCTGCTGGCCCACGGATCCCAGCGCCTGCTCCTGCCGCCCTATCGGGGGGAGGCCCAGCTGGAGCGCATCCTGGAGGGTCTGGCGCTTCTGCAGGCCTATGGGACTCAGCCCTTTCACCACGTGTTGCAGACCCATGCCATGCGCATGGCCCGCGGTGCGGTCCTCATCCTGATCACCCCCTCCGGGGATCCGCGCTGGGCGATCGTGGCCCGGGGCCTGGATGGGCATGGGATCCGGGTGGCCGCAGTGGTGCTGGAGGCCTCCTCCTTTGGGGGAGCGGAGACCAGTTCCCACGTCCTGCCTATCCTGCAGAGCGCTGGCATCCCGGCCGCTGTGATCCGGTTCGGAGAGGCGCTTCCCCTCGCCCTGGAGGCGCTAAGAGCCCCGTAGGCTCAGACCTCCTCCGCGAAGCGAGGGCTGAGGCGGCGGAAGAGGGCGTAGCCGAGGGCCAGGGTGAGGACCGCTGTCGCCAAAGTGCGCAGCAGAAACTCCGGCGCGGTGTAAGTCCCGTAATAAAGCAGGTCGTGATACGAGGCGATGATCGAGGCCATGGGGTTCAGGCGGCGGGTCCAGAGCCAGACGTCCACCGAGAGCCCCAGGATCACCGCTTGGCGCGGCAGGACCGAAATTGGATAGAAGATGGGGGTGAGGAAGAACCAGGCCAGCAGCAACACCTGGAGGATGTGCGCGGTGTCCCGATAGAACACGTTCAGCGCCGCCACCGCGAGGGAGACCCCCGCCGTGAACGCGAGATGGGCCATCAGGGTCACCGGGAGGAGCAGCAGCCATGGGGTCGGGCGGATCCCGGAGATCCAGGCGATGGCAAAGTAGATGGGAAGCGAGATCAGGAAATTGAGGGCGTTGGAGAGGACCACGGCGAGGGGCAGCACCTCCCGAGGGAAATACACCTTGCGGACCAGGGCGGCGTTCGCGGTGACACTCTCCGCCGCCCCTTGTACGGAGACCGCGAAGGCGTTCCAGGCCAGGATGCCGATCAACACGAAGGCGTGAAAGTGGGGAAGGCTGGCCGGCCCCCGGTTCATGACGGTGAACACCACAGTGAACACAGTCATCATCAGCAGGGGGTTCATCCAGGACCAGGCGACCCCCAGGGCGGAGTTCCGGTAGCGGACCTTCAGATCCCGCAGGGTCAGCAACCAGAGCAGATCCCGATATCCCCACAGTTCCTTCCACGCGCGCCCCATCCTTAGCGCTCTCCCGGATGGCGTTTCAAGCTTTCTGAGGTGGAGAGGAAAAGCTCATGCCTGGCGCGCCCCCGGCCCTCAGGGCCGGCCATGGCGCGCTGAGACGCCGAGGCATACATCCGCCGAGGGAGCCTCCCCGCTCGAAGCGCCTCATACAGGGCGAGGAGGGTTCGTCCGGCGGTCTCCCAGCTGTAATGGGCAACTGCACGAGCGCGGAGCCGTCTGCCGCGTTCACGGGACTCCTCTGGGTGCCGGAGGGCATACCGGATCCAGGCCGCAAGGCTCTCTGCATCTCCGAGCTGTGCGTAATAGCCAGCCTCCCCCAGGAACTCCCGGCTCACCGGGGTGTTGAAGGCCACCACGGGCAGGCCGGTGGCCATGTAGTTGAGCAGCTTGCCGCTCCCCTCCGTGGCCGACATCTTGGGGGCCACCGCCACCTCCCCCAAGCGGAGGTAGAGGGGGGCCGCCTCATAGGGCACCTTCCCGGTGAAGGTCGCATGGCCTCCAATCCCTAGGGCCTGCGCCCGGGCCGCATACACCGTTTCTCCTGGGAAGCCCATCACTAGGAAGTGGACTTGAGGGTCGCTCGAAATCACCCGGGCGGCGGCCTCTACGAGCAAATCGGTCCCCTGATAAGGTGCCAGCAGCCCCAGATACACCACTACCCGGCGCCCGGGAGGGATCCCCCATTGGGCCCGCAGGCGCTCCAGCGCCGGCCCCTCTTCAGGCAGCGGAGGCCGGAAGATCTCGGTGTTCACCGCGTCCGGGAAGGCGATCACCCGGTCGGGAGGCACGCCGAACGCTTCGATCAGCAGATGCGCCCCGTGGATGGAGCTGGTGAGGATGAGGTCCGGCTGATGGTCGATCCAGACTTCCAGCCGTCGCATAAAGGGATACCAGGGCCCTTCCGGGTTCAGGAAACGGTGATCGATCATCTCCCCGGTGAGGCTGCCCTGGAAATCGAAGATCAGCGGCGTCCGAAGCAGGGCCCGCAGGGCGGTCCCGATGAGGGCGCCCTCGTGCAGGTGGGCGTGGATCAGGTGCGGTCGCCACCGGAGGGCGGCGACCAAGGCCGTCGCCGAGAGATAGACGTCGAGGGCGATCTTGTGGCGGGAGGAGCCCACCTCATAGTGCGAGCGCCAGGGCAGGGGCGGGGTCCGAACAATCTCCAGCCCGGGCACTTCACGGCCCTTGTGGTAGGTCACAATCCGGACCTGGAGGCCCAGTGCCTGGAGCGCCCGGGCCTCCTCCAGGATGCGGACGTGGCATCCGTAGTCGTTGAAGAACGAGGTCGGCGCGATCATCAACACCTGCATTGGGCGCGTCCCTTTTCCAGATGTCTCAGCGCTTGCGTGCTGGGCGCAGGCGATGGAGGCCCGGCGGAGTCTCCGGCGGACCGGCTCCATCGATGGGAACGGATGGGCCGCCCCAGCCCTCACGGCGGGGCTTTGGCCAATCGCTTCGGGTTTGGGCGGCCGCGCGGAAGAGCTTCTCCAGCCCCGCCTCGCCCTCCGCGCTTGCCAGGGCGCCTCGCAGACCTTCCAGGGTTTCCATCAGGCGATCCGGCCCGTAGAGCAGGGACTGCCGGTTGGCGGCCGCAGCCAGCCGCGCGTTGGGGGCGTCCGGGAGGTCAGCGGTGATCCGGGCGAAGCGCCCCCCGATGGCTTGGGGCGGCTCCCGCCAGGCCAGCGCAGCGGACCACATCGTGAGGAGAGCGGCCCCCGGGAGGGCCGGCAGCTGCTTCAGGGCCGCCATCCAGCCGTCGTGCTCGAAGGGGTCCATGCAGAGCGGCCGGGCGTCCACCCGCTGAGCCAGGCCCGCTGCAGCCTCCGCTGCCCAGGCGGGCGATGCGGCGGGAGGGGTCAGGCAGAACAGAGCGTCCTGGAAGAGATCTGCCGTGGGCTTCTCCCTTGCGTCTGGCCAAGGGATGGCAGGGCCGCCTACGAATGGGGTGGCAGGGGGGAGATGCTGCCGGGCCCAAGCCATGACCTGTGCCTTCAGCTCGGCGGTGTCCATCGCCAGGGTGCCCCCGGCCAGGGCGGGAGCGATGGCCTGCAGGGTTTGCTCGATCTCCGCTTGGGGGAGCGCCACGAGGACCCGGTCAGCCCCTTCGCAGGTGCCCGGCGGGTTCCAGTCCGTGCGGTCCGCAGCCTCCCGTCGCAGCGCCTCCCGCGCCCGCGTCGGGTCCGGATCATGGCCCACCCGCTGGGCATGGGGCGCCGCCTCCTGCAGCGCCAGCCCCGAGGAGATCCCCATCTTCCTCAAGCCGATGATCGCATTGCACAACAGGTTTCCTCGAAGGGAGCTCTGGCCCTGGAAGTATACCACGTAGGATGCAATTCCGGTTCTCTCGGCTATTGCCGCGGCCCCGCGCGCTGGGCAAGGAGGATCCCGACCATCCCGATCAGGAAGCCTGCGGTGGAGGCGATAAAGGACAGGAAGGCCAGCGCGAAGGAAGCGGGGAGTGTGCGCAGGACCATTAGGAAAGCGAGGGTCCATCCCAAGAGCATCATGAAGACGCCAGCAAGGATCCAGCGCCAGGGGTTCATGGGCGATACAGCCAGCAGGCGGCCCGGTGCCCGGGGCCTACCTCGAAGTCCGGGGGCTCCTCGCGGTCGCAGAGGCCTTGGATGATGCGTGGGCACCGTGGGTGAAAACGACACCCGGGGGGTGGGGCGATCAGGCTGGGCGGCTCCCCGGGCGGGACCTCCTTAATCTGGTGGGCGTTCTCCGGGTCGGGATCGGGCAGGGCGGTGAGCAGCGCCACGGTGTAGGGGTGGGCGGCCTGGGCGAGCAGCCTGGACATGAGGGCCTGCTCCACTGCCTTGCCCGCATACATCACGATAATGCGGTCGGCGAAGTAAGTGGCAGTCGCCAGGTCGTGGGTGATATAGATTACCGAAAGATGATACCGCTGCTGCAGGGCCTGGAGCAGTTTCAGGATCTCCACACGGATCGAGGCATCCAGCATGGAGACCGGCTCGTCGGCGATCAGCAGACGAGGGCGCATCAGGATCGACCGGGCGATCACAACCCGTTGCTGCTGTCCCCCGCTGAGCATGTGAGGGAACTTGAAGAGGAAGTCGTCCACCGGGGTCAGCTTTACCTCTTCCATAACCTCGCGGACGCGTTCCAAGCGCTGGCGCCGATCCCGAATCCCGCCGATGAGCAGAGGTTCCTCTAAGAGCTGACGGACGCTCATGAACGGCGGGAGGGCTCCGTAGGGATCCTGTTGCACATAGCCCACCTGAGTGTTGCGATACCAGCGCATCTCCTGGGGCGTGAAGGACCGCAGGTCTTTGCCCTGGTAGCTCACGGAGCCACGGATCGGCCGGTGCAGGCCCAAGAGGGTTCGGATCAAGGTGGATTTGCCGGAACCGCTCTCCCCGACGACGGCCAGGATCTCGCCGGGATAGAGGTCCAAGGAGATCCCATCAACGGCTCGCACGTAGCCTGCCCGGCTGAAAACCCAGCGGCGCAGCTCAAACCAGACGCACAGGTCTCGCACCTGGATGAGCGGCGTCTGCCCATCTGGCCGGGTGGAAAGATCAGAAACCGCTTGGGTCCGGGGCTCCATATCCGCGTCTCTCCTGAATGCGCACTGGATCTGCTCTCTCCGAATCATTCGTAGAGCCAGCAGCGCACCATGCGTCCCTCCCGATGGATCACCGGCGGGTCCTGGGCGCACTTCTCAAACCGGAGGGGGCAGCGATCGGCAAACCGACAACCCGGAGGGAACTGGATCAGGCCAGGGGGGCGGCCCGGGATGAACGTAAGCTCCCCGCGATGGCGGAGGCGGGGCACGCTGGCCAGCAAACCCTCGGAATACGGATGTAGCGGCTTGCGAAAGAACCGTTGCGCATCGCTGAGCTCCACGATCTGGCCCGCGTACATCACTGCCACCCGGTCGGCGAGCTCGCTGGAGACCGCGATGTCATGGGTGATCAAGATGAACGAAACCCTCAGCTCCCACTTGATCTGTTTCAGCTTGTTGAAGATGTTTGCTTGGGTGAGCACATCGAGGGCTGAGGTGGGCTCGTCCAGGAGGATCAGGCGGGGAGAGGTGATCAGGGCCATGGCGATGGCGGCGCGCTGACGCATCCCCCCGCTGAGCTCGAACGCATATCGTTGCAGGAAAGCCTCCGGGATCCCCACCAGTCGGAACAGGATTCGAGCCCGCTCCATTGCCTCCGCCCGGCTCATCCCCAGCTGGCTCAGCGCCGGCTCGACGATTTGGTCCCCCACTCGCAGCACGGGATTGAAGGCGTTCATGGCCGCCTGTGGAACCAGAGAGATCAGCTTCCAGCGGACTTCGCGCCGGAAGCTTTCATCGTCCAGACGCATCAGATCCAGTCCATCCAGGAGGATGGACCCATGGTAGGCGGCCACGTTGCGGGGCAGCAGGCGCAGGATCGCTCGGCCCAGGGAGGACTTGCCGCACCCGGACTCGCCCAGGATGACCAAGCCCTCGTTCTCTCCCACCTCCAAATCCACCCCGTCTACCGCGCGCACGATCCCCGCTCGGGTCCGAAAGTGGAGGGTCAGGTTGGATATCTGGAGGAGGGCCTTCGAAGATGTCATCTTGATCAGATCTCCCGCAGGCGAGGATTGAACACCCGATCCAAGGCGAAGCCGACCGTTGAGAACGAGAGCCCTGCCACCATCAGCAAGAGGGCGGGCTCCAGCACCCAGTAGTAAGAGCCCTGGAGAAGGCTCCCGCTGAAGATCGCCTCGTCCAGCACCTTCCCCCACGTGGGCAGCACAGGATCCCCCAGCCCCAGGACGGCCAGGGAGGCCTCTAGGAAGACGAAGCTGGGCACGCCGATGACCAAGTTGGGGATCACCAGGGGGAGGACACGGGGCAGCAGGTAACGGAGGATGATCCGCCAGCTCCCGGCCCCATAAGCTTGTGCGGCTTCGATGTAGGGCAGCTCCCGGATCTGGAGAAAGATCGCCCGGTAGTTCTTGATGGTGATGCTAAAAACGGAGAGGAGGATGGATATCCCTAAGATCACCACCAGGCTACGGGAGTAAAGGGTGCCCACCAGGATGAGGACCGGGAGGAAGGGGATGATGGAGAAGATCTCCACCAGGCGCTGGATCAGCTCGTCCACCCATCCCCGGAACCACACCCCCACGGCGGCCAGCCACATCGCGATCAGGGTGGTCCCCACGGAGCCCAGCAGCCCAAAGGCCATGGCCACCGGGAAGCCCCAGAGCAGGGCCACTCCTAAATCCCGGCGATAGCGATCGGTCCCCGCCCAGCCGTAAACCTGCCCGTAGGCGATGAACTCCACATCCACATCCGAGTCCGGCTCAAAGGTGACGGCCTCCACACGCAACCGGTAGGTCCCCTTCCGCACCTGTGGGGGGGATGTATCCGGAACGGCGAAGAGGGCTTCCTCCGGGGGGACGCCCCCCAGGCGCTGGAGCAGCCGGCGGTCCTGGGCGAACCGGAACCCCTGTTTCATCCCCTCGGCGCGCAGCTCCATGATCCGAAGGGAGCGTCCGTCTGGGGTCTTCCAGGTTGCCGTCACGAAGGGAGCCTTCTCCTGGAACTGGGCCCAGATGTAGAGGGCTAACTCTTGCGGGAAGGTGTCATAGGGGTAATCGAAGATGAACTCCGTCTCGATCCGCCGTCCCTCGCCGGCTGGCTGGCTGCGCTTCAGAGAAGGCTGATCCCGGGTACTGAAGATCAAGGTGTCCGCCAGTCTTTCGCGCCGGAACCAATTCACCCAGGCGGGCGGGACCTGACGGGGCAACCGATACCAGACCTCCTCTCCCCCGCGCCACAGGCGGACAGCCTCGGAGTAAGGGATCCGAATGGGCACCAGGATCGAAAGCCCGAGCATGATCAGGATGATGCTCCCCCCGAGGAGGGCCGAGGGATAATAACGCAGCTCTTTCAGCAGATCCCTCAGCCAGCGCCTCATGGGGCCCCCTGTTCGATGCCCGGCCCGCCGACCCGCACCCGCGGGTCGACGATGGCGTAGAGGATGTCCAGGATGAGCACGGTCAGGGCCAACAGATAAGCGAAGATGACCGTGGCCCCTACAATCACGGGAGTGTCCGTCAGCCCGATGGCCTCATAGATCACCCGGCCCAGCCCAGGCCAGTTGAACACCCTCTCCAGGATCGGCGCGCCGGTCCACGAGGTGATCAGCACGATGGCGAAGCTGGTGAGGATGTTCGGCAGGGTGGGCCGAAGGATATATCGGCGCTCGATCTCGCGGCCCTTCAGGCCCTTGGCCCGTGCCATCTCCACATAGTCCTCCCCCGCGTAGATCAGGAAGAAGGTGCGGTTGGCGTAGGCGTTGACGAAGAAGTTGCTCAGGGTGAGGGCCAGGGTCGGCAGGATCAGATGGCGCAGCAGGCTCAGGGCGTAGCCCGGAGCGTCCGGTGGCGGGGGCACATCCACCATGCCTCCGAAGGGGAGCCAGCGGAGGAGGGCGGCGAAGATCAGGATCAGGAAAACCCCATAAAACCAGGCCGGCCCTGAGGAGAGAGGGGCCAGCCCGATCACCAGCCGATCAAAAAAGTGGCCGTAACGCCGAGAGAGGGCCAGACCGGCCCATAGGGTCAGGAAGAAGATCAGGATGTTGCTGGTGCTCAAAAGGAGCAGGGTGGGTGGCAGCCGCTCCAGGAGGATCAAGCGCACCTGTCGCGATCCGGTGTCGCTGGAGATCTGGTAGGAGCGCCCCAGGTTCAGGAGGAGGGCATCCCGGAGATAGATCACGCTCCGCAGCAGGAAGGGCTGATCCAGACCGAAGTACTGCTCCCACTGTCGCACCAGCTCCTGTTGCACGCGGGCCCGCGCCTCCGGCGGAAGGGAACGAAAGTAAGGGTCGGCCAACATCACCTGGGCCACTATCTCGCGGATTTCGGCGCGGCGGATCTGGTCGACGTATCCGCCCATGTTGGCGATCAGGATGGTGAGATAGACGGCAACGACTACTGTGATCGCCAGGATGAGGAGGCGGAAGGCGACGAAGAAAAGCACTCGCCGGGCCGTTTCGATCAGAGGCGCTGCCGGGACGATGGCTTCAGACCGAGTGGTCGTAAGGAGCGCGCTCTCTTCCATTTCCCCATTCCCTTGCGCAAAGCGGGGGTGAGGCTCTCGACGCCTCACCCCCGCAGACGTCTTAGCCGGAACCTCTCACCGGGTGCTGACGAAGTCCAGGGAGGCAAAGGCTGGCAGGCTCGCCGGCTTGACCGTGACGACGACCTCCAGCCGGTTGCTGCCCGTCCCCAGCTTCTGGGTCACGTCGCCGGCCAGGCGGATCTGGTAGCGGCCCTCCGCCACGGGGGTCGCCTCCCCGCGGGCGGCCACCTGCCCCTGAGCGTCGAAGACCAGATAACGGACGCTCTCGACGTCCGCCGCCGGATAAGGTCGATCCTTCTCGTTCACGCTGACCTCGAAGGCGGCCTCGCTTCCGGCGGTCACCTGGCTGGGCCCCTCCACGCTCACGCTGGCCAGGCGCGGCTCGCTGAACCGAGCCCACTTGTCGGGCGGATCCGGAAAGTCCGCAAACCGCTTCAGGATGACGGTCTTCTCCGTCGGGAAGACCTTGTCCAGCAGGAAGGGACCCGTTCCGACCCAGAAGTGGTTGTGTTCCTCCACCCACTTCTTCAGGTTGGCGTAGCGGCTCTGGATCTCCTCCGCCTTCACATACTCCCCCATCGTGGGGGCGTAGGGAAGATCCCCCTCGCTGGCTGCCTGCTCCAGCGTGGCCTTCAGCACATCCAGGCTGGGTCCGGCCACCATGTTCATCCACTCGACCTTCAGCTTCTCCGCCTTGGCAGAGGAGAACGTCAGCTTCTGATCCGCCTCCGCCCGGATCCCGAGGGCCAGGGTGTGCCACGGGCCCGGCCCGAAGCTGTAATCCGGGAACCAGGTCCAACTGGCGGCCAGGACCTCCGCGTCCAGCTCGAAGGCGTCCACGTAGGTCTCGATCACCAGCGGGTTCGTCGAGACAATGCGGAGGCCCTTGAAGCGCTGAATGAACGATTCGAAGGCCGGGACGGACGACTCATCGTAGATCGGGCTGTCCGGCTTGGCCCGATCGAAGGTCAGGATCATGCCCAGGATGAAATCCCCCAGGGAGAGGGACGAGCCGTCGTGCCACTTCACCTTCTGGAACAGGTCCGCCGGGTAATACACGGTGACCTTGGCCTGAACGCTGACCGGCTGGGTGTAGCGCTCGCTGGCCCGGACGAACCGCTGGGCCGTCGCATCCCAGTCCACAAAGGCGTCATCGGGGACCTGGATGTCCTTGGCGGTCTGGAGGGAGACCCAATCCAGGGTGCGGATCACCGGCAGCCCTTCCCGGACCACCACCTCCGCCCGCTCCAGCCGCTGCGGCCAGAAGAGCCCGGTGTAAGGATCCGGCATCGCCGCCGGATCGCTGGTGGCCCGGGTGACGAAGCTGTCAGAGACCCAGTTGGAGCCCGCCACCGGGTTATAGGGGTTGATCAGGATCCCGCTGAAAGCAACGCGCACCCGGGGGGCGGGATTCTGGAGCCAGCGCAGGGTGTAGGGGAGCAGTCGGGACGATCCGATGCCGCCGGCCAGATCGTAGGCCGCCGTCAGATCCGCCCTGCGGGCGTTGAAGGACTGCTGATCCGCCAGCCACACCCGCACGGAGTCCTTCAAGGCCAGCTCCATCGCGCGGCGGAACAGCTCGGCCCGCTCCTCCAGGGTCTGATACTGCCGGTTCTGCAGCTGGGTGGCGACGTCCAGAAACTCCGGAGAGGGCTTGTAAGCGCTGCCCAAGGGAGTGCCGCCCAGGGGGCCGCTCCGCGGAGTGTAGAAATCAGCGAACGCCGTGGAATCGTCCCGGGAGATCGCCGTAGTAATCCATCCGCCGGTGTAGAGGTGCCACTTGCCCTCGGCCGGATCGCCTGTCAGCCAGATGGGGGCGGCCTCCCGGCGGGTCTTGTACTGCCGATCCACGATGAACCCCACTTGTTCTACGAGGCTTGCGATGTAGTCGCCGATGGGCTTGCGCTCGTCCTCGGGGCGGATGATGAAAATCACCGTGATCGGCTGACCCTTATACTGCCACTTGCCATCGGGGCCCTGGGTGGCTCCCAGCGCCTTCATGCGCTCGGCGATGGCCTGCTTGGCCTTTTCCGGATCGTGGGCATACTGGCGCTCCAGGGCGCGCGCCAGGTCCACGTATCGCGCATAATCCGGGAAGGCGGAGTTGAGAGGGAGCAGCTTGGGGACCGCCAGGCCTCCGTAGATCTCCTGGACAATGTAGTTGCGATCGATCAGCCAATTGAGCGCCTCCCGGATCTGAGGATCCGCGAAGGGGTTGAGGCGGCCATCTTTGAAATTCAACACCGGGTTGGAGGTCAGCTCCACGTAAGCGCCGAAAGCCAGGTTGTAGGCCAGCTTGGGGTCGCCGCGCACCGTCTTGAACAGCTGGGGGTTCGAGACCGTCTCGGCGAAGAGGTCGATCTGGCCGGCCTGAAGCTGCTGGATTCCTGCCTCTTGCGAGGCGACCGTGGAGACGACGATCTCCTGAATGCCGGCGGGAACAGGGGTGGGCGACGGCGCCTGTGTCGGTGTAGCAGCGGGAGCGGCCGTGGGCGTCAAAGGAACGGGGGTCGCGGGGCGGCATGCGCCGAGCACGGCCACACCGAGCACCACCAGAAGAGCGAGCCAACGCGAGCGGTTGAGCCTCATGGTTTCCCCTCCTCGCTTGGGTTGAGCACCAACGCAAAGACGCTTATTATTTTAATCAGCCGAACCAAAGGTGTCAATCCTCCCGTGTGGATGGGGCCTTCGTGAACAGGCGTGAGGGGTTGAGGGAAGGCGCCGACAATGCCGCCCCCGGCCTCTGGAGCCCGAAGTGAAGCTATGCCAAGCCCCTCCGGATCCTGCACTGGAGGGCCCCTGGAGCTCCAGGAACGAAAAATAAAGCGATCTACGCCGGAGAGATTTCGATCAGGAGATCAGACATGCCTCGGCCGGTTCGCATCCGGCCCCGGCCCGGAGAGGGAGAGTTGCAACCCCGGGAGTGGCTCCTTCTGCTGGGTGCCCTCCTGCTGGCCGTCCTGCTCTGCGCAGGGGGCTTTCAATATCTGCAGCGCTCCCTCGCCGCGGATCTCAGGGGAGCGCCCGCGGCGACGCCCCGACCGACCTGGACGCCCTTCCCCTCGCCGACGCCTACCCCTCCGGAGCCCACCCCCACGCCCACCCTCCCTGCCTCCGTTCAGGTGGGGATCTTCGTGAAAGTGACCGGCGCCGGCGATCAGGGACTCAGCTTTCGCAAGGCCCCGGGGTTGCAGGCCGAGCGGATCCGCTTTCTCCCGGAGGGGGCGGTGATGCGGGTGATCGGCGGACCCGCGGAGGCCGACGGCCTGACCTGGTGGCAGCTGGAGGACCCTCGCGACGGGGAACAGGGCTGGGCTGCCGGCGCGTATCTGGTTCCTTCCTATGGGCCGTAGGGCGGATCCGAACCTCGAAGGCCGGGAGGGGGGAGGACGCCGCATCGGGATGCGAAGCGCGCCTCTAACATCTGGGGGATTTCGTGGAAAGCCCGCTTTCATCCGCGCGCCTCGGGGACGCAGACCACTCGGGTGGTCCTTCGGCGGGCTGGGCCTGCGGCCCCGCAGCAGACGCTCCACACCGGGACGGACGAGACGGAGGCTGACCCCGGCCAGGCGACTCAGGGAAGCCCATAGGAGCCTGCGATGGGTCAGAAAGAATGGACCTTCCGAGCCATCGGCTATGTGCGGAGCTGCTTCACGGAGTGGACCGAGGCGGACGTGATGCGGCAGGAGGAAAGCGAGCTGGTTCTCGACCCCGAGTTCGTCGAGGGTCTCGAGGGCCTGCAACCCGGCGACGTCCTGATGGTGCTCTACGCTCTGCATCGCGTGAAGGAGCCCCGGCTGAAGGTGCACCCCCGGGGGGATCCAACCAAACCCATGAAGGGAGTTTTCGCCACCCGCTCCCAGTATCGACCCAACCCCATCGGGCTGACCGGCGTGCGGGTGCTGGCCATTGAGGGCAACGTGGTGCGCGTGCGGGGCCTGGACGCCCTGGACGGCTCCCCTATCCTGGACCTCAAGATCGCCTCCGACCTGGATCGACCCCCCGACCCTCCGGAGCCCGCCCGCTGACGTCCCTCCCTCACCCGGGCCCCACTCGGAGTTCGACCGGCCAGAGGGCTCACGATGGGCTCTACCGCTTTTTGTTCAGGGCAACAAAGCCGGCGTGGGGACTGAGCGGCTCGGAAGCCCGCAGATCCGCCCGTGACGGAGAAACCGAAAAGCCGCTCCGCTCGGGTTTTTGAAAGGCCAGCCCATGGGATTTATAATCCGCTTCGCTAACTTTTAGCTAGAGCAACAAAATCGGTGTGGGAGCCGGCCTGTGGCGACCCGGGGGTCCCTGAGCGAGGGTCAGCTGGCCCATGTGGTGCTGGAGACCCTGCATCGTGTGACGCGCCAGATCTGGACGGAGGTGAAGGGGGAGGCCGGAGAGCTCTTCCCGGCCCAATCGTATCGTATATTGGGCGTGCTAGCACAGCGGCCCTACACCCTCACAGAGCTGGCCCGCACCCAGGCCGTCCGCCCCTCCACGGTCTCCCGGGCGGTCCGGGCTCTCTCCGAGCAAGGCTGGGTGACAGTGGAGCGGGATCCCTCAGACCGGCGCCGGGTGTGGATCCAGCTGACTCCCATGGGGCGGCAGGCCCTGCGGCAGCTCCGAGCCCAGGCGACGGCTCGCTTGAGGCGCCGCCTGCGCCCGCTGCACCCGGAGGAGCGGGCGCTGCTGGCCCAGGCCATGGCGTTGTTGCAGCGGACTCTCGGGCCGGCAGGATCCTCTCCGCAACCGGAGCTGCAGGAAGCCCATCGCCCTCGCTGCCCCACGCCATGAGGAGGTGACGAATGAACGCGATCGAGGCCGAGCGTCTCACCCGACGGTTCGGCGACTTCACCGCCGTGCGGGAGGTCTCCTTCGTGGTCGGGGAAGGGGAGCTGTTTGCCTTCCTGGGCCCGAACGGCGCGGGCAAGACCACTACCATCAACATGCTCTGCACCCTGCTGCGGCCCACCGCCGGGACCGCCCGGGTGGGCGGCCACGACATCGTGCGCGAGTCCCATGCCGTGCGCCGGCGCATCGGGCTAGTCTTCCAGGACCCCAGCCTGGACGATCGCCTGACGGCGTGGCAGAACCTGGCGTTCCACGCCATGCTCTACGACGTCCCCCGACGGGTCTTCGAGGAGCGGGCGAAGCGTCTGCTAGAGCTGGTGGACCTCTTGGACCACGCCCATCAGGAGGTGCGCACGTTCTCCGGCGGGATGAAGCGCCGGCTGGAGCTGGCCCGGGGCCTGTTGCATCAGCCGAAGGTCCTCTTCCTGGACGAGCCTACCCTGGGGCTGGACCCCCAGACCCGTCGCCATATCTGGGATTACATCCTCCGCCTGCGGGACACCGAGGGGACCACCGTGTTTTTCACCACGCACTACATGGAAGAGACGGAGCGAGCGGACCGCATCGCCATCATCGACCACGGGCGCATCATCGCCCTGGACGCCCCGGACGATCTGAAATCCATGATCGGCGGGGATGTGATCCTGCTGCGGACCAGCGACGACGCCCGGGCGGTGGAGCGCCTACGGGAGGCCCTGGGGATGGATCCCCGGCCCACGACGGAGGGGGTTCTGGTAGAAGCCCCGCGGGGCGATCAGCTGATCCCTCGCCTGTTGGGAGCCCTTCAGAACGGCGCGGAGCCCTCGCTGACCGTGCATAGCATCAGCCTGCGCCGGCCGAGCCTGGAGGATGTCTTCATCAAGCTGACCGGACGCGCCATCCGGGACGAGGAGGCCTCGCCCCTGGAGCGGATGCGCCTGAGCCATCGACTCTGGGGTCGGAGGTGAGCTATGGCTTTCCTGAAAACGGTCTATACCATCTGGTATCGAGATCTCCTGCGGTTCCTTCGGGACCGCACGCGGATCTTCAGCTCCCTAGGGCAACCCATGCTGTTCCTGATCGTGTTCGGGAACGGGCTGGCCCCCGCCGTGGCCGCAGGGATGAGCGGGGTGGACTTCCGGACCTTCCTCTTCCCGGGCATTCTGAGCATGTCTGTGTTGTTCACCGCCGTCTTCTCTGCCGTCTCCATCGTCTGGGATCGGGAGTTCGGCTTCCTGAAAGAGGTGCTGGTGGCTCCCGTCTCGCGGGCTGCCGTTGCCCTGGGGAAGATGGCCGGCGGCAGCACCACCGCCCTGATTCAGGGGCTGCTGATCATGCTCCTGGCTCCTCTGGTCGGCGTGCGGTTCACTCTCCCCCAGATCCTCACGCTGATGGGGATGATGATCCTGGTGGCGGCCACCATGACCTCTTTCGGCATCCTGATCGCCGCCCGCATGCGGTCGATGGAAGGCTTCCACATGATGATGAATTTCCTGCTGATGCCGATGTTCTTCGTCAGCGGGGCCTTCTTCCCCCTGCGCCAGGTGCCGCTCTGGATGGAGTGGCTGGCCCGCGCGGACCCAGTGACCTACGGGGTGGACGCCATACGCCAGACGGCGCTGCAGGGCCTGGTTCCGGAGCCGATCCTGCGGACGCTGATCCTCCATCCCTTGGAGATCAACCTGATCGCCCTCCTCGCCTTCTGGGCCCTCTTCCTGATCCCCGCGGTGTGGCTGTTCAGCAAGACGGAATGATCCGAAGCGGGGGCGCAGCGCCGCTGCGCCCCTACCCCTTCACTTCACGCAATGATCAAGGGGCGCCCGATCTACCTCGAGAACAGAAGGCCCCACACCCAGTCCACCAGGGCATGTACCAGCGCCGCCGTGGTCACCTTCCCCGTTTGCAAGTATGTCCGCCCGTAGAAGAAGCCCGCCACTGCGGCCAGGATGGCGTAAAGCCCTACCTTCGGGGGGTTGTTCAGATGGGCAAGGCCAAACAGAAGCGAGGAAAGCAACAGGACGCGCAGCGGCGGCCACCCTAAGGCCCGCTGCAGGTGGACGTGCAGCGCGCCCCGGAAGAGGATCTCCTCGGGAAGGGCGATGAAGAGATAGATGGCCAGCAGGCGGAGAAGGGCCTCCGGCAGGCCCAAGCGGGTCGACGCCGGGGTCAAGAAGCCGGTGAGCCACCCGAAGGGGAGGGCGAAGGCGGCGAACCCGGCCAGATGGACCAGGATGGAGAGGACATCCCGCCCCGCCCAGCGGAAGGTCAACCCCAGGTCGGGGAGGCGCCCGCTCAGGAGCATCAGCCACAGGAACAGGGGGATGGCCGCAAGGTGGAAATACGACGGCCCGCCGTGCAGCAGGGGCAGCGCCGGGAGGCGGTCAAACTCCACCGCATACCACACGAACAGGACCGCGCCGAAGTAGAGCAGATGGGCCCGCGGGCGGGTCGCGGCCGGCCATCCGAGGATGAGGGGGAGGGGCCAGAGCCCGGCCCCAATCCGAAAGGCCCAGCCCACCGGATCCGCCGGAGGGGGACCGGGGATCAGGATCAGGGCCAGGGTGCCCAGGATCACCAGGGCGGGGATCGGACCCCAGGCGGCCCGGTTGTGAAGGACGAGGGCCGTCGGCCATACCAGGAAGGCCAGGCCCCCGAAGAGGGCCGGCGGATCTGTGGGGAGCCCTCCCAGGGTCCCCAGCAGGGCCCCAGCGAACCAGAGCGCGAAGGGAACTCCGTAGACCCGCCGGACGTCCGCTCCGGCCCAGCGCCGCGCACCTTCCGCCGGGAGGAAAACGCTCCCGAGATAGGCGGTCATCAGCAGCGTGAAGATCCCCATGGCAGGGAGCCCGCGTCCGATGCCTTCCTGCGCCAGCGCCTGCCATCCGAAACCGAAGACTGCCAGGACCCAGATCCCCAGCGCTGGCCACTCCCGGGCCAGAACCTCCCAAACCTGCGTCGCCGAGGGGGGGCCGCTCAGTGCGCGCATCATCCGGGTTCTCCAGAAGAAGGTCCACTTCTCATCGAAATGCTCTCCTCGCTCAATCTAATGTCTCCGGATCCTGCACGCAATCCTCCTATGAGGGCGTTTTTTATAGGAGGGGCCTTAGCCCCGAACCTCCGTCTTCGATGACACAAAGGTCGTGGCTGAAGCCGCTCCTATGAAATGGATCTTCCTGTAGGGGGGCTTTCGCCCCGAACCTTCGCTTCGATGACGCAGGCGTCGCGGCGGAAGCCGCTCCTACAAAGTGGATCTTCCCGTAGAAGGGGCTTTCGCCCCGAACTCTCCATCTTCGAGGCAGCGAGGTCGCGGCGGAATCTCCCCCTACGCCCCAAACCTTGATTCCCCCCACAGGGGAACCCACGGATGGGCCCGGAGGCCCCACCCTCCATCCGGGTCCGACCCCGCATCGAGAGGGTTGCACGTTCCTCTGGATTGCAATAAAATCAGCCATGATTTTTTTATTCTGTAGATTTATGAATATTCTTCCAGTGGGGCAGGACGAGGGGCTCAGGGGGCTCCGGGTGGATGCGTTAGGGGGGCGCCGAGCTCTGCGGATCCTGCGGGGGTCGGTCCCGCTGCTTCGGATCCGGTTCGCCGTCAGGACAGCGGCGGGCTGAATCCTGTGAGCGTGGGGGGTGAGAGAGGGTGCTCACCCAGGCTTGCTTGGCGATCCTTAGGGATTATCCCGCTATTCCTTTTTGAGGAGGCCAGCGATGTCGGTGAATCAGATCCTTTCCTTTCTCTCCACCGCGGTGATGGCCGTCTTTGTGGTAGCGGTGTTCCGGCGGTATGCGGAGCGGCGTGGGACGCATCTCCTGCTCTGGGGGATTGGGCTGGCCATGTTCGGCCTGGCCACCTTTGCGGAGGCCTATTTGACTTTAGCCTGGAATCCCTGGATGTTCCGCATGTGGTACCTTTTGGGCGCGGCGCTGAACTCTGCCTGGCTGGGACAGGGGACGGTCTACCTAATGGTGCGCCGGCGGGAGGTCGCCCATGCGTTGCTGATGGTCGTGGTCCTGGGAAGCCTCTTCGCCGGGTATCTAATGCTGACGACCCCCCTGGATCCCTCGGCCTATACCCCTAATCGCCCCATCAGTGAGCAATATCGCGAGATCATGTCCCCTGGGGCATCGGTTCGCCTGACCACCCCCCTCTTTAACATCTACGGTCTGGTTGCCTTAGGAGGAGGCGCCCTCTACTCGGCCTATCTGCTGTGGCGCCGGCAGATGTTCCCCCAGCGGGTGATCGGGAACGTCCTGATCGCCGCGGGCGCCCTCTCGGTGGCGGGGGTGGGCACCCTGGCCCGCCTGGGTGCTGGCCAGTATCTGTATCTCGGGGAGCTACTGGCAGCCACGTTGATGTTCACTGGCTTCCTCCTGGCCAGTCAGCGTCCGGCCACTCCGCGCCCCGCCGTTGCCACCGCTCCTCCGAGCGGTCGCTGAAGGACATCCGTGCAGGCCCGGATGACGACCCGCGGGGAGATGCGGGAGGGGGGAGATCGGGGCCACCCAGATTCAAGATTAAAATGGAGGCGCATCTCGAACATTGGAGAGAGCGCGCCCCATGGCGGAAGGATCGATGTGGCGTGGCATCATCCATATGTATCGCCCGTTTCTGCGCGTGGCCCCGATCGATCCCATCACCCTCTATGAAGGCAACACCCCCCTCCTGCCCGCTCCCCGTCTGGCGCGCGCCATCCGCTTTCCGGGTTCTCTCTATCTGAAATACGAGGGCCTGAACCCCACGGGCTCTTTCAAGGACCGGGGGATGACCACCGTGCTGACCCAGGCGGTCGCGGAGGGCGCGCGGGCGGTGATCTGCGCCAGCACGGGGAACACCGCCGCCTCGGCGGCCGCTTATGCCGCCCGCGCCGGCCTGCGGGCCATCGTCCTGGTCCCGGCTGGGAAGATCGCCCTGGGCAAGCTGGCGGCAGCGATGGCCTACGGCGCGACCGTCCTGGCTGTGGAGGGGAACTTCGATGCGGCGCTGGCGCTGGTCCGGCGCGCCGTGGAGGTCTATCCCATCGCCCTGGTGAACTCCCTGAACCCCTACCGGTTGGAAGGTCAGCAGACCGCTGCCTTCGAGATCTGCGATCAGCTGGGCCGGGCGCCCGACTGGCTGGCGATCCCGGTGGGGAACGCCGGGAACATCACCGCCTACTGGAAGGGGTTTTGCGCTTACCATCAGGCCGGCCGCATCGCCGCCTTGCCGCATCTGCTGGGCGTCCAGGCGGAGGGGGCGGCGCCGCTGGTGCGGGGCCATCCCATCGATCAGCCGGAGACGGTGGCCACGGCGATCCGCATCGGGCGGCCGGCCCGCGGACCTGAGGCGGCGCAGGCCGTCCGGGAGTCCGGCGGGCGGTTCCTCGCGGTCCCGGATGAGGAGATCCTGGAGGCGTGGCGGATGCTGGCGGCCCTGGAGGGCCTTTTCGTGGAGCCGGCCTCAGCCGCCGCGGTGGCCGGGCTGCGCCGGGCGCTGGCCGAGGGGCTGATCCCGCGCCGGGAGGAGCTCCAGGTGGTGGCGGCGCTGACCGGCCACGGCCTGAAGGATCCCGAGATCGCCATGCGGGTCCTCCCGGTGCCCGTCCAGGTCCCGGCGGACTGGGAGGCCTTCCGTCGGACCCTGGAGCCGTTGCTGGAGCGCCCGCCTGAGCCCCGGGCGGAAACCGAAGCGCCCCTCCCTCGCCCGAGCGTTCCCTGAGCCGTTCGTTCCCTCGTTTGATTCCGGTCCGGAGGTGAACGGATGAGCCGCTTGCCGGAAGCGGTGGAAGCCTTGCTGGAGGCCGCCCTGGTGGCGGAGTTCACAGTGCTGGATGGTCGGAACCGTCCCGTGGTCCATCCCATGCTCCCCCTTTACGTCGGGGATGGACGGATCTATCTCACCTCCAGCGTGCTGTTCTCCCGCAAGCTCTTTCACATCCGGCGGAACCCACGGGTGGCTCTGAGCATCACGGACCCCGTGGCGGCGCCGGTGGCGCGCTGGGGCGCGGTGACGATCCAGGGGGAGGCCACGATCGATGACGCGGACCCCCACTCTGGATGGCTGTGGTTGTTGCCGGCCTGGGCGCGGAAGGAGCCGGATATCCCTCGCCTCGTGAAAAACCGGTGGATGCTCCCGCTGTTCTGGGAGCGCGCGGTGATCGCCATCACCCCTCGCCGGATCTTCCACTGGCCCCCCGGTGGGGTGGGGGAGCCGGTTGTTTACGATCTCTCGGAGGGTGGCTGAGATGTCCCAGCCTGCGATGCGCGAGATCCTGGCGGAGGCGCAGCGGCGGACGGCAGAGCATCCCTTCGCCGTCCTGGTTTGGGTGGACGAGGCGGGCTACCCGATGCATCGCCCGGGGCCTTTTGAGGTGGAGGAGGATGGGATCCGGTTGCGGATCTCCGATGAGCCCCTGCCACCGGATGGTGCCCCGGTCGCGGTGATCCTGAGCCGGATCCGGCCGCGGCCTCAGGGAGGCTACGGGGGGCGACGATACTGGACCTTCCACGGTTCTGCACACCGTCGAGCCGATGGCGTGGCCGTGCGGCCCCATCGGGTCTCCGGATGGCGGGAGGATGAGCAGCCGTTCCTGGCGTTGTGCGAGGGGGCAGTGCCGCAAGCGCAGCGCTATTTCGCCTTTCTGAGCCGGATCCACGGCCGTCCGATCCGTCCGCGCCTGCCGCTTGTCGGGCTGCTCCTCCGGGCGACGCGAGCGCCGTTCCTGACGGCCACCGTGATCCCGGTGCTCCTGGGGGCGGCGGTGGCCTTCTACGAGGGGTCCTTCTCGTCGCCCTGGCTGGTCCTCACCCTGGCCGCCGCGGCATTGGTGCACCTGGGGCTCAACGTGTGCAACGACATCTTCGACGCGCTCTCCGGGGCGGACGCGGTCAACCCGAGCCCTACGCCGTTCAGCGGCGGCTCGCGGGTGATCCAATATGGCCTCCTGGGGATCCGGGAGATGGCCCTCCTGTGCGCAGCCCTGTATGGAGGTGGAGCTCTCCTCGGCCTGTTGATGGTGATCTTCCGCGCCGGGGTGCCGCTTCTCGTTCTGGGGGCCTTGGGTCTTCTGCTCAGCATCGCGTATACGGCCCCTCCGCTGCGGCTGGCCTATCGGGGGCTGGGGGAGCTGGCGGTGGGCTTGGGCTTCGGCCCCCTGATGACCATAGGCGCCTATATGGTCCAGACCGGCCGCATCGGGTGGCCCCCCCTGATCGCCTCCGTGCCCGTCGCCCTCCTGATCGCGCTGGTGCTTTATGTCAACGAGGTGCCGGACCGGGCGGGGGATGCGGCGGCTGGGAAGCGCACTTTGGCCGTTCGCCTCTCCGGGCGATGGCGGGCAAGGATCTACGGGATCGGGGTGGCGGCTGCTTATCTCTTTGTCGGGATCGCGGTGATCCTGAGGTGGATGCCCCCCTGGGCCGTCGCGGTCGGAGTGACCCTCCCTATGGCCGTCTCCGTCGGCCGTTCCCTTGCCCGTTTCGCCGAGCAGCCTTACGCCCTGATCCCGGCGATGGCCACACAGATCCGTCTGCATCTTTACGCCGGGCTGTTGCTCACCGCCAGCTATCTGGTGAGCCGATGGCTGGGGCCTGGAGGATCCTGAGCCCGGGCGGGGGCGAACCCAGAGATGAGGTGGAACGCGCATGGCCGAGGTGCAGATCAAGTGGGTGGAGAAGCGCCAGTTTGTGGGGATCGACAGCACGCGGCACAGCGTGGTGATCTCCGGCACCGGGCCGGAGGACGGGGTGGGGATGAAGCCGGCGGAGCTGTTGCTGATCGCCCTGGGGGCGTGCTCCGCCTTCGACGTGTTAGACATCCTGGAGAAGAAACGGCAGAAGGTCACCGGCCTGGAGGTCCGGGTGCACGGCGAGCAGGATCCAGAGCCGCCGTGGGCCTTCCATCGCATCCACGTGACGTATCGGGTCCGGGGCCGCGGCATCTCTCCGAAGGCAGTGGAAGACGCGGTGCGCCTTTCGGAGGAGAAATACTGCTCCGTCAGCGCTACGGTCCGCGGGGTGGCGGAGATCACCCATCACGTCGAGCTCGTGGAGGAACCGAGCTGAGATCCCACATCCCGAGCGCTCTCTCGAGGGAGCGGAGATCAGCCAAAAGCGACCGAGGGATGTGTCCGCAGTCGAGGCGGTCCGGGGAGAGCAGTGGGATCTCTGGCGGCGTCTGTCTCATCCCCTCCAAACAGCCGGGAGCCCGGCCATCTTCGCCGGGCCCCCGACCTTTAGGGGGTGCGCGCTTCCGGAATCCAGGGCGCCGGTGCGTGGTGCGGATCATATGTCCGCCAGGCGTTTTTTCCAATTCTAATAGAGCGGCACGCTGGGGTCAACTTCCCGCGACCAAGCGTTGATACCCCCGCGCAGGTTGCGGACCCGCAGGCCGGCTGCCTGCATGATCCGGGCCGCCTGGGCGCTGCGCCCCCCCGTCTTGCAGTAGACCACGTATTCCCGGGTGGGGTCCATTTGGTTCAGGCGCGCCGGCAGCTCCCGAAGCGGGATGAGGATCGCCCCCTCCAGGCGACAGATCTCCCACTCGTGGGGCTCCCGCACGTCCAGCAGCACGATCCCCCGACCGTTCCGCTCCTGCATGGCCTTGAGCTCCTGCGGCGTGATGTCGAACTCCGTGCGCACCTCATGCTCGTGGATAGGCGCGCCGCAGAAGGCCTCGTAGTCGATCAGCTGGCGGATGGTGGGGTTCTCCCCGCAGACAGGGCAGGCCGGGTTCTTGCGCAGTTTGAGCTCCTGGAAGCGCATGCTTAGGGCATCGTAGAGCAGCAGACGGCCGATCAGCGGCTTGCCCTGGCCGATGATCAGCTTGATGGCTTCGGTGGCCTGGATGGCCCCGATCACTCCAGGCAGCACGCCGAAGACCCCGCCCTCGGCGCAGGAGGGCACCAGGCCGGGCGGCGGGGGCTCCGCGTAGAGGCAGCGGTAGCAGGGCCCCACCCGGGCGTCGAAGACGGCGGCCTGTCCCTCGAACCGGAAGATGCTGCCGTAGACCAAGGGCTTGCCCAGGAACACACAAGCATCGTTGACCAGGTAGCGGGTGGGAAAGTTGTCCGTGCCGTCGATGATGATATCGTAGTCTTTGAGGATCTCCAGGGCGTTGGCGCTGGTCAGCACCGTCTCGTGGGTCTCCACCATGATGTCCGGGTTGAGGTCCAGCAGGCGCGCCTTCGCCGAGGCCAGCTTGGGCTTGCTCACCCAGGAGGTGCCGTGCAGGATCTGGCGCTGCAGGTTGCTCTCGTCCACCACGTCGAAATCCACCAGGCCAATGCGCCCCACTCCGGCGGCAGCCAAGTAGAGGGCGGCGGGGGAGCCCAGCCCGCCCGCCCCGATGATGAGCACGCTGGCGGCCTTCAGTTTCTTCTGGCCGGTCAGGCCCACCTCCGGCATCAGGAGATGCCGGCTGTAGCGGCGGATCTCCTCGTTTGTCAGGATCACCTCGTCGACGTTCAGCATCTGAACCTCCCGAAAGGCGAAGGATAGCGGTTCAGGCATGCGGACGCGGGGCGGATCCGTCGAACTTCCTCTGAAGCTGGAGCCACTGCTGCCGCAACCTCTCCGCCGTCGCCACCCCGTTGTTGATCACCCGCACCGTCCCGCAGGCGTCCACCCACATGGTAGTTGGCACCGTCCAGACCCGATAGCGGGTCGCAGACTCGGGATCGGCGGTGACGTCCACCGCCTGCACCCGAACGGCCTCCCGCCACTCCGCCGCGAGAGCCTCAAGGATCGGCGTCTGAATCAGGCGGCACGGACCGCAGGAGGGCGCGTAGAAATATAAGAGGGTGAACGGGCCCTCCAGGTCCTCTGCCTGGGGCCGGGCCAGCCGACGCTGGGCGCATGCGATCAGACACCAGGCCAGCCACAGGCCCAGCAGCACCCCGAGGGCCAGCAGGGCCCGCTCAATCATCCCTCTACCTCCCGACGCTCGATGGGCCGGGCGGTGAAGCCGGGGACGCCTAAGCGGCTCAACTGGTAATACACGAAACAGCCGGCGCAGAACCCGAAGAACAGGTTCAGGGCCGCCAGGACGATCACCAGCCAGGTCAGGACCCATCCGATCGTGGCGTAGCCCGTGAAGAGGGCCGCCGCCCCAAGGGCCAGGAAGATCCCGCCCAGCCCCTGGGCGAACCGGTGGGGCTCCGGGTTGTCCGTCAGCACCCAGGGCCGCAGCCATCCCCGGGGCCTCAGGATCCGAAAGTAGATCTGCTGGAACAGGGCCGCGGCGGGGAAGGCCGTTCCCACCAGCATCGCAAGGGCCGCGAAGGTCACCAGCGCCGGCAGGTTGAACACGAAGCCCAACAGGTTCAGGGTGATGATGCTGGCCTGGTTGAACTTCAACGCCGTGTGGTCCACCCGTCGCTCCACCATCTCCCACCTCCACCGACGGTCCGATGCCAGTTCAGGCCCCGGGGGACCTCCCGCCGGCGATGGAGGGCACGATGCTGAGGGTCTGCCCGTCCGGGATAGGAGTCTCTTCCCCCTGCAGATAACGGACATCCTCATCGCCCAGGTAAAGATTCACGAAGGAGCGCAGGCGTCCCTCCTCGTTGAACAGGTGCCGCTGGAGCTCCGGGAACTGATCCGTCAGCGCCCGCAGGGCTTCCCCCACCGTGCGGGCCTCCACGGTCACCGCTTTCTCCCCGCGGGTGTAGACGCGCAGCGGAGTTGGGATCAGGATCTGCACCGCCATCGATTCCGCCTCCTGAAGAAGGATAAAAAGGTCCGCCGCAATGCGGCGGGTTTTCGCTCAGGCTGTGATCTCCAGGGATCGCTCGACGAAGGCGGAGCGGTCGTCCCAGAGCTCCCAGACCCGCCAGTCGACAGCCCGGCCGCTCTCCACCGAGACAATAAGGTAGGCATACCAGGGCCAGGCGTGCTCCCGATCGAAAGCGGAGGGCTGGGCCGGGTGATCCGGGTGGGAATGGAAGAACCCGATGATCTCCAGCCCCGCCGCTGTGGCAGCCCGCTCGGCCGCCCGCACCTCCTCCGGCGGGATCAGGAAGCGGTGGGTCTGTTCCGCCGGGTTCTCCCAGCGGTTGACCACCAGCCGGAGGTCCTCCACCACCTTGACCCCGTTGACCTCCCGGCCCAAGAGGATCCCGCAGGCCTCTGCCGGGTAGCCGGCCTCGACGTGGGCCCGGATCCGATCCCAGTGCGCTGCGGGCAGCCGCAAGGCCATGGGGTTACCTCTTAGAGGATTCGGCCTTGAACCAGAACGGCTCGCTGAGATACTTGTATCCGGCGTCGGGAAACAGGGTCACCACCACCCCCTCCCGCAGGCGGGCGGCGACCTTGAGGGCAGCCGTCATCGCCGCGCCGGCGGAGATCCCCACGAACAGGCCCTCCTCCCGGGCCAGCCGCCGCGTCATGGCGTAGGCCTCCTCCGTGGAGACCGTGAGGATCTCGTCGACGAGATCTGGATCATAGATGCCCGGGCGGATCGCGGTTTCCATGTGTTTGAGCCCCTCCAGGCCGTGGAAGGGCCCGTCGGGTTGCACGCCGATGAGGCGGATCTCCGGGTTCTGCGCTTTCAGGTAGCGGCCCACCCCCATCATCGTCCCGCTGGTCCCCAGGCCGGCGACGAAGTGGGTGATCTGCCCCTCCGTCTGGGCCCAGATCTCCGGCCCGGTGGTGCGGTAGTGAGCCTTCCAGTTGGCCGGGTTGTTGTATTGATCAGCGTAGAAATACCGCTCGGGATCGGCCTCGTAGAGACGGCGGACTTCCAGGATCGCCCCGTCGGTCCCCTCCAGGGGATCCGTGAGGATGAGCTCGGCGCCGTAAGCCCGCAGGATGCGCAGCCGCTCGGGGCTGGCGCTGGCCGGGATGCAGAGGGTGACCGGGTAGCCCCGGGCCGCCCCGAGCATCGCGTACGCAATCCCCATGTTGCCGGAGGTAGCGTCCAGGATGACCTTGCCCGGCCGCAGCCGGCCCTCCCGCTCCGCCGTGAGGATGATCTCCCGGGCCGGGCGGTCCTTCACGGACCCCCCCGGGTTATACCATTCCGCCTTGGCGTAGACCTCCACCGGCGCGAGCGAGGCGGCAATGCGCCGGAACCGGACCAGCGGCGTGTGGCCGATGAGCTCGAACAGGTCTTTTGCCTCCACCACCTGAGCTCGGGATATCGTGGGCACCATCGAACCCCCCTCACACTCCTGTGGCAAACAAAAAGGACCAACGCGACTCGGCAGGCTGGAAACGGGCCAGCGGCCTCGACACCCTCAGGGCGCGGGGGCGTTGGCCACCCACCGATTCGGTTGGTCCGCGATCAGGCGGGAAAAGGGCTCTCGTGGAGCCCCCACCCCGGGCAGGTGGCGTTAACGCCCCCGCCCAGGACAGATGCAACGCGCAAGCTTCATGCCGGTTCGCATTTTGGGTCCACCGGATCAGCCTTTCTTCTACATCTTACGGAGCGGGTTAGGCGTTGTCAAATTTGGGGTGTTGGCGGGGGTCCGCGCGCCATTGACGGGATCAACGGGAGAAGCCATTCTAAACCCGAGAGGCCGTTTGGGACGGACTGGAGGGACTTCCGTTTGAAACCAGGGGAGCTGCATACGGCGCGCATCCGCCGATGGGTCTCCGCCGGGGCTTTGCTGCTGATCCTCTGGCTTCTCGGCGCCCGGCCTCCGGACGCCTTCCCTCTTCGTCCGATGGAGGGGACGCCCTCACTGGCGCTCCCCGCCCTCACGCCGTCCCCCTCTCCGGCTCCCCTGCGTCCGACGCCGGGCTCGCCGTATGAGCTGGCCATCGTGGATTTCCGGCTGCGTCCGGACGGACCGCTCTACGCCGGGGATCGGCTCAGCTTCGAGGTAGAGGTCCGGAACGTCGGCCGCGCCCCCCTCACAGGAGGCCAGGTGGAGCTCCAGCGTGGGGGGCCGGGGGGCGAGGAGATCCTGGCGGAGGCCTTGCTGCCCGAGCTGGCGCCGGGCGCCTCCCACCGTGTGGTGTGGACCTGGGCCTGGCATGCTCCCGAGCCAGGGACCTTTTCCATCGTCGCGGTCGCCTGGGGGGATGGCGTGGGAATGGGAGCGGAGGCCCGGTGGACGCAGAGGGTGACCCTGCGCCCGCGAGAGGCGCTCCCGGAGCCGGAGCGCCGAGCCCGCTGGGCTCAGGCCCGCAGTCGGTGCTGCACCCACGTCTACCTCACGGGCACCGCAGCGGAGGCGGATCTCGCGCGGTTGATGGCGTGGGCGGATGAAATGGAGGCCGCGGTGCGGATCCGCCTGGGCCTTTCGACCTCGCCCCCCATCTACGTGGTCTGGATCCCGCGCCTGCTGGGACACGGCGGGTTCGCCTTCGGGGACAGCTTGATCCTGACCTATCCGGTGGCGGATCGCCTGCCGGTGGATCTCCCCACGATCCTGCGCCACGAGATGGTCCACCGAATGACGTGCTCCCTCATCGGCCGCGAGAACTGTCTGTGGCATCTCCCGGCGCTGATCACGGAGGGCCTGGCGGTCTTCATCGCTGGAGGGCATTACCGCCCGGAGCCGCTGACCCAACGGGCCGCGGCCCTTCTCCGGATGGGCGGCTGGATCCCCCTGGAGGAGCTGGTCGAGGACTTCTATGCCCATCCCCATGAGATCGGCTACCTGGAAGCAGGCGCCTTCGTGGAGGAGCTGGTCCGGGAGGGCGGATGGCCCCGCTTTCTCACTTTCCTTCGATCCTTGGAGCGCCGGCCCGGGGAATCTGATCGGACCGTCCTTGACCGGGCCCTTCGGGATGTCTATCATCAAGGTATCCATGGGATCGAATCCCGCTGGCGGGAGGCGTTGGAGCAGCTGCCGCCGGATCCGGAGCAGGCGGCAGATTTGCAATTCTTGTGGGCCTTCTTCGAGGCCCTGAGGGCCTACCAACGAAAATACGATCCCTCGGCGTATTTCCTCAGGGCGTGGCTGCCGGACTGGCGTCAGGCGGCCCGCGAGGGGATCGTGGCGGACTTCATGCGGGCGCCGGATTCTCCGGAAGGGAGGCAGGCGTGGCAGGACCTGCAGGCGGCGCGGGTGCAGGCGGCCCGAGGCGATGAGGCAGCAGCGCTCGCTGCGCTCCAGGCGCTCTGCCGGGCCCTGGATTGCTCCCACATTGCACAGCCCGCTCGATAGCGTTCGGACCTTTCGGCTCCAGATAGACGGGCGAAAGGATAGAGGGTGATGCGTGCGGCGTATGGGGGCTGGTATAGAGGCGCCCCGCTCTCCGGCTTGGTGCTTGCGCTCCCGCCGCGCGGCCGCAGGCGGCGGGAGCCGCTCTACGCCGTCCTAACCGTGCAGGGGGATGCGGGGACGCTGCCCTTCGAGGAGATCGCTCGATGGCTGCGGGACGCCTTCGATCGGCAGTCCGGCAGCCTGACCGGGGCGCTCCGGGAGACCGCGCTGGCTTTCCATCGCTGGCTTCTGGAACAAAACCGGAACGCGCCGCCCGGGGAGCGCTGGGAGGTCGGATTGACCCTCCTGGCGTTGCGGGAGGAGATGGCTTTCCTGGTTCAGGCCGGGCCGGCCTGGGCCGCCCATGTGACACGGGAAGGCGTCCGTGTGTTCGCCCCAGAAGAGGAGCCGCTGGCCACCTTGGGAGCCGCCCGCGCGGTCTCGCTTCACTATGGGATGGCTTTCCTTCGCCCGGAGGATCGGCTGATTGTGACCGATGGGGCCACGGGCCCTCTCCTGGACCCCAAGGCGTTGATCCCCCTCACGCGCATCCAGAACCTGCCCCTGATCCTGGAGGCCATCGAGGTTCAGGTTGCCCGCACGGCAGAGCATCCGGTGGCCTTCCTGATCATGGCCGGGGAGCCTAGCCCGGCCCCGGCCGCTTCCCGGCCTCGTCCTCCGGAACCGGCGCCGGCAGCTTCGACGCCCTCTCCCCCCGCGCCCCAACCGACGGTTCAGGCTGCTCGAAGAGGGCGCTGGAGGCTCCCGCGACTGCCCACTGTTCGACTACCTCTTCCCCAGGTCCGCGTTCGATGGCGGGGATGGCCGCGGGTTTCGCTCCCGGCCTCCCCGGGATGGGTGCGGACGCTGGCGATAGCCCTTCCCTGGCTGCTCCTTCTCTTCACGCTGGGGGTTTACGTTCACCAGCGGAGCGTGCTGATCGCCAATCGGTTGCTGGCCCAGGCGCAGGTTGAGGCGGAGCAAGGGGCACGGGCTCAAGCGCCTGGGGAGGCCCGCCGGCACTGGGAGGCTGCGCGGGATCTCGCGCGGGCCGCCCAGGGATATGCCTCCTTGCCGGAGGCGGCAGCGCTGCAGGCCACCGCGCAGGCGCGGCTGGATCAGCTGGATCAGGCGGTACAGCCCCTCCACCCGACCCGCCTCGTCGCACTCCCCTCCGGCCGCCTGCGTCGGATGATCCTGCGGGACGTGGAGCTGTATCTGCTGGATCGAGAAGGACGTTGCCGAGCGGAGGCCTCCTATCCCGGCGGCTGCGTGCTCTGGCTGGGCTATGATGAGATCCATCGAGGGCTGCTGAACGAATCCCCCCGGGAGCTGCTGTGGAGCGGGATGATCCTCCAGGGCTATTCCGTGAAGGAGCTGCTCGACCTCGCCTGGGTGGAGGCGGTGGGGGAGCGCTCTGCGGGCGGGCTGATCGTCCTCCATGCTCAGGGCCTGGCGGAAAGCCGGAACCAGAGCCCGCGTTGGGTCTCCACCCGCCTGACCCCGCCGGCCGATGGGCTGTTGCGCGCCTATCAAGGCAACCTCTACGTACTGGATCGGGGGAACGGTCAGATCTGGCGGCTGCGCCCGGCAGGGGAGGATTACTCCCGGGAGCCTGAGCCGTATCTGGCGTCGCCTCGCCCAGACCTGAGCGAGGCCGTGGATTTCCTGGTCTACCAGAACGTCTACGTCCTGTATCGGGACGGGCGGATGCGGATGTTCGTCATGGGGAAGGAGGACGAGGGATTCCCGCTGCGGGAGCTGCCTCCCCCGGCGCTGCCAAGCCCGGTGCGCCAGCCGATCGGCCTGGTGATGGGTGTCGCAGCCCCGCGCCCCTGGCTCTATATCCTGGAGCCAGATCGCCTGCTCCAAATCGGCCTGCAGGGCGATTTCGTCCGGCAGATCCGGGGGGAGGCGCTGCGGGATCTGATCGCCGCCGCCCTGGATGAGCGCCGGAACCGGCTCTTCTTCCTGCGCGCCGATGGGTCCCTGTGGGTGGCGGATCTCCCGCCGGTGGAGTGAGCGCTCAGATGCCGTTGATGGCGGGACGGAGGTGAACTGATGCGGTCGTTGGGGTTCATCGGTCTGGGGCGCATGGGAACTCCCATGGCGCGTCGTCTGCTTCAAGCCGGGCACCGGCTCACGGTTCACAACCGTACCCGGTCGAAGGCGGAAGTGCTGGTGGCCGAGGGAGCCCAGTGGGCGGATTCCCCTCGTGCGGTCGCGCGGGCCAGCGAGGTGGTTTTCATGATGTTGGCAGATTCCCAGGCCAGCGAGGCCGTGCTGACGGGACCGGAGGGGGTGCTGGCGGGCGCCCAGGAGGGGCTGATCGTGGTAGATATGGGCACCATCGCGCCTGCGGTTTCCCGACGTCTCGCTGAGCGAGCGGCGCGTCAAGGGGTGACCATGCTGGACGCGCCAGTGTTCGGCAGCGCGGGTCCGGCGACGGAGGGGACGCTTACGATCTTTGTGGGAGGGCCTTGGGAGGCCCTCGAGGCGGTCCGGGATCTGCTGGGGATCTTGGGGCGGAATATCCATTACGTGGGGGAGAACGGGATGGGGTGCGCGGTGAAGCTGGCCGCGAACCTCATCCTTGGCATCTCGATCCAGGCGCTGGGGGAAGCCTTCGCCCTGGGGGCCCGGGCAGGAATCCCGCCGGCCCGGTTGTGGGAGATCCTGTCGGATCTGGCGGTGATCTCTCCATCGCTTCGCAACAAAGGTGGGAAGATCGTCCAGGGGGATTTCATGCCCTCTTTCGCCCTCCGGCTGATGGAGAAAGACCTGGGCCTGATCGCCGAGTTCGGCCGCCAGGTGGGCGCCTCGACGCCTCTGGCCGCCGTCGCCCAGCAGACGTTCCTAGCGGCCCGGGAGCACGGATGGGCCGAGGCGGATTACTCTGCCATCGCGGCGTGGTTGCTGGATCAGCGGCCGCCGAACGCAGGATGATCCGTCGCCTCTGAGTCCTGGCCGGGAAGGCAGGTCGCAGATGTGGGAGTCGGATCCACAAGCCCGATGGATCTTGCCGGAGGAGGCCGGGCTGACCGAGCGGGAGCAGGAGATCCTCCGCCTGGTCGCTCAGGGCCTGGCCAACAAGGAGATCGCCTACCGGCTCGGCATCAGCCAGAACACGGTGAAGGTCCACCTCCGGAACATCTTCTCCAAGACCAACCTCCAGTCCCGGACCGAGGCGGCGATGTATGCGGTTCGCTTCGGCCTGGCCGACATCCGCCCCCCGCTTCCGCAGGTCACGGAGGCTCCCGGGAGCGCCCTCCCGGAGGGGCTTTCCTCCGGGGAATCCGCCGCCGGGCCGGAGGAGACCGCGGCGCTTCCGGAGCCGATCTCCGCGGAGCCGGTGGAACCGGCATCTGCCGTTTTCCCGCTCTGGAAGGTTGCGGTGCTGATGGTCGGGCTGGTCGCGGGGATCCTCTGGGCGCTGACGCCTGCTCCAGCCCGGGTGGAGGCCCCGGCGGTGAGCTTCGCCGGGGATCAGCTGGGCCAGGGGGTAGAGCGTGCCGGAGCTCTCGCCCGCTGGAAGCTGTTGAGCCAAATGCCAACCCCTCGGGCGCGCTTCGCCCTGGTCCAGTGGGGAGAGGAGCTGATCGCTATTGCAGGGGAGGCGCCCGAGGGGATCACGGATCGGGTGGAGCGGTTCGATCTCCGGCGGGAAGTGTGGCGCCGCGGCTCCCCCAAGTCCGATCCGGTGGCGGCCGTTGCGGCGGGGGTGATCGGGGGGCGCGTTTATGTGCCAGGCGGGGTGAATCCGCAGGGCCAGCCTGTCGATCGGGTGGAGATCTACGATCCAGCATCGGATCGATGGTCTGAGGGACCAGCGCTCCCCTCCCCACTGGCCGCATACGCCCTGGCCGTGGCGGAGGAGCGCCTTTACCTGTTCGGAGGATGGGACGGCCGCCGCCTGCGCGGGGAGGTGTGGATGCTGGATCCCGCCCGCGGCCTCTGGCAGCCCCGCGCGCCGATGCCCACGCCTCGCGCCTTTGCCGCCGCGGCGGCCCTCGGCGATGTGATCTACGTGGTGGGCGGCTACGACGGGCAGCGGGAGCTGGCCGTCTGCGAACGCTATCAGGTGGCGGCCGACCGCTGGGAGCCGTGTCCGCCGTTGAACGTGGGGCGGGGCGGGCTGGCGCTGGCGGCCAGCGACGGATACCTCTTCGCCATCGGAGGCGGATGGCGGATCCCTCTGGCGTTCAACGAGCGCTATCGGCCCGGCGAGACGGGATGGGTCCCCTTGGAAACCCCTATCGTGGGCACCTGGCGGAACCTGTCTGCCGTCGCCGCCGACGGGGCGATCTGGATCCTGGGGGGCTGGAGCGGAGAGCTGCGGGCTGGGCTCTGGCGCTTCACCCCGTTCCCCTTCCGGCTCTTCCTGCCGGCCACGCAACGCTGAAGGCAGAGATTCAATCGTCCGGATCGACGCTGTCGATGTCCATCTGGCTGCTCATCCCGATCAAGCGCCTAGAGCGCTCCAAGTCGCGGATGGCATCTGCGCTCTCTTCCTCTGCGCGGCAGCGCCTGGTCTGGCGTCTGGCGCGACGGACTCTCCGGGTGGTCGCCCGCGTGCCGGAGGCGCGTCCTCTGGTGATCAGCGCGGACCTGCGGGTGCTGGCCCTGGCGCGCAGTCTGGGGCTGGACACTTATTTCGATGTCTGGGAGGAGCTGAACCGAGCCCTCAAGGCCGCCCGTCGCTACGCGGTCCGCCATGGCGCGGAGGCCATCGGCGTGCTCCCGGTGGATCTGCTCGGGCTGACGGTAGAGGCCGTCCGCGATCTGATCCGGGCCGGGTTCTCCGATCGCGGCCTGGTTCTGGTCCCGGATCGCTGGGGGCGGGGGACCAATGCCTTGCTGGTCCGCCCGCCGGAGGCGATCTCCTTTCGGTTCGGGCCGGGGAGCCTGGAGGCCTTCCGGTCGCAGGCGGAGGCCGTCGGCCTCCCGGTGCGCATTCTTCCCCACGAGGCCCTGGCCTACGATCTCGACACCCCCGCGGACTGGGCGGCCTGGCGCGCCCGGCAGGCAGTCCGGAAGGCGGACTGAAGTCGCTCTGCCCGTCGCATGGATTCGACCCTGAAAGGCCTTCGGCCGATGGTCGGCCTGCGCCAACCGAAAAGGCGTTCTTTGCGTCGGCGAAGGCCGAGGCTCGGTATGAAGCGTGCTGAACGAATTCAGCTTGAAGGGCCTTCGGCTGGCGGTCGGCCTACGCTGACCAGACGATATCTTTCGTGTCGGCAGAGGCCGAGGCTCAGCGCGCTAGCGCCTAAGCAGGTCGATTGCAATCGGCGCGATAGCTTCTCCGTCGGTCCGCTGGCCTCCCCGCGTGCTTCCGCCTCGGTGAACTCTCCGGATGCAGGCCGATGGACGAAATCATGCATTCATGCCCCCGTTCGTGCTTTGATTCGTGAACGCATAGCGCCAACCGAGAAGGGGAGATCCTCGCGCTAGCTCGGATGGGCTTCCGATCGATCCTGAGCTCCTGTGGTTATGCTACAATGTCAGCAACCGTGCGCCGGAGCGGGCCGGATGAAACTGATCCTCGCCATCATCCAGGACGAAGACGCTCCTTCCACCGTCCAAGCCCTGGTGGAGCGCGGCTATCGGGTGACCCGTATCGCCTCGACAGGGGGCTTTTTGCGTCGGGGGAACACCACCCTGCTCATCGGAGTGGAGGATTCCCATGTGGAGAAGGTGGTGGAGATCTTCCGGCAGTGCTGCCAGACCCGCGCGACCTATCTGCCGGTAGCGGTGGAGGCCACAGGGCTGCTCCAGGCCCACATGATCGAGGTGGAAATCGGGGGCGTCACGCTCTTCGTCCTGGACGTCGAGCGCTTTGAGCCCCTCTGAGAGAGGAAGGGGCATGAAGCTGATCCTGGCGGTGTTGCCGGAGCAGGCGGCGACCCTGGCCTCCGATCGGCTGGTGGCCCAAGGGTATCGGGTGACCCGCCTGGCTTCCACGGGCGGTTTCCTGCGTCGGGGCAACGTCACCCTGCTGATCGGCGCAGAGGAGGATCAGGTGGAGACGGCCTTGTGCCTCCTGCGGGAGGCCCGACAGCAGGTCCGCAGAGAGCCGGGGGGGATCGCCATCGTGCTGAACGTCTCCGGCTTCGAACGATTTTAAACGTAAACGTATAGGAGCGCGCCCATGGAAACCGAATGGCGGTCGCTGGCGCAGGTGAAAGCCTCTCATCTTCCCCGATTGCTGACCCGCCGCCACGTCGTCGGGGTGGGGATCGGCTATAAAGTGAAGGATGGGCAGGCTCTTGATGTCCTCAGCGTGGTGGTCTCCGTGGAGCGGAAGGTCCCCGCGGCCCAGCTGGCCCCCTCGGACCTGATCCCTTCGCTGCTGGATGGGATCCCCACCGACGTGATGGAGACCGGGCGGTTCCGGGCTTTCCAGGATCCGACCCGTCGCTACCGTCCGGCCCCGCCCGGCGTCTCCATCGGCCACCCCCTGGTCACCGCCGGGACCTTCGGCTGCGTCGTGCGGCGGAGAAACGAGGTCTTCATCCTGAGCAACAACCACGTGCTGTCAGCCACCAACCGGGGGCGGCCTGGGGATCGGATCCGGCAGCCTGGCCCGATGGATGGGGGGGCGGTGGCGGATGAGGTGGCGGAGCTGGCGGAGTTCATCCCCATCCGGTTTGGGGATGAACCGGCCACCTGCCCATGGGCGGAGCGGTTTGTGAGATGGCTGAACGCGCTGCTGGTCCGGATCGGCTCCTCCCATCGCCTGCAGGTCGTCCGGACCACAGCAGCCTTCAACGAGGTGGACGCTGCCATCGCCCGTCCGCTGAACCCGAACGACATCACCCCGGCCATCCCGCAGATCGGGGTCCCGAAGGGAGTGGCGGACCCCACCCTGGGCATGGAGGTTCAGAAGTTCGGGCGGACGACCGGCTACACCCGCGGGCGGATCCTCCAGGTGGACGTCACCGCCAACGTGGATTTCGAGGGGCGCATCGCGATGTTCCAGGGTCAGGTCATGGCGGGGGCGATGAGCGCCCCCGGGGACTCCGGGTCCGCCATCTTGGACATGAACGGTCGTCTGGTGGGGCTGCTGTTTGCAGGCTCGGAGACCACCACCCTGATCCATCCCATCGGGCGGGTTCTCCAGGCCCTGCAGGTGGAGGCGGTGGTGGAAGGCTGAGGAGGTTTCAGGAGGCGCATCGGCGATGGACGGTCTGGCGTGGGGGTGGCCTCTGGGGATCATGGGGGTGCTGTGGGCTGGGATGACAGAGGAGGAAGCCCGCCGCGCCCTCACACGAGGGCTCTCTGCCGGGGCGGCGGCGCTGCTGATGTGGAGCCTGGTGGGCTTCGGCTTCGCCTACGGGGGCCTCGGGCTGTGGATGGAGGAGCCGGGGTTCGCAGCGCTGCGTCGGGTGTACACGCTGGGGGCGGACCCGCAGCCCCTCTGGAGCCTTGTTGGGCTCAGCGGGTTTCTCTTGCAGGGCGTGGAGGGATCACCGGAGGCGGCGACGCTGTGGGCCCACGCCGCCCTCGGTGTGCTCTGCGCCGCCCTCCTGCTGGGCGTGGGCATGGAAGGCTTCTCTCCCCGGATCGCCGCCGCAGCGGGGGCATGGTTGGGGGGCTTCCTGCTGCCGCTGGGCATCCACTGGGTGTGGGGGAACGGATGGCTCAGCCGCCTCGGGCTGACGCTGAACTTGGGCCACGGGGTGGTGGATCCGGCCGGAGTGGGGGTCCTGTTCGCCCTCGCCGGCGGAGCGCTCCTCGGGCTGCTCCTTCCGGGAGGCCGACGGGTTCCGCAATCCGAATCTTCGTTTCCCCCGGTGCACCTTCCGCTGCTGGGCGGGTGGGCGTGCCTGTGGCTCGGCGGGGGCTGGCTGGCTTGGTTGCGCGCGGATCCCTTGGCGGCGGCCCGGCCGGCTCTGGAGGGCGCCCTGCTTGCCCGGAACGCGGCGCTGGCGGCGATGGGCGCGGCCTTCGGAGCTGGGCTTTACACGGCCTTTGTCGCCCGGGAGGTGGATCCCCTGATGCTGATCCGGGCCGTCGCTGTGGGGTGGATCGCCGGGATGGCCGCAGCGCCTTTCACCGGCCCCTGGCAGGCAACGGGCTGGGGGATCCTGGTGGGCCTGGCCACGCCCGGGATCGTCTATCTCCTGCGCCGCGAGGGGATGGCCGTCCAGAGCCTGGCGCTGCTCTACGGGGTGGCGGGGATCCTGGGGTTGCTGGCCGTGGGTGTGCTGGCGGACGGCCGGGCCGGGGTTGGCTGGAACGAGGTGGGCAAATCGGCCTTCATGGGGCATCCAGGCCTGGGCGTGGTGGGGGTTCCCGGCTGGGGGCAGCCCGCGGATCCGGGCCAGCTCACCGCCCAGGCCGTCGGCGCGCTGGTGCTGAGCCTATGGGGATTCCTGGGCACGGGGGGACCCGCGGCGCTGCTGCGCTGGGGATGGCGGAGGTGGACCCTGCGTCGAGGGCGGCTTCCGGCCTCCGAGGAGACCTCCGAAAGCTCGGGATGAGCCGCTCAGCGGTCGGGGGCGTTTGTATGGTGAAGGTGATCACGCTCTACCGTGCGCCCGTCGATCCAGAGGCCTTTGAGCGCTGGTATGTGCAGCATCTGGCGCGGATCGAGCGCATCCCGTATTTGCGGCGGCTGGAGGTCTCTCGCATCTGGGGGACGCCGGCGGGGGCTTCCCCCTTTCACCTGATGGTGGAGATGTATTTCGAGAACCGAACGGCCTTGGAGGCGGCCCTGCGCTCCCCGGAGGCCGCCGAGGCGTCCGCCGATCTGGCGCAGGCCATGGCCGGCCAGGTGTTGGTGATGTTCGCCGATGCCTTCGAGGAGGAGCGGCCAACGCGGGGATAGTAGACAAGGGGATCTGTTCATGCTTAAGATGACATTGAAGCAGGCAAAACCGCAAACCCCTGCTCTGTGAAATGACGATCGAAGGCAAAGGCGGTGCGAATACCCATCTCGCGCATCCGTTCAAAGCTGGTGTAATCCACCAGGCTCACGCCCCGGCATCTGGCGCTCAGTCGCGCGGCCACAGCTCTCCAATGCAGGTTGGGACTGACCCGCTCCGGGTGAAGTACGGGGAGGATATCTTCGTAAAAGAGCGTTACGGCTTCTAGACCCAATCGATACGGTATCAGGGCAGTGGTCTCTAAAGCAATGTAGTTGCTGGTGACCAGATCGGCATCTTCAGAAAGCAAATGGATCCATGTTTTCAATCTTGAGGGATGAAAGCGGTCTGCACGATCGACAATGGCGAGAAAGGCAGAGATGTCTGCGAAGATCTTCATCCGGCGAACTCCTCGCAGCTTTGAGTCAGATACTCATCGTGCTTCTCCGACAGATCTCCCGGACCGCTATGGAAGCGGCCGGCTGCGGCGATGGCCCGCTGGCGACGTTCTTCCTTCGAGATCCACGTTGAGGTTTCCAGCAAGTTCCGCACGGCCCGACGGATCCGTTCGGCCATCGAGACCTGAATGTTGGGCAGCCAGCTCCTTCAAGGCACGATGTTCTTCTTCCAGACGGATCTGTATGCGCACCATTTGAACTCCCTTGCCTTTGTCCACTCCGGAGGATGGCTTGCATCCCGCTCAGGAACTTCTATGCAGGGAGCCGCCGCGTCCGCTGCACGCGAAATGGCTTCATCGCCCTCGCAAGCGGCGGCGGATCTCGCGGCAGTGGGGGCAATCCCAGCCCGTGTATTCCCGGCCGCACGTGCGGCAGACCCGCGTCGGCAAGGGGGCGTCCTCGGAGAGAGAGGCCAAGATCAGGACGGCTTCATGGCCTTCGTAGGCGGAGAGCCACTCCTCCAGTGGGGTCTCGCCCACCCACCAGCACCCCTCGGGATCCCGGCGCAGGAGGCCCCGCAGGACCCGAGCCTCTAGCTCATAGGCCGCCGTGGCCAGCTCCAGCACGCTCGCTTTCCGCAAGGACATCCCGTTCCTCCTCGATTTCGTGGACCTCCGCTCGCTCCACCTCCAGCTGGCCGTCTTTCAGGACCCGGTAGCGGTCGAAATCTCGGGCCACCCAGACGCGGGGGAAGAGGACCATGGCCTCCTGCCGGATCTCCCGCTCCCGGTAGCGCCGGGAGACGTGGGTCAGGATCAGGTGTCCCACCTCAGCGGCGCGGGCCAGCCCGGCTGCTTGGGCGGCGGTGAGATGGTCGTGGTGGCGGGCCAGGTCCCGATCCGCCTCCAGATAGGTAGCCTCGACCACCAGCGCCCCCACCCCGCGAACGGCCTCCACCAGATTGTCCACCCGACCGGTGTCCCCCACCAGGGCCAGCGAGGCCCCTTCCACTGGCGGCCCCAGCACGTCCTCCGGCTTCACCACCCGCCCGTCCGGTAGGGTCACCGGCTCCCCTTGCACCAGGCGCCGGCGCTCCGGTCCCGCGGGGATCCCCAGGGCCTCGGCCTTCTCGACCCGGAAGGGCCGTCGCGGCTTCTCCCGGAAGAGGTACCCAAGGCTGTCCCCGCCCCGATGGGTGACCGGGAAGGCGTAGACGGTGAACTTCTCATCCTCGAAGAGCAGGCCGGGCTCGATGACGTGGAAGGAGATCTCGATGGGCGGCCGCGCCCCGCGCAGGACCACTCGGTAGATCAGGTCTTTCGCCCGCTCGATGGTCCCGCGGCGGCCGTAGATGGCCACGCGGGGGAGGATCTCCCAGCGCATCACCGTCGACAGGAACCCCGCCAGCCCCAGGATGTGGTCCAGGTGGGCGTGGGTGAGCAGGATGGTCTCCAAGCGGCGGAAGCCCAGGCCGCTCTTCAGCAGCTGCCGCTGGGTCCCCTCCCCGCAATCCACCAGGAAGCGGCGGTCCTCGAACATCACCACGTGGGCGGGCAGCCCGCGCCGGATCGAAGGGGCGGAGGCAGAGGTGCCTAAGAAGACGATCTCGATCATCCCTCATCCCTCCGCCGGGCGGACACGCACCTCGCCGGGGCCGCCCTCCTCCCCGAGGACTTCAAAGCGATCCCCGACGAAGTGGCAGGCCACCCAGATGCTGGTCAGCAGGTGGGCGGTGATGCAGGAAGTGGTGAACCGGGAGGCCTCGGGCGAGAGGGCAAGCGGCAAGATCAGCTGATCGGCCAGGTGTGGATCCACCGCCGCGTTGGAGCGATGGAAGGCGAGGAAGCTGGACACGGCCTCCTCGGCCACCCGCTCGGCCGGGAGGCCCTTCTTGCCGTAGGCGGAGGCTCCCGCCCGGATGTTCGCATATTCGGCGATCAGGAAGATCCCGGCCCCCGGCCCCGGGCTCTCCGCCAGGATGGCTTCCACCTCATCGGGGAGGCCGGCCTCCCGCAGCAGGCGGTTGGCCCGTCCGGCCATCCGCTTGGCGATCTCCAGGGGCAAGTTGGAGACCGCCGCCCATCCCCACAGTCGGCGCAGCGGCCCCCGCTCGGTCAGGGTCAGCGGCTTCAGGCGGTAGAGCCCCTCTCCCTCCAGCGGACCGTGGACATAAAGATCGATCTCCCCACCCCCTGCGGGATACCAGCCCCAGCGCTTGAGATGGACTTCGGCGTGCAGTCCCGTGCGGCTCAGGGTCGGCATCAGCACATCGCGCACATAATGAAAGGGCGGGCTCCACGGCACATGGGTGCCCCCCTGCAGCGTGACCCGGGAGGATCCGGGCGCGCAGGCCAAGGGGAGCAGGATGGCCTGCAAGATCAGGGTGACCGAGCCGGCGCTCCCGCCGGCCCGCGCGGCCCCCACATCGACGGTGTAAGCGCCCGGGGCGGGCGGCGATTGGGGGATGAAGGTGAGGGCGGTGGAGCCTAAGGCGGCGCCTTGAACCTGCGCGTGGCAGAGCGCAGCGGCGGCCTTCACCGCGCTGAGGTGCTGCGCCTGAAGGCCGGGGTTCGGGCGTCGGGCCCGAATGTTCTCCACCCGCACCGGCCGCCCGGTGATCGCGGAGAGCGCCAGCGCCGAGCGCAGGATCTGCCCGCCGCCCTCGCCGTAGCTGCCATCCAAGACGATCATCGACAACGCCGCCGAAGACCTCCCCTGGGATGCTGGCCCCGTCATGGCTCCCCTCATCTACCCCACAGGATGGCAGTTGACGGATCGAGTGGGCGCCCAGCGGTTGAGTGTCCCCTGCGCCATCTAGATCACCCGCAGACCCGCCACGCGCTCGAACCCCCTCATCCGAATCAGTCAGTAACACATGTAGGCAAGCCTGCCCTCCGAAACACCGACAGCTCTGCGTCCCGGATGCGTAGGACTTGTCGTGCGCTCGTTCAGGCCCTCCTCTCCGGGCCCCTGTTCATGCTTTCCAACTTTCCAACGTTGCCGCGTCCGGAGGGTTCCGACCTGCCTAAGCGAATCCCCGGGCTCAGGAAGTTTTTTTCCATTATAGCCCAGAGGGGGATCCCGACGGACGATCCGGCAGCGCCGGGGCGACGGGCTCCAGGGTCCAGATCCGTCGGGTGTGGGCCCGCACGGCCTCCGGGCTCCAGGGCATCGGCCGGGCCCGGCCCGCATGCCAGAGGGGAAACTGATCGAAGTAATGCCGCGAGGTCGGGGATCCCCCTTGCCCGCCGGGGAGCACCGCCAGACAGCGGTTCCAGTCGCTCAGATCGGCGACGAAGCGCCAGGAGGGCAGCGCGCTGAGGGGGCCGCCGAGCTGATTGCCCTGGAAGGCGGCGTGCAGAGGGGTATCCCCATCCCCGCCCAGGGGGAAGGGCCCTCGGTTGAACAGGGGCGCCTGCACCGGCGCCTGGCCCAAGACGTGGCGGAGCGTCACCCGATGGATCCGTCCCCACGTCCAGCGGGCGGGGTCCTGCCCCAGCCGCTTCCGGAGCCAGCGGACCGCCTCCCGAAAGGCCTCCGCCGCCCATTCGGCGGCCGGGCGCTCCCCCAGCCAGAAGGGGTCCCCGCGGGCGAGGAGGGCCCGCAGGGCATGGGGGGCAGTGCGAGAGAACGAATGGCCCGGCAGGAAGGCGTTGAGGGACTCCCCCAGATACCGGCGCCATGCCGAGCGGAGCCGGGGCTCCAGGAGGCGGCGGAGCAGCATCCACTCCACGGTCGCCACGATCGTCGGCACTACCGCCTCCGCCTCCATCCGTCCATCCCATGCCTTGACCTGGGCCAGCAGCCACGCCTCGTCCGCATCCCCCGGCTCCACCTGCGCCAGCCAGGGCTTCCACTCCAGCGCTCCTAGGGAGACCACATCCGTCTGGATCGTCAGGCAGTCCGTCCCCGTGAGGGCCGGGGTGGATTCCAGCCGCTCCCGGATCCGCCGCGCCCGGTGGTCCGGCATCCACTCCGCGCTGATGAAATGGGGATAGCGCGGGCCCACGATGCGGTGGTTGGCAGTGACCACCAGGCCCTCAGGGGGGTCGAAGGCCGAGGGGAGCGCCTCGAAGGGGATCTCCCCCACCCAGTCGAACTCTCCGGTCCAACCTGTGGCCGGAGCCAGGCCATGGCCTTGACGCCGGATGGGGATGCGGCCGGCCATCTGATACCCGATGTGTCCTTCCCGATCGGCGTAGACGAAATTCAGGACCGGCCCCGGCCAGCGGCGCAGGGCCTCCCGGAACTCCTCCCAGTTTGAAGCCCGGTTCAGCTGCAGGAGCGCCTCCCACCAGGTCTCCGCCCGGGCCCCTGCCCAGGCCAGGGCCAGGCCGACCTGGGGCCATCGGATCCCCGCAGGTTCATACTCCGGGAGGAGATCGGTGAGCACCGGGCCGTGGCGGGTGACGCGCATCCAGAACCGCTCCGGGGCGCGCGCGCCGCGCACCCGGATCTCAATCTCCCGCACCTCCGCCTCCGCCCATCCCTCGGGGGTCTCATACCGCAGCGGGTTCTGTGGATCGAAGCGCTCGATGAACCAGTCCTGGGTGTCGGCGAGGACCGCCGTGGCCCCCCATGCGATGGCCGCGTTGTGCCCCAGCACCACGCCGGGCAAGCCCGGGGTGGTCACGCCGGCCACAGCGAACCCCTCCGGCTCGCAGACCAGATGCTGCTCATACCACAAGTTGGGCAGGGAGAGAGGAAGATGGGGATCGTTGGCCAGCAACGGCTGTCCGGTGGCGGTGCGGGAGCCGGCCACCACCCAGTTGTTGCTGCCGATCCCTTCCCGGGGGCCGAGCCAGCGGGCCAGGGCGCCATACATCGAAAGCAGTCTCTCGGCCATCGGTTCGATCCCCATCGTCTCGGGGAAGAGGGCCGTCTCTCCGAAGACCGCCTCAGGCTCCAGATCCGCTGCGCGCTCCCCCAGGGCCTGGGCCATCGCCACCCGGCACAGCTCGCTGTCCCAGTTCCACGAGAGGGACCAGGCCACCACCAGCCCCCAGGCCGCGCTGTGCAGCGGGGTCCAGGGGAAATCCGGGAGGGGGACCAGGCGGTCCTCGATGCCGGCCGGGCCGCACCGGAACGCGGCGGTCACCCCCGCGGCGTAGGCCTCCAGCAGCGATCGAAGCGGCGGCGGGATCCGCTCCAGGCCGGCCCGGGCGTGCTCGGCCCAGCCCACCCCCCGGGCGAAGCGATCCATCTCCAGCCCGATCGGGCCGAAGACCTCGCTCAGACGGCCCAGGGCCACCAGGCGGTTGAAGCGCATCTGCCATCCTCGATCCCGCCCGTGGACGAACCCCTGGGCGAAGAAGAGATCCGCCAGCGTGCGGGCCTCGATATGGGGGATCCCCCATTCATCGAACCGGATCTCCACTCGGTTCTTCAAGCCTTCCAGCCGGAACGAACGGACGCGGGCCATCGGTAACCTCCGGGATCAGGGTCCGGGAAAGGTAGAGCGGCTATCATGATGGTGCATTTTCCGGAGGGGGGAAGGACGTAACGATTCAGCCGATCGAAATCGTCCTCCTTGAGCCCTTCGTGCCGGGCCTCGGCCTCCGCCGACACTTTGACCCGAGAGGTCGACGAAGGCCGACCATCGGCCGCAGGCCCCAGGAGGCGGACGTCCGTCAGCGCCTGAATCGTTGCGGAGGGACTTCTCTGAGATCGGGAGCACGCATGGGATGTGTCCCCGTTTTGTCGGGCCTGGCGGCTACGATGTTGGGACACGCCCCGCGCATGGAGCGGATGGGGCGGTGATCGGGCGGCGTGCGGTGTGGTTCGGATATGGGGGCGGTGGCGCTTTCAGGATTTCTCGTGGTCGGCAAGGCGGGGGGCGGCCTGGGCGATCATCGGCCCTTCTGGGTGCGGGAAGACGACGCTGCTCTATCTGCTGGCCGGATTGCGTCGGCCGCAACGGGGGGAAGATCCGGATCGACGGGCAGGCGCTCCGACAGTCCCGTCCCCGCGCTGGCATGATCCGGCAGGACGACGGGCTTCCGCCCTCGCCCTGGGCCACCGTATGGGAGAACATCGCCCTGGGCCTGCGCGTCTGTCGCTTCTATGGGCCGGACGGACGTCACGCGCCGGTGGTGGAGATCGAGGGGCCGGTGAACGCGTGGCTGGAGCGCCTGGGGCTGGCCGCCGTGTGGGATGATCACCTGGGGCTGATCTCGGAGAGCAGCATCAGCGGACGGCCATCGCCCGGGCCCCGGTGCGGAAGCCGGACCTGCCGCCGATGGACGAGCCCTTCGCTTCGCGGGACGCGCCCACCCGGGAGGACCTGCAGGAGCGAACCTGGCGCTTGAAGGAAGCGGAGGCCCTGACCCTGATCCGGGTCGCCCACGACATCGAGGAGGCCGTCTTCATGGGCCAGCGGATCATGGTCCTGGGCCAGCCGCCCCATACGGCGCCGGTCGTCGTGGAGAACCCCGGGGCGGGGGATCCGGCCTTCCGTGGGACAGCGGCTTACTCGGAGCAGGTGGAGCGGCTGTGCCGGGCCCTGCGGAGCCCGGCCGGCCCGGGGTGATCCGGGCGTCCTCACCGGGCTTCCCGGGCCTCGCGGCGGGCCAGCCGTTCCGCCCGGCGCTGGTCGGCTTCCTCCGCCCTGCGCCGTTCCTCTTCAGTCTCTTGGATCAGCGGGGGCACCGGGGCGGGCCGGCCGTCGCGGTCCAGGGCCACGTAGACGAAGTAGGCGGTGGCGGTCAGCCGGCGCTCGCCGGTCAGCAGGTCCTCCGCCTCCACCCGGATCTCCACCTCCATGGAGGTCCGCCAGGCCTGGGTCATGCGCGCCCACACGTGCACCAGGTCCCCCACGTGGACGGGGGCGCAGAACTGGATGGAGTCCACCACTGCGGTGACCGTGGGCCGGCGGGCATGGCGGGAGGTGACGATGGCCCCTGCCTCGTCCATGAGCTTCATGATCCACCCGCCGTGGACGTTGCCCAGCATGTTGGCGGATTCCGGCTGCATGATCTGGGCCAGCACCACCTCGCTGTCTTGCACCCGCTTACCTTCCATCGTGGAAACCAAACGAAACGGTAGTGGATGGAAATCCGAGCGGCGTGACGTCTCAGCGCTGTTGCGTTCACTCCGGCTCCGCCGGAACCAGGCGCATGAAACGCCGGCGGCCGACCTGGAGCACCCGCGGCCGATCCACCTGAATGAGCGTCTCCACCTCGGAGAGGGTCTCTCCGTCCAGGCGCACGCCGCCCTGGCGGATCAGGCGACGGGCCTCGCTCCGGCTGGGGGCCATCCCTGCGAGGACCAGGAGGTCGACCAACGGCTGCGGTCGGGAGAGCGGGAAGGCGGGCATTTCCTCTGGATAGGCCCGCTCCTGGAACACCGTGCGGAAGTGGGCCTCCGCCCCCCCCGCCGCCTCCTCCCCAAAGAAGATCGAGACGATCTCCCGGGCGAGCTCCATCTTCACATCCCGGGGATGGAGGGTTCCCTCCCGCAGTCCCTGCTCGATGGCGGTGATCCGCTGCGGCGGATATCGGGTGAGCAACTTGAAGTAGGTCGGCATCGCCTCATCCGGGATGCTCATTATCTTGCCGAACATGTCCTCCGGGGTGGTGTTCAGCGGGATGTGGTTGCCCAGGGACTTAGACATCTTGCGGACGCCGTCGGTGCCCAGCAGCAGCGGGAGCAGGATGGCCACCTGGGGCCGCTGGCCGAAGGCGTCCTGCAGCTTCCGCCCGGCCACCACGATGTTGAACAGCTGGTCGATCCCGCCGATCTGCACGTCGGCCTGCAGGGCCGCCGCGTCGTAGCCCTGCATCAGCGGGTAGAACAGCTCATGCAGGAAGATGGGGTCCCCGATGTCCAGCCGCGCGGAGAAGGACTCCCGGGCCAGGAACTGCTGCACCGTGAAGTGGGAGGCCAGGCGGATGAGATCCTGGAAGGTCAGGCCGGAGAGCCATTCTGCGTTGTAGCGGATGATGGTCTTCTCCGGGTCCAGCACCCGGAAGGCCTGTTCGGCGTAGGTGCGGGCGTTGGCCTCCACCTCCTCCGGGGACATCAGGGCGCGCCCCATCAGGTGGCCGGAGGGGTCCCCCACCAGGGCCGTGAAGGTGCCAATCACCAGGATGGTCTCGTGGCCGAGGTCCTGGAACTGGCGGAGCTTGCGTAGGGGCACCGTGTGCCCCAGGTGCAGATCGCTGGTCCGGGGGTCCACCCCTAAGTAGACCCGCAGGGGACGCCCCTCCTGCAGGCGCTCCCGCAGTTCTGCCTCCATCGTCCGGCGCAACGTCTCATCGCCGTATTCGGTCCCCTGCATCAGCAGGGCCGCCTGCTCATCGATGGACATGCGCGTCATCCCTGCCTCCGTTCGATCCT